>VFQQ010001368.1_pt1 | contig 34619 bp, 61 predicted proteins | sample 3512341 | NCBI WGS metagenome assembly VFQQ01 (sample SAMN10412373, study PRJNA504923) | tailings metagenome | isolation source: Relicate 2 Philex TSF1 revegetated site | place: Philippines: Tuba, Benguet | collected 2017-08-29 | reverse complement strand
GGGCCCTTGAGTTGCCGCTGCGATCAAACCCAAGCCATGGCTACCCGACAGGCCGCTCACAGCAACACCGCAGCTGCGCCCTCCTTCGCCTCGCTGCCGGAAGACGTGGTTGTGCAAGTACTGAGTCTCATCGAGCCTAGCGAAAGGTGACAGGCCGTGTCGCACCTCGTATCGTGTTGCTGGTCAGGGTGCAGGTGCCGCCGCTCCCCGCCGCCGCTCTTCCACTTACCGCTGCCTCTGCCGCATACCTGGGCGCAGGCATATCACGGCGCTGGTCAACCGGCAATGGCACGCTGCTGTACACTCCCCGCAGCTGTTGGCAGAGGTCTTTTGTGTTTTTGACGATTTGCAGTCGATTGAGTCGCTCACTGCCTGGCTGCATCGCCATGGGCGGCACGTGCGCAGCTTCAGCCTCATTTGCACATCCAGTGCCAGCGATGCAGTGCTGTGCGGGTGGCAGCTGGCGGGCTGCCTGACGGCGCTTGCGGCAGCAGCAGGGCCACTGCAAGACGTGTATGTGGCTCTCCATGGTGCTGCCGATTTGTGTGTTGCGTCCTGGGGCGCTGCGATGCAGCAGTTGCAGTCGCTGCGCCTCGAATCTGGCAGCTCCACACTGCGCGTTTCCAGCAGCCTGGCAGGCCTGACGGCTGTGTCCCAGCTGAAGCTGTGGGGCCACAATGTGATAGTGGATGCAGCAGCACAGCTGCCGCCCAATGTGGAGCGGCTGTCCGTCACAGACATGCAAAGCGAGGCACTGCCGCAGCAGGTGAGTCTGCGACTTGAGTTTACAAGTTGCCAGGCATGGCATTTCGCTGCAGGGCAGTGCACAGCAATAGCAGTGCGATGGACGTACAAGTCACACTAACTGCCATGCAACCAAGGCACCCCCTTGCCCCCGCTCCTCTGTGCAGCTGACGAGCCTGACTCGTTTGAGCATGCTGGTAAGACAGTACGTGGGAACGCGCCCCGAATGGGCGCTTTCCCGGGCAGCTGAAGAATTCGATGTCAGATGGCTGTGCTCCTGTCTGCGAACGAAATCCTCGCTTGCAGGTGCTGCGCCACGTCAACTGGGAGCCTGGCGGCTATGCCGTGCTCACCAGCCTGCCACGGCTGGAGCGCCTCAGCCTGAAGTACAACAGTAACCTGCCAGACTGCCTCTCTCTGCTGGTCACTCTGAGTGAGCTGAAGCTCAATAGGGCCAGCATTGGGATGCCGGCGCCGGCCGCCAATGCTGCTGTCAACGCCGCCCTGCAGCAGCTGACGCAGGTACGGAAAGTGGGCAGCGCACGGGCTTTGTTGGTTGATAAGGACGGAAACTCAGCTGGTTGACTGGAAGCGTGCCTGCCTGCCTATCTGTTTGCAATCATGCTGGGGTGCTCTTGCAAAGTGCCGAGCGCTCATGCCCGGCCAGCCGGGGAGGTTAGGCAATGGCGGCATGCCCTAAATGGGTTGCCTTGGCCCGCTCCCTTTGCTCGCAGCTCACCTCCCTGTGCATTTGGGAAATGGGAGAGCGCTGCGAGCCACCTGCCGCCCTGGCAGGGCTCAGCCGCCTGCAGCGCTGCTGCCTGGGTACCACTGAGGACTTTGCCCCGTCGCAGCAGCAGCAGCCGCTGCCGGCGGGGCCGTGGGCTGGCAGCCTGCGGGTGCTGGGAGCCAGCTGGGATGTGCTGCAGAACAGCATGGACGTGCTGTCGGCAGCCACCCAGCTGCAGCACATGGCTGTGACCGGCGGCAGCTACGCTCAGTTGGGTGGGAACTTTTGGGAGTGGGCGGGCAGCCACCCCTCGCTGCAGCATCTGGAGCTGCATGTCAGCCAATCTAGTGATGTGCCAGGGCAAATCTTGCACAGCGCCCTTGCCCTGAATGCAGCCCGGCCGAGCCTACACGTCCCCTCATCAGAAGGCGCCAGCTTTTATGGTCGGTTCAAATTTGATCTGTGATTTGCTGCCCGCAGATGCCAACCCTGCGCTCCCTGCGCGTTTGTGTATTACGTTAAACGTGGACATATCTCGGAGATGCATCTCCTGCCGTAGCGGCGGCGGGAGCATCATAGGCTAGGCAGCCGTGTGGAGAGGTGTCACAGGACAGAGAGCTAAAAGGCCTTTGATGGACGGCAAGGTCTGACAAACTCCCCTCCAAGGGATGCCCCTTGGCCGTGCGTGAACGCACCCGTGGCGGCGCCCAGGCGGCGCCCAGGCGCCTAGGCGGCGGGGTGACGTGGCGCTGAGCGGCGGCGGTGGGTGGCACCCGAGAGCTCCCCCGTGCGCCAACCGATGCGTTGTCCTGAGATCATCCACCATGGCGCCCCGACGGCGGCAGGCTACGCCCAAACCCCAGGGGCCGCGCCCTCCTTCGCCTCGCTGCCGAACGATGTGCTGGCTCAAATAGCCGGTTTCCTGGGTATAAAGGACAGGTGACGGGTCGAAGGGTCCTGTCGCGTTGCAGGGCAGCGCTGCGGCGCCGCTCGCCCGCCGCCGCCGCTCCGCCGCTCACACCCGCCTGCAAACCTCTGTGCAGGCACACCGCTGCGCTGGTCAGCCGACGGTGGCATGCCGCTGTGCACTCACCGCGGCTGCTGGCAATGGTGCGGTGCGCATTTAACGATGCACAGCAAATGGACTCGCTGGCTACCTGGCTGCAGCGCCATGGGCAGCACGTGCGCGACTTCGGCCTTGTTTGCACCCTCAGTGCCGGCAATGCAGTGCCATGCACTTGGCAGCTGGCGGGCTGCCTGACGGCGCTTGCAGTGACAGCCAGGCCGCTGCAGAACATGCGAGTGGCTGTCTACGGTACCGCCGACCTGTGCGTGGCGTCCTGGGGCGCCGCAATGCAGCAGCTCAAGTTGCTGCATTTGGAATGCCCCGGCTCCACCCTGCACATCTCCAGCAGCCTGGCAGGCCTCACTGCACTGTCCAGCCTGAGGCTGTGGGGCTATCATGTGACGATGGATGCAGCCGCACAGCTGCCTCCCAATGTCGAGCGCATGTCCTTTTCAGACATGCTGAGGGAGGCGCTGCCGCAGCAGGTGAGCCAATACACCCTATCACGAGAGGCGTGTCTCTCCAAGCCCTGCCAATGCAGTGCTCAGTATCATGTTCAGACATGTTCCAGCCAAAGCACCGTGTCCTTGCTCATACCACCGACTTCCCTGCAGTTGTCGAGAATGACTCGCCTGCGCCCACTGGCGTGGCCTGCCAAGAGGATACTGGCGTGGCCTGCCAAGAGGATGAGTGGGATTTGTTCAAGTGGGCGCGCACCCACCCCTCGCTGCAGCATGTAGAGGTGCATCAGGAAGATGGGGGTGATGTGCCAGGTTACATCATGCGCAACAGTCTTGCTCTGAAGGCAGCCCAGCCACAACTCGAAGTCACCTGCAATGACGGCCAATACTTTTATGGTTTGTTTGCCGTTGTCTAGTGAATGCTCTCTTGTGAGTCTGCTAGTAACATCCCATTCATTCGGCTGACAACGCTGCAGTGTGCTTCATCAGAGGCAGGTCGGCACCTGCCTGTGTTACACATTAAATACAGGAAAGGAAAGCAGGAAGAGAGCTGTGCTGTCAAGAGGGAGTGTAAACAGGCAGGAGAATGGAATGCAGAGGAAGCTTGAGAGCCGCCTACAGCTGCAACAACACGGGCAGGACTGCACTTGCGGCTGGGTGGCGGGGCCACGTCAGCCGCCGCAGTTTTCACAGCTGCCCCAGCTGGCGGATCACTCCCGGCATCCGCGCTGAACCTCTCAACGGTGCTGGCAGCAGCGCAATCGCTGCCATGTGCTCTTGCTGCCGCAGAGCCGGCTCTTGCCCAGGGCCGTTCAATCACTGCCCGAGGCTCGTGCCCACGCTGAAGCTCGTGGTGGCACTGCTGGGTGGGCTGAGCAGTTACTGCTGTGTGCCCTGCATCACAAGGCACCATGCAAGTAAATGTCCCTCACTGCCACGCATCCACGCTGAAGCTCTTGACGGTGCAGGTGGCGCCGCGGCACGTCTTGAGCAGGTTGAGGGTGCGGGCCAGGGTGGCGACCAGGTCGGGGCTGGCTTCAGAAAAGACGTTGTTGGTCTGCAGCGCATTGGGCAGCAACACACATGAGCATTCATTCCGCTAGCGTTGGAGCGGCAGCAGCGGCAACATAGCTGCGCCATGCCTGAGACAAGCCATAAACACCATGCCCTACACTGACGGTGCACCTTCACACGCTGCATTCTGCCCACAGACCCGATGCTCCCCACCTCATGCGGGTCTTCGTCGAGGTTGTACAGCTCAAACTGGCCGTTGGGGTACTGGGCAGCCGAACGCAGGGGCAACAAGGGAGAGGACACATAGCGTGGGCCGGGAAGGACAGATGCACGCGCCGCAGGGCAGTGTTTGAGCTGGAGCAAGATCTTGGGCATCATGGTCAAGGAAAGCATGCCGCCTGCGGCCAGGTGGCATGCAGCAGACAACACCAGCGGCGCATGCACAGCCCTGCTGCAGTAAGTGCAATGCAGCAGCGCAATCACTGCCCGGCTGCACACCCACCTCCAGATACTTCCAGCGGCCCAGCCTGCCGCCGCTGGTGCGCAGGCCGTAGTAGGCGATGGGGAACAGGTTCTGCAGAGAGGATTGTGATCATCCGGGTGATTGCTGAATCAATCACACCCGCCGGTTTAGGGAACAGGCGGACAGAGAGTTGCGGGTTCTGGGGAGCGGTCGACCGAACACACCGACGTGCCGGCTGCTGCAAGCTGGCTGGGCGGCAAAGGGGCGGCAGTGCTCCTCCACTGTGTAATTGAGCAGCCAAGCCGGTTGCACACAGTTGCATGCGTAGCGCACCTCGGAAGCGCGCACAATGGCCTCCTCGCTGAGCCCTTGTGCCTTGGCCAGGTCGATGTACTGCAAAATGCGAAAGCATAAGGAGACAGTCATCCGACTGTTCACTATTGCAAATGCATGCACCACCCAGAGCAGCGCAGAACCGACGGGCCAGCCAGACATGCCGCTGTGCTGCAATAGGCTGAAATTGCCATGCGCAGCATGCCCAGCACACCTGGTGCAGCCCCGTCAGCGACAGCTGTGCCAGCATCTCAGGCTTGAGCCACCCATCCAAGCACGCCACAGCATGCTGCCCAGCATGCACCGCGCACCTGACGTAGCCCCGTCAGCGACAGCTGGGCCAGCATCTCGGGCTTGAGCCAGTCCTCATCGCCAATGGGCAGCGCGATGCCCTTGCGGACCTGCATGCGTGCATTTTCCAGGGTGCATCAAAGTTTAAAGCTCGCAAGTGAAAGAGGCCACTCCTCATCACCCATGGGCAGCGCGATGTCCTTGCAGACCTGCAAGTTCAAGGCTAAGCAGCAACCGATCAGCAGCAGTCGCAGCAGCAACCGGGGAAGAACAGCAGCAGCAGCAGCAACAGCAGCGGCAGCGGCGCCGGCGGCAGTGGCGGCGACAGCAACAAACCGCGCGCTGTTGCAGCAGCAGCAAACTTTCTGCACACTGGTGCGGCAGCAGCAGCCACTGCGGCAGCGGCCTCTCACCTGCTCCTCGACCTGCTGGTTGAAGCGGCGGGCGGTGCCAAACTCCGCCTCAAGCACTCACTCAGGGCATCAGTCGCACAAGTAAATAAACCCACCTGTTCCTCGACCTGCTGGTTGAAGCGGCGGGCGGTGCCAAACTCGGCCTCCAGCACCTCCCAGGGCCAGGAGCCGTTGGCCAGGCGCTCGGGGCGCAGGCCCTGGAATGGATCCTGCAAGTGAATGAAACACCGAAGGAGAAGGGGTTGGCATGTTGAGGACCAGCTTTTGTTGGGCACACCATGCCTTTTGCACTGCAAGCTGCTGCTGCCAGTTGCCCCCGCGCTCGCCGCATGGCTCTTCCCAGTGCAGCCCAGGGCACAGGATTGAAGGTAGGCTGCAGCCCACCTTGAGGCCGAAGGGCACATCAGGCACCATGATGGACACCTTGGTGTCGAAGATTCCGGTGGGCACCTGCGTGTGCGGCAACAGTGGGTGTTCGCGGTGATGATGAAGACGTCAAATGACTCAGTATGCAAGTGCACAACACAGACATGCAGCGGACGGAAAGCAGCCCACCACGCTAGCAGCCGCTACTGCAATGCAATCAACGGTACCGCCTTGTATGCCATACGACGGTCTCGAATACCAGCCGCCAACAGCCAGAACTACTGCTCACCGGCTTCTCAACCAGGATTGCGACACGGTGCCTCTCCGGATCCTCCAGCGCATTCTTCTCGCCCCGCAGCACGGGGGCGAACGACACGCCGTCGCGCTCGTCCGCAAGCGGGTCTTTCACACCAGCCAGGTCCAGCCTGCAAAAAGTGGGCGTGCAGGAGATCGTCCGTGATAAGCAACCAGGATGCCGACACACCCGCTCTGCCATGCTACTGCACTCTGAGTCAGGTACACCTGCCTCACCAGGTGCTGGCCAGGTCGATGTTGGAGATGAGGTGTGGCAGCCTTGTGTGCTGAATACCCAACAACCTGGCTCTGTCTGCGCATCATCAAAGAGGCTCACCAGGTGCTGGCGAGGTCGATGTTGGAGATGAGGTGGGGCAGCTCCGTGCCACGAGGCACCCCAGGGCCCCGCACATAGAAGGGCAGGCTACAGGCAGTTTGGAAGCGAGGGTTGCAAGCGGGGTTGAAGGTGAGGGCAGGTTGCGCAGGTCAACTGATTGCGGCAACAGTGGGTTGGTGCAGGTTTGCTGATTGAATATGCACGCCTCTGCCCCTGCAGCACCCCACAGCCTGACTTACCGGATGTCGTTTTCATAGCCGCTCAGCTTGCCGCTCTGCAGAACAGCAAGCAATGCGGCATCAGTGAGGTGAAGCAACGCAGCTGCAAGCACATGACAGCGACCGCTCAAGCACGGCTGGCAATCCAGCGGTGCGGCCCAGGCATTTTAAAACAACTCACCAGTCGCTTGTGGCCCAGCTTGTAGCTGCGCATAGGAGTGGGGAAAGAGGCAGGCGGGCTTAACGAGACTTGTGTGTGCCAGTCGCCGACCCAAGCCCGAAGATTCCCTTGCACTTTTGCTAGAGGAGAGCGGCGGCCACTGGACGGGCGCATGTGCCGCCAATCATACAGCTTGGTGCCAAGGTGAGTTCCTTGAGGCACAAGGTTCCCAATACCCATTGTCTGCTAGTGTGCATGCTGTCGTGTTGCCCCAGTTGCTGATCACTTAGCAGTTACTGCTGCTAAACCCTTCAAACCCTCACCCGTTGTCGGCTGTGTACAGGATGTAGGTGTTGTCCAGCTGGCCCAGCTCCTTCAGCTTCTGTGGAAAGGGCAGGAAGGTGTTGGCTGGATCAAAACGTGTGTGCGGAGGGTAAGTAAGCGTGCGTGTTGTCCAGCTGCCCTACCTTCCTTCAGCTTCTGCAGAACAGCCGGGCAGAGGGCAACACAGGGTGGCGGTACGGCAATGCAACTAGCAACACGCTGCAGCACAGCCCGGCGGCAATCGGGAACTGCAGCAAAACTGGTTTGCAGCACTTCGCCTGCACAACCGCCTCCAGCATGTCATCAACCGCCAGCAGCAGCCGAATGCCATTGAAACCCACAACAGAGCTGTTTATCGCCTACCCTCATCCCACCTGCACGACCGCCTCCAGCATGTCGTCAACTGCAAGCAGCGTCTCTGCCCGGGTCTGGTAGCGGTAGTCGTAGGCCCTGCCCTGCTCTTCGGTGATGGCTGGCAGGTCCTTCACAAAAGTGACCTGCAGGAGGTGATTGATAATAGGAGGGAGGACATGGCCATAAGGGCCAGCTGGGCGAATGGCAGCGATACACAAACCGGGCGGTCTCCACCAAAACCACTGCTATCACTGGCCACCTGCCCCACCTTCTTGGCGAGGTGGTGGTCCGACTCGTTCCACGAAGGCACACGCGGCACCGCCAAGCCTGCAGGTGATTTGCAATCAAACGTTCGACAGGTGAAGGGGCAGCAGGCCTGCTGATGCCTCTGGCTGACAAGCAGTAGCACACCCCCAGCAGGCAGCTGCCATGCCATGCAGCGCACGTGCGCCCTCAGTGGCAGCTGCAACTTGCTTCTAGTGTGCAAGACATGGCTCACCCGCAAGCTTGCCGATGTGCCGCTTGGGCGGCAGGTGCGGCATGTGGCACGCGTCTGCAGAGAGGCGCAACGGCAGAAAGACATGCTCAACTCACTGCGGCTCAGAGACAGGTTCGAAGGGCGGAGGGCGCAGCCGCATGCATCGCCTCGATGCCGCAACACAGGGTGCATGCGTGCAGCGCAAAGCTCCTGCTGTGCTGCTTGCCTAGAAAAGAGCAGCGAAATCGTGCACTTCAGACTCACAGGGTGCGAGGTAGAGGAAGAAGGGGCGCTCGTCGTCCTTTGAAACGTCCAGGAACTCCAGGGCCTTGGTGGCCAGGACGTCTGCATATTATGATCCATTAATGAGTGTTAGCATGCAAGCCGTCGGCAAAGGTAGAGGAAGATAAACTACTCACTGGCCTGGAAACTTGAGGGCATTCCGTAGCAACGCAGGGCGTAGCGCAGGCAGCTGGCTGGTCAGTGCACACTGCAGCACACCACTTGCACAGCCCGCCACACCCACCGGTGCTGTAATCTTCCTCCGCCTCCCCAAAGTGCACCCGCTTGCCCTGGTCGCTGGCCGTCCCTGCAAACCGTCAATGGCATGCGGTTAATAAACATGAGGTTGATGCATGGGATGATGGCGCAACGGCAGCAGCGGGCGTTGCTGGCGGGCATACAGCTGGTGCAGTACCCGCTCCACTGGCCAACCTTCCCCAGCCGTTTGCCTCAAACACGCGCACTGCAACATGCCAAAACACCGTTCCACTCACAGTTATAGTAATCGATATTGCCGATGCCAAACCAACGCTCCCAGCCGGGCGGCACATGGTGGAGCGTGGCGTCCCAGTAGCCATTGAGGCTGCACAGATTGGGCAGGACCGACAAAGGTGCTTGCAGCTAGCGGCACGGCGCTGTGTTTTGCCCGGGTAAACCGTCGCACGCTAGGCTCAAAACCGGGCAAGCTGTGCCAACAGCGATCGCTAACGCACACCACCCGCCATGTTGGACTGCTGCATGTGTGTACAGCCTGTCGTAAACAGCGTCACTCCCATTGCCCTGCCTGCACTGCGCTACCTGCTGCAACTCAGTGCCAAGCAGCCCATCCATTCGTGCTTCATCAATTTCAACATAACTCACTACTTTCCGATCAGCCCGGTGCGGTAGCCGGCGGCTTGCAGTGCCAGCGGAGCCGTCTTGTGCTCCATGCCCATTTCGTTGAAGCGAGTGAAGCCGCCCAGCACATTGGGCACGCCCACGCCCACCACCTGCAGGTTCAAGGGACGGGCTTGGCAAGAGCGCGTGAGCGACGCAAGAGAGCAGGACGTACCCACAGCAACCGAACGTGGTGCAGAGCCTGTCTGTGCCAGTGCTGCAATCGTGCACATTGCGTGACTTGCAAGGCACCCCACCAAGGGCTGACCCTGCCCCACATTTTGTGCATCAATCTTGTAAGCACTGCCCGCCCTCTCACCCCAGTATTGTGGGAGCACTGCCCGGTGAGGATGCTGGTGCGGGAGGGGCAGCACAGCGCAAAGTCGGTGATGTACTGCGTGAAGTTGGCGCCTGCGAATAGAAGGGCAGAAGCTTGATTTGGCATTGACAAAGCACAGCACAGCACAAAGTCGGTGATGTTACTGAGTGAAATTGGTGCCTGCAAACAGTAGGGCAGGAAGCAGCAAATGGGTCGGTTCTCTTGCATACGACAAGTCCGCACACACAAAAGCCTTTGCAGGGAGAAAGAGGCGCAGCCATGCCCATGCTTCCGGAGCGCCGGCGGCAGCACAGTGCATCCCGCACCGTACGCACCAGCTGGGCAGCGCCTGTACCACGATCAGGCCGCCCCCAGCAAATTAAATTGATGCTGTCTCACTCACCCTCATCAGCCAGGTACTTGCGCAGGTGCGGCATGTGCCAGTCACCGCCCATCATTGCATCCTGCGGGCACGAGGGACAAGCCGGCAGCAAGCGGTGTGCGGCGCAGGGTAGCATTTGGCTGGGCAAATGCACGTGCTGCAGGATGCAAGCACAGCCGCGGCAGTGGCGGCAAGGCAGCATACGTTCGCATGCAGGTCAAAGTGTAGTTGCAAGGCTAACATGGCGAGGCGGCAGTGACGACATGACGCGCCGTGCGGGCTAACGAGCGGCGCCAGAGCGGCGGTGTCCAAGGTGCCCACCTACCTGGTCATCCGTGACGATTTGGATGATGTTTGGTCGCCCGCGCTTCCTCTCACAGCCGTCAGCGTTCATTGAGGCCTCTGGCTCCCTGGGCCCGGCGCGGAGGGCGCCGGCTTGCTGGCCCAGCAGCAGCAGGGCGGCCGCCAGGCATGCGAGTGCAGCGGGGCGCATGGTTGTGCGATCTGGAGCAGCGGGGCGGCCGGCTGCAGCAAAGCCCTCGGCTTGCCGGCACTGTGGACGAGGGGTGACACGATCGGCATGCTGTTGTGCGCTCTCGAGTACCGGCAAGACGATCGGCGATGGCTGAGCCCACGATCGGGCTCTTCGCTCACATCCAGGTGCCGCCGCCCGCTGCGCTGCCGCTGCCGCCGCTCAAGCGCACCACTTGAAGCTTGTGCCGATCTGCCCTGCCGCAGCCCCTGACACTGCCTTTGGTCAGCACCAGCCTGATGCTTCTGGCAGCTAGTCAATGCGCAGCACTCCCGCCTTGCCGGCCGGCGGCGATAGGCAGCCGGCAGGCCAGGCCAGAGTTAGTCACCGAAATTGCCCGAGGTGGGCAGGCTGGGGCCACTGCCTGTGCGGAGCCTGCCAGGAGGTGAAACCTGTCGCTGGTGCATTCTACTGGTCCATGCGGCGTCATGTGTCTCAGGTGGCAGAAGGCGTGACGGTGCTGCGTTTCGAGGGGGCTTCAGCCGAAGGTGCAACCGCTCGCAAGACGAAGTTCGAGGAAGCACCGCCACCTTACTGGTAGATCAGTGCTCTGACCCTTGTTCAACTTTGGCAGCACTTCAGTAGCGGTACTGTCCCAAGGATGGCAACGTCAGGCATGAGTCCAGTGGCAGGCCTTTGCAGTGCCGCGTTGCGATCGTGACGAGCGGCGGGCTGATGTGGCGACGGGAGAGAGGCTGAGCACCGCTTCGCTCGCCCCAGCTTGCTCCTCTTTGCTCGTTCGTCGCTGTCAACCGAGCCAATGGCTCCCCGCCGGCGTCACGCTACGCCCAACACCCAGGCCGCCGCGCCCTCCTTCGCCTCGCTTCCCGACGGCGTGCTGGTGCAGATAGCCGGATTGCTGGGAATCAAGGACAGGTGTGGGACGGTCTGCGGCTCCTGTCGTCGCTGCAGGGCAGCGCCGAGGCACCGCTCACACCCGCCTGCAAACCTTTTGTGCAGGCACACCGCGGCGCTGGTCAGCCGGCGGTGGCATGCCGCTGTGCACTCGCCGCAGGTGCTCGCAACTGTAGTGTGCCAGGATGCATCTGTCAGCCGATTGGAGTCGCTGACTGCCTGGCTGCAGCGGCACAGGCAGCACGTGCACACTCTGGCACTCGAGTGCACACCCAGCGCGGACAATGTGGCGCCGTGCATGTGGCAGCTGGCCGAATGCATGGCAGCGCTGGCGGCAGCGGGGCAGCTGCAGACCCTGGGCGTGAGTGTCAGCGGCGGCACCGATCTGTGTGTCACGTCGTGGGGCACCGCATTGCGGCAGTTACACTCTTTGGACCTGGAATGTAGCGGTGCCACACTGCGCATTTGCAGCAGCCTGTCAGGACTGACAGCTCTGTCCAGCATCAGCCTGTGGGGACAGAAAGTGGCGGTGGACGCAGCAGCCCAGCTGCCGCCCAATGTTGAGCGGATGTGCTTTGAAGACCGGCAAAGCGACACGCTGCCGCACCAGGTGTGCCAGTGCAGCTCCATACATGCTCGCCCCTGCATGTCAACCGCCGTGCAAGGCGTGTCCCTGCAATACGTTGCGTGCAAGCAGTCAACTGCGCCAAGATGTCCCACCCGCGCCGCAACCAAGGCGTCCCACCGCCTTTCCCACTCACCTGCGCAGCTGTCGGGGCTGACGCGCCTGAGCCTGCTGGTGAGAGCGTGTGTGCGGATCCGGCCCTGCACAGACCCTCTCCAGCGCTAGAGTGTGGCATGTTGCTTAACCTTGTCACGCACACCTTGCGCATGTTCATCACACAGCCTCCACTTGCACCTCACAGGAGCTGTGCCGGGGCCGCTGGGCGCCAGACGGCTTTGCCGTGCTCACCAGCCTGTCGCACCTGCAGCGCGCCTCGGCCTGAAATACAACCGCGTCCTGCCAGGCTGCTTGTCCCAGCTGGCCGCCCTGAGCGAGCTCAGGCTGCAGAAGGCCAGTCTGGGCATACCGCCAGCAACCGCAAACATATTTGTCCATGCCGCCCTGGCGCATCTGACCCAGGTGAACTGGCGGCCGCACGTTTTGAAGGGCCATTGGTGGGTGGTGTTCAGGCTGCTTGTGTAGGCAGCTGACATTGTTTGGTTTGTCACTTGTTTTATAATTTGCCTGGAGCAAGCGAGTCTGGTAGTTGCAAGCGACACCGCCCTAAGCTCCCTTCCCCTACCACATATGTGCAGCTCACGTCTCTGTGCATTCTGGACGAGCCAGCGCTCTGCGAGCCGCCCGCCGCGCTGGCCGGGCTCCGCCGCCTGCAGCGCTGTTGCCTGGGCACTGCCAAGTACCTTGCACAGCAGCAGCGGCAGCAGCAGCGGCAGCCGCTGCCGGCGGGGCCGTGGGCTGGCAGCCTGCGGGTGCTGGGCGCTAGCTCAGACGTGCTGCCGCGCAGCGCAGCACTGCTGTCGGCGGCCACCCAGCTGCGCCACCTGGCTGTGACTGGCGGCAGCTACACTCAGTTGGGCAGGGACTTATGGGAGTGGGCCAGCAGGCACCCCTCGCTTCAGCATTTGGAGCTGCATGGCGAGGACACAAGTGAAGTGCCAATGCACATCGTGCACAACGCTCTTGCCCTGAAAGAGGTACGGTCGAGCCTGAAAGTCACCTCATCTGGCGGCCTCAGGTTTTATGCACAGTTTGATACCGACGTTTGAATGCCACCTTACAAATGCGTGCATCTGTGCTGCATCTGTGCCTGTGTTTCGTCTCCAGCGTTCACGCAATGTAAGCAAGCGGAAGCAGCACAAGCTGCACTGCGCTCAGCAGAACGGTGTCTCGGCTTTCCGGCACCTAAGAAGCGCGAGCACAATTGCTACCGACCTGCTCTGAGTGCCTCTGCTGCCTGCCTTTGATACGGAACCGGCAAACGCCTATACTGCTGCCGCCCACGTTTACCGGTAAACAGCCAGCACCCACCAAAATGTATAGGCATCGATCCCATCTGCTGCCTGCTGTCGGCAACCGCTGCTCCGGCAGCCTTCTGTCCTGCGCATTGGATGCACTGGGTGTGGCGCGGCCGCACCTTGGCTCTTGCACATCTTGCCGTTGGATGCCAGCTGCCGGCTGCTACCATGGACAGCTGAAGCCATGCGGCACATTCCCAGCCTGATCACTGGTGCAGAGGCGCACCTCGGCATTGCAGGGGTTTGCATGCTGATATCACTGGTATGCTGCAGTGATGGATGGTGAGTGGGCGGCTCCACCTGCTTGGCGAGCATGACGAGCGCCATGCGCATGGTTGAAGCATGGATGGGGTGGGGCAGCGGCAGGGCGCATGAGCGGCGGCGGCGGCCATTTGACTGGGGCCAGCCGTTTGAAGGCCTCGGATCACTCTGCAGCGCACCGCTTCGACTTGTGGACCGGTGTGCAGCGCTCCACCAGCCGCAGGCCGCAACTGCAGCCGCTGCAGCCTGCACCAGCTGCTGCTGCCGCCCAGCCACAGCCCAGCCAGCTATGCTGGCGCAGGCCTTTGCGCCCTCCAGGGCCCAGCGGCCCATCCGCCCGCGCCTGGCGGTGCCGACCCTGCGGCAGGCGGCTGCAGCCAACCGCCTGCCGGCGCGCCGCCCGGGCCAGCGCAGCCAGCCCACTGTCGCCACCAGCTGCCAGGTGGAGATTGTGGAGTCGAATGTGGCGACAGTCACCTTGTTGCTGGTCATGGTCCCCATCCTGCCCAAGTGCTGTGCGGCCGGCTTCAAGCTGACGCAGCGCTTCCTGCCCAGCCTGATGGACCAGCACATGCCGCCGCCACTGATGCGGTGGTGGGTGCTGCACCAGGCGGTGGCCAAGCTGCGGGAGGAAGAGGCCGCCCTGCAGAAGAAGGCGGCCAAGCTGCAGGCGGCCAAGGGCAAGCTGGAGGCCCGCGGTGCGGATGGCGACGCGCGGGACTGAGCAGCGGCGGCGCGCCTCCCAGGCAGGTGAGCGCCAGCATGGGGCCTTGCAATGAGGGGCAGACGACCCGGGTTGTGCATGGCAGGCAAAATGCGGCCGCTGCGCTTGATTTGGCAAGTGTGCATAGGCTGCAGCCGATGTGGGTGCTCCCAATGATGCTGACTCGCGGCCTCCTGCCGCCCCCCTCTCCCCATGCAGCTGCCGCTGGCGTCGAGACGGCAGCGTGGCCGTCTCAACTGACAGCTGACCCAGGGACTGACCAACCGCCAGGCTGCAGCGCTGCAGCACGGCGCATGGTCAGCAGGGCTTGATAACCCGCAGACGTGCGCGCTGTGCCATCAGCAGCCATTGCTCCCTGCAGCCAGTGTGTCAACCTAGATGGTGTGCCTGCTCCACTTCTTGACTGAGCAGAGCAGTTCGATGAGCTAGATTGTCTTGCGCAGGGCATGCCTCACATTTCTCACTGATCCGGCATTGTTCAGCCACAGCTTTTTCCCTGTTATCGGATGTTTTTGATGCGGTGTGTGCGCTTCACAACGCATATTAGTGTTAGCCGCAGGCAGTGTTAGCCGCAGGATAATGAGACATAGGTGGGGAGAGCAATTGGGAGATCAGGCATGAGAGCCTTGAAGCAGCATCCACGTGGCAGGCATGCACTGATACATTCAAGTTGAAGGGGGCAGGTCATGGAGTGGAGAGTAGAAGCCTAACCGTGGGTCAGTCAGTACAGAATGGAGTCGAACACCGAGCTGCGAGCCGGCTCCACAACCGCCGCCAGCTGGCGCGCTGCGCCGCGCAGCGCGGGGGCATCTGCCAGCTCCTGCAGCTGGGCCTGCAGGAAAGGGAGGAAGCAACCAGTCAAGCAGTTGCAATGTGGTGCTGCACGTGAATGTGAGCGAGCAGGGCGGGTGCATCTGCGGGCTCCTGCAGCTGAACCCCGCCCACATCCCACTCAGTTGCTGCCTTGTGCATTGCCTGCTTTACAACGCTAATGGCGCCCGCCTCACCAGCAGCGCGGTGTAGGCCGTCTGCTTGCGGCGCAGCACACGGATGAAGGCAGTCAGGCCCAGCCACCTGCAAGGATGCCGCACGCGACAGCTATCAACTGCACGCCCATATTGATCATTCCAGAGAGTGGTGCATGCTGCATGCAGCAAGTCGGTTGAGAAGGAGGAGGGCAGCTGCAAGGTACGCGGCCAGGTGCCCGAATGCCCTTGCGACGCGTGCTTGTGCGCGTGGGCGGCACCAGACCGCTGCACCCAACACACACATTAGCACCATCGCCATGCGCACCTGATGTGCCCCTGCGGCACGCGGGTGCAGCAGTCCACCTCCAGCCCCTGCTGGTGCGCCGCTGCCACGCGGCGGCGGCGGGTGAGCGTGTTCATGAAGGCAATGCCTGCGGGGGTGCAACGGAGTTGCGGCGCAGTACTTGGTCACCCACCATAACCCTTAAAACTGATGGTGCTGCCCCTGAATGCAGCCATGCCACCAAATGCTTTGCAATGACCCCGCATGGGTATCTTTTCACAAAAGACCTGCAGCCTCCACCAGCTGCTGCTCAAAGTTCCCAACCAGCACCCACCAGACAGAATAGCGTCCAGCAGCAGCGCAGCGCCAGGGGCAGGCGCCGCCGGCAGCGCACGCACGTAGCAGTGGAACTTCATAGCCGCAAGCAGGAAGGCCTGCGAAAAATGGTTTGGTGGGCCAGCGGTAATGACGTCCCTGCTGCTTAGCAGCACCCCAGGCTGTGACACGATCGACCGCATTTTTGACGGGGACTGCCGTGCACCTGGTATAGATTCAGCCGCACGGTCTGGGGCGAGTTGATGGTCCAGTCCAGCAGCCACCCTATCTCCAACCATAACAGCAGTACGCATTACCTGATACAGATTCAGCCGCACGGTCTGCGGCGAGTTGATGCTTGCATCCAGCAGCAACGGGTGGATCTTGGGGCGCAGGTAGTGGCACAGCCGTGCCGCCAGCTGCGCATGGGCAGGGCAGGAGGACAGATGACCGGAATGGCGGCAAGGTAAGGTGCGAGGAATCCCATGTGAGGGGTCAATGCCCCCAAAAGGCGATGCATCAAGCCTGGGGAGGCAGCTGCAATCGATGGCGCCACACCCAGGCTGGCTGCCATCGCACCTGAGCGCCGGGGCGCTTGCGCAGCGGTAGGGTGAGCGAGGTGGCAATGTGCTCCCCGCAGTACCTGTAATGAGAGCACGCATTTCATGCCGGTGTCGAGAGCGTGCAACTCGACTCGCAACGGCATGTTTTTGTGCTGTCCCTCCCCGCCGCAGCTATGGCAAGAACGCAACATTGCATGCACAGCTGCTGGACAGGTCAATACCAAAGCAAAGCCCCACCTTGTGTAGTCGCCCTGCAGCTCCAGCGTCTCTGTGTTGAGCAGCAGGCCGCACCACTTGACAAACGTGGCGCCGCAGCCTGCGGCAGCACCAGGCGGGTGCAGAAATGGTTGAACGAAGGAAGTTGACATTTCTGGATCCAGGCCGGACCACTTGACAAACGTGGCACCACAGCCTACAGAAGCCAGGTCAAACCGGTTGCCATGGATGTAGTGCACCCCGCACGCCGTGCAGCATGCGCAAGCTGCTTGAAGCAAAAATATTCCTACACAGGCCCCAGTGGATATGCACCGGCCAGCACCCATTCCATACCTGAGCGCCACACTGTGGCCGGCATCACGCCTCCCTGGCCGCCGCCTGCTGTGCTGGCCGCCCCCCTGGCTGCACTGCTGCGCTCGCCGCTATCGCCGGCAGACGCTGCCGCCAGCTGCAGCGCAAAGCTGAGCTTGGTTTTGTCGGAGTTGACTGCCGCGTTGTGGCTCTCAAACCCTGCGGTGAATTGAAGGGGGAGAGAGACGAAGCTTTGGGAGGAATGGCACGCTGGTGGGCAAGCTGTGATCGGTGTAGCACAGTCGCAGCACCATGTGGCACTTGCAACTAAACTAGCACACGCCCCCATTATCCACAAGCAATCCCAGGCGCACCATCCAGCATGGCCAGCGCAAAGCTGCGCGCCACGGAAGGGATGGCGGTGACCAGCATGAAATCGTCCACCAGCCGAAGCAGCACCGAGCCAGCGTGCAGCGCCAGGCGGCTGCAGCCCAGTTGGGCCAACACCTGCGGCTGGCTGGGCGTGCTGCGAGGGGAGGGCAGCGCGCCCGCTGTGCCCGCTGCGCCTACTTGGCCGTGGCTTGCAGCCTGCTGCGGCCGCCGCAGGGTCGTCCCCACAGTCACTGGGCTGGCAATGCCTCCCCGTACTGAAGTGTCAGCTGCCGCCGCCGCTGCGGCTGGGCCGGCTGGCTGCGCGCCAGCAGGCAGCAGCAGCAGGTCTCCTGTGAGGTCTGCCCTGGCTGCTCCAAAGCTGCTGATGAGGCCGCTCTGGCTTCTGCGGCCACTGCCGCTAGCGCTGGCGGGTCGGCGCCGGTTGGGTGCCGGCGGCTGCTCAGCCGTCTGCAGGGTGGCTTGAGTGGCACTGGGAGCAGTGGCCAGGCTCTCAGCCGCCTTTGCAAGCTCAGTCAGCAGCCCTTTGCTGCCGCCGCTGGTGCCTGCGCCGCTGGGCGTTGCAGCAAGCACTGTGGCTGGGCAGAGCGCTGCGCCCTGGCCTTCCGACAGGCACACCACTGTGGAAACACCTCTAATCAACCTATCAGCTGGTGTGCTGGTGTCATCTGCCGCCACACCAGGCCCCACCGCTGCTGAGACTGAGGCGCCGCCTGCCACTGGCCCGTGCTGCTGCTGCTGCTGCTGGGGTGCCAGCGCCCCCTGCCCCGCCGCAGCTGCCGCTGCGCCGGGATCGGCAGGGCTGTGCAGCTCCAGCAGCGGCGCCAGCTGTGTGCGCTCCAGGTGGGCGAGGTACAGACTGCAAACAGATTGGAAATGGCAAAACGGATATGAATGAACAGGAGGTAAAAGCTGCATGGTCACGTAAGCGCTTGTACGACACCAACATTACCATTTTGATCGACAGGCGACCCAACAGAGTCGATGCCCCGACTCCCAGCCAGCCCAGCAGCTTGTGGCGCCGCTTGCCTGCACAGCAGCGTGCTCAGCGTGCTGCCCTGCGCGATGCCGCACGCCTGGGCGCACCAGCGCCGCCGCAGCCGCACCTGGATGGTGGCAGGAGGGGTAAGGCATGTGAGCGCTTGGGCCAGCCGACGAGCATGCTGTACTGCGAGCAACGAACGCGTCTTGAATGGGCCACTCCAGCCAGGCAGCAGCGCCCAGAGCTATTGGCAGATATCGACGCCCTTGATAAACCAAATCCTTACCAGGTTGGCGGTGAGGTGCTGGCGCAGCAGGTCCAGCGCCTGCTGCCGGCTGATCCGCTCGTACACAACCTGAGGAGTGGCAAGCAAAGTGCCAAACAGCTTGATTCTCCTGCGCAACCAGTAAGCTGGTTTTACTATGCGTGGCCTCGCAAGCCGGCTACAGGCAGCATGAAACGGTGGAGGTGCAAAGGTGCAGGCATGTCGGCTGCAAAAGTGCCAAGCTTTCAAGGCCTGCCGCACCTGGTCTGTGAACACTTTGCCCTTGTGCATCGCAGCCTCACCGACCCTTCCAACGAGGTGACTCATCAGCCATAAAATCGCCGCCCCCTACTGTCCGGCGCACCTGGTCTGTGAACACTTTGCCCTTGTGCATTGCAGCCCAGCGTGTCGCGAGCTGCGGGAAGGGGGCGGGCCCCTGCCCGCCCTGGGGGGCGGCCGCCGCCAGCCGGCGGTGCAGCACCTTGACTTGGCCGAGCGAAGGGACCACCTGCAAGGAGAGGAGTGACAAGCAGCACTGAAATGGTCCGCTGACGTGCAGACAAACATTTGCACTGCAGACGGCGGCAGCATGCACGTTGTCATGTGAGATCAGTGATGCAGAACAGCCGCACCTCTTGGTACTTCAGCACGATGTAGGACTCGTTCCTCAGCAGCGGCTCCACGATGCTGAGCAGCAGCGGGATGTCAACATTGTCAAATGCACGGGTCACATCCACAGACACTGCAGAGGAATGGAACGGCAGGAGGGCAGCACACGTGAGCAATGGGCACCCACAGCCATATTATTTGTCGGGCAGCAGGGGGAAGTCCACGTTGTCAAATGCGCGCGTCACGTCCACAGAAACTGCGGAATGGCGGAAGTGGAGGCAAAAAGATTCTGAGCAGCAGCAGCATGTCGACGCTGTCAAATGCACACCGCTGTCAAAAGCACGAGCCACACTGACCGCAACGGCAGGACAATGCAGACGGCACGTTTAGAGCAAAGGTGCCAGCAGGGCAGGCCTCATCAGATTTACATGTTAGAACGCAGTTGCTGCTCGTCATAAGGGCACCGCCCTCCCGCCGTGCGCACCAATGTAGGGCTGCAGTGCGGCGCCAGCGGCGGCTGCCGCCTCTGCCGCAGCCCGCCACTTGCGCAGGAAGGGCTGCAGCCGGCAGAAGGCATCGTTGTGGCCAAACACTGGGCAGAGGAAGAGGAGGGTTGGAAGGACGTCAGGCATGGTGGGCTGGACACTGGCAATGTCATGAGCAAGTGCGTGGCAGAAATCAGCCTCCCATGCCGGAACGGGCTGCAGCTCAGCACTCGGCAGCACTGCCAACCACGTACAGGAACAAGCAGGGGCTGCGCGTACCTGAGGCGCCCAGCAGGTGGGGCTGGCAGGAGGCCTCAAAGCGCAGCACCTGCAAGAGTGCAGCATACGGCGACATGTCAATTGATTGAAAAATGGCGCAGTTGCAATCGAGCACGAGGGGAATATGCAGTTTGGCAAAAGTCAGGAGAAGTCGGGTTTGGCAAACGCCCAGTTTGGCAACAGTAAGGTTCAGGAAAAGTCCAATTTGGCAAAAGTCGGGTTCAGCAAAAGTTCAGTTCAGCAAAGTCGGGTTTGGCAGATATGCACTGCTATACCGATGGGAAAAAGAATACATGCAGCTGGCAAGCCACCCACCCACCTGGTACACCCCTTGAAGCAGGTTGTTCACCGGTCGGAATGTCAGCTTGACAGCCGGCGCGCGCTGCCGCCGCTTGACGCCAGGGACTGCAACGGAGAGGGCAGGGCATAGAGCAGGCACGGCTCTGCCAGGGTTTGCTGTGTCGTTTTCTGTGCCTGCACATGCCCTGAGTTGGCCCTTTGCTTGGCTCAGCATGACAGCCTGCATGTCTCCTGCACTGCAATTTCGTCCAAACCGCCGCCCACCTGTGCGCTGCTTGGCGCCCGGGAAGCGCACGGTGGAGGAGCGGCCCAGGTTGACAATGAAGCGCATGCCTGCACCAACAATTGGAAACTGAAATGTGCTGAACACGCCGGGCAGGGGTGCCAGCAGTGCTGGGCCCAAGCTCCGCCCATCCCTCCACTTGCGCTGGTTCGCAGTGAAAACCTCGCAGTGAAAAAGGGCAGCCAACAGCCGCAGGAAGGCCAGCTGCCCAGCGCCAACCTGTCCGCTTGGGCAGCAGGCGAAGGCGGGCAACGCCAAGCTTGCGGCTCCGCAGGGGGAGGGCCAGAGAAGTGAGTGATTGCGATGGCTGTCGATAGCCACTTTGCATCAGTGCACGCTAAAGTGAGCCATTGTTGCCAAGGCGAGCACGTCCGGAGCATGCCCCACAAACATGCTCACTAACGCATAAAAGTGCACAGCCTGCAAACCCACATGCATAGCCAATTGCACTTGCCTGCAGGATCGCCTGCGCCTGGCGGTCGCTCAGGGCGGCGAACTGGCGATCCCTCAGCTCCTCGGTTGCAGCCCGTGCCAGGGCAGCCCACACCGGCTTCCTGCACAATAACGAGGCAGGAGGGCTGTCACAGCACGCTACAGATCAGCAGGCAACATGTGAAAGAAGCAAGGCGCCAACATAAAGAGCTGACATCCACCTGCACCCACCCACCTGTAGTAGAACACCTGTCTTTTGATAGATTTTTTTTTCAAAATTAACACAATTGGACGCTGCCCACAACTGATGTCCACATGCACCCACCTGTAATAGAACACCTGCTGCCGGTACGCCTCGCTCTCCGTGCAGTAAAAGTGGGCGCGCAGCAGCGGCGCCACCAGCACTGCACCCTGGCAGGAAAGCAACAGACATGAGCCCGGAGCAACGGCGCCAGCAGCGCGGTGAAACGAGCATTGGACGGTGCAGGGCAGCCCATCGTGGGGCGGCAGCACTGCAGCAGGGTTTGTAGCACAGCAGCCGCCCACCAGCCCACCTGTAAAGAGCCAGCCCATCCACAGTGCCAGCATGCGCTGCTGCGCTGCATGCTGCGTGGGGCACGTCTGCTGCCGCTGCTGCTGCTGCTGCTGCCGCCGCCGCAGCTGCCCTGACTGCTGGACAGCCGCGCCACCCCTGCCAGGCTGTCCAGCTGCCTCGTTTGCACCAGCCTGCCGCTGCTGAGCCCCCGTTGATCCGCTGCCTGCAAACTGCCCCTGCCCCTCCTGCCGCCGCTGCTGCTGCTGCTGCTGCTGCTGGGCGTGCCGTGGTTGCAGCCAGGCCAGGCCCGACAGCCGCATGCCTTGCAGCACTTGGTGCAAGCTCAGCTGCTCGTATCTCCTCAGCCTCACAAAGCGGCTGCAGGGGAGGCAGCACAGCAGGGTCCGTCAAGGGGTTGCAGATCAGCCGGCTGAGAAGCGCGGCGGGCGGTAGCACCACCGCACGACCCCAGCGCGGCCCAGCACAGCACCGCGCATGCAGCACGCGCCCGTGTACTCACCTGATGGCATTGTGCAGCGTGCGCCGATTGTGTGCGTCCCCCAGCAGCGCTGGCGGCACAACGGAGCGGACCACTGCCCACACAAAGGCAGCCACTCGCTTGTGGGGCACAAAGCAGCTGGCCAGGGGAATTGTGGCGGCTGCTGCGGGCTGCCCAGCACCAAGTGCAGCAGCAGCCGCAGCCGCTGCAGCCGCTTCAGCTGCAGCGTCACCGGTGCCTGCAGGCTGGGTAGGCAGCAGACTGCCAAGACTGGCTCTGGCAGCTGCAGGCTGCTGCCGAGGCGCTGCTGCCTCTGCGGCGGTTGCTGCAGGCTGTGCTGCTTCTGCCACAGCGGCGGGAGCGGGCGCGTCTTGTTTCTGCCGCTTGGCTCGTGGCTTCTGTCGCTGCTGCTGCTGGTGCTGCTCCAGCAAGAGAAGCTCATCCATCAACTCATCTGCCGTTGGCGCCTCGCGGCCTGCCTGCTGCACGGGTGCAATCGTGGCCGCCTGGCCTGCTGGCGGCGTGGCCGCAGGCACTGCCGCCGCCTCCCGCTGCTGCTGGCCTTGCCGCTGGCCTTGATGCTGCTGCTGCTGCTGCTGCTCTTGCGGATCCAGCTGATTCGCCTGCCCTGCCGGCTTGCCTTGCTCCAGAGCAAACAGCTCGTCCATCAATTGCTCAGCTGAGGGAGCCACTGCCACATGAGGCTCCTGACCCACCTGTCGCTGCTGCTGCCGCACCTGCTGCAGCAGGGTGCCTTGAGAGGGCAGCGGGACAGGTGCCTGCCTGCCAACTGGCCCCAGGCCAGCTCCCGCTGCCTGCCCACCTGCTGCGGCGCCTACATTTGTGACAGAGGTAATCCCAGGCGCTGCTGCGGCCGCCGCAGGCGCTGCGGCAGCCTGTGCTTGCCGCTGCTGCTGCCGCTGCTGCTGCTGCCGCAGCTGGGGCGGCAGTGGGCAGTGGTGCTGCAGCAGCAGACCGAAAGGGCACTTGCCAGCCCGCACTGCGGGAACAGCAAAGGGGCAGCAGCGGAACGAGCAGGTGTTTGGGTGTGAAACCAGCCTTGGGCTTGGGCCAAAGGAAGGACAGCCAGCCTCCAGGCACAGGCAGCCTCTCCCACATGCACCACACAGTGCATGCGTTCCAAAACTCCGCCCGTTCCCCTCGTCTCTCACCAATGAGCTGTTTGAGCAGGGGCAGCAGGTGGCGGTGCTTAGCGGGCACCCGATGCGCGGGCGGAGGAACCAGGGAGTGCGCCGCACCCATGCTGGCACCTGCCCGCCCCACTGCAGGCAAGAGGGTGATGGAGGGAGGGCAGCAGTCATGCACGCTTACAGCCCAGGCGGCAGATCCCAGCAGGCGGCAAAGGCAGCACTGCTTTCCAAGGCAAGCTGGAGCGAAATGTGCTTGCACAGCTTGCGAGGGCAGTGGCCAACGTACCTGGGTTGTGCTTCGGGTCGAAAATGGCTGCATACAGCGCACGCTCCGCCTGCTTTGCGTCCCTCAGCTTGTGCAGCATGTCTGCGAGAAATAGCAGCGCTCAGCAGGAGGCCTCACATAGACAGCGGGATCGTCCCGTACATCAGCTTGGCATGCTCCGATACCACAGTGCTGCGAATGCGTCACCGCCACGGAACTGCTGTGCTGCGTGTATGGCAGCTGCCAATCATAAGCCGCAACTCACGCTGGGTGGTCAGGCCTGGCTTGCGAGGGAAGGACGCGCAGTAAAAGATTGAGCTCCGCTGCAGCAGCATGTCAGTTGGTCGCGGCATGCGCTGCGGCCAGCTGCTGCGCTGCGAAGAGCTCGGCCCATTGCTGCTGGTGCCGTGGGCGGCACCGGCGGCGCCGGCTGCTGCTGGGGCGGCCCCTGTCACAGGCTGGGCAGCAGCACCTGCAGCTGCGGTGGCCGCTGCTGCCGCTGCGCCTGCTGCTGCCGCCTCCGGCCAGGCTGCTGCGGCTGCTGCCAGGGCCTGGGCTGCCTGAGAGGCCAGCGGATCAAGCATGGCGAAATCCTGAGTGGCAGGCAGGGCCCACTCGCTGCCATCCCCATCCACCTGCATGGCGTCTGCCTCTCCCTCACCCTCCTCTCCAACACCCCGCTGCGCCTCCCGCTGTGCGTCCTGCTGTGCGTGCTGTCCTGCCGCCTGCTGCGCCGCCTGCTGCGCACGCTGCCCTGCTGCCTGCTGCGCCTCCTGCTGCGCACGCTGCTTGGCGGCTCGCCGCCGCTGCCAGCTGGAGGGCCGGGCAGGCTTCAAGTTCTTGCCTGACTGGGCAGCAGAGGACGCCTGCTGTGCATCCTGCTGCACCTCTTGCCCCGTCGCTGCTGCCGCGGCTGGTGCTGCAACTGCTGCTCGTGCCCCTGCTGCAACAGCTCCCTCCACTGCTGCGCCGCTGTCTTGCTCCATGGCTGTGCTTGGCAGCGAGGCTGGCTCCTGCATCCTAAAGCTGCTTCCAGAAGCTGCCTGGGTCTGTGGCTGCTGCCTCTGCTGCTGCGCCGCCACCCCTGTCCCTTGCACATGCCCCTCGCCGCCGCCATTTGCAGCGGGTGGCGCTGCCGCCGCTCCTGCAAGCAGGCGGGTGGCAGCCGCTGCCACGGCAGCAGGTGCATCCTTGCGCCAGGCCCGCGCCACCTGACCAATGGGTGGCCCGCTGCAGAGGGTCCGATGAGGGAAAAGGCGGCGTAAGCAGGGCAACGAACACAGCTCGCGGTGTGTCACGTTGTCCCATGACCAAGTTAACTGCAGAGCTGCCGACCACCGCCTGACCCGCCCCCCGCCCCAGGCACGCCACCTGAGCTGCAGGCAGCAGGCATTGGGCAGCTCGGCAAACATCGAGGCGTGGGTCAGCAGGTAGAGCATCAGCGTGTCGCCGATCCGTGACAGCAGCAGCTGCAAGGAAGGTGATTACGCACAGGAGTGGAACGCATGAGCACAGCGCAGAACTGAGGGGTGCACGAGGGCCGAAATGTGGGGACCACTGTAGGGACATAGTGGGGCCCACTCTCACCCAAGACACCTGAGTTTTGAAGCACACTGGCACAGCAGCAAAGCTGCAAGCTGCATTACAAGCACGTCCCAGTACACACACCTGCCACGCGGGGCTGCACAGGCTGGCGGTGGTGCTGTTGTGCTGGAACGCCTCGGATGTGGTCAAGCCCATGGCTGGCACGCTGCGCCCGCCCGCTGCAAATGGCGTAGAAGATGAGACGCAAGCGTGGCTAGACAGTAGGACATTTCGAGAAATGAAGCAGCTCCAAGCTGCTTAATGTAGCCTGCAAACTCTTTCAAAGCTGTGATGAACCACCTGCAGGCCGTCGGTTGCGAAAGCCGTAGCACAGCACGTTGACGCCGCCCCAGCCGCTGCCGCCGCCGGCCGCCTTGCGCTGCTGGTCTGACTTTAGCAGTGCCTCTACCGCCCGCCCGACCAGCTGCGGGTTGTGATGGGACATTTTATTGCACGGGATGAAGTTCAGCCATGCTGGGCAAGCCGGACAGGGAAACGTGGACACAAGGGTCGGTGTGCTGCACCGTGCGAAAATGCAAACCGCAAATGCAACAGGGGTCCCACCGCACGTCTACGTGCCCTGCTGGTTGCCCTGCTGCCAAGGTCACCAAGCCCTGCTCACCTGCTGCTGACTGGCGGCTTGGGATAGTGAGAACCCATCCTTCAGCGCCGGTGCCCCAGGCCGCAGCACACACCACGTGCGTTCCAACAGCGGCTGCGGTTGGCGATGTGAGAGGCAGCTTGAGAGCACACCAGGCAGTAGTTGCGGAGGCCAAACTCGCACAGCCCATCTCCATCAGATGTTGCATCAGTGTCGAACATGCCGCCACCAACAACGAACCCACAATGGCAAGCAGCACCTGCGAGTAATCAGCATGGTCGTGCGGCTGCACCAGCGCCGCCGGCAGCGCTGCTGCCTCGCGGGACGCCCCGCCCAGGCGCAGCAGGAGCTCCCGCAGGCACAGCACGTTGCCATCGCCGTACAGACGGGCCAGCAGGGGCGGAGGCCCAGCGGGAGCCCTGCCACCGCCGTCTGGCTTTCGGCGGGGCGCCATCCGGGCGTCTGGGGACGAGGGGCCGCCGATCTAGTGCATAATCGTCGGTCCTGGGGCTGTCTCAATCAGCCGATGGGCCGGAGGGGCGCCAGGCAGGCTCACAGGCAGCACAGCATCGCCTGCTCCGCCTGCTGCCTGTTCATTGAAGCTGCAGTGTTGCAAAGTGGCGCCTTCGGCTATTGTTCTCGTTGTGGCAAGAGCGGTGCCAAGTGGGTCACACAACGAGCCCTGCAGCGAGCGACGAATGGTGTTTTACTTCACGCCGCGGGGCTGCGAGCCCGGCAAGGACGACTGGCTGCTCTACATGGTGCGCGTATGCCATGCCGCACCGCGCCGCCGCTGTTGCTACTGGTCACTGCCGCCGCCGCCGCCACCAGCCGCCTGCAGCGTGCCAACAGCCTCCCTCGCCACCTCCGCTTCAGGGCCTCGACAAGTACGAGAACGAGGACCTGATCAAGTACTCGCTGCCACATGCAAGTTGCTGTGCTGCCGCTCGCTGCCTGTAGCACGGTATGCGTGCATGTGTTATGCCTGCTGCCGGCTGCCTCTGGCATGCACACAGTGTCATTGCATCGTGCCTACTGGAATTGGGGTGAGCCGTTACGCTCCCTATATTTACTGCTCTGCAGGACGTCTGGTTCCACGTGGACAGCCTCTCCTCTGCCCACGTGTACCTGCGCCTGCCTGAAGGTGCGCTTGTGGTGTCCCGCTGTGCAGTTGCATGCACCACCGTGCGCAGCCCTCCCCCTGCCCGGCTGCCTGCACAGGGCACCTACAGCCCTCTGTTCCGCTTGCATGGATGCAGCTGCGTTGAGTAGTTGCAGCCAAGGAGCTGGCCACGCCAGCAGAAAAGCTCACAGATGTGCCTGCTGCTGGCTGAACCAAACTCCTGGGGCTCAATGTGCAGGCAAGACGATGCACGACATCCCAAAAGACACGCTGGAGGACGCGTGCCAGCTGGTCAAGGCCAACTCCATCCAGGCAGGCAGCGGCTGGCGCAGTTGGAGTCTGGAGAATGCAGTTGCAGGCCGGTGTATGCAGCTGCAGCCGGAGCAGTTGGCATGCAGCACTTTTGCTCTCCGGCGTGCGATCCAGCAGCTGCAGCCTCCACCTCACATGTGGCTGCTTTGCTCTCGCAGGGCAACAAGATGAGCAACATCCCGATCGTGCATACCACAACAACACACGCATGTTTGTTCACTGCTCAAGCCTGCTGCGCCTTCACTGCAGGGCAACAAGATGAGCAACATCCCCATTGTGTACACCCCCGCCTCCAACCTGCGCAAATCGGCGGACATGGCGGTGGGCCAGGTGTGCAAGGAGGGGCAGGCTGGGAGGCGGGCTCGTTATGATCAGTTGCCTGCATTCTCCTGAGCAGGAAGCTCACGTTGGACTGCTTCGTCTCCTGATTCCAGCACAGCCTGTCTCTCTCTTTGCGCTCTCCATAGGTGGGCTTCCACGACGACAAGCTGGTGAAGCGCACCCAGGTGCAGCGACGGCTCAACGAGATTGTCAACCGCCTGAACAAGTCGCAGGTGGGCGGGACGCCGCTCTGTGCAGCACTGCCGGCCGGTTCGGTCCTTGCTTTGCATTGCCGCATGAGGTGGGCCCCTCCAACAAAGTCAGCGGCGGTGGCTGACTTTGTTGGAGGGGCCCACCTCATGCGGCAATGCAAAGCAAGGATTGTGTGGCTCTGCAAACCTCGTGTTCTTGGTCATTCACTCTGTCTGTTTGTGCAGAAAGAGCGGTTCCCGGACCTGGCGGCAGAGAAGGCGGCGTGGGAGAAGGAGCAGGCAGGCAAGGCCAAGGCGGCGGCAGCGGTGCGCTCTGTTGTACTCTGGATATTGCCGTTGTTTTTTAGCCCGGAGTAGTGAAGCTGGGCAAGGCCAAGGCGGTGGCAGCGGTGCGCCCCCTCCGTGCTCTTTTGTCCGGTGTTGTGGCGGTTCCTCTTGGCCGTGGCATGCCTTCTTGCCCAGGCGGGCAAGGCCAAGGCGGCGGCAGCGGTGCGTGCTGTGCTTTGAAGGATGGAATCTGCGCCTGCCTGCAAGCAGCGGACAGCCCTGCACACAGTGCGGCGTCTGGGGCAAGGCGTCTGAATGACAGTGTTGCCAACGGCCCTCTCCTCTGCAGGTGCAGCGCAAGAGTGAGAAGGAGGAGAAGGAGGAGCAGAAGCGGCAGCAGGACATGCTAGGTGCGCTGCTGGGGCTGCTGTACACGTAGCCTGCTGGCCAACCAGCTTGCCACGCGCCATGTGCCCGCAATCGCGGCAGCACGTGTGTGGCCGGCCGTGAGTGCAGACCACAGCTTCTACGCACTATCTGCCATTGTCCATTGATTGTGCAGATTACAAGCACAACACGCAGGACAAGGCTCCATCGTGCACTCAAGCACGTCGCTCCCAACAGCATACTGCCATTCAATAGCACTCTGCTGCTGCCCATTTTATTGCTGCAGACTACAAGCACATCATGCGGGATGAGGCAATGGTCACCGCTGGGGAGCTGGGGCAGAAGTACCAGAATGCGGAAGACTACGAAGACGACTTCATGTGAACAACCCTAAACAACGCAGCTGGTGCCATTGGGCGCTGCCACCGCACGCGACGCACCCTGCAACTGTGGATGTGATAGGAGCATGCCAGCATGCTTGTTTTAGCTAGCAGCTGCTGCCTGCGTGTGGCGCAAGCTGCCGGGCTGCGGGCGCTGCCACCGCACGCGATGCAATTTTTGTCGTCTCTCCCATCTGCTTCCTGCTCTGCGCTGGCCTTCCCTGCTCGAGTGTTGCCGCTGCTTTTGCTCTGCTGCTCTGACCCCCTTGACCTGACTGTATGCTGCTGACCAAACTTTACACACCCATTTTGACTGTTGACTTTTTTAAATGCAAGCAGGAGTCGCATGCATGGACATAGGGTTTTCACCAGGCGCTACAATTGCAGGTTGTCAACAAGCACGCTGCAAAGCAAGCAGTGCGCGTCTTGCACGGGCCACCTGGCAGCCATGCTGGCTGCTGGCTGCTGGCAGCAGGCTGGCAGGGGAATGGCACGTATTGCCTTGCTTGAGGCTTGGTGTGGCAGGCACTTCACTCCTGGTCGCCGCTGCCGCGGGACTGTCCGCCCTGCGGGTGCAAGGTGCATGGTTGCAGCAGGCAAGGGAAGATTTCACCCCACAGTAGCTGCCCCAGGTGTAACGCGAAGGCTCTGAGCAGCACTGCAGAGCGCACAGTGGAAATATGCCAACCCTGCACATCATCTGATGGTAATGCACCACACTGGACAAGGTGCGCACCTTTTTGCCGTAGCCAGATGGGTCAGCCATGATGCCCGCTCCCTTCTCTGCAGCGCATGGTTCGGTGAAAGTCCACTGCTTCTTTCAGAGGGTCGCTATCATGGCTGGGCAGCTGACCGCAGGGGGCTACTAGCAGTTAGTAATCCAGGCCATGGGGGCTTTGCATGGAAGGAGTTTCAGCAGCGGCGCTGGGGCGCGGGAGCGGTGCTGGCGGATGGAACGCAGCCATGCAACCCCACATGTCTTGAGAGCAGGCTCACCCTTGGCGCGCTGGCCGCCTGCAGAGGGAAGGAGGAGGCGGGAGTTACAGGTCAAATGGCTGGTCAGTCGAGATGCAGTTGCTGCGGGCATCCGTGGCACCCAGTGCGCACGCTGGATAGCTGCCCTTGCTGCCCGGCATGCAACTACCACCCCTGCCCAACATGCAAAACCCGCTGTGCAACCAGCCGGCCTCTCGCATGCGCCAAAGTTGTGCAAACAAGGCAGCTGGACAGAGGCCAGCAGGTTCACCCGCACCCAACTAACTCACCCTTCTTGCCGGCGGCGCTCTGGGCAGCAGAGCCCTCCCCGAACGTCTCCTTCTGCATGCCGGTGGCGGTCTGCTCGCCCTCCTTAGCCTGCCGCTCAACATACCCGGTCTGCTCCTTGCTGCGGGTAGAAGTGGACGGGTGGAAAGCAAGGTAGGAGCAAGCTGACTTCAGGCGCAACAATTGGTGGCAGGCTGCTCCTTGCTGCGGATAGGGAAGGGAAGGGGTGGGAAGCGCAAGTGGAACCCAACGTTGGGAGGGCACTCGCCCGACGGTGCGGCCAGCCGGCATGCAAAGGTTGCTGAATGTGTCAATTTTTGGGGCTGTTTCATTTTTGGGGTTGTTTCAGCTGCAGGCGCAGGCCGCAGGCTGCACAGCCTGTTCTAGATGCAGGAAAAGCAAGGGACCAGAGACAAGCAGGCGCGGGCTGCAGCTGGCGTGCAGCTGGGCCGATGCCTGCTCGCTGGGGGGGCGCAGGCGAGCAGCGGCGCTGCAGGCGGCGGCCATCTGCCGGCTGCTGCCAACGCCTTTGGACGCCCCAGCCGGCCTGCCGCGTCTTGATGGCACCCGAGCAAGCCGTCCAAGGCAACCAAGCTTGCAAAGAGGCCCCAGCAACAAAACTCATGATCCCTTGCCAGCCAAGCCACTGACCCAGACATGGTTGTTAGGTTGACGTGAGTTGGCGGATCGGATGGATAGCAGGGCAGAAGTGAAGCAACTGGTGATGGGAGGCAGGGGCACGGCCTGCAACCTTCCCATGCCTACCACGCTGCGCTGTGCAGCGGCATGCAATGGTGGCTTCTGCATGGTGCAGCTGCGAATCAGCGCTGACACAATGTGCGTGTCACAAAGGTGTCTACAGACTGCACCAGCATCAATCACATGCCGAGCGATTGCCAACCTGATCCTGTGTGATCCCGGTTGTCAGCTGCTTGTTGCATCCTCATTGACTAGCGGCGAGTCACAGCGGCACGGCTAGGCACAGAACGCGCTTGCAAGTGGCGTCACAAGCAAGTGCGCTTGTTGACGATTCGCGCCGTTCATGCCGAGCGCAATGACGTGCCCAGTGCTAGGCTACCTGACGCGATGCAGCTACGTCCAGTGCTGCTGCACGTTGACTAGCAGGCATGCAGCATTGCATGCATAATATACAGCCAAGGCTCAGGCTGGCTGCCGCTGCCGCCCCAGCACAGGCATTGCAGGGCACGGTCCTGGGGGGAGGTGCAGCACGATGGCAAAGGCATGCCTGCCCCTCTGCACTTGGCGGCAAGGCGACCCTGCATTTCTGCAATTTGCCCCTGGCATGCTGCCCCAGTTCCAAATTCCGTCCAGCGGCAATCAAGTCGGCCGCCGCCGCCGATCGCCCCCCTGGTGCCATGCGCACATGCCGCGGCGCAGAGGCATTGCCGAACGCTAGCACAACGATGGCCGAACTGCATGGCGTGGCGGGGCTTCAGCACGGGCTCTCCTCTGCGAGAACCAGGTGCGGCAGGCTGATCCACAGATGGAGGGCTGTTCATGGCTGCCAATAGCAACTTGACATTGCGCAGACAACTTCCTCAGAGCCAGCCGTGTAGACGAGCTCCTGCTGGTCCCATGCAGGCCCCGCTAGCGGCGCCGCGCAGCAGGGCGCGCTGCCCTGCCTCTACAAGGCCTGCGACACCCGGCACGGCGCTTTCCGAAACTTCGAGATACATTTCGAATTCATTGAAGCTCCTGCAAAGACTCCAGCCACACTGGCGACGAACTTGCAGTCGGCCCAAAACTCACCACTCCCGCATACGCCGCTCCCGCCGCAGCTCAGCACTGGCCTGCCAAGCCGACTGATCGCAGCGCGGCCGCCATGGCGTCGACAGCAGCACCAGCCGGCGGTGCTCACCACGACCCGCCGGTGCCGAGCAGCCCCCGCCAGCAGACAGCAATGGATGATGCATCAGGTGCGGATCTGGAACGGATAGATCAATGTAGTGATGCACATTTGGCGTCTCCACGTGCGGGCTTGCTCTTGACACTGCGTCTCCGGCCTTGCATGCACTTTCGAGGCGAGTTGCTGCTTCCTTACTGCCGCATTGCTGATGGTCAACTGCCTCCCCCCTACAGGCTCGTACGGTCACCCACCGGCAGTCTACACAGGAGTGGACGATGCACACAAGGCACACAGCCCAGCAGAGTTCCATGGGCCACCCACACACCTGCCCACCGGCAGTGCCGTGAATGTGCATGCTCGCCCCGTGAGCCCCACAGACGATGGGACAGGTGGGTGCTGCCCTGCTGTGGCTACTTTTTGCATGGGGACGACAATGCGTCAGGGTGCTGCGCATGCGAAAAGCGGCGGAGCAGCAGCAAGAGCAGTGAGGAAGCAGGGGCCCTTCTCGCCAAGCGCAGCTCAACTGGGCAGCTCCCTAACTGATCCCCCGCCTGCTGCTGCACCCTCGTTTCTCCGCCTTGCAGGCAGCTACGGCGCGCCGCCCAGCATCTATGTGGGTGCTGATGACACGCACAAGGCGCACCGGCCGTGATGCAGCAGCAAATCGTAACTCGCAGCAGTCGAGTTGAGTCCGGTGCGTCTGCTGGCATTGGGCACCCTCTGCCCAGCATGTCCCAGCAAGAGCCGGTCGCTCAGCATTGTGGAGCAACTCCAGTGGTAGCACTGCCTGTCCACTGCACTGTTAGTTGTTGCAAAGCTGTTGGATTTGCAAAGCTGCTGCCAAAATCGCATCGAATTCACAGAAGAGAACCATGGGACGCAAAATCAAAGTGGCGGTCAAGTCAGCAGATGGAGGTGTGGTCAAAGTTGAGGAGTGCCCGTTCACATGTCACTGGGTGCCCTGTTTATGGTTGATTACCCCTTCTGGTCTGAACCTCTCTTGGTGGCGTGTGGCTGCCAATGTGCGGCTGCGGGCCGGGAAAGGCCTAAGTGCAGCCCCACGCCGGCATCCCATGCATCTGCCATCACTTATTTAGGCTGGCACATGGGCCGGAATCATCTTGATGCATCTGCAGTATTGGCATGCCGTCACGCCGGCGCATGGATTACTGCCGCTCACACAGGGGGCTGTGGGGACGTCCCTGGTTCTCCCCGGTGTGTACCTGCGCAGGTATGCCGCTCAGGCGGCCTGGCGGCGGGCCTGGCCCTGGGTGAGGTTGCGGATCACGCAGGCCGTCACCTCGGTGTTGCTCATGTAGACTGCAGCGCAATCGAAATAGACGCGGCACAGTGGGAACGCAGGTGTGGCAAGGAAGGCGTAAGCTCTCCTGCTTTGGCTGCAGGCAGTGTTGGCCTCCATGTTGCAGCTTATTCGAAGGCTGGCAGGGCAAGTGATGGCGGTAGCAGGGGCAGACAGCAAAACTGCCTCACTTGGGTTGCGCTCGTCGTCGATGATGGTGGTGCGAACCGGGTCAACAGCCTCCACCACGCCCTGCAAGAAGTTACACAGGCATCGGGGGCTGTTGAGGGAGGCCGGGAGCATGCGGCAGCCTGTGCGCATGCAAGCAGCGCATACGGCCCACAGCCTCGCAGAGCTCATGCACGCCACACGTGTGCACACAAACACAGCACTTGCACACCACAGGGCAGGCACTCGCCTCCACCACAGGCGAGCCGCCACGCAGCAGCTGGATCCGGTCTCCCACCACAAACGGGCGGCCGCTGTAACTGCCGGCAGAAAAGTGGCAACGTTCAGGCAGCAGGTGAAGGGCATAGCAGGGTGACACCGTGCAGCAGCGTTGCATGCAGCGGCACTGCCCACGGCTGTGAGGGTCGGTAGCCGACAAGGCCTAAACACCAGGTAAGGAGCAGGGCATGCAACCGGCTCCTGCCGAACAAAGCTCAAGTGAACAGCGCCAGAGCAGACACCACATTGGCGGTGATGGCCAGGCTCGGGGTGGCCGGGCCGCCCGCCCGTTAGCCTGCCCAAAATGCCCAGTACAAGCATGCCTTGACACCACTCACAGCGCCAGGGCAGACACCACATTGGCGGCCAGGCTTTGGGTGGCCAGGCCGACCGCGAGGCCGATGCCGCCCACGCTGGCCATGAGCGGGCCGACATTGATGCCTGCGAAAAGGGTGACAGGTGTAGCAGGGGAGTTGTGGCAGGTACGGCTTGTGTGCAAGCACTGGTACTACTAGTGGGGCAGCTCATTTCAGCAGGGAAGCAGCGGCTCTGGTGCTGACTGGTGACGGGATCCGCTGCTGTCAAGCTGAACAGTGTGTTGTGGTGGCAAGAGCAACGGGCCCCTTCCACCTGGTTGGCGTACCGTAGGCGGACAGGGCAGTGGCACCCGCAGCGACAAAGATGGCCGCACCCAGCACACTGCTGGTGGGCGTCAGCAGCGCAATGATAAAGTCGTTGCCAGACTCCCTGCAAGGACAGGAGCAGTTGTATCATGCCGCACACGCGGGGGCTGTAGGCTACGGGCCTTTGGTGCCGACTTGCTGGGAGGAGAGGCTGTGGTGTGTGTGCTCTGCAATGCAAGCGCGCAGCCCAATCACGCCCCACTCAATGCTCTTCCTGCACATCACCATGTCGTGCCACATGCAATCAGCAGGGTTTAGCATAAGACCGTCAGCCCCTCACTTGTCTGCCGCCAGGCGGGCCGCCAGCCAGGCAATCAGCCGGTCCTTGAGGCTCAGGGCGGCCCAGGCGGCAAAGACAATCAGCACCTGCCAGGGATTTGCAGTGCAGAGAGAGATAAATGCCACTGATTAGTAGCAGCAGCTCACACAGCCTGCTGCCCAGGG
>VFQQ010001367.1_pt1 | contig 34646 bp, 60 predicted proteins | sample 3512341 | NCBI WGS metagenome assembly VFQQ01 (sample SAMN10412373, study PRJNA504923) | tailings metagenome | isolation source: Relicate 2 Philex TSF1 revegetated site | place: Philippines: Tuba, Benguet | collected 2017-08-29 | reverse complement strand
GCCGCCGTGCTGGAGTACCTGGCGGCCGAGGTGCTGGAGCTGGCGGGCAACGCCGCCCGCGACAACAAGAAGACGCGCATCATCCCCCGCCACATCCAGCTGGCGGTGCGCAACGACGAGGAGCTGTCCAAGCTGCTGGCGGGCGTGACCATCGCCGAGGGCGGCGTGCTGCCCAACATCCACTCCGTGCTGCTGCCCAAGAAGAGCGGCAAGAAGGCCGAGGCGTAAGCCGCTCGGTGTGCCTGGAGCCCTCCCAAACCTCTCAAAACCAAACCCAACTGGTGTTATTCAACACCACCTTTCCGAGCGGAAGCGGCTGTGGGGAGGGGTGGGGGCACTCAGTGATGGTGTTGGCAATGGCAGGTTGTGGTGCGCTTGGCACTAAGCAGCAAACACATGGTGCATGCATGGCTTGACCACCAGGGCAGGTAGTACGTGGTAGCACCAGGAGGCAGGTGGTGCGCTGCCTGTGCCGGCCCGCAGCCAAACCACAGATGCACTGCATGCCAGTTGTCAGGCCGCATGCCACCAGTGGCGCCGTCCAGCCGCGGGGCAGCAGCCTCTACTGGTGACGGCCCTGCCGCATCCGACGCTGCTGCAGCTGAGGCGTCGTCCTGGTTGCTGCCCTGATGCGGCGCAGCTCCTGTGCCACCCCCGCTGCCTGCCCTGGCCGTTGCCGCTGCCTCGGCGCAGTGGAAGGGCAGGAGTGTTGCGCACTGCCCAACTAGCCAACGTGCAGGATGGACTCCTCGACTGCAAGCTGGCGCCAGGCGGTGACGTTGCCGTTGAGCGCCGCAATGCGCGCCAGCACCGCCTCGAGCCACTCCCACCTACAGTGCGGGCAGGGTGCAGGTGGCAATCTCAAGCCCAACCTGGTCTGCAAACCAACATGTGAGAGGAGGATCCAGCCATGCTCGCAAAGTGCACCCCCCTCTCCCCCCGCACTTGAGGTACACGTTGCGGTCACGCCAGGCCTCAGGGGCCGCGCCGTTGTAGGGGGTGAGCCCCGCGGTGCGCTGCAGGTCCTCTGTGACCTAACCTTCCTATGTCATGCTTTGGCGCCTGTCTCCCCAACAGACTGACGCCTTGAATGAGCTAATGAGGTGGCATGCATACGTGCCGCCACATGTTCTGGTGCTGTGGCTGCTCTTGCCTGCTCCTGCTGCTGCCTGCCCCTCCTGCATAGTCGCATGCACTTAAACGCTCCGCGGTGTCTCCTGTGTCCTCCCCCATCAAGCGTCGCGTTACACAACCCGCTCAAACACGGCACACCAGTTATCCTTGTCGTAAAACGAGTCAACCAGCGCAGCGCCGGGCAGGCGCGCCACCAGCCCCTCCAGCTCCCCCCGCTCAAACAGGTGGTAGTAGCGCTGGAACACAACCGCCCCCTTGGCGCCGTCCAGCCGCGGGGCAGCGGCCGCTGGTGATGGCCCCGCCGCATGCGGCGCTGCTGCTGCTGAGGTGCTGTCCTGGTTGCTGCCCTGCTGGGGCGCCGCTCCTGCTCCACCCCCGCTGGCTGCCCTGGCCGCTGCCGCTGCCTCGGCGCGGTGGAAGGGCAGGTGCCAAGGCACAAAGTAGTCGCCGCTGGCCACCGTCCCATCTGTTGTGGACTCCGAGGCGCACCCGCTGCCGCTGGCTGCCTGGTCTGCACTCGCTGCCGCACTAGCCGCACCGCTATCAGCAGCAGCAGCTGAAGCCGCACTGACCGGCTGCCAGCTGCGCACCTTGCGCATGTTCTCCTGCTCTGTGGCCCACACAGTGACCAGCGCTCGGCCGCCGAGGCGCAGCACACGCAGCAGCTGCTCCAGCAGGGCCTGCCGCCGGGCGGGCGAGGCGATGTGGTGCAGCACAGCGATGCACAGAACGCCATCGCAGGTGCCGGCACGGTAGGGCAGCGCCATGCCGTCTGCCACCGCCACGTCTGCACGCAGGCCTTCTCCCAGGGGCGGCGGCTGCAGGCGGCGGGCGGCCACGCTAGCCAAGCCTGCAGGCGGGGGCGGTCAGGACGGGGTGAGGTGAGGTGGGGATAAGGGCATTAGAAGCTGTCACAGCACAATGAATCCAGCTGTTGCAGGATGCTCTGCCCACCCCATTCCTTCCATCCAATGCTGCTGCCCTCTCACCAGCGCTGCGGTCGCTGCCCAGCACAAAGCCGTCGCGCCGCACAGCAAAGTACTTGCCGTTGCCGCAGCCCACGTCTGCCACCAGGGCGCCGCGGGGCAGGCCCTCCAAAAAGGCCCGCACCTTGGGCCACACCGCAAAGCGGGTGGACGCAAAGTGGGGTGCAATGGCGTCATACACGCGGTGCACATACTGCGCCTCCAGCGCCGCAAGCTGTCGGTCGCCACCTTCACCCGCTGGGCTGCCGTCGCTGGGCGCAGCGCCAGGGCTGGGGGCGTCGCTGCAGCCAGCATGACAGGCCTGCTGCTGCTGCTGCTGCTGCTGTGTGGGTGCGGAGGTGCAGCAGCCATTGCCAGCACTGGCATCCTCTCTTGATGCTGCTGCCTGCTGCTGCTCTGCCTGCCCCTGTGCCTGCGGTTGCTGCTGCGTGGGCTGCTGCTGCTCCAGTGCCATTCGCTTCAGGGCAGCCCGAGTGGGCGCCAGAGGTGCCAGTTGGCTGTCGCAGTGCTCCGGCCACTGGCATGCGCAGGGTGCCCGGCGCACCTGCAGGCAAGCGAAGGAGAGGAGGCAGGTGGTGATCGAGCTGTGCAACAGCAGCCACATGGCTGCTGCTGGTACTACCTGCACCAGGTAAATTGCATATTCAAACTCCCAGACCAACCCAGCTGCCGGCCCCACCACATGCCTGGCGGAAGGTGAAGGACACGCGGCGCTCCGCCCTAGGCACCACCTCCGCTTCGCCAGCCCCACTGGCGCTGGCCACCAGGTCTGACTTGCGGTGTGGGATGTAATGCTGCCAGGCATGCCGCGCCTCATCTGCGGCAAGGGAAGCAAGGCGGGCTTGCATGAAAGCAGGGGCATGAAAGCAGGGGCAAGGCAGCATAGCTGGATGCCCTGCTGAAAAGACGGCGGCCAAAGCATCAGCAGCAACCATCATGCAAGGTACACACATCCAAGGCATCGCACCTGCCATGACGAGCAGGGAGCGCGGCGGCAGGAAGAGTGCCCGCGGCGTGTGGCCGTCCCGGCGGAACACCATAACCGCTGGGCCACCCAGGCACAGGGACACGATGGCGCCAGTGAAGGCCGCATGTGTTTCTGCAGGAGTATTCCAAGGAGGCTGTCAGCTGAAACAGAGTAGTGCGTGCAAGAGCTGTTGCCATGGAAACAGCAGCCAGCCAGACTTGCGGAGGCAGAAAGACACCAAAAGGGCCGGTTTACTACCAGCTCAGCCAGCCAGTGGATGCCACACCAAGTGCCATGCTGCCCAACACAGCTGCTGAGTTTGCCAGGGGCGTGCGCTGCTGCTCACCCACGTGCGGCGCGATGCCCACGCCAGGCCCATACTCGTTCGCAGTCAGCTGGTCGATGGCCACGGAGCCCGGCAGCAGCTCAATACGGTCAGCTATGCGGCGTGCCGCGGGTGGGATGGGCTGCTGCGGCGCCCCCACATCACGCGCCTGCGGAGGTGGGCACAGCAGGTGGCTTGCATGTGACGGTCAGGTGCAGCAAAGTCTGACAGCAGCAGGAGGACCGGCCAACCGCTGGCCAATCCAGCTCCAAGGTTGCTGGCCCACACTCAGGAAAATGCCAGCCATCCCAGTGCCCTCCCACCACCGCCGTGCCCCACCTCATAGTCAAATGCGGCGCCAAAGTGCAGCACCCTGCGCCGCGCCAAGCACTGCCAGTGCTGCTGCGCATCTGCCTCCCGCAGCAGCTCCGCCTCCTCCTCTGCCGACACAAAGCCGGGGTGGCAGGTCAGCCCCGGAATGCCGCACCCCTCGGCGCTGCGAACTGCCACCAGCGGCGGCTCCAGGGAGGCCGCTGCACTGTCGTCATCAAGCTCCGCATACTTGAGTGCCAGTGGTCCGCTGCCGGGCAGCGAAGCGTGGGTGCTGCCCTGCAGTGCCGCAAGCGCCGCCGCAGCCGCATCGGCCGTGAGCAGGCTGACAACGGCCATGTGGCCCCGGCCTGGCGTCACCGTGCCGCCATAGGGTGCAAACAGCGCCTCCAGCGCTTCCTGGTTGGCCTCCGCTGGCCCGCAGTTGCCCACGGCAAGGTGGCGAGTCGGGACGCCTGTGAGCGAGCGCCTGAACTGGCCCATCGGCAGCGGCACTGGCAGTGGCGGCAGCTGAGTGCCGCCGGCTGGCAAATGCGGCCTGCAGCTGCCGTGGTCTAGGCTGCTTGGTGCTCACGCAAGCCTGCTGCTGCTGCCGAGCGCCCCAGCGCTCAGGTTGCAAGGAGGCGGCGCGCTCGGAGCAAAGCCTCGCTTGCACGCTGTTCCGAAGAGCAGGGATTGTATCCAATTGCACGATGGCAATGCTGCGTGCCTCCAAAGTCGCTGCGCGCTTCATTTGGCCAAATGCATCCTCGGCGGAAGGGGTTGCTCCCACGCTGCAAGCCTCGTGCGTGCTGCCCTGTGTGATCACGATTGCCAACCGCGCCTGACCGCCGGACCCCTCATACCGGCCAAAAGGCAACTCCTCCCGCCGCGTCTGTGCGTTCCCGCGTCTCCTTTTCCTTTGCCTGGCCTCGTGAACGTGATCAGGGAGCGTGGCAGGCTCCTGCGTCCCTACCGTCGCTGCCCCTGCCGTGCCGCCGCCTGGCCGCCGCCGCCGCCGCTGGCTACGTGCCACGGTGTACCGAGATATTCAACCCGCTCGAGCACAAGGCACAGGATGGCAGCCAACCCGCCGCTGTGCGTTGGGCAAGGGCCCATTGGCCCCACGACCTTCCCGCTGCCCTGTAAGTTGGCTCGCAGTTGTCGGGGCCTGCGCTAGACAAAGCCTTCACCGGTGGCTCCCTGCTGGCATGCCTCACATGTCTGCTGGCTGCCGTGCCTGGCTTGCTGTGCTGATGCAGACCACGGCGAGCTGATTGCCATGAGCCGCGGCGGCATCCAGCTGGAGCTGCGCGGGCCGGCGCTGCGCACGCGGGGCAACAAGTGAGCTTTTTTTAGCAAGCTGCGCTTCGCTGCTCCCTTTGAGCGAACCTCTTGCCATTCAGCCCGCCCTCGCTGCGGTTTTGCTGACTCTGTGCCCTGACCTGTGCCCTGACTCTGGCGCTCTCCCCTCCATCTCCTCCCACTGCTCAGGTGGGGCGCGCGCGGCACCATCTTCCTGTCCATCATGCGGCTGGTGTTTGTGGCGGACAAGCCCGACGGTGCGAGCGGCCTGCAGGCGTTTGAGCTGCCACTGGCGTACATCAGCGAGGAGGACTTCAAGCAGCCCATCTTCTTCGCAAACAACCTGAGCGGCAGGTGCGGCGTGGCTGCTCTGTTGACTGCCAGCAGTGAACAGCCTTATATCTTTTGCGTATGCATGTTGTGCTGGTCCCACCCACCAACCCCACCAGTGATTCGCCTGCCTGCACGCCCAACAAAGTGCCCGCCTGCCTGCCAGGCCGCCACTCAATCAGTACCGGCTGCCCGCGCCCCTGTGCTGCAGGTGCAACATGGTGGAGGCGGGCGCAGAGGGGCCGCAGATGATTCAGTGGACGCTGTACTTCAAGGAGGGAGGGGTCGGCACCTTCATACCCTTGTGAGCCCCCTGCCGGGACGGCTGCCGTTCCTTAGACGGCTAGTGCCTGCCCGCTGTTGCTCTGCAGCTGCCGCATTGTAGCTTCCGCCATTTGTGGCCAACCCCTCACCTGTTACCTCCCCACCACACTGCGCCGCAGCTTCTTCCGCTCCTGCGCCTACGTCCGCAGCGTGGCGGGCCGCATGCAGCAGCAGCAGCAGCAGGCGGCAGCCGCGGGGCAGCAGCAGGGCTACCCGCCGGCAGCGGCGGCCGACCCGCCCTCCACGCCGCCACAGCAGTTCCTGCAGACTGCGCTGGTGGACCCAAGCGGTGAGTGTGAGCATTGCACCTGCGGCGCTGGACAGTCATGCTGGTGGGGGCCACCCTCTGTTTCCCACCACTTGCCTGCGCACATCTCTGCTGGTGCCCAGCCTGCCCCTCTACTTGTGCACCCTGCTGCGGTCAACGACCTCCTGCCTAACTGCAGCTTCACCTCCACTCCTCTCCCCCCATGGGCAGACCCCACCAGGGTGTACCTGACGCAGCCCCTGGACAGCAGCCAGCAGCGGCAGGATGCGCCCAAGTTCCCCGCGCCGCTGGTGTGAGTGCGGCCAGGAGCCGCGCGGAGGTGCCCTTTCCCAGCGGCAGCCCCCCGTTTACAGCCCCACGCCCAGGCGAGGTTGGCCGGCCAGCAAATGATGCCTCTGCTCGTGTGCCCGACGGCCACAGGGCGCCATGCTGCAGGCATGGCAGTTCAGCGGCAGTTGCACCTCCCGCCACACGGCTGCCGAGTGCAGTGTAGCCCACACTTTTGCCAACTTGTGTACCCTGCCACGACAAGATATGCCTTCTCTTTTCCTGCTCCATGCTGCCTCGGTTGTACATTTCTTCGCTCTGTTGTACACTTGCACTGCCCTGTAAAGTCATGTGTGTGTCATTTCAAGAAGCGTCAGTCGCTGGCCTCCAGGTCAACAGCTGTGAGGACGACAGTCGCATCCTCTCTGGCGGCAAACATCACCCGTAAATGCCGCCGCTCTGATTGCGAGGCGCCAGCTGCTGCTCCCTCTACTGCCGCTGATCCCGCTCGCTCTTCTTGTGCAGCTGCTGCACCTGAAGGCTGCGCTTGTGCCTCTACTGCTGCACCCTGCTGCGCCACTGGTGCCTCTGCTGCTGCTGCATCTTGTGCCGCCGCTGGTGCCTGCAGCTGTGCCTCAAATACATACACTGGGCTGGGTTTGCCGCCAAACTTGGACATGCGGCGGTTGAGCGTGCCTTGGCGCAGCACCGCCTCCACCTCCTCTGCCGCCACTTGCCTGGGGAGGGGATGCAGGCATATGAGACAGCTGAGGGAGATCTGAGGCCCCTAGTATGAATCGTAGCAACATCCAATCTGCACACCCTACGCATTCAAAGCTCACCGGCCTTGCAGGCGCTCGAGGGCATGGGTGGTGAGAACAAGTGGCCGTCGCAGGAGGCGGCGGCGCAGGGCAGCCTCCTCCTCTCGCTCTGTAGTTGCCCTCTGCTGCTTGCGATTTCCACCGCGCGCTTGACAGAGCACAGGCGGCCGCAAAGAGGCGGCGTACGCGCAGCTGCACATGCTATTCCGCTGCAGAAGACCCTGTAGCCCGGGATCGGCTTGCAGTCGTAGTATGGACTATAATTGATCGAGGCGTACAGTTGCAAGTTGATTCAGCCACTGCCCCCTTGCCGCCGCCCGCTGCGATGTGCATGATGCCCCGTGCCGATCAATGCCCGTGCCGTAACTTTGCAGACCCGCTGCACAGGCTTGCTTTACAGGGAGCTGGACTCTGATATTTGACTTGGAGCTTGGGTGAGTGGGTGAGAAGATACAAACAGGCAGACGAAACAGCAACTGAAATCGTATATCTATCATGCACGCCTGCCTTGCGTGGCGAATTTGGCAGGACATCATCGTAAATTTCCGGCAGCTGATGCAAAACTACAGCCACGATGGTCGGTCTGCCGCGCTGGCTGTAAGAAGGGACGGGGGTTCAGCTTCATGCACCCTGGCCAAGGCGGCCGCATCACACAGCCGCCACATTGGGCGGCTGGTAGGCGCCGCCGCCCTGCTGCTGGCCGGCACCGTACATGATGTCGCCGTCGGGCTGCTCAACTGCACGCCCGGGCACCGGCACCGCCATGAACACGGCGTACACATCGGGCTGGCTGACGGTCTGGCTGTCCAGGTCGATGGCCCAGCACACAAACACTGGTAGGGCAGGGGCAGGGGCAGGGGCACGCATGGCGGGCGAGTGGTTTGGGCAGTGGCCATTTGCGCAGCAGGCCCAGACGCCCACTGCAAAGCAGAGAAATGGCAGTCCTTGCACCAGCCACTGCCAACCCTGGCCAGCGAGCACCCCAACAACATCCACCCATCCCACCACCGCCACTCCGCCCCTCACCCGCGTCCAGCACGCTGAGCAGGATGCCGCCCAGGAAGCTGAGGATGAAGAAGGTGACCAGGAACACGGCGCCGCCCAGCACCGAAGCGTTGATGCCGGGGGTGGCCTCCAGCCCGCTGCCGCGGTGGGCCAGGTAGTACGAGCCGCCGGACACGAGGGCCCACGCGCCAGACAGCAGGAGGGTGGCCAGCTGGATGACCAGGGGGGTGAACCTGGGGGCAGGGGGTGGGGAAGGCGAGAGGTAGCGAGGTTGGGTTTGTTTGCAGAGGGAGGGGGTGGGGGTGGGAGGCGTGGCTCGCAGAGCCAAGGCAGTGCTGGGCTGGCTGAGCCGGCACCAGAGGCAAATCGTATTCCCACGCCACAAGAGCACTGGGCCGGCCGCTCACCAGACGGTGGATGCAAAGGCGTTGAGGAAGTGGCGCACAAGCAGGTCGGTGACGTGGCGGCCAGCCGCCAGGAACGCCTCGCCCGTGATGGCCATCATCACGGTGGCAAACTTGCTGCAGGCAGGGGTGGCGGTAGTGAAGCACGATTTTTGAGAAGTTGCAGGATTGCCGAGAAAGGTGGCAAGGGGTTGATGCCTCAGGCGTGCATCCTTGAGAGGCTGGCTAATGCTGGATGGCTACGGCACTCTCAACTGCTAGCAGCAATGCCCACTGGAACCACAAGCGGAGGCCTGGCCAGCACAGCCCGCTCACGTGAGGTACTCCACGATAGACCACATGAGCTGCGCCAGGCACACAAGGCACATCTGGATGAGGCCCATCTCCCGGTTGTTCTCCTGAGCCCTGCAGGGAGCAGGCAGTGCCATCACGCTAGGTCACAAGAAGCTTTCAACTTGCAGCTTTCAACTTGCAGGTTTGGCAAGATCAGCAGAGCAATACCTTGCCCTAACAGAGCTTGACAGCAGGCATTGCCAACGAGGCCCCCCTGCCAAGTGCAGCAGTGCCAGCCCGCCCCATCCCAGCCGCTCACTGCTCCAGCGCCTGGCGCATGATTTGGCTGATGGTGAGGACCAGGGAGGAGAGGCAGAGGGAGCCAAAGGAGGGGCCCATCGCGTGTTTCAGCGAGCGCATCGTGGTGCCGCGCGTGGCAGACAGGGCGCCCGCGGGCGCAAAGTACCTGCGGGTGGGGGTGGGGCAGAATCGATGATGAGAGAACCTGTTGCAGAAGGCTGTGCTCATCCAAAGGCAGACTGGTGATAGCGGCTGGCACTGGCAGAAGTGCGCCGCCGTGAAGCGCAACAGAGCTGGAACAGGGCAGTGCTCACCACTGCGCGATGGCGCCGCTGGTGACGAACACGCGCACTTGGTTGGCCAGCAGGAAGACCCACAGGATGAGCACCACGGCTCCGCCTGCACAGGGAAGGACATGGAGAGAAGTGGGGTGGCATGCTCAATCACGTGTGATGCAAGGTGAGCGGAAAAAGCACCAGTTTGTTGTACAGTACTTCCCACCAACACGACTGCCGTAACGCATTGTGCCTCACACCTGAGTAGCCTTGGGCGAAGCCGTTGGGCTGCCAGGAGCAGCACAGGATCTCCTGGCCCTGCGCATCCACGCACTCGGCCCGCCCCTCACGCGCCGGCTGCAGTGGTGGCAGACAAAGTCGAGGACAGTTCAGCCATGCAGTTAACGTCAGCCATGCAGTTTCCTTGCCATTCTCAGAGCGGCTATCGCTTGTCCGCTGTTGTATCGATGCAGCGGTGCAACGCATGTCAAATTTCTGCCCAGCAGCCATCTCACGTTGGGAATCGCCTTGCCATTCATCACAGCAAAGCCTGCGCAGAAAGGGGCGGCAGGGCCCTGAATGAGGTGCAACAGACGACACGCTGCTACAACAAGCTAGCAACAGGTCGCACCCATCCCATCCCAAGCCCAGCTGCACATGGCACCTCTCCCAACCCACCCAGGAAGGCGCCCAGGGGCAGCACCGCCAGCAGTGCCGCCAGGTTGAGCAGAACAGTGGTGGTGATGATTCCAGAGTTGGCGGCCAGGCCGTGGGCCGACACGCCCAGCAGGCGGGTGGCCAGCTGGATCTGCTCGCGCCACAGCGAGAAGACCCAGGCTGTGAGCAGCGCCAGGCCGCCAAACACGAGGCCCGCAGTGCCCTGGCCGTTGAGCAGGAACACGGCTGCCATGGCGGCGGGGATCTGCGGTGGGGCAAGCAAGAAGCGGTGTGTGGTGCAAGGCAGCGGGTGGCAGGAAGGCAAGGGCAAAGGCTGTGAAACTACACACGGCAGGCAGGGGATGAAGCAACAACACAACCCAGTCCTTTGTGCTTGCATGCGGGGATGCGCTCCCCCAGCCGACTCACCGCCACCTGGGATGCCACAGTCGCCTTGGTCATGGCTGCGGCATGGTGCTGGAACAGCTTCACAAACGCCACGCCCAGCAGCAGCGCCAGGCCAGCGGACAGCGCCAGCCAGCGGCCTGCAGGGCGCCAGGGTGGCAGGCGGGGGTGAGGCTGGGTAAGGAGCGGGAATAGATGTCCAGCATTTCCAGCCAGGCGTGCACCAAACAACCTGCAAACAGTGCGCATGTTCAGACCACAAGCTGACAGGCAGGCTAGCAGGCCCCTGCCATGCAACCTTGCAGGCTGCAGGCCAGTTTCCAGCAACAGCGCTGGCCCCAAGCCGCCTCCCCGCCCACGCAAGCAGCAGCAGCACCAGCAGCAGCAGCAGCAGCGCCTCCAGCAGCAGCGCACTGACCCGTGAACTGCACAAACTGGCTGGGGCTCCAGTCGCCCTTGTGCTTCTCGTGCAGCGCCTCCAGCAGGGCGCGGGCGGCGTCTGGGTGCGCCGGGCAGCTGGCGGGGTCGGAGTAGTCGAGGTGGATGAAGGCGGGGTTGCGGTGCTTGATGGCGTACACGCCGCCCACCACCGCCGCCACCCAGGCCAGGGCAAAGAGGAGGGCCCACAGGCGGTCGCGCGGCGTGCGACGGTACTGAAAATGTGCCGCCGGCACGGGAGGGCTCGGGTCGCCGGACCCCATGGCTGCGTGGGGGCAACAAGGGTAGGCATGTGGCGGAGGTGCACAGCATGCCTTGCTGGAGGCCTCTGGCTGTAGGCTGCCTCTGGCTGTGGGCTGCAAGGCAAGGCCCCTGATAGGGGAGCGCCGAGCTGGGAGCGCCGAGAGCCGAGAGCGGCGCCTTCCGCCGGCGCTTCCGCCACCGGCCAGCTGGAACGCGCTGGTGCCGGGGCACCTTGACGGCGCTGGCTCTGGAGACTTACCTGCCTGCTTGTAGTGTTTGCGGGGGTCTTGGCCTCGCGTAGGTCCCTCAGGCGCGTGGCGGCGACGAGTCCAAGCGCTCTTTGAGCCAGCAGCAGTCCGGCAAGACAAACTGTGCAGCGATCACGATCTGCCGCTGCGGCGGGCACAGCGAAATTCCTCCGCTCGTCCCGCATTGGCCCTGCTGTGCCGGCGGCGGCAGCAGGAGAGGATGGCGGCCCTCATCCTGGCCCATTTGCGTTGTGGAGCGGCCTCGAGGCCTCTAGGAACTCACAGCACTTGCTTGCAAGCCCCCGGGACGCCCCAGCGTGTCGGCAGCAGCAGCTATGCTTGCGAGCAGCAGCTTGCAGGGCACTTCGGTGCCCTGCCAGACCCGGCAGCAGCAGGGGCGCAATGTGCGTCGCGCTAGGGCCGCCGTGCGCGTGCAGGCGGAGCAGCAGCAAGGTGAGCCTCGGGTCCGCAGCGTAGAGCGGATGCAGGCGCGCAGAGGCTCATTGGACTGTGCTCACCTGCTCGCTCGAGCGCCTGCCGATGCTGCAGAGCCCCTGATGGTGCGCGCCGCCCGAGGCGAGGCCATCGAGCGTGCGCCGTGCTGGTGAGCGCCTGCCGCTGCAGATGTGCGGTCTGGCAACTAGCATCCTTTGTGCAGGATGTGGGGGTGCGCGAGGGTCAGGATGTGGGGCTGGCTCGGTCACAGGTGCAGCTCATGCATTCGCTTGCAGTTGCATTCTGCGCACCGCCTGGCACCCTGCTGCAATGCAGCTCGCCCGCCATACTCGGGCAGCCACTGCAGCACACCTGCCAACCCCTCTGCCTTCACCCTTTCCCGACCTGCAGGATGATGCGGCAGGCGGGGCGGTACCAGAAGGCGTACCGCGACCTGGCGCTGAAGCACCCCTCGTTCCGGGAGCGCAGCGAGAACACCGACCTGATTGTGGAGATCAGCCTGCAGCCCTGGGAGTCGTTCAAGCCGGATGGCGTCATCCTGTTCAGGTGCCCGCCTGCGATAGTGACGGCAGCAGGATAGCAGCTGGAGCGGAGGTGCTGGTTGATGTGCCGCAAATCAGCTTGGGCTGGGTGGGTACATCGGTCTGCTTTTCGTCCGCTCTCCTCGCCCAACGCCCTCCCCGCTGCCCTCTGTCACGCCTGCCTGCAGCGACATCCTGACGCCGCTGCCCGCGTTTGGCATCCCCTTTGAGATTGACGACGACAAGGGTCCGCTGCTGGACTCGCCCATCCGCAGCAGCGAGCAGCTCAAGGCGCTGCACGCCATTGACCTGCAGCAGCTGACGTTTGTGGGGGAGAGCCTGGGGCTCATCCGCCGCGAGGTGGCGGGCCGCGCAGCCACCCTCGGCTTTGTGGGCTGCCCCTGGACGCTGGCCACGTACGTGGTGGAGGGAGCCTCCTCCTCCATCTACAAGAACATCAAGACCATGATGTTCACGGGTGCGGCGGGGGGTGTGGGGCGGCTGGCAACAGCATGCAGCCGCTGCCTGACGGGGCACCTGCTCAAGGGCGGCAAGGTGCATGATGGCAGGCTGGCGCGTGCTGGTGCACGTGGCCGGTCAAAAGGCAACGCCTCCTCACAAGGCGGACAGCTCATGTCAGCATGCGTTGCCTGCAAGTGGCAGTTAAGCAGCAACTCCCAACCTGCTGCCGGCTGGGCACTCACCCCCTGCTGCTGCTGCCGCACTCCTGCCCGCCTGCCCCTGCAGCGCCGGAGCTGCTGGACTCGCTGCTGAGCCACATTGCGGACCAGATTGCCACGTACGTCAAGTACCAGATTGACAGCGGCGCGGACTGCGTCATGATGTTTGACAGCTGGGGCGGCCAGCTGCCGCCCATGCTGTGGGACCGCTGGTCGCGGCCCTACATCGAGCGCATTGTGCAGCAGGTGCGGCGGGGGTCTGATGGGGAGTTTGAGCAACAATTGCACTTTGGCAATTGTTTGTGGCTCTGATGCGGCTGAAGAGGACCAGCGGAGCAGCAGAGATAATGATTGAGGCGGCAGGTGTGACCAGGCTCCCAGCGCAGGCCATCAGTTAGTGCTTGATGTGCTGACCCCGCCCCCTGCTGGTGCAGGTCAAGGCCACGCATCCCAACACGCCGCTGACGCTGTACGCCAACGGCAGCGGCGGCCTGCTGGAGCGCATGGCCGGCACCGGCGCGGATGTGATTGGCCTGGACTGGACGGTGGACATGGCTGACGCGCGGCGGCGGCTGGGGGCCAACCAGGCTGTGCAGGTGGGAGTGGGGTGTGAGGTGGGAGTGGTTTTATTGGCTTTTTCGAGGGCACTGGCAACCCTAATAGCGGTTTGCTGCATGCCCATGGCACTGCTGCGGCACTCGGACCTGCCTTGCCAACCTGCCGTGCCTTTGACACATGTTCCCCCCGCCCCCATTCTCATGCGCCTCAGGGCAACGTCGACCCGGTGGTGCTGTTTGGCAGCGACGCGGCCGTTGAGGCGGCGGTGCGCGACTGCCTGTCCAAGGCGGGCGAGCGCGGCCATGTGCTGAACCTGGGGCACGGCGTGCTGGTGGGCACGCCCGAGGTGAGAGGGCTGGGGCTGGTGGGCGAGGTGGGCGGAAAGCAGGGGGTGTTCTCCCAGGGTGGGGCAGACTTTCCAGCTTTCCCTGGATGGGCTGCAGCAGTGATTGGCCAGCAGGCTCACCTGCCAAGCATGCCTCCCTCCCCATCCCTGCTTGCCCCACGTCTGCAGGACAAGGTGGGCCTCATGTTTGACCTCAGCAAGAAGCTGACGTACGCCAAGCTGCGGGAGGAGCAGGGCGTGGCCGCTGCCGTGTGAGCGCGGCGGCCGCACGTGACTGGCGCCTGCGGCGGGCCGCATTTGGGCCGCCGCCGGCCGCCGCCTTGTGTCAACGCATGAACTGTTTGCTTCTTCCCCGCTCCCATGTGCATCCCTTCCTTTTATTGCTGCTCTCTCCTTCAATGTCACATATGCCCTCGGCACAATACACCTGTAAACATGTCTGGAATGCTTGGGGCTGGCCAGTCTGTGGTGGCGCAGCCGTTACGACAACCGACGCGTCCATTCCGGTGTGCTGTGCGCGGCGCTGCGACAGCTGGAGTGGCATGGAGCACAGGGGAGCGCCGGTGCGCGATCAGGCCTGGCAATCGGCCATCTAGCTTGAAATAAGCTCCTGTGCGCCCTCAGGAGCGCGTAGCGCGCCGGCAGCGGGCGCTTGGGGCCGTGCACGCTGCAGCGGGCGGCGGCGAGGGCAGGATGCTGCTCGACAAGCTGCCCACAGTGCGACACGATGGTGAGGCTCGACAGCCTGATCGCAGAGGGTTGCTTGCAGGCAGCGGTGGCGCGACCGCCTCCCTCCTCCTCCTGGGCCGCCTGCAGGCGGCGTGTACACGGTGCACGTGCAGAGCAGCGGCAGGCGGTTCGCCACGGGCGGCGCCGACGCCCTGGTCAAGGTGTGGAGCCTGGCGCCGGTGCTGGACGCGCAGAAGGAGCAGGCGGGCCCGCTCGTGCTGGCCACCCTGAGCGACCACACATCCACCGTCAACACCGTGCGCTTCTCCAAAAACGGCAAATACCTGGCCTCGGGTGCGGCAGCGGGTGGTGCTGGGGCGGCGCCCTGAAAAAGCAACAGCGCGGCGTGCCATTCTGCCGCCAAACGCAACAGGGCGCGATTCGAATTGTTACTCGCCTTGTGCCCAGCATCCTGCTCCCTGCTCACCCTGACTGCCGCCCCACCCTGGCGCAGGCTCGGACGACAAGATGATCTGCATCTTCGAGCACAAGCCGGGGCCGGGCAGCACCGTGCTGGGCGGCGGCAGCACGCCCAACCTTGAGAACTGGCGCACGCGGGCGGTGCTGCGGGGGCACGGCAACAACGTGGTGGACCTGGGGTGGAGCCCCGACGACTCCAAGCTGGCCTCCGCCTCCATCGACAACGCGGTGTGCATCTGGGACGCGGCCAGCGGCCAGCTGCTCAAGCGCCTCGACTTCCACACCTCGTTTGTCAAGGGGCTGGCCTGGGACCCGGTGGGCACTTACCTGGCCACGCAGGTGCGCTGGTGTGTGGAGGGTGGGGGGAAATGGGAGCCAGCGCCTGCTGGGCATGCGAAGCGCCAAATTGCAAGCCAGTGCACGACGGCTGGCGGGTTGATGTGTGTCAAGGCCAGCTGTTGGCAGCCTGCATGGTTGTCGATGTTGCACTAACACGTACAGCCGCCTGTCGCCGCTGCAGTCGGAGGACAAGAGTGTGGTGATCTGGCGCTGCGACGACTGGTCGGTGCAGGTGCGCTTGCTGCTGCAGCTGGCATGTCTGCTGCGAGCGTAGAAATGGCTCATCGCAGCCTGCTCAAGCAGACGAAAGCTCCAAACACGGGCTGCCCACTGCTGCTGTTGCGCAGGCGGTGGTCAAGTCTCCCTACACCAAGCTGGTCACCTCCACCTTCTCAACCCGCATGAGCTGGTCGCCCGATGGCTCCTTCCTGGCCACTGGTGGGTGCTGGTCCAGCAGCTGGTTCCCAACACTGGAGCGCAAGCTCGGTGCAGCTGCGGTGCAATGCAGGCACCTGCGAGGTATGCATTCAACAGGCAAGGCGCTCATCTTGTCCCTTTCACCTCTGCCTGTCTGGTGTGCTGCAGGCAACAGCTACCAGGGGTCGACGCACGCAGCTGTGGTGCTGCAGCGGGGCCGGTGGAACGAGGAGCAGGAGCACCTGCTGGTCAGCGGCCACCAGGGTGAGAGGCGCCGCACCTCGTTGTTGGGTAGCCATCTCATGTTGCTGGCGGCCTGCAGCTGGTGCGGCCATGTCACCAAATAACTGTTGGAGAGGTGTGTGTGATGTGGCAGGCCCGCTCGGACTGTTTGCTGCATGGTTGCTGAGGCTGACCCTCTGCCGTTGCTGCCCACTCCCTGCTGTCGCCTCACCCAGGCTGCGTGGTGAGCGTGGGCTTCAACCCCCGCCTGTTCCACCTGCCCAAGAAGGAGGGCGGGGAGGGGGAGGTGGAGGACAAGCTGACCGCCGTGTTTGCGCTGGGCAGCCAGGACAAGCGCATCTCCAGTGAGTGGGCAGGTGGCCTGGCTTGGCTTGCATGCGCGGGGCTGCAGCCGTTGTAGGTGCTGAACAGCTGGCATGTTTGGCGAGTCTGTGCCAATGCGCTACGTGTTCGCTGTGTCCTGAGAATGTGCGTTTACTCTTAATCGCCTGGCCTGCAGTTTGGACGGCTGCGCACAGTACGCCCCTGATGGTGGGCAAGCGCTTCTTCCGCAGCCAGGTCACCGACATGGCCTGGACGCCCGACGGATACACGCTGCTGGCCGCATCCAGCGATGGTAGGTGCCAGCATGGCAGGGGGCAGGAAGAGGTTTGGCAAAGCGTGCTGCTGTTCTGCACCGTTGAAGGGTATAGCGGCCTGTTATCATCAATGCATGTCGGCAATTATGTCTCCTGAGGCCTGCTTTCCCCCTCGCGCACCCCGCAGGCACGGTGGCATGCTTCCAGTTTGCTGCCTCGGAGCTGGGGCGGCCGCACACCCAGGAGGAGCTGGACCAAGTGTTCCAGCAGCTGTATGGCACCGCACGCGTGGCGGTGGGCGGCGGCAAACGCCTGTTTGCCGAGAGCGCTGAGCAGCTGCACCTGGAGGCGGCGGCAGCACCGCCCTCACCGGCTGGCGCACCACAGGCACTGGCGGGCGCAGGCATTGCGGCGGCAGCTGCAGCAGCAGGTGCTGCGGCGCGGCAGCAGGCAGCCGCCACGCTGCCCAAAGCCGTGGTGCAGCAGCAGGCGGCGGTGGAGCGAGCGCTGCAGCCGTCGGCCAAGCAGAACATGGATGCGCTGAGCGCACGCCTGAGCGGCCGGATGGGTGGCGGCGCAGAGGTGCAGCTGGGCTTTGATGCCCCGGTGGTGGGGGAGGGCGCGCCAACTGCAGTGGCAGGCCGCAAGCGCCTCGCTCCAGAGCGGGTTGGCCAGGGCCCCGCGGCAGCGCCTGCATCCGCAGAGCTCATGCCGCCGCCGCCGCCACGGCCGTCAGGCGGAGGCGGCGGGCCAGATGCCGGCAAGCGGGCGCGGCTGGAGGCCACGCCTGTTGCGGCAGGCGGTGCACGAGCGGCAGCGCAGCCGGCGGCCGGCACAGCCGGCGGCGGGGCTGCGCCAGTGGCGGCGCTGCCCCATGTTGTGCTGCGCGGTCCGGAGCTGCCAGCCGAGGTGACGGCAGACCTGGGCTGCCCGCCGCAGCTGTTTGAGGACCCTGCCGCTGCTCCGGCGGAGGAGGAGCGCCGCACGCTGCGAGTGACCAACCGGGAGGCTCGTGGCGGCGCAGCTGGCGGCAGCCGGTGGCAGGCGGATGTTGCGTGCCTCAAAGGCCGGGGGCCGGCACCGCTGTGGAGCGACACGCTGCGCAGCGCGGCGGTGGCGGCCTGCGGCACCCACAACTTTGCGGCTGTGGGCACCGAGGATGGCCAAGTCATGGTGAGGGTGGGGCTGGACCACAAACTAGCAGCAACCTGCTTGTGGCTCTCCTGCTGTGCTGCCTCCACAATTTTAGCACTCAGTATCCATCCCCTTGCCATGCTCCCCCCTGCAGCTGTACTCGCCGGCGGGGCGGCACCTCACCGCCCCCCTCAAGCTGGGCGCCGGCATCGCCAAGCTGGCCTGTGACGCGGCCTGGCGCCTGCTGGTGCTGACCACCAGCGGCGCGGTGCGCCTGTTTGACGTGGAGGCGATGCGCTCCCTGCTCACCGCCAGCCTGGCGCCGCTGCTGGAGGACGGCTGCACAGGTGCGCGCGGGGGCACATTGCCTTTTGCTGCATGCAGTTTAACTTGTGGCAGGCAGAGCTCGGGACAGGATGGCAGGCAGACGTATTCCCCTTCATGGAATTTGGTGCAAGCACAGTCCCAGAAGTACAGTAGGCACTTGCAGCAGTCTTGCAGCAGATTCTTGTCACCCAACAGCTGTTCTATCAACCCTGTGCCCCCCGCAGTGCTGGATGCGCGGCTATCGCGCATGGGCGTGCCGCTCGTCACGCTGTCCAACAGCCGCGCCTACGTGTGGAGCGCCGACCTGGAGGGCTGGGCCTGCGTGGCGGACGAGTCGTTTGCAGTCTCGCAGTTCATGCCGGTGCTGAGCCTGGCAGGGCAGGGTGAGCCCCTGAGAGGGATGCGGCTTGAGTATATATGACTTGGTTTGCACAGACCGGCAGCCGCTGGCAGCTTTTAGGGCAGGGCGATTGAGGCGCCTCACTTTTGCTGCATTTACGCACTGCTTGCAAACACAGGCCCCCAAACCAATGGCCACCATCCCTCCCTCTCCCCCACCCTTGCTCCCCTGCCCACCCGCAGGCGAGATCAGCAGCCTGCAGGCCGAGGTGCTGCGCAGCCGTATCTCGCGCTCCGCGCTGCCGGGCCTGCAGGTGCGGCAGTCGACGGCGGCGCAGGCGCTGGCGTCGCGCGCCCACCTGGAGGCCAGCCTGTCCACCGCCCTGGCGCTGCAGTCGCCCCACGAGTACCGCCGCTGGCTGCTGTCCTATGCCCGCTTCCTGGCGGAGCAGGGTGATGCGCCTCGGCTGGGAGAGGTGTGCACCGCGCTGCTGGGCGGCGGCAGCGCTGCAGCTGCGGGCGGGGATGCAGAGATGGCGGATGCCGATGCAGCAGACGGCGCAGACGGCGCGCCTGCTGGGGGCGGCGAGGCGGCTGGAGAGTGGCAGCCCACCGTGCTGGGGCTGTCCAAGCACGAGCTGCTGGGCGAGGTGCTCAAGGAGATGGGGCGCAACCGCCACCTGCAGCGCACCACGCAGCCCTTCCTGGACGCCCTGGCCGACCTGAAGAAGGCGGAGGAGCGGGCGGCAGCAGAGGCAGCAGCAGCAGAGGCAGCGGAGGCAGCGGCGGCGGCAGCTGGACCAGCACCATCACCAGTGGCGCCTGCGGCACATGCACCGGCGGCGCTGCCAGCGGCGGCAGTGCCTGCGGCGACAGTGCCTGCTGCCCCTCCTGCTCCTCGTGCGGCGGCAGTGCCTGCTGCCCCTCCTGCCCCTCCTGCCGCGGCAGTGCCCGCTGCGCCTGCTGCCCCTCCTGCCATGGCAGTGCCGGCTGCGCCTCCTGCCCCTTTGGCAGCGGCAATGCCAGCGCTGGCACACTTTCCGGCTATGGCAGGGCTGCAGCAGCTTGCTGGGGTGCCACACAATGCGCAGGCTGCTGCAATCATGCAGGCCCTCGCAGCTATGCAGCGGATGCAGCAGTCGCCTGGCGGCGGCATGTGATCCGACCCCCAATGCGTTGACTATGCTAACCGACCGGCTTGACTGTAACTGACTTGCATATGGTGTTTGCAAACCTGAGATGTATGTGAGAACGAAATGTGGAGCGCAGGACAGGGAAGCACAGAAGCAGCAAGTAGAGCAAAGGCTGGTTTGGGCTATCAGGGTGGCCAGCTGCATCACGCGATGGTCACGCCTGCTGCCTGGCAGTAGCCCGCCAGCGCCTGCTGCTGCTCCGGCGACAGCGCCGCCGCCACTAGCTGCGGCACACGGCCCGGCTGCGCCGCCGCCATGCGCCCCAGCGCCTGGGCCACCGCCACCTTGGCGTCCTTCACGTCTGGCAGCGGGTCGCGCTCCGGCCTGTGGGCAAGCAGGGCGCAAGGAGCGGGGTTGGGTGAGGGGGCGGGGAGGATCAAGGAGGGCTGGTTGCATGTCGGCATGCCGTCACCAACATCAAGCGACAGCACGTTGCTTGCAATGCACACCACCTAGCGCAGGTTCATACCCCTGGCACAGGCACCCAGCCATCGCCCTCTCACTTGTGCGCGTTGTGCAGGCGCGCGTAGGCTGCTGAGTAGCCCGCAAACTCCTCCTCCCCCGCCTCCTCGCCGCCGTCCTCGCCGCCCGACGGCGACGCGCCCTCCAGGCTGGACACCAGCGCAGCCAGCAGCCGGCCGGCCTGTGGGCAGGGAGGCAGCGGGGCAGGGAGGCAGTGGATGGTTGTGGGAGTATGCAGGTGTGGTCCCAAGCCTGGCTGCGAGTGAAGCTAAGACGACCCCGATTCTTCAGAGCCCAGCCCAGCTGGCGCGGTGCCGGCCAAGCCGCGTCTCACCAGCTCGTTTGCCTCTGGTGCCGCCAGCTGCTTGGTGTCTGCCAGCAGGCGGGAGGTGGCCACCACCAGCAGCTTCTCCTCGGTGCCGCCGCTGATGGAGGGCAGCGTGGGCAGCCACACCTGGGGGGAAGGTGGGGGCATGAGGCGAGATGAGGGGCCGGGGTTGCTATCATATGTGTATTTAAGGAAGGCAGCTTGGAAGTGGCAGTACCAACGCTGTGCAACACCCTAAGCTGGTGGGCAGTTAGTGCGACCCAAGCCACCCATCAGGGCCACCCCGTTCCCCATGACCTCACCGTCTGCAGGATCATGAGGGTGAGGCCCTGCTGCACGGCGTCGATGGAGTCGGCCGCCACCTGCGCGCCCTGCTTGCACACAAACAGCGACAGGAAGACAAGCAGCGACCTGCGGCGGTGGGGCAGGGGCGGGAGGGAGCGGCGGTGATGCAGGGCGGCTCGGCCAAAAAGCATGCGGGCATGGGCCACCGCGCGTCACGCCGGCAGCGAAGACGCCGCATAACTAGAAAATAGCTGCTTCGTGCGACCAGGGCCTGACCGCGTGAACTTGGCGGTGCGCGACGACTGCAGGCGGCTGAACAGCAGGCCCCAGATGGTGGGCATGTACTGCGCACAGAGGAGGGCAGCAGGGGACAGCGATGGGTCAGGAGAGCCACGTTTGCATGCAGCACCCTTCTGGCAGCCAGAATCACAGCAAGCCCAAGCAGCCCTGCCCCTGGCTTGCAACCTCTTGACTAGGGTTACAGTAGGCCACGCACCTGCGCCATGGTGCCCTGGTAGTCCAGGCTCTCTATGAGGGTGTTGAGGATGTAGAAGCCCTCGTGGTCGTGCGCCTTGGAGGCAATCAGCTTCTGGAACACGCCCAGCACCGCCTGCAAGGGGGAGTAAAGAGGGGCCAGGTGTGGTGTGGTGTGGCGGGTGGTGTGGTGTGCACAGGTGCGCAAGGCTTCTGGCGGCCTGGAACAATGGGCATGTTGACTTGAACCATTGGCAATTTTGGGCAGCACCAGGGCATGCTGCATTGCTCTATGTCGCTTCCAAAAACACATTTCAGCTGCCAGCTGCTCCGGCCCACGCCTTGACCAGGCCTCCCGCCCTTCCGCCTCTGCTCTGCGGCCCACCCCGCTTGCCTGCAGGTAGCCGCGCGACACGACGTCCGGCCCCGCGCGCGCCAGGTAGGCTTGCAGCAGCCGCACCAGCGCGGGCACGTTGCCGCTGCGCTCCCAGAATGTGGGCGTGAGCAGGGGCGGGAAGATGGCGTGGTAGGCCTCGGGGATGGGCGTCCCCGGCGGCCGCACCTCCAGCAACTGCGCAAAGATCTGGAACACGTAGCTGCAGGGGGAAGCAAGGGGGGTTTGGCAGGGGGAAAGCGGGGTGCAAGGGTCGATGCCCAGTTTGGTGTAGGGACAAGCAGGTAGTACAGTGCATGCTGGATCGACGTCAGAAATCAGCAGTCTGTGAAGCACAGCGCATCAGCGGCGAGGCGCAAGCCTGCAAGCGGCGTGTCTCACGGGTGGAACTCCTGCACATCCTCGCTCAGCACCACCTGCGCACATGATGAGGGTTTGCGCTCGCAGCCTGAGCCAGCAAGCTACTGATGCATTTGTGCAACCCAACAACAACAGCGGCAGCCGTCACCACCGTGCTTCAAGCCTCCTCCTCACCTGGAAGGGCGGGAACAGCTGCGCCTCGTACTGGGCCACGGCGCTGGGGTCGGCCTCGCAGCCATACCTGGGGGGCATGCGGGGGTGGGAGGGGGGCATGCATGAGGCATACAAGCACAGCAAGGAACACGCATGTGGGAGGTGGGCAAGCTGGTATGGTGTTGACGCAACTCCTTGCAGCCTGCTCAAGCTTCCAGGGCCCTTGGCCAACCAGCCTGCTGTACCATGAGCCCAGCCGCTCACCGTACAAGCGCCGCCACCGACTCAAACAGGTAGTGGTTGAAGCCTGGCTGCGTGGGGTTCTTGCACACCGCCAGCAGCTGTGCGCTGAGCTGCTGCAGGCACGCGGGCGCCACTGGGGCAATTGTCTTGCCTGCAAGTGGGGGTTAGTAGCGGATGGCAGCTGTACATTGCAAGGAGCCTGCAGCTGCCATTCAACTGCGCCCCTTGCCCAGCCCATGCAGCCCGCCATGTACCCACCACCAACCGCCCTCCAGGCAACACCACAACCAGACGCACCCACAAAGGCGATGACGCGCATGACGGCGCGCATGAGGTACTCGTTCTCCCCACTCTCCGGGAACTTGAAGGCCGCAAACAGCTTCTCCAGCAGCGGCTGCGGGGCGGGGAGGGGGGAGGAAGAGCGGGGCCGTGAAGCGGTTGACCACGCCCAGGCGCCCTCCAAACTGGATGCTAGCACACACATAACTGCTTCAAGCTGCTCCATGCATCCCGCCTCCCTCTCCCACCCGCCCACCTGCAGCACAGAGGACAGCTCCTGCGGCTGGAAGCGCGGCCCGCCGCTGCCGCCCGCCGCCGCCGGCTCCCTCATCGACAGCAGCCGGTCCACGGCAATGGCGGCGTACGAGTGCACCACATTGGACTCGCTGCCCAGCAGGCTGCAGGGACCGGGAGAGGCAGTGTGGCGGTGGAGATCAGCACCAGTTGACGCGGGACAGTTGCAGATGGGCAAGCAAGGTCGGTCTTGTCACCACTGCAGCAGGTATGCTTTGATTTAGGGCCCAAGTTTGTCCCCCCGCCCTCCCGCCGCCCCTGCTGCCTCACTTGATGAGTGCGGGGAACAGGCCCAGCTCCGTGTCCTTGGGCAGCTGGGAGCGGAAGGTGGTCACAAACTTGAGCGCGTCCGCCTTGAGGATGGGCGACTCGTTCACCGCCGCCGACTGCAGCTCCGGCGCAATCTGCTGGGCAAAGAAGTCCTGCGGGCACAGGGAGGAGGGGAGGGCACAGAGGAAAGGCAGCGATGAGGGCTTTGTACACTGTCACTGAATGGAGTTGCTGTGCCGAGTGCAGGCCGACGTTACAGCAGGCGGCGGTGCGACCAGCAGCTGCTGCGCGTCAGTCGGTGTGTTCCCCGCTCAGTCCCTGCTGTGCAGCACACTCAGCCGCTGTGCAGCACACCATCAACCCACCTGCAGGTTGACCAGGGTGTTGGTGGTGGTGGCGCCCGCCGCCGCCGTCTTGCCGCGCACAGTGAGCGCTGTGACCAGGTAGACGGCGCAGTCCTTGGCCTTCCAGTTGGCGGCGGGGCTGCGCGCATACTCCTGCAGCATGGCGCCCACATACCCGCTGAACAGCTCGGTGACCTGGCGGGGGGCAGGAGGGAATGGGGGCGAGGGGAGCAGGCAAGTGGGAGGAGGCATTGCGAGGCAAAGTGGTGGTGGCAAGGGCAGATGGGGCTGGGCAATAGGGCTCAGGTTGGCGGGGCGACACTGCACAGCGCACTTCGGTTCGTGGAGAGCGCAGCATCAAAGCTCTGGGCAAAAGGAGCTGGCCCCACCAACCATTCCCCCTGCCTAACCCACCCCCCACAAAGCAGCCCCCTGTCTCCCCGCCCACCTGCTGCGGGAAGCGGTCGGTCAGCGACTTGACAAGCTCGGAGGCGGCGCGGCGCCGCGTGTCGCTGTCGCTGCCCTCGGTGTCGCGCCGTACGTACTCGATCCAGTTCATCTCAAACATCTCCTCCTGCAGGGGTTGAGAGTTGGGAAGAGTGGCAGGCGGGGTGGGATTGACGTGGAGAAAGAGTGCTGAGGGCAAGGCACATGGAAATGTGCCCAGTGGCAGCGCCATGTGGCAGCACAGTCCCCTGGCACCCTGCACATGCAGCCCACTGCCGCGTTTCACCATGCTCGCACCATGTCCTCGCGCATGCGCAAGTTGGGGATGACGATGGACTCGCAGATCTGGCGCAGCGTGTCCGCGCCCTCAAACAGCTTGTAGTGCACGGAGCGGGAGACGGCGGTGAGGAAGTTGATGGCGTGCATGGCCAGGTTGTCCTGTGGAAAGAGGTGATGGGGGTGTTGTTGAGTGGAAAGCAAAGGGGTGACGGGACTGGAGAAGAAATGGTGCTAACCACTGCACAGTGCGCTGGGTTGCATAGAATGCTAGCAGGAAGCGGGCTCCGGGGGCACTTGTTTACGGTGGTGGTTGGACACGAACCCCCACTTCACAACCCTGGGTGCCCCACAGATGCGCCGATTCCCCCGCACCTGTCCGGGTGCCTGCGACACCTTCATCAGCTGCGTCCACACGTCCTGGGTGAAGGTCTGCAGGAACTTGGCAAACTCCTCCTCGTTGCGCTCCATGAACAGGATGAGGCACTCGCACACCTGGGGGGGACGGACACAGGGGTGGCGCGAGGAAGGAATTATGGAATGGAGGAGGGGCGGCAGGTGGGAGGGGCAAAGCAGGCGTGGTCGACAGGGGCCCAAAACTCGGGACCGCCTGCATGCCCATGCCACTGGTAGATGCGTCTCTACCACTGCCACCTACGCAGCTCCCCCACGCGCACCTGCGCCTTGACGCCGTCCACCACGCTCTGCTTCTCGGGGTCGCTCTCCGCCAGTGCGGGGCTGTCGTAGGTGAGGTAGGTGTGGAACTCAGCCATCCACGCATCCAGCGTCTCCTCAAACGCCTGTGTGGGTGAGTATGTGGGTGGGTGGGTTTGAGGCAAGCGCGTGGGTTGACGGCCTCAGGGCAGGGAGGTGCATGCCACGAATGCAACATGCCACTGCGGGCCAGTGGCATGGCAGCATGGCATGCAGCTGCACAGGCCTGTGGCAGCACAGGCTGCAACAGTCCCCGGACAGCCTCGCTCCCGGCTCACATCGGTGAGGCCGGGGGAGTTGAGGGAGTAGAAGATGGCGGCGATGAGCTGCACGTTGGACAGCAGCAGGCGCAGCTGGTCGGCGGGGCCGGCGGGGCCCAGCTCCGCCACCTTCTTGCTCTGGGCCTGCAAGTGCAAGGGCGGGGGTGCAGGAGGGAGCTGGGTGATGCTGGCTACAGCACAATGCCAGGAAGTGTGCCTGCAGGGCAACTGCAATCAGGACCCTGCTGTGCCTGCATCTGCAGTTCACTGCCATTGGTGTGGCATGCCACAGCTGCGTGGGCTGCACGATTACAAGCATGAGCAGCGTCGCGCCCGCACCTGCAGGCAGGCCAGCAGCGGCTGCACCAGGGCCTGCGAGTACTGCAGCTCCTCGCTCAGCTGGTCGGTCATGAACTGGCCGCTGCGAGAGGGCGGGTAGGAAAAGGCAGAGATACCTCCATTGATGGGACGCCAGCAACACACCCGCATGCTGTGCAGCGCAGACGCTCCGCAGCAACAGTTCCAACCCCACCTTGCCCTTATTGCCCCAGCAACCACACTGCAGCCTGTGCGAGCCCAGCCTGCACACGCACCGGTAGCGCTGGTAGATGGAGTCAGCGGTGGACAGCACGCCATTGACCAGCTGGGGGTCGGGGCTGCCCATCTTCTCAACCAGGTGGGGCAGCAGCGACTGCGGGGTGGCGGGGCAGCCGGGGGCGGCAGCGCCGTGTGCACGTGCGCTTGGCCAGGGTGAAGTGCACTGCGCAGCAGCTGTCAACCACTCCCCTGCCCCAACCAGAAATGATCACACACCGGCCCTGCCACCCTGCCGCACTGCCGGCTTCCACATGCCAGCTGCGCAGTGCGCCCCAACCCAGCGCTCTAACCCCACGTGCCCTCCCCCACCTGCCACTTGGCGGGGAAATCGTGGGAGGAGATGATGGACAGCGCCTCGCTCAGCTGCGAGCGCACGCGCGGCGGCGCCGACAGCATGAGGTCGGTGATGTGCGCCTTGATCTGGTCCTGCACATGGGGGGGAGAAGTAGGGTGGTGGGTTTACTGGTGTTTGGGTGCTCAGGGCGCGGGACGTGGGTTCAGGCATGGCGGCGGGAGGCAGCGCCTTCCCTTGGGCAGCAGCAGGGTGCAAGGCGTGCTACGGCAGCCAGGGCAACCACGGGCAGGAAGAAGCAAGCATGAGGTCGGGCAGCACCAGCAGCACCAGTGAAACCTGCCGTGCCATTCCCCCACCTTCTCATTGTCAGGGATGGCAAAAGGCTCGGCTCCAAGGCCGTCTGCCTCACGCGGCACCTGCTTGGAGCGTCACAAGAGGCATGCAGTTTGCGACTGGGGCTTGGGAGCAACAGCAGCCAGCGAGAATCGCACATACCTACCGCAGCAGCACATGCCGGCTGTCCAGCCTGGGACGTCCATAATCACAGCGGTTTCGCTTACCCAGTGGTACTTGACAAAGTTCTTGAAGTTGACTGCCGCCGACTGCCGCACCTCCACCGGCACGGACTCGAGCGTGATCAGCTGGGCGGGGAGTGGCAGGGAGGGCGGGCAGCAGCGGATTGGCTACACTGCGGAACACATTCAGATGCCAGAGCACTGCCACAGCGACCAGCACCACCAATTGGGCTGCACAGGGGCCGCTGCCGGCCAGGCCAGGCCACAAGGCGGGTGGCAACCGCCGCCGCTGCCGCGCGGCGCCGCCGCACCTTTAGCACATGCAGGCCGTAGACGGGCTGCTGGCTGGCCTGCTTCAGGTACGCGGTGGCCGCCTTGATTTGCTCCTGGGGCAGGGGAGGCGTGGAGCGGCGGCAAGCGTGGGGCGCACCAGCGGGCTTGCTGCTAGCTGCTAACTCGTCAGATCGCTGTGCATGCACTATCACCAAGGCGCCAGGCCCACCGGGTTCGGCGCCAGCGAAGAGCCGAACGCCTCGAGCAAAGGTTGAAGCGCTGGTTCCATAGTCATGGCCCCTGCTCTGCTCTGAGACGACCAGGCGATCGGCCGCCAGAAGGAACTTTCAAGCTGCGCCTAGCTGGCAAAACAATGCACCAAACATTTGGGGCTCCTCGATGGCCAAGCCGCCACTCCAGAAAACCATTGCATCACCACCACAAGCAATGGCAGCAGTGGCGGCTTCTGCGGCGCTAGGCAGCTCGCAAGCCGCTCGCGCTCGGCCCCCTGCAGCGCTGCTCGGCAACCAGGGCCCTTGGGTTGCCGCCACTGTGTTCCGTTCCAGGTGCTAAACGGCTCAATTGGTCTTCATTGTGGCCGACTGCTTGCCGCCGCTGCCGCTGCCGCCACCGCTTGCTGCACCTTGCGGTCCCACCTTTGGTCCTCATACCCTGCTCCCCTCCTTGCCCCTGTGACAGCCCACGCCCCCGACGACAGCTTGCGGCGCCCGTGCAGGCGTTTCTTGGCCTGAAGATGCCCTTTGGCAGCAGCGCCAGCAGCGCCAGCAGCGCCGCCGCCGCCAAGGAGGAGGTGCGGGAGGGACGACATTGCAACATGTGCGGTTGCAAGATGCTTCCTTCATGCAGCCTGACACTCCTGCACCCAACACCAGCTATATTTCCACCATCCCCACAGCTGCTGGAGGCCATCAAGCCGCTCAGGCGGGGGCTGAACGCCAGCGAGGACGACCAGCAGCGCATCGACCGGCTGGCGCGGGCGCTGGAGCGGCGCAACCCCACCAAGAAGCCGCTGGCCTCGGGTGGGGGGGTGGGGGGGGGCGGGTGCATAGGGTGCATGGGGTGCATGGGGCCGTCTGCTTTTGGCTACGCGGCAGGAATTGGCAGGAATTCGCCTTCACCCGGAGCACCACGCTGCCGCCCCGCAGACCTGCTGAGCGGGCAGTGGGAGCTGCTGTACACCACCAGCGGGTCCATCCTGGGCGCCAACCGGCCCGCGCTGCTGCGCCCCACTGGCCCCACCTACCAAGTCATTGGTGCGCCGCCCAGCTGGGTGTGTCCATTGCTTAGCGCTGCCAGCCGGATGAAGCACAACATTGCGCTGTACTGGCCGTTGACAGCCAGCATGCTGTGCACCCAATCTGCCTCATGGCGTTCCCCCTTGCACTTGCAGACACGGCCACGCTGACGGCGCGCAACAAGGAAGGTCAGTTGGGGCACACCACTGCAACATGCCTGCTGCTTGCAGCCTGCAAGCTGGCACCTTCTGCATGCTGCGGGCAGCGCTGCCTGACTCTTGCATGCGGTACCCCAGCCACTCACTATCACTGCCTAACCTCCTCCCCTGTGCTGTGCAGGACCACCATTCTTCAACCAGGTCTCCGCGGAGCTCATCCCGCAGAACGACCGCTCCGTCAAGGCACGCAAGGGTGTGGGAAGGCAGCGGGGCACCGCACAGGCCCCCTGCCGCCGCACACCCCTCCCTGCAGCAAGCCGCTGCGCCCACACACGTGTTGCGTTGCTCACCACCCGCCGCCCCGCCACCCTCCCTGCCGTTGTTACATCCTGCAGGTTCAGTTCCGCGAGTTCAAGATCCTGGGCCTCATCCCCGTCAAGGCGCCCGCCAATGCGGCGGGTGCGCTGGAGGTGACGTACCTGGATGAGGACCTGCGCGTGTCCCGCGGCGACAAGGGCAACCTGTTTGTGCTGCGCATGCAGAACCGGCGGGTCAAGCCCTAAGCGGCAGTGGATGGCACCGCAGCAGCTGGCCGATAAGTTGCCGTGCTGGTGCCACCACGCATGGCTCTTGCCATCCAGCTAGCGACCCGTGCTGCTTGGGTGTCCTTTGTAACCGCCTGCCTGCCATTTAATTGCGGTCCTATGCCGATATTCCATTCTGAATCCAATCATTTTTGTTCAAACTGCAGCCCTCCTCATGCCCTGCCTCCTGTACTATTGCAAACCGCCGCCTGATCTGTAATGCCGGCCAAACGAGCTGCCCTTACAGTGGCAGGTGTGTGCAGGGCCCAGCGGGCCACGTGGAAAAACACAGCAACAGTTGCAGGCGGGTGATGGCAGGGTGGCAGTGTGCAGGGAAGGTGGTGTAGAGCGGACAGCAGGTTGCGGACATATCAGTGCGTGGATGGCATGGCTGCTGCTCAGCAGCAACGAAAGCAGAGCAGATGGTTCAGGCGTCCGTGGGTGAAGGCTCTTCGGAATCAGAACTTGAACACCTGGCTCTCGGTGTAGCCCATGTCCTTCAGCATGCCTGCCGGGCAGGAGGGGGCAGCACTGAAGATGAGGGATCTGCCAGGTTATTGCAATGGCAGCCGGCGCTCCGTCTGGGCCGCCCTAGCTCGGCTGTTGCATGCATGCTGCAACATAAAGGGGGGTCCATGCGTCCACCCTGAGCACGCCTCCGCTACTCAGCTCAAACCGCCTGGAGCACCCACGGCCTGGCACGCACCGGTCAGCGGGCCCTGCGACTTGTCGGGCAGCTTGTCACCGCTGATGGCCTGCAGGCAGGCGTGGCAGGTGCGCAAAGATGCTGGTGGGTGACGAGAGCGGCGCAGTGGGGCCAGTTGGTGCAACGGCCCAACCGCGCACCCCAAACGCAGCGCCAGTTGTAAGGTCAGTTGTCCATGCTTGCAGCGCCTGTCCAACCCCGCTTGCAACTGTAGCGTACCTTCATCATGGGAGGCGGGCCGCACACCAGGACGAGGCTGTCGTCGCCGGGGGCCGGCATGTGCTGCTTCAGCAGGTCCTTGGTGATGTAGCCGGTGCTGCAAAGATGGCGAAAAGGACGGCGGAGAAGAGGGCGGCGGGGTAAGGACAACGGCAGGAGCAGCCTGTAGAACTGTGGCAGGCGGACACTGCTGGCCCATGTGACAGCACACCAGGCCCCCAGTGCGCACCTGCCCTTCCAGCTGGAGGAGCTGGCCTTGTCCACAATGTAGTGGATGCTGAACTGCTTGGGGTGCGCCTTGGCCAGCGCGTCCAGCCGGTCCTGCGGACGATGAAGGGAAGGCGGGTGGAGGTTAGCTAAAGGCAGGAGGAGGGGTACGCAGGACTAGGAGCAGCAGGCTGATATACAGCAAGATGCCCCATGTGATGTGCGCCCCGCCAGCACCTTGGCAATGATGTCCGCCTCCGACACGTTGGCAAAGATCATGGACAGCTGCATCCCGGGAGGTGGAGTGTGGGGCAGCAGAATGTGGGAGGCAAGCCGCAGCGGCCTCAGCAGTGGCTGGTGCACACCCTGCTACTACCATGCTGCTTCACGCTACCTCCCTGGTGGTTCTCCTCCTCCTTGCGCCCCACATTCTGCTCACCTTGACAGGCAGCTTGTGGCGCAGCGCCTCCTCCGCCACCTGCAGCATGGGCGTCAGGCCGCTGCCGCCCGCCAGCAGGCCCACGTGCTTGCGCTTGGCAATGTCCTGCACGGGTTGGGAGGGAGGTGTGGTGGGGCTTGGGGCGGTGGCAACCTGTCAGATGCGGCAGCCAGCTGTTTGTAAGGCGGCAGCAGCAGCAGCAACAAACAGACCAGTGGCGCCAGCAGGATGTGCAAGCAAGCCCTGGTATGCTGCCACAGTTGATCGCCAGCAGTCGGAAGGTGGGCAGCCTGTCGTCCCTTCCTTTCCCGCCCCGCCCTGGCCCACCTCCAGCTTCATCTTCATCAGGGGGCCCTTCACATCAAGGGTGTCGCCAACCTGTGATTGCCGGGCAGGCATGGCGCGGTTGGAGCTTCAGGCCAAGCACACACGGCGAGGTGCGTCACAGTGTGACATGCAGCGGGGCAGACTAGCAACGCCAGGGCGGCTGCTGCATCTGTTCCGCCTGCAACCTCTCCTGCTCCCCACCTTGAGGTGGTCTATGTGCTGGCTCATCCTGCAGGCAGGCTGGTGGCAGGTGGTTAGTTCCCAGGCAGGCGAGCTTTGCATTGCACACTTTGTCCCGGCCAGATGGTTTGGATGAGACGGTCAGCAGGCAGGCACGTGGCCAACACAGCATGGCACGGCTGCGCCAGGCTGAGCATCAGCAGGCTGAGCATCAGCAGGCTGAGCATCAGCCTTCCGAACACCCAGTGGCACTGGCATGCACTTGCTTGCCGTCCGGGTAGACTTTGATGGCCAGGTCAAAGTGCCCCCGCTCGTCAGGATGCGAGATAGGCGTGTATGGCCGCAGCACAAAAGCGCGGCTGCCGTCCGGCTTTTCGCTGCCGATGGGAGCCCGCACCAGCAGGCAGGAGGCCACGGGCAGGCCCACCTGCGGCGGTAGACGAGCAAGCGGCCGTGGTGCAGTGGCACGAGCTGCTGTCACCAGAGCTCATGATGACCTGCGCAAGTTGCAACCGTCTCGACATGGCTCAAACAGCAGCACTCTTTGCTCACCTCCTGGTTCTTGTCCGCCAGCGCAAAGCGGTACAGCACCTGTGGCAGGGCGCGCCGTGTAGGCAGTAGTCAGCACAGGTTGGCAACCGGCAAGCAGGCACATGATCACGTACTTGGTCGCCGCAAACCGGGCACACCGTCTCTTCTTCACTCCCGCCGCCGCACCGTTGGGTTGGCCACACCCTTGGTCAGCGCCTCCTTGTGCACCAGCTTGAAGGCCCGCCACTCCTCAGGCGACAGTGCGGACACTGCCGCCGCCGCCTGCGCAGGCTGCTGCACGGCCTGCAATAATAGAGACAGCAGAGAGAGTGCGGTGGTGGTGCATGGTGCCGCCACCGAGCACCGGCAGCGGCGGCGGCGGGGGCAGTGGGGTTTCACTGCTCCCCTTCATGTGAACCCAAACCATTGCAGGGGCTGTGAACGCTTACCAGGACGGCAGCCACGCCCGCAGCGGCAGCTCCAGCCCAAAGGGCTGGCTTTGTGAGCAGCCGCAACATTGGTCTTGCCCTTTGGAGGCTCGGCAGGGCCTGAACCTTGTGAGGGTCGATGCAGGGAGCCAATTGCAGCTGCGATGGCGCTTTGTAAGGCTCCTCCCAAAAGAACTCAGCACAGCACCCCCATGCAGGCCGCAGGCCCCTCTCAGCGGGACTGCCTGCTATCACTGATCACCGGTCTGAAGAGCCAGATCGCTCGGGGGCGGCTGATTAGCAGACAGCAGTGGGCTTGACTCGCAAGTGGGAGCTCTGTCGGCGGCAGGGTCAGCCCGCGTGCTGACAGAGACTCGGCAAGGGCTGAGCAGGTGCGCAGCGCGCCAGCTGCGGTTCCTGGGCTTGCCGCCGCCCGCCGCCACTGCCGCCCTCGCTCACCGCTCTTGCTGGAACCGCCTTTCGACAACGCGCAGGCAGGGGCCGACTGGGTCGCGAATCTAGTGCAGCCATGCCCAACGACGTCCGACTGTGAGTGTGCGCTGGGCTGCACCTGGGTTGCAATTGCAGCTGGGCATTGCCGACGTGCTGCTGGGCCTCGCTCATCATGCAACACCGACCGCGCTGGCCCTTTGCATTCCGCAGGCTGGCGGGGCTGGGCGCCGCTTTTTTCCTGGGCCTGCTGCTGCAGTTCCTGGGCTGCGCGCTCTGGCACAACTGGTGGCCCATGCTGACCGCGTTTGTGTATGTGCTGGTGCCCATGGTGAGGCTGCACTCTGCCCTCTGCACCGCTGCTGCTTGCTGCCGCTGTGATGGCAGCTCGGCCGATGGATGCTCCCATGGCAGCTCCATGACAGCATGCCTGTGCAGCACGGCTGCTGCTGTTGACCTCGGTGACAGCAGTGCGACTGCCCATGTTGCCTGCGCTCACCCGCCCTGCCCCCCACCCCCGCGCCTGGCTGCCCCAGCCCTACCTCTTCTTTGGCGGCGGCGGCGGCGGCAGCAACCTGGCCAGCAGCTGGCAGGACGCGGGCAAGTTCCTGGTGGGGTTCAGCGCGGTGGCGGCCATCGCCATCCCAGCCATCCTCTACCACGCGCAGGTGGGTGGGCAGGGTGGGCAGGTGGGCAATCAAGTGCGGCCAGGCGGCAGCAGGTTGTAAAGCTGCAGCAGTCCAGTGCCAGGCGAATCCCCTGTCACCTAAACCGCCCCCCGCCTGCCTGCCCTGCCGCAGAAAATTGCGCTGGGCGCGCTGTGCATGGAGCTGCTGGCCATGCTTGTCCTGGGCGGCACTGTGCTGGCCTGGCAGGTGCTGTCTGAAGCTGAGGGTTCGTCTCCTTTCTATTATTAGGTTCATTCACCCTGCTCGGCCTGCAGCTGCGATTTTCTGCTCTCCCGCTGCTGCTTGCGACCCCCTGCTGCCTGTACTGCCACAGTACCTGCTACCCTCCTCGCTCCGACTTTCCTTGCTGCCCGCTGCCCTGCTGCTGCTCCCGTGCTCTGCACAATGTTTCAAGTAATGCTGGACAATGTAAGCCGTCTTTTGTAAGTGATGGTGCAGTCAAGTATGCAGGCTCTTTAGCTGTCAGATGCATGGAGGAAGTCAAGCGGGCAGGCGATAGCGTGTTATGTCTTTTTCATGCGCCCGCTGCTGGCCATGACGGCCACCGCTGCGGCGGCGGCCGCTGCGCTGGCGCCGTCGCCCTGCTGCGGCTCCTTGCCCTTGCGGTGCGCAGGCGGCGCCAGCCGGCTGACCAGCGTGGCGCCTGCGCGCTTGCGCTGCTGCAGCTGCTGGCCTGCAGGCGGCATGCCTGCCATCTGGCGCAGGTTGGCAAAGCTGGTGGGGCCAGTAGGGGCGCCACCGCTGCCCTCGCCGCTGCCAGCCCCGGCCTCCTCGCTGCCCTTGCCAGCCTGCAAGCCGGAATGCGTCAGAAGCGGGATTGACAAGTTGGCAGGCTGGCCATACCAGCAAGACACTGCCACGGCATGGCTGTCCTCTTTTCATCCCCGGCTGCCATGCCCACACACCACAGCAACCCACCTTGTCGGGCAGCGCGCTGTTGGAATCGTCGCGGCCAAACACAAAGGAGCGTCCGCCGCCGCCCAGCCCAGAGCTGCTGGCCACGCGCTGCACGCTGGGCTGGCGGCCCACAAAACTGGGGCCGCGCGACAGGCCGCCGCCGCCCGGCAGGCGGCTGTTGGAGGGGTCGGAGCCAAAGGAGGTGAGCAGGCCCGAGGCGCCGGCGGGGCCCAGGCGGGAGCGCGGCAGCGGCCCGCTGCCGCCGCTGGGCCCCAGCTGCGGCTCGCTGCCACAGCGCGCCAGCAGGCCCAGCACCTCCTGAGAGCCCTCGTCCAGCGGGATGCCGCCCGAGCCCGAGGCAGCCAGCGGCCCGCTGCCGCTGCTGCCACCGCCCTCCTCCACGCCCTGCGACTCTGCCAGCAGCTGGCCCTGCTTGGCGCGGCGCAGCAGCTCCTCATCCTCTGCCTCATCATCCGACCCTGGAGAGGGCCAGGCCAGGCCCTCCTCGCCGCCTGCCTCCTCATCCTCGCTGTCGCCCTCGGCGCGCGCCCGCAGCCGCCGTCCCGCCAGCTCGTCGTCCTGCCCCAGGGTTGGCAGGCAGTGTCGAGGTGTGAGGAGAGGTGAGTGAGCCAGTATGTGCAACTAGCATGGATGTGAAAGAGTGTCGCAAGTTGGAGGGTTTGAGAGGAAGCCGACTACAAGCAAAGCAACAAGGGAGTTGGGCGCAGGAGGACTAGAGGCACTTGAG
>VFQQ010001366.1_pt1 | contig 34653 bp, 30 predicted proteins | sample 3512341 | NCBI WGS metagenome assembly VFQQ01 (sample SAMN10412373, study PRJNA504923) | tailings metagenome | isolation source: Relicate 2 Philex TSF1 revegetated site | place: Philippines: Tuba, Benguet | collected 2017-08-29 | reverse complement strand
GCGAGGTGACGGGCGACCGGCTCGGTCAGGACGGGCGCTACTGGCTCGACAGTTCGGCGATCAAGCGCGACGTTGGCTGGGAGCCGGAAATCGGCTGGGACGAAGGTCTCGCCGAGATGGTCGCTTGGGGCAAGAAGTACTTCGATGAGATCAAGGACATCCCCACTGACTATGTGATGCGGGCCTGAGCGAGCGATGACGCCGGAGACCCGTCTTTCGATGTACCGGCAGATGCTGCGCATCCGCCTGGTCGAGGAGCGCATCGGCGAGCTCTATGCCGAGCAGGAGATGCGCTGCCCCACGCATCTGTGCATCGGGCAGGAGGCGCCGCCCGCGGGTGTTTCCGCGCATCTGCGCCGCGACGACCTGGTGTTCAGCGGGCACCGCAGCCACGGCCACTATCTGGCGAAGGGCGGTGACCTGAAAGGAATGCTGGCCGAGCTCTATGGCCGGGAGACGGGCTGCGCCGCGGGCAAGGGGGGCAGCCAGCACCTGATCGACCTGGAATGCGGTTTCATGGGCTCGGCTCCCATCCTGGCCAGCACGATCTCGGTCGGCGTCGGTGCCGCCTGGGCTGCGAGGATGGATGGCCGCGACCAGGTGGTCGTGGTCTATTTCGGCGACGGTGCGACGGAAGAGGGGACCTTTCACGAGGCGCTCAACTTCGCTGGCACCTACAAGCTCGGCGTCGTCTTCGTCTGTGAAAACAATCTCTACTCCGTTCATTCGGCGCTCGATATCCGCCAGCCCGACCGGCCGATCCATGCACTGGCGGCCGTCCACGGAATGATCGGCCTGCACGGCGACGGCAATGATGCCGATGTCGCCTGGACGCTCGGCGGCGAAGCCGTGCGGCGCGCGCGGTCGGGAGAAGGGCCGAGCATCGTCGAGTTTGCGACCTATCGCTGGCGCGAGCATTGCGGGCCGAATGGCGATCTGGAGCTCAAGTATCGCAGCGAGGCCGAGTTCGCCGAGTGGCAGGTACGCGATCCCGTGCGGACCTATCGGGAAAGGCTGATCGGCGAGGGCCTGCTCTGCGCCGCCGCGGACGCGGCGATGACGGCCGAGATCGAGGCCGAGATGGCAGAGGCCGTCGCCTTCGCCAAGGCGAGCCCGTTCCCCGAGCCCGAGGCGCTGGCGCGCTTCGTCTATCCGTCCTGACGGTTCGCAGATGAGTAAGCAACTTCGCTATTTCGAGGCCCTGCGCGAGGCACAGGCCCAGCTTCTGGCCACCGACCCGCGCACCTACGTGATCGGTCTGGGCGTGCCGGGTCCGACCGGCGTATTCGGCACGACCAAGGGACTGCAGGAGGAGTTCGGTACGCATCGCGTGTTCGACATGCCCTCGTCGGAGAACGCGATGACGGGGGTCGCGCTCGGCACGGCGGTGATGGGCAAGCGGCCGATCATCGTCCATATGCGCGTCGACTTCGCCGTGCTGTCGATGGAGCCGCTCGTCAACCAGGCGGCCAAGTGGCACTACATGTACGGCGGCAAGCTGAAGGCGCCGCTCACCGTGCGCATGATCATCGGGCGCGGTTGGGGGCAGGGGCCGCAGCATTCCCAGTCGCTGCAGGCCTGGTTCGGACATGTGCCCGGGCTGAAGGTCGTCATGCCGACCACGCCGCACGACGCCAAGGGAATGTTGATCGCCGCGGCGCGCGACGACGCTCCGGTGATCGTTCTTGAGCACCGGTGGCTCTACAACATCGCCGGCCCCGTGCCGACCGACCTCTACGAGGTGCCCCTCGACAAGGCCGCAATCGTCCGCCGGGGCAAGGACATCACGCTCGCCGCCACGTCCTACATGACGCTGGAAAGCCTGAAGGCGGCCGACATGCTGGCGGATCTCGGCATTTCCGCCGAAGTGGTGGACCTGCGCTCGGTCGCACCGATCGATACCGCCACGCTCGCCGAGTCCGTGGGGCGGACGCGGCATTTCATCGTTTCCGATACCGGGCAGGAAGCCTATGGCGTCGGCGCCGAGGTGCTGGCGGCCGTGACGGAGAAGGCTTTCGGGTCGCTCTCCGCGGCACCGAGGCGGATCGGACTGCCGCATATCCCGACGCCGACCTCGCCGGCGCTGGCGGACCTCTACTACCCGCTGGCTCGCGACATCGCGCAATCGGCGCTGAAGGTGCTGGGCTCGAACCGCGAACTGCCGCCCGACGACAGCGATCCGCGGAAGTGGAAGGACGTGCCGGACCCCTCCTTCACCGGCCCCTACTGACGGCCGCTCAGCGCGCTTTCAGGTGCGAGCACACGGCGAGCAGGTAGTGCGCCATCGGGTAGTAGCCGGTGTGCACCACCTCGTCGTTCATCGAAAAGACGAAGACGGTATGGAAGTGCCGTTCCATCACCCGCTTGAAATCCTCGCCTTTCTTGCAGTTCACATGGCCGGCCTTGCTCTGGGGCGACGCGTAGGTCTGGGATTCCAGTGACGGCATGCCGAGGATCGCAATGCCGGTGGGGGCGAGCGAGGCACAAAAGTTCGTCAGAAAGGTCTGTTCGTCCTCGGGCCGGATATGCTCCAGCACGTCGAGGGCGAAGGCGGCGTCGAAGGTGCCGGGCACCGGCTTTTCCAGGAGGTCGTGGACGAAGCAGTCGATCGGCCAGTGCGGATCGGCCCGCTCCTTCACGTCCTGGATGAAGAGAGGATCGAAATCGACCGCTGTGATGCGCCGATCCTTCACGGACTGCTGGACGATGCGGGTGCCGAAGGCATCGGCGCAGCCGATCTCGAGGATACGCTCGCGCCCGGACAGGAGCTTCGCCACGAACTTGTAGCGTGCCAGCATGAACAGCATCCGCTTCGGATCCTGATTCCAGGACTCGTTCGCCATCAGCCCGAGCTGGGCGACGCCATGACGGGCCTTCACGTCGAACAGGATGTCGTATTGCGGCTCCTTGGTCTGCGGACGGTCGCTCACGGGGCCTGATCCTTTCCGGTGTCCTGCGCGGCGAGGGTGCGCAGCGTCGCATTGAGCCAAAGGTCGTTCGACAGGTTGCCCGGCCCGCTCCCGGCGCAGAGCCCCTTGAAATGGGCGTATTCGGCGTCCCAGGTGGGGTCGTCCTGCACCAGCGTCACGCTCTCTTCCGGCGGGCGGCCGGCGGGCAGGATGCGCCGACGGTGCCGGAAGGTCGAAGGACCCCACTTGCAGAGGCTCTCGATATGCGCGCTGCCCTTCTCGGCGAAGACGTCGCAGGTGAAGTGGTTGCGCCAGGACAGCATGGTCATCTCCAGCTGGATCGTCATGGACCCTGAGCTGGTCAGGACGACGTGATCGGGGCTCCTGTTCTCGAACCGGTTGATCGCGGTCGCCGCAAATGGCGCATCCGGGACGCCGAACCAGAAATGAATGGTGTCGAGGAGGTGCGAGCCGAGGTCGTGCAGCACGCCCGAGCCCTGGTCCCGCCAAGCTGAATTCCGCACCAGGCGGGCCGTGCCGTTGCCGTAGAACAGCCGGATGGCGTAGATGCGCCCTAGCTCGCCGCTGTCGATCAGCGCCTTCATGCGCATGAAGTGTGGCTCGAAGCGATGGTTGTAGGCGGTGTAGCAGACCGAGCCCGTCCGGGCGGCACGGGCCAGCAGCGCCTGGATCGAACTCTCGCTCTCCGCCACCACGGGCTTTTCGACCAGGAAATGCTTTCCCATCTCGATCAGCCTGGACATCAAAGGCAGTTTCGCCTCGTCGGGGATGCAGAGGAGGGCGGCGTCGTAGGCGTCGTCCGGCACATCGGCGAGCGCACGGTGGGTTACGCCCTCCTTCACCGGGTCGACGGTCGCGACCAGGTCGGGACCGGCGGCGGCGACCCGCTTCGGTCCCTGCACTCCCATGCCGACGACGACGACGCGCATGATCCGCCTCAGTGCCGGATGCGGCTTTCGATGCTGGCGAGCTTCGCCCGGACGGCGTCGGGCGAGACCGGTATGTTGCCGTCGTACTCGCATTCCACCGCCGCCGCGACAGCGCCCAGAATGGACGCGATGACCGCATTGCCGGTGACCTTCAGGCTAAGCGTGGCATAGGCGAGCAGCGCGTCACCGGTACCGACCGCGTCGCGCACGACGTCGACGAAACTGTCCAGCGCGAAGAACTGCGCCTGGTCGGAAGGTCGCTCTACGTCGCCGCGGAAGGTCATCATGCCGCGAGCACCGAGCTTCAGCATGAGGATCCTGCATCCGGCCTCGCGATAGAGCTGTGAGCCGAGCGGCCGGACCACCGAATCCTGGTCGGCAAGCGCGAAACGCGCCTCCTTCTCGTTCGGCGTGATCAGGTCGAAATTCTTGAAGTCGAGGATATTGCCCCAGCGGCTCGCCACCTGGCTGTCGCCCACCCTGAACATGCCGGCGGGGATCGCGGCGGTCAGCGCCGGAATGGTGCCCCGGTTGAAAATGCCGTGGCGGAAGTCGCTGAACACCACGGCGTCAGCCTTCGACTTCGCGATCGAGTCCGCCAGCCGGCCGACGATCCTCTCTGAGATCGACCGGTTGTCGAGCGTGTCGACCTTCAGCATGCGGTAGCCGTCGGCGACGAAGGCGTTCTTGTTGGTCGTGGGACGCGTGCGGTCGATGACGGCATCGACCGTGATACCGGCCTTCTCCAGATCCTCCAGCACGAAAGTCTTGAGCGCGTCGTCGCCCAGCACCGTGGAGAAGGTGACATCCGCGTTGGCGGCACGCAGGTGCTTCGCCACGATGCCGGCGCCGCCCACGAAATCGGTCCGGCCGGCGTAGCGGACGGAGAAGGTGGGCGTCTTCCCGTTGGCGCCGATCAGTTCGGTATGGGTCAGCGTGTCGACGATGGTATCGCCCAGGACATGCACCTTCCGGCCCGCCATGGCATCGAGCGCGGCGCGCAGATCAGCGAAGGTGACGTTCTCGACCTGCATCAGCAGATCCAGCTTTTCCACCGCGATATTGGGCAGCTTGCTCTCGATGATGGCGGAGGACGAGAAGACCACGTCGCCCGGCGTGAAGATGATCTCGCCGCCGTAGGCTTCGATCGTATCCTTCTCCTCCTGCGTCTTCGGGGGCAGGGGGCCGGAGCCGTATTCGAAACCTTTCACGAAGAGGTCGGGCTGCAGTCGGCGGATATTCTCGATCGGCGTGGCGTTGCGGTCGACCACGACATAGTCGACCATCTCGAGGGCGGCGAGGTTCATCGCGCGCAGGGCCTCGGGAACATGCGGGCGATAGTTCGCCTTCATGATGTGCTCGTCGGCGGTGACCGAGACCACCAGCACGTCGCCCTTGTCCCGGGCATAGAGGAGGTGGCGGATATGGCCCGGGTGCACGATGTCGAAGGTGCCGTGGCACATCACGACCCGCTTCTCGCGCGGGAAAGGGCCGAGCGTCCTGGCCAGATCCTCGGCCGACTGGATCTTCCGGTTGAACGCACCCTGCAGCATCGTCTTCATGTCTCGGTCTGCCCGCTGCCCGCCATGTAGCGGTGCCACGACTTGGTGGCGGTTTCGATCGACGCCGCATCCCAGAGCGGAGCATCGCGCCAGTAATCGATCTCGGCCAGGATGCGTGCGACGCCTTCCTCGAAGCCGACCCTGGGTGTCCAGCCGAGGTCGGCGGTGATGCGTCCGATATCGGCCCAGGTGCAGTCAGGCTCGCCCGGGCGCTTCGGAAGGCGGATCACCTCGCCGCCGCCCAGCAGTTCGACCAGACGGTTGACGGATTGCGGCTTGCCGGCGCCGAGGTTCCAGTATCGCCCGACGATCGCCGTCTCCGCGGCCGCGACGAAGGCGGCGGCGACATCGGTGACGTAGAGGAAGTCCCGTGTCTGGGTGCCGTCGCCCACCACGGTGAAGGGCTTGCCGGCCAGCTTCTGCTTCAGGAACACGCCGAAGACGGCGCCATAGGCCCCGGAGGTGCGGGACCGCGTGCCATAGGCGTTGAAGATGCGAATGGCGTTGACGGGCAGACCGTAGACCTTGTGCCAGTGGAACGCCGCCTGCTCGCCCATCCACTTGGACAACGCATAGGGATACTTGGCGTCGATCGGGTGATCCTCGCGCGTCGGCACGGCGGCCAGGCCGTAGCAGGAGGAAGAGGCGGCGTAGACGAGTTTTCGGACGCCGGCGGCGCGCGCCGCTTCAAGCACGCGGACCGTGCCTTGGACGTTCACGTCCATGTATTCGGCCGGCGCCTCGATCGAGGGCACGATGTCGCCGATGCCGGCGAAATGGATGACGTATTCCGCGCCCTTGAAGAGGGCATCGTCCGGCTTCACGCCGCGGATGTCGCGCAGTTCCACGACCAGGTCCGGATTTCCCTTGTGGGCTTCCAGGTTCCTTTCGCGGCCGCCATAGAGGTTGTCGATCACATGGACGCGGAATCCCCGGCCGATCAGCAGATCGACCGCGTGGCTGCCGATGAACCCGGCGCCGCCGGTGACGACGGCGATCCGCCTTGGCGTGCTCACGCCGCGTTCCGGGTCTTGATGGTGCGGACGTTGAAATAGCTTTCGTCGTCCATGCTGTTGGGCAACTTGCCTTCCGCGAAGGCGCGGCACAGGTCCCGCACGGCATCCTCGATCGACCGCTTGGGACGGAAGCCCAGAACGCGGAAGATCTTGTCGGAATTGATGTGGTAGGAGCGGTTGTCGTTGGTCTCCGTCCGCTCGATGTCGATGGTCGGGCGGTTCGGCATTTCCCTTTCGACCACCTTCTTCACCATCTCGGCGATTTCCATGACGGTGTAGTTCTCGTAGCCGATGTTGAAGGTCTCGCCTGCGATCCTGTCGGCGGGCGCGCGCAGCATGAGGAGATAGGCGTCGACCATGTCCTCGATATGCAGGTTGGGCCGCTTCTGCAGGCCGCCGAATACGGTGATCTTGCCCCGGTTCACCGCGTGGTTGGTCAGGATGTTGACCGTGAGATCGAGGCGGCAGCGCGGGCTGTAGCCACAGAGCGTCGCGGGACGGATGGTGACGCAGGTGAAGCCGGGGGCCTGGTGCTTCCACAGCAGAGGCTCGCACATGCCCTTGTACTTGTTGTAGAGCGTCAGCGGCACCAGCGCGTGGTCCTCGGTCACCTCGGGCGCGTTCGACACGCCGTAGACGGACGAGGAGGAGCAATAGACGAAGCGCTTCACGCCGGCCTGCTTCGCCGCCACCACGAGCGGCTCGAAGCAGTCGTAGTTGATGGAGGTGGACAGACCCTCGTCGAGTTCGAAGCTCGGATCGTTCGAGATGCAGGCGAGGTGGAGCACGGAATCGACGCCCTCGAGCGCCGCCCTGAACCGCTCGGTATCGCGGATGTCGGCCTCGATCATGGTCAGGCCCGGGGCCGGCTTGATCCTGTTGCCGAAGAACATGGTGTCATAGACGACCACCTCATAGCCCTCGGCCAGGAGCCGCGGGGTGAGGACATGGCCGACATAGCCGGCGCCGCCGGTCACCAGAACGCGTTCACGCTTGCCTTGGGTCATGTCGTGCTCCCGTCAGGAGTGGGGTTGGCGCCGAGCAGCCGGTCCACGGCATCGGCGAGGTCGGTCGCGGTCAGGTCGGGGAGGAAGCGGATGTCTTCCGCATAGCCGCGATCGATGAACACGGTCAGGCACCCGGCATTGCGCCCGGCGCCGATGTCGCGCCACCGATCCCCGATCATCACGCTGGCCGAAAGGTCGATGTTCCAGTCCCGGGCCGCATCCAGCAGCATTCCGGGGTTCGGCTTGTAGCAGGGGCATTCGTCGATGCAAGTGCAGACGCGGATATCGTCGACGGCCACGACCTCCCTGAGACGGGCGTGCATCGCCGCCAGCGCCTCTGCCGCCATCTGGCCGGTCCCTACATCCTTCTGGTTGGTCGCCACGATGATCACGAAACCCGCCGCCTTGAGCCGCCCCACGGCGCCGGCCGCTTCCGGCAGGATGTCGAAATCCTCGAGCCGGTTGGGCGCATAGGGCCGGCCGTTCCTGATGATCGAGCGATTCAATACGCCGTCACGGTCGAGAAAGGCGGCGCGCCGCTGGCCGGGTCGCGGTACACGGAGGGTCATCGGAACAGCCTATCGGGAAGGCCCAGGCTGGAGCCGATCCGCCGCATCCACTTGGGTGGCCGTCCGGGACGCCGGCCGGCCTTCTCTTCCGACCACGCGACCTTGCGATACCAGGCGCGCAGGCGCGGACCCGCGGCGGCATAGGCATCGGTTCGGTTGTCGGCGATCAGGAGCCCTTCCTGTTCGCGGCTCCAGAAGGTCCGGCTGATCGGCCAGCGCTCGTGCGGCCAGGCGACGCCTTCGGCATCGACGACATAGGGCCGCAGGCCGCGGGCGAAGAGTTGCGCGGTCAGGCCCTCCGGTCCCGCCTCGAAGAGCACGGCATCGTGCCGGTCGCGGATCTCCCACAGCTTGAGCCCCGTGAGGACGTCCCTTCGCACCAGAAAGCCGTTGGTGCGGATGTTGTAGTTGGGAAAGGGATCGTCGCGCGACATGCGCCACCACGATCCGGTGGCGCCGACGATGCCCGCATCCGGTTCGCGCTCCAGCGCCGCATGCAGCTTGGCGAGCCAATCCGCGTGCAGGGGCCTCGAGAACGAGTTCACGAAGAGCAGGAGATCGTGCTGCAGGATTCCGGCGGCTGCGAGATAGCTTCCGACGTCGCGGCCCGCGTCGGGCAAGACGAGTGGCGACCACTCGATGTCGCGGGTCGCATCCTGGACCACCGCATCCTCGCCGGGCCCAAATCCCTTCAGAATCAGGATCAATTCGTGCGGCAGGCCGGGTGGCAGAGCGCGATAGGCGTCGAGGAAGGCGTGCAGAAAGCGGATATCGTTTGCCTTCCGGACCAGATGGACCACGGCTATCCGTTCGCTGACCACGATCCGCCCGCCTCCGGGTCAGGCCGCCTTCTTCTTCTTTCGCTTGAAGGGCTTCTTGATCGACTTCCATAGCGTCTTGGGGCCGACGCCGTAGGCCAGCCAGTGCCGCCAGTAGGGCACGGGAGCAGCGGGGCGCAGGACGCGGAAGACGGTGATCCCGAACTCCCCCTTCGAGTGCCACAGCAGTTCGAAATCGGGATGGGCCTTGATCTCCTCATAGGCGCGGGCGACGTCCGGGACCACGATCGTATCGTGCAGGACCATGATCGCCCCCGGCTCGAACAATTCATGCGCCAGCATGATGTCGCGCATCACGCCGCCGTAGGTATGGTCGCCGTCGATGAAGGAGAAGTCGATCTGGCCCTTGTAGGGCTGAAGCGCGTCGTAGGTCCTCTTGCTGTGGGAATCACCGATCAGTTCCAGTTCGATCTTGGAGCGGACCATCTTCTTGATCCGTGCCCAGTGCGGGAATTCATGCTGCACGCCAAGATCGGCGACGATGGTTCGCTCGATGGGGCACCAATCGCGCAGGAACTTGGTCTGCCCGCCGCTGGCCACACCGATATCAAGGCCCAGCTTGAAGCTGCGCCCCATGCTGTGCATGTAGTGCACGAATTCGGAGTATTCGCCCGACTTCTGCTGCAGGAACAGGCCATCGGGCTTGGCCGGGAAATCCGCAACGGGGCGGATGCCGTCGCGATACAGGCTGGAGCCCGCCTCGATCACGGCCTGGCGGATGGTTTCGACCGTCACTGTTGCTTGCTGGTTCATCGATCGCGGGCAATTTCGGGTTGAGTTCGCAGGTCGCGAAGGCGTCAGCCTCCAGGCTACCGACGCCACGAATGGCAATGCCGGTGACGATTCGGTGACCGTGAACGGCGCCGGAACCTAGCCGCAGCCCGACGGACCGGTCAAGAAGGCTTCGAATCGGCTATTTTGCCGATCCGGAACGGGGATTTGAGGAGCTGGGTGATGGCCAGACGGGTGCTGGTGACCGGTGGCGGCGGCTTCATCGGTCGTGCGGCCTGCCTCGCGCTCCATGCCCGCGGCTTCGAAGTCGTCGCGGCCGGCCGCCGCCCCGACGCCGGCCTGCCGGCCGGCATCCGCTGGCGCCAGGCGGACCTTCTCGCGGAGGGCGTCCTGCCGGCGCTGCTGGGCGAGATCGCTCCGAGCCACGTCGTGCATGCCGCCTGGGAGGTCACGCCGGGCCGCTACCGGTCTTCGCCTGCCAACCTCGACTGGCTGAAAACGAGCCTCGTGCTTCTCGATTATCTGCGGAGCAATCCGGGAACGCGGGTGGTCGGCATCGGTACGTGTTTCGAGTACGACCTTACCGCGGGCACCTTGTCGGAAACCACGACACCCTGCCGGCCCCAGACGATCTATGGCCGGAGCAAGCTCGCCCTGTCCCTCGCCTTCGAGACGGCGTCGGCGCTCGGCTACAGCGCGGCTTGGGGGCGCGTCTTCTATCCCTACGGCCCGGGAGAAGCCGACGGCCGGCTGCTGCCCGCCGTGGCGAACGCCTGCCTGAACCGCCAGCCGCTCGACTGCACGACCGCAACCCAACTGCGCGACTTCGTCTATGTGGACGATCTGGGAGAACAGATCGCGCTGCTTGCGGAAGGTCAAGTCGTCGGAAACGTGAACCTCTGCAGCGGCGCTCCCATCTCCCTCCGCACCCTGATCGACGGTCTCGCCAGCCGTCTGGGCGGAGCCCACCTGATGCGCTATGGCGCCCGGGCGGCGGCCGGCGAGGACGGACTGCCGCTGATTGCCGGCGACACCGTGCGCCTGCGCACCGAGGTCGGCTGGCGGCCCCGTCTCAGCCTCGAGGAGACGCTTGACCGGACGGCGGCGTGGTGGATGCGGAATGCCCCTTAAGCCTCGCCGTGGACGGCGGCGGGGGTCACCTCTTGAACGGTCTGTCCACCGACCCGGTAGACCACATCCGCCATATCCACCCAGGCGCGCTGATGGGTGATCGCCAGCACGGTGACCGGCCCGACCAGCGCGCGGATACGCGTGCATATCTCCTGCTCGGTCACGGGATCCAAGGCACTCGTCACCTCGTCGAGGATCAGGAGCTTCGGCTTTCGTACCAGGGCGCGGGCCAGCGCGATACGCTGGCGCTGGCCCCCGGAAAGGAGCGATCCGCGCTCACCCACGACAGTGTCGACGCCCTCGGGCAGGGCCGCGACGAAGTCGGCCGCGCCGGCCGATCGCAGCGCCTCTTCAACCGCAGCGCGCGGGATGGTCTCGTCGCCCAGCGTTATGTTGGCCAGGATGCTGTCGTGAAACAGGAACAGCTCCTGTGGGACATAGCCCACCATGTCCCGCCAGGCGCCGATATCGATCTCGGAAAGCGGATGTCCATCGATCAGGATGCGCCCCGCCGTCGGGTGGTGCAGGCCGAGGACGAGGTCGGTGATCGTCGTCTTGCCGCCGCCCGATGACCCCATGAGGGTGACGAGCCTGCCGGCGGGAACCTCCAGATCGACGTTGTCCAGGACTTCCTTCTCGCCGAAGGCCATGCTGACGCCTTCGAGCTTCATGCCGCGCTCGAGGGTCGGCGCCATGCGCCCCTCGAACCGTTCGCGCTCGGCCCGCGTCTCCTCGATCAGGTCGTGTACATGCCAGAACGCCGCCTCGGTTTGCGCGGCATTCTGCATGTACAGATGCACCTTGTTCATGGTCGAGATGGTCTTCACCAGCAGCGCGCCGATGACGATGATCTGTGCGAGGGGAAGGGCGAATATGCTGTGCGCCAGGACGAAGCCCCCCAGCACGAGTATGGCGAGCAGGGGCTCCTGCAGGTTCTTCAGCGCCTGCTGGTAGAGAACCTGGCGCTGCATCGCCTTGTTCAGAAGGACGACCTTGCGGAACAGAACGCCGACGATATGGGAATGCCGCCCCATGGCCTTGAGCGGCTTGATGCCGGTCAGCGCATCGGTGAGCTGGCTCACCAATTCGACGCTGCGTTGGGTCTGCTTGTTGCCGGCCACCCGGGAACGGCGCACCAGTTGGTTCAGAGCCACGCCGATCAGGCCGCCGAACGCCGCCGATCCGAGCGCCACTTCCCAGGAGACCAGAAAAGCAAGACCCAGGTAAAGCGCGCTCTGCAGGACGCTGGACATGACCATCGCGGCGGAGAGATAGGCGGAACCGGCGCGATTGGCCTCGTTGGAGATGGCGTTGGCGAAACGACCCACCGGCTGGCGGGTGAAATAGCCCCAGCGGACCTCGAGCAGCCTCTCGAGCAGGTGCTGGCGCAGCCGGGTGCCGACATCCGCGACCGCATACCCGACCTCGTTCATCGCATAGAGCGTCAAGGCGGCCTTCAGGATCATGGCCAGGGCGATCACGGCGGCGAGGGCAGGGATCGTCAACGGCAATCCGACAGCTTCGAACCCGTGGCGGAGGTATACCTCCACGCTCGTCATCTTGAATCCGGAATCGCCTCCGGCCAGGGTCAGCAGCGGGAGGAGCGACGCGAGACCGAGGCTCTCGACCAGTCCCGCCAGCAGCAGGAAAAGGACGACACGGCCCTGACGGCCGGACTCCGCCCGAAAAAAGAGCGCAAGGGCGCCTCGGCTGCCGCGAAGGCCGTGAAAACGCTTTGGGGCGGCGGGATTTGCCAAAACACTTGGCTCCTGGACCGGGAATCTACCTTCGCATAGCACAGCGAGCGCGGGCAGGCACCGCTATGTCGTTGCCGCGACGGCAGGAAGCCGCAGCGAGGCCCATCGCGGAGGATTCGGCCACACTGTGACCTCAATCACCGATTCTTAAGGGTTGGCGGGGTACAACACACTCGTCTCTCCCCGAGACATATCCCCTTGAGACCCACTTACCCCCGGGCGAAAGCCCGGGGGTTTTCTTTTGCCCTGGCGATCACCTGCCGGTCAGTCCTGCAGCGCGTTCCACATTTCCTTGTCGCGCTTCGCGGTCCATATCCTCGGATCGTCATGTCCCGTCAATTCGTCATAGGCGCGGGAAACGTCGAACGGCATGCAATGCTCGAAGATCGCCCATTTGCCGAACTGCGGCGCCATCACGGCATGTGCCCGATCGAAAATCTGCTTCAGATTCTCCTTCTTTTTCACGCCCTTCTGGACGTTGGCGACGAGTTGGCGGAGGAAATCCTGCGTCCCGGCGATCGCCGCCTCGACCTCCTTGGGCGTCTTGCAGGCATCGCCGCGACCCGGAATCAGCATCTTCGGCTTCAGAGCCCGAAGCTTGTCGAGGGTTTTGGGCCACTCTCTCAGGTAGGCATCGCCGGTATAGGGCGTGGCATCCCGTTCCACCAGATCGCCTGAAAACAGGACCCGCTGCTTGGGCAGCCACACGACGGTATCGCCTTTCGAGTGCCCCCGGCCCAGATGCATGATCTGCACCTCGAGCTTGCCGAGCCACATCCGCAGGGACTCCTTGAAGGTGATGGTCGGCCAAGTCAGCCCGGGCACGCTCTCGACCGCCTGGAACAGTCTCGGGAAACGTTCGACCTCCGACTTGTAGTCCTGAGCCCCGCGTTCCTTGATCAGGTCCAGCGTCGCCTCGCTGGCGATCACGTTCTCGGCGCCATAGGCGGATGCGCCGAGAACCCGGACGGCGTGATAGTGGGTGAGAACGACGTGCCGGATCGGCTTGTCGGTCACCTGGCGGATACGCCGGATCAGATCCTGTGCGGCGACCGGCGTGGAACGGGTGTCGATCACCATGACGGAGTCATCCCCGATCACGATGCCCGAAGTGGGGTCCCCCTCCGCCGAGTAGGCATAGGCCTCATCGGTCAGCCGTTCGAACTTGACCTGCTTTTCCGTCAGATCACCACGCGAGGCGAAGGCTTTGGCCATGACTTGCTCTGCTCTCCCTGCTCTTGTTGCGGGGATGATATCGGGTCGGCGGGCGCCGTCCAGCAAGCCCGCGTTAAAGACCGCCCGCTAGGCTCGGCGGCATGCGCATCCTCTTCGTGCACAAGCACTTCCCCGGACATTATGGCCACCTCGTGCGGGCGCTGCTTGCGCGTGGCGATCAGGTCGCATTCGTGTGCGAGCGGGTCGACGCGGCGATCGAGGGCATCGAGCCCACCCGCTACGTTCCGCATCGCTCCCCGGCGCCGACCGCGCACCACTACGTCCAGGGGATAGAGGGAACGGTCCTGGCGGGACAGGCGGCCTTCCGGTCCATGATGCGCCTCTCCGATGCGGGGTTCCGTCCCGATGTCGTGTGCGCACATGCCGGCTTCGGGCCGGGCCTCTACGTCAAGGACGTCTTTCCGGATGCTGCCCTCATCGGCCATTTCGAGTGGTTCTATCGCTCGGCCGGTGCGGATGCGGATTTTCTAGATGGACCCTTGCCGGACGATGACCGTCTTCGGATCCGAACGCGCAATGCCGGAATTCTGCTCGAACTCGCGGGAGCCGACGCGGCGACCACACCCACCCGGTTTCAACAGGCGCAGTTCCCGGAGTTCCTGCGATCACGCCTTCGGGTATTGCACGAGGGTATCGATACCGACTTCTACTCGCCGGGCCCGGGCGAACCGCCGATACCCATCGCCGGCGCCGACGCGATCGTCACCTATGCGACCCGCGGGATGGAGCCCTATCGCGGATTTCCGCAGGCGATGGCGGCCTTTGCCGAGGTCCTGAAGCGGCGCCCGAGGACCCATCTGGTCGTCGCGGGCACCGATACAGTGACCTATGGCCGTGGGCGCGGCGACGGCCGAACCTACCGGGATGTGGCCCTGGAACAGCATCCCATTCTCGCCGGAGAACGTGTCCATTGGGTCGGCCATCTGGATCCGATGCGCTATCGGGGTCTGCTGCGTCTCAGCGCAGCGCACGTGTATCTCACTGTGCCTTTCGTCCTCTCCTGGTCCCTGCTGGAGGCCATGGCTTGCGGGGCGCCGATCGTGGGTTCCGCGACCGGACCCGTCCAGGATGTGATGACGGACACGGTCGAAGGGAGGCTGGTTAACTTCTTCGACGTGAGGGGGATCAGCGAGGCGGTTATCGAACTGGTTGAGAATCCCGGCATGGCTCGCCGGCTGGGCGCGGCGGCGAGGTTGCGCATAGAGGAAAGCTTCGCTTTGAAGCGGCTTCTGCCGCTGCATCTCGATCTCTTGTCGAAAATGAATTCTTGATATCGGCAAAATTTTATACTTCTTTTATAAGATAAAAAATAGAATAGCACACCAGTACAATTGCATGCTTAACCACCAATTCTTTTGACTACTTGTGCACTGCAAACAATCCTGGCGGCGTCCGCTGAAACGCAGATAGGCGGGCGTGGAGCGACAGGAGACAGGCATGGCGACCATACCCGGCAGTGCATTTCCGGATTTCCTGAAGGGAACCGGGCTCGATGACTTCATCAGCGGCGGCGGCGGCGACGACTTCATCAAGGGCGGCGGCGGCGGCGACACGATATTCGGCGGTGACGGCAGGGACCGCATCTATGCGGGGTCCGGCACGGACGTCGTCCATGGCGGTGACGGCAACGACAAGATCGACGGCGGGTCGGGTGCCGACAAACTGTTCGGCGAGGCGGGCAACGACAAGATCACCGCCGGATCGGGGAACGACATCGTTGCCGGTGGGGTCGGCAATGACACCATCGACGGTGGGTCGGGCGACGACCTGCTCGTCGGCGAAGAGGGCAATGACAAGATCACCGCCGGATCGGGCGACGACACGGCATCGGGCGGAGATGGCAACGACGTCATCGACGGCGGTTCGGGCGACGACCTGTTGCTGGGCGGGGACGGCGAGGACAAGTTGACCGGTGGCTCCGGGGACGACCGCCTGGTGGCGGGTTCCGGGGACGATACCGTGGCTGGCGGGTCCGGGGACGACATCATCTACGGCGATGACGGCGACGACAATCTGTCCGGCGATGCCGGTGACGATGCCATCAGTGCCGGTTCCGGCGATGACCTGGTCTCGGGCGGCGCCGGCAACGATTCGCTCTTCGGCGAAGACGGCGACGACACGATCAAGGGCGGTGACGGCAACGATGTGCTGTCGGGAGGCCTCGGCGACGACGTCCTGCAGGGCGGCAAGGGCCACGACTTGTTCATCTTCAACGGCGGCGGCGGCAGTGACGTCGTCCTCGACTTCAAGAAGGGCGAGGACATCGTTCGCATTCAGAAGGACATCAACGGGACGGGCATCGAGACGGCGGCCGACGTGCTGGGCTACATCCACGCGCAAGGCCACAACACGGTCATCGAGTTCGGCGACGACTCAATCACCCTCGTCGGGGTGAAGGCGTCCGACGTCGCCCACGACCCGAGCAACTACTTCCTGGTTGTCTGACACGATCCGGCCCCGGCTGAACCGCCGGGGCCGGACCACTTGCGGTGCCACAGGCGGGCGGCGACATGCTTCAAAGACCGATCGACTTCAAGATCATGCCGCCGCGCATCCTATCCCTCGGCGAGGACGTGTGGCTCGCCGTCTGGGACCAGACCGGCGCCACCACCCTGCGTCTTTCGCCCCGCATTGCCGGACGGCCGGTGGAACCACCTGTCGCGCGGCTTCGGGTTCCGACCCGCTGGCAGGCCGAACGCTGCCTCACCGCCTTTCGCGTGCCGGCCGATGCCGGCGAGCAGGGCCTGTTCGAACTCGGCGACGACGAGGGCAGGGTGCTTGCCAGCACCTCCGTCCCGGCGTCGGCCTGGGGGGGCGGGTTCGATGTGGGCGCGCTCGTCTCCGGGCTCGGTGTCGATGGGCGCGTCCGCATCGCCCGTTTCCTGCTCGACACCTGCCGGTCGAGTCTTCGACTGTCCGATGACCCGCAATTCGTCGCCGGCATGGAGGCGATGCTCGCCGAGATCGTGCCGACACCCGGACAACTCCGGCCCGCGGTCAAGCTGCCCGGTGGGGCGATTGTTTGCCAGACGACCGTGCCGGCGGGTCTCGGCCGCATCGTGACGGCGATCGTTCTGGCCTCCGGCCGCCTGCACGAACTGCCGGTGCCGCCGGCGCTCAACCTGCCCGCGGCTCGCAGGGGTCAGGTTCCGGCCTCGCTCATTCTCGGGGGCGCCGCGGCGCGTCTGGGCACGCTGGTTCTGGTGGGCGAAGGAGGGGTCGTCTGCCGTCGCCTCGCTCCCGCGGGCCGGATTGCGGAACCCCTCGCCTGGCTGGACGCGAAGCCCAGCCGCACCGAGCGCGACCTCGTCACGCGCTACCTGGCGGTGCGCGGGGCGGCCGGCGATCGTCGCGCGGCCGCGCTGTCGCGCGAGATCGGATTGTTCGCACCCGATCCCGGACTGGCGCTGGTCGATCCGGCGGCGCCGATCGGGGCCGAGATCGAGCTTGCGGTGGAGGACGGCACGGGTCATGTCTTCCTCTCGGGATGGATGCGTGATCCGCTCGAACTCATCGATGGGCTCAACCTCGTCGACGACGTGAACGGCGGCCGGCGGGTGAACGGCTTCCACAGGATGCCGCGCCCTGATCGCGCTGGAGCTCTTAAGCTCGACTCGCCGCATGATGTGAGGGCGCTCCATGGCTTCGTCGCCCGCGTGGCGGCGCCCGCCGCGGGCGTCGAGTGCGAACTTCGGCTGCGCTCCGGCGGAACGATCCGCCTGCGGCCACGCGGTCGCAGCTGGACCGCGGCGTCGGGCCGCGACGCCGTTCTGGCCGCCGTGCCGGGCGATGTGGTGAACCCTGCGATGCTGGGAGAAGCGATTGCACCGGCCGCGGTGGCCCTGCAGGGAATGCACCTCGCCACGCGCCGCCCGGCCGATGTGATCGATTTTGCGTCGGCGGTGAAATCGCCCGAAGTGTCGCTGGTGATTCCGCTCTATCGGAACCTCGGCTTCCTGCCCTTCCAGATTGCGGGCTTCGCCATCGATCCCGCGATGGCGGGCACCGAGATCGTCTATGTCCTCGATTCGCCTGAGCAGCGCGCCGAGGTGGAACTGCACCTGCGCCATCTGTCCGCGGTGTATGGACTGGCGATCCGGCTCGTCGTGATGTCCGGGAACTTCGGCTATGCGGCCGCCAACAACGCGGGGGTGGCCGCCGCCAGGGGACGCTACGTGGTGCTGATGAACTCGGACGTCGTGCCGGAAGGACCCGGCTGGCTCGGGCCGCTGCTCGCCCGCCTTGTCCAGCCGGATGTGGGCGCGGTCGGGGCCCGGTTGTTGTTCGACGACGGGTCGCTCCAGCATGCCGGTCTCTACTTCGCGGCCGATGATCGCGGCGAATGGCGCAATCGGCATTACTTCAAGGGCTTTCCACGCGACTTCGTCGCCGCTGCGGCGCCGCGTGCGGTCCCGGCCGTAACCGGTGCCTGCATCGCCATGCGCCGGCAGACGTACGAGACCCTGGGCGGCTTCAGCGAAAGCTATGTCATCGGCGACTACGAGGATTCCGACCTTTGCCTGCGGCTGCGTGCCGGGGGCTTCGCGGTGATCTACGAACCCGAGGCGACACTGATGCACTTCGAGAGACAGTCCGTGCCGTTGCATGCAGCCCATGCCCGGGGCCTCGCCTCCGAGTGCAACCGCTGGCTCCACGCGAGCCTCTGGCAGGCCGCGATGGAGACGGTGATGTCCGAGCAGGCCCGCGTTGGTGGAACGCTCACTCCTCTCACCAGCACGCCGCGGCGCGCGCGGCGGCGGAGCGCCCGCTGATGGCCGCCGATCTTCGCGTCCTGCACATTGCTCACGGTCATCCGCGCCTGCGGACCGGCGGCGCCGAACTCTTCGCGAGCGACCTGTTCCACGCCCAGAAACAGGCGGGAGCTTCAGCGATGCTGCTCGCCGTGGTCGAAGCAGGCGATCGCGAGCGCAAGAACGGAACCGAGTTCCAGGCGATCGGCGGCCCCGACGAGATCCTGCTGTGGAGTGAAGGTTTCGATGCCTTCAATCTGATGCGGCGCGACGGCCTCGGCCTCCTGCCCGACCTGCGCGAGCTGCTCGCGGCCTTCCGTCCGAACGTTGTGCACGTCCACCACCTGCTCGGCCTGGGTGTCGAGGCGCTGTTCATGCTGCGGCGCCTGCTGCCGGAAGCGGTGATCGTCATGACCCTGCATGACTTCATTCCGATCTGCGCCAATGACGGCCTGATGGTGCGCCGCGGTTCAGGCGAGCTCTGCGAACGCGCATCCGCCGACGCCTGCCATCGTTGCTTTCCGGAGATTCACCAGAGCAGGTTCGTGCTTCGTCGCGACCATATCCTGCGCCATATGACGCTGGTCGATCGCTTCGTCCTTCCGAGCCGCTTCGCCGCGCTCCGCTATCTCGGCTTCGGTCTGGACCCTTCCCGCTTCGAGGTGATTCCGAATGCGCGTCCCGCCTTGAAGGGAGAGCAGGCGCCGGCTCGGCGAGCGCCGCACAACGTGTTCGGCTTTTTTGGCAATCTCGCCGCACACAAGGGCGTCCAGGTGGCGATCGATGCCTTCAACGCACTCGCCGAAGAGGAGGGCGCGACACTGGAACTGCATGGCTCGATGCGGGGCCAGCCGGAAGCGTTCCTCGCTGGGATCCGCGAAGCGGTCGAAGGCAGCAGGGGGCGCATTCGGCTCGCGGGCGGCTATACGCCCGAGCAATTGCCTGAACGCATGGCGGGCGTCGACTGGGTGCTGGCACCCTCCACCTGGTGGGAGAATGCGCCTCTCGTGGTTCTCGAGGCTTTCCGTCAGCGACGGCCGCCGATCGTGTCTGGCATCGGTGGCCTGGCCGAGATGGTGACCGACGACCGGAATGGCCTGCACGTCCGGCCGGCCGATCCGCACGCGCTGGCGGGTGTCATGCGGCGTGCGCTGCGCGAACCCGGTCTCTGGCAGCGCCTGCGCGACGAGGCGCCGGCCCCGACAGCCATGGACGATGTCGCCCGCCGTCATCTTGCGCTCTATCGCGATGCCATGGGCGGGCGCGCCGCCGCCGCTTAACCGGATCGCAAGCGGTTCGACCCCAATCTGCAGCCCATTGTGACGGAGCCGGCCAACATGCTGACCGAGACGACGACGGACCGGTTCGACCTGGCCGTCCTTCTCGACGAACGGACCCTCGTGCTGATCGGGCGGTTCGCCGCGACTCTGCCGGAACGGGCGACGGTGCGAAGGCCGGAGGACGAGGGCAGGGGAAGCTTTCGCCTGCTCGCCTGGAGCGGGGAGCCGGAGGCGCCGGGGTGCATCGCCGTCCTGCGCCTCGAGGGTGTGGCGCTCACGCGGCCGTCGGATCTGCTGCTGGAAGCGGAGGACGGATCGGTACGTGCACTGCCCTCGATCGCGAGGCTCGAGCTCGGACCTCTCGCCGTCGTACAGGCGTTGCGGCACAACCCGTCGCACCGGCTGGCCGCCTGCTTCGACTTCCTGCGAACCGCTCTTCTCGAGGGTGAGGGCCCCGATCACGGCGGGCGGGCCCGGCGGTTTCTGCACGCCTTCCTGCACGACATCTCGATACAGGACGGCTTCGTCGAGATCTTCGGGCGACCCGAGTGCGGCGGGCTTTTCCTGCAGGGGTGGTCAATCCACCTGCCGGCCGGCAGCGGTGATCTCTGGATGGAGACCGATGGCCTGTCGTCCTTCAACGCCGTTGTCGGCCAGTTCGCCCGGCCCGACCTGCTGGACAGCGCCCATGGCATGGTCGCATTCATGCTGCAGGCGCGAGACATCGATCCTGCCGGGATCCGGCGGATCTACTTCCGGTCGGCATCCGGTTACCATCATCTCAGCATCGTCGATCATCCGGCCCGTTTCGAGCAGGCCGAGGCTACGCGGCACGTCGCTTCGATGTTGCCGCGCATCGAAGCGCCTACCGACATCCGCGGCGGCTTCAAGCGAATCTGCCGTCCCCGCTACGAGGGGCGCGAGACGCTTTCGACGACGCACCATGCGGTGCGTCTCGCCGTCGACTGCTCCCTTCACGTCTCTGAGACCGGGTTCTTTCTCACCGGTTGGATGCTGGACCCGACCCGGATCGTCAGCCGCCTGCTGCTCAAGAGCACCGCCGGGTTCTACGCCCGCATCGACAACGGGTGGGCGCGGCTGCCGCGTCCCGACGTCACCCAGGGTTTCGCCGCAGACGGGGTCATCGGGCCGAAGCTTCACCCGAACGAACATGCCCATGGCTATGTCGTCTTCGTACCGCGCGACAAGCCGCTGGGCCGGGACGAGCAGTTCTATCTCGAGATCGTCATTCAGGACGAGGAAGCGATCTTCCAGCCCCTGACCCTGGCGGCGGCGGGAGCCACGTCGGCGATTCGCGACATGCTGGTCGGGCTCGACCTTGACGATCCCGCGGTCGAACAGCTGATCGCTCGGCATATCGCCCCCGCGATGGCCGGCATGTCGGCGGGGCGGAGCGTGGCCGTCGGTCCGGACAACACCATCGCGTTCGGCCAGGTGAGTGACCCGATGGTGTCGGTGGTCGTGCCCCTGCAGACCTTGGCGGGCGATCTGGATGTGTGGTTCGCACGGCTCGCGCCGGACGCGGATGCGGCCAAGGCGGAACTCATTCTGGTCGCTCCCCGTGCCGGCACCGACCGTTTGCTGGGGCGCTTCCGCAGGCTGACCGAGTTCTACCGGCTGAACGGGCGGCTGGTGCTCACGGCGGAGAGGCTGGACCGGCACGAGGCCCTCGAATTCGGTGCCGGCGCTGCGACGGCCGATCACGTGCTCTTCCTGTCGCCCGGCGTGCTGCCCAAGGATGCGGGCTGGATGCGCCGCCTGTTGCGCGACCTGAAGAGCGAACCGCGCGCCGGTGCCATCAGCCCGACGCTGATGTATGAGGACTATTCGATCCGCTATGCGGGACGCGATCCCGGGCTCGGCGATATGCCGAACGAGCCATCGGACCGGGCGCGCTTCATCGGTTACTCCAGGCACTGGATCGGCAAGCAGGGCGTCACGCCGGTCGGTGGGATCACGAGCGAATGCTGCCTGATGCCGAGGCGGGCCTTCCATGCGGTCGGCGGCTTCGCGCGCGACCTCGTCGGTGCAGCCTACAAGGACGACGATCTGTCGCTTCGACTTCGCGCCGGCGGAGCCCAGTGCCTGTGGTCGCCAACCGTGGAACTCTACGCACTCGACGAAGCCTCGCCCGACTTCGCCAGCGACCAGTGGGCACGGGCCTGTCAGTTGATCGACCGCTGGCGGTTCGTACGCAAGTGGGTCCATGCCGATCGGCATATGGAGGTGCCGTCATGACCGAAGCCCCGAAGCGTATCCTGGTCCTGTCCCACGGCCATCCCTCCTTCTCGATCGGCGGGGCAGAGGTCGCTTCCTACAACCTGTTCCGGGGGCTCGATGGACTGCCGGGGGTGGAGAGCCACTATCTCGCCCGCTGCGGGCCTCCGATCACGCCGCATCGCGACACGCCATTTCTCAGCCTTCGCCAGAAGGAGCGCGAGACGCTCTTCTTCGCCAATGACTACGACTATTTCAGGTTGTCCAACCGCGACGTGCAGGTGTTGGACGGGCCCTTCGCCCGCTATCTGCGCGACGTCCAGCCGGATCTAGTGCACTTCCACCACATGCTGGGCTTCGGACTGGAGGCGATCCATGCCGTGAGGAAAATCCTCCCCAGCGTACCGGTCGTTTTCACGCTGCACGAGTATCTCAGCATCTGCAATCACCATGGTCAGATGGTCAAGACCAAGCGGCAGCAGCTTTGCAGCAGGGCCTCCCCGGCCGACTGCTCGGGTTGCTTTCCGGACATTTCGCCGGCCCAGTTCATGCGCCGCGAGTTGTTCATCAAGGCATTCTTCGATCAGGTGGATGCCTTCGTCTCGCCGAGTCACTTCCTGATCGACCGATATGTCGAATGGGGATTGCCGCAGAAGAAGTTCAGGATGATCGAGAACGGTCTCGACATCGAGGCTATCGCTCCGGCGCGGCCCCTGCCGCGGCGCGTCGGAAGGCGCAACCGTTTCGCCTATTTCGGTCAGTTGAACGAGTTCAAGGGGGCCCGCGTGCTCCTGGATGCGGTCACCCGGGTGCCGCAGGAGGTCTGGGGCGAGGACACGGTCGTCAACATCTTCGGCGGCAATCTCGAACTGCAGCCGGAAGGCTTTCAGGCCGAGTTCAAGCGGCTTCTGACCCAGGCCGGCCGGCGGGTGCGGTTCCATGGCCCCTATCGCAGCCCGGAACTGCCAACCCTGATGCGCGAGATCGACTGGGTGGTGATGCCCTCCACGTGGTGGGAGAACTCGCCGCTGGTGATTCAGGAGGCCTTCGCGCATGGGCGGCCGCTGATCACGAGCGACATCGGCGGCATGGCCGAGAAGGTGCGCCATGACGTCGACGGGCTGCACTTTCGCGCCGGCAGTGCGGAGAGCCTGGTCGACCGGCTGGTCGACGCGATCCGCAGTCCCGATCTGTGGGAGCGTCTTCGCGCCAATGCGCCGCGCCCGCTTTCCTGTCACGATATGGCGGTCCAGCACTGGGACCTCTACCAGCAGCTCTGGCGCGCCAAAGCCGGCCGCAAGCCGTCGGAAGCCGCGCGGAGCCCGAAGCCTGTCCGGGCGGTCCGTGCCGGTGAAGCCGAGGCGGCCGTCGAACGTATCTGAAGGGTGAGATGAGCGGCGAAACGATTCTGGTGACCGGTGGGGCCGGGTTCGTCGGCAGCCATGCGGTGCGCGAATTGGTCGATCGGGGCTTTCGCGTCGTCGTGGCGGACGATCTTTCGCTCGGACATCGCTCGGCCGTGCATCCGCAGGCGAGCCTCGCCATCATCGATCTCGGCGACCGGGCCGCACTGGCCCCGCTGTTCGAGCAGCATCGCTTCTTCGCCGTGCTGCATTTCGCCTCGAGATCGCTGGTCGGCGAATCGATGGCACATCCCTTCCGCTATCTCCGGGACAACGTCGTCAACGCGCTCAATCTGATCGAACTCTGTGTCGAGAAGGGGGTTCAGCGCTTCGTTCTCTCCTCGACCGCCAACCTGTTCGGCGAGCCGGATGCGATGCCGATCGCCGAGGGCGCGCGGATCGAGCCGGGCTCGCCCTACGGTGAATCGAAGAACTTGATCGAGCGCATTCTGCTCTGGGCCGATCGGGTCCATGGACTGCGATCAGCCTGTCTGCGCTACTTCAACGCCGCCGGCGCCCATCCCGACGGCTCGCTCGGCGAGGACCATCAGCCGGAAACCCATCTCATCCCCCTGGTGCTCGACGCTGCGGCCGGCCGGCGCCCGCATATCGAGATCTTCGGAACCGACTACGACACGCCCGACGGGACCTGCGTGCGCGACTACATCCACGTTTGTGATCTAGCGGTCGCGCATGCGCTGGTTCTCGACCTGCTGGCCGAGCGGAGCTGCCGATTCAACCTCGGCAACGGCAAGGGGTATTCGGTCCGCGAGGTGATCGGCGCCGCGGGCCGCGTGACCGGCAAGGTCATCCCGGTCAGGGAAGGACCCCGCCGGCCGGGCGACCCGCCAGCCCTGGTGGCTTCCAGCGCCTTGATTCACAAGGAATTGGGCTGGACGCCGCGCTTTGCCGATTTGGAAACCATTGTCCGGCATGCTTGGGCTTGGCGGCAGAGCCATCCGGGGGGGTATGGCCACCGGGCCGCCTAGTACGCAATCGGTTGGCACGAAGGTGAGCGTTTCGATGTCGAAGCGGATCGACGACCCCTTGCAGGCGGTCCTGCGCGAATGCCGCGGCGGCATGGCCTTCGCCGGATTCGCCAGCGTCGTCCTGAACGTGCTCGCCCTCATCGTTCCCCTCTACATGATCCAGATCTACGACCGGGTCATCACCAGCCGCAGCCTCGACACGCTGACCATGCTGACCATCATCACGGTCCTGGGGCTGGCTACATTCTCGCTCTTCGACTACCTGCGCGCCCGCATCTATCTCATCATGTCCGAGCGGGTGGTACGCCGGATGGACGAACAGGTCCTGACGGCGGCGGTCAGCGAGGCGTTGCGGAGCCGGGGCGCCAGCGCCCAGGCCCTGCGCGATCTCGACACGCTGCGCACCTTCATTTCCCAGGGACCGATTTCCACCCTGTTCGACGCCTTCTCCGCGCCGATCTTCCTGCTCGCGCTGTTCCTGCTGCATCCAAGCTACGGGATCGTCGCCTTGATCGCGCTTGTCGCGCTCGCCGGGCTCGGGCTGATCGCCGAGTTCATCGGCCGGCGGCCCGGCCAGAGCGCCAACGAGAGCGCGCTCAAGGTCCAGATCGAAGCCGGCGCGGTGGTCCGGTCGGCCGAACTGGTCGAGGGTCTCGGCATGCTGCCCGCGATCGCGCGGCGCTGGCGGCGGCAGCGGCACGCCGTCCAGGACATGGCCTGGCGGAGCCTGAACGGCGTCAAGATCATGGCCTCCATCACCAAGGGCGTTCGCCTCGGCATCCAGGTCGCGGTGCTGGCGCTCGGCGCCGTGCTGGTGCTGGACCATGCGGTGTCGCCCGGCGCGCTGTCGGCCGCCAGCATCATCATCGGCCGCAAGCTGCTGCCCTTCGAGCAGTTGATCGACGGCTGGCGGCAGTGGGCGAGCGCGGCGGAAGCCAAGCGCCGGCTGCACGACCTCTTCGCCACCTCGGCCGGCCGCGGCAAGTCCATGCCGATGGAGGCCGCCTCCTCGAAACTGGTCGTGGACCGCCTGTCCTTCATCCCCGCCGGCTCCGACAAGGCGGTGCTGCGCGGCATCAGCTTCGAGGTCGAGGCGGGCGAGGCCATCGGCGTCGTCGGTCCTTCTGCTTCCGGCAAGTCCACCCTGGCCCGTCTTCTGGTCGGCGCCTTCGCGCCCACCGGGGGCGGCGTCTATCTCGACGGCCAGCCCGTCCATCTGTGGGAAAGGGCCAGCTTCGGCGCCCAGGTCGGCTACCTGCCGCAGTCGGTGCTGCTGCTGGACGGCACCATCCGCGAGAACATCGCCCGCTTCGACGACGCCGACCCCGCCGATATCGTCGCCGCCGCCCGCAAGGCCGATGTGCACGAGATGATCGGCCGCATGCCCTTCGGCTACGAGACCCAGATCGGCGAGGGCGGCTTCCAGCTCTCGGGCGGGCAGCGCCAGCGCATCGGGCTCGCCCGCGCGCTGTTCGGCAAGCCGAAGCTGCTGATCCTCGACGAACCCAACGCCGCGCTCGACGCCCAGGGCGAAATGGCGCTGGTCAACGCCATCCGCGCCGCCAAGGCGCAGGGCACCACGGTGGTCCTGATCGCCCATCGTCCCTCGCTGGTCGCCGCCGTCGACAAGCTGCTCGTCCTGAACGAAGGCAGCGTCGAACGCTACGGGCCGCGCGCCGAGATCATGCGCGCCATCACCGTCGGGGCGAACAAGGCCCCGCCGGCGCCGGTTCCCGCCGCACCGCCCGGCCCCGCCACCGTCACGCCGCTGACCGGGGCGACACCGACGCCCGCGCCCAACCTCGCCGCGCTGCGCGAGAAGGCGGTGGTCTCGTGAGTGCCGCCGCGAGCGCCCTGCCGCCGATCAACACGCCGATCCGCGCCGGCCGCCGGTCGAGCGACGCGATCGTCGTGCCGTCGATGCGGGGAACCGTCATCGCCGGCCTCCTGGCCGCGGCCTTCCTGATCGTGGCCCCGGTCACCTGGTCCTGCCTCGCCCATCTGGACAGCGCGGCGGTCGCGCCCGGCACCGTCATCGTCGACAGCCACCGCAAGACGGTGCAGCACCTGGAAGGCGGCATCCTGCGCGAACTGCTGGTCAGGGATGGCGAGGAGGTCAAGGCGGGCCAATTGCTGCTGCGGCTCGATTCGGTCCAGGCCGACGCCGCGGTGAGCCAGATCGGCACCCAGCTCTGGTCGGCCCGGGCGCGGCTGGTGCGGCTGCGGGCGGAGCAGGAGGGACTGAAGTCCATCACCTGGCCGCAGGCGCTTTTGGACCAGCGCGGCATCAGCGCCATCGCCGATGCGATGCGCAGCCAGGAAAAGCTGCTCGAGGCACGCTGGCAGTCGCACGACAGTTCGGTCGAGGTCCTGCGCCGGCGCATCGACCAGTTCAAGGCGGAGATTTCGTCCTCCGCCGCGCTGGCCGTCGGGACCCGCGATCGGCTGCGCTACACGCGCGAGGAACTGGCCGCCGTCGAATCGCTGCTCGAGAAGGGCTACGAGCGCCGCCCGCGCCTGCTGGAACTTCAGCGCCTCGTCGCCGAACTGGTCGGCCGCGAGGGCGAACTGGCCGGCGCCGTCACACGCAGCCGACAGGCGATCGCCGCCTCGGAGGCCGAGATCGCCGGCCTGGAAAAGACCCGCCAGAGCGAGATCGCGAAGGAGATGCAGGACACGCTCGCCATCGAATCCGAGGCGACGGAACGCCTGCGGGCCAACGCCGACGTGCAGCAGCGCCGCGAAGTTCTGGCGCCCCAGGACGGCGTCGTGGTCGATATCAAGATGTTCACCCCCGGCGGCGTCATCTCGCCCGGCCAGCCGATCATGGACATCGTGCCGAAGAACGACGACCTGATCGTCGAGGCCAGGGTCAATCCGCTCGACATCGATACGGTGCGCGTGGACCTGCCGGCCCAGATCCATCTCAGCGCCTACAAGAGCCGGGACGTGCCGAGCCTGCTCGGCAAGGTGATCTACGTTTCGGCCGACAAGATGACGGACCAGAAGACGGGCGAGCCTTATTTCACCGCCCGGGTGAAGCTCGACCGCGAGGAACTGGCCCAGTATCCGCGGGTGTCGCTCTATCCCGGCATGCCGACGGAAGTCTACATCGTGACCGGGCAGCGGCTGGCGATCAGCTACATGGTCGGCCCCCTGCTGGACAGTTTCCGCCGCGCCTTCCGCGAGGACTGACGAGCGGGCGCGCGATCCCTCGCGCGATTTTTCCGGCCGCCCCGGATCCCCAGAATAGTCCAGCCCAATCAAAAGCTTGACCGATCAGCGCCGGACCCGGCGCGGAACGGGCGTTCCGGGCCGGGCGGAACGGGCCTTCCGCCTGACCCGGCGCCTGGCCGGGCGCCGGGGCCGGCGCACGAACTCGTCTTCACGGACTCCAGGAACCACGCCGCCGATTGAAGCAAGCGCAAAGACAATCATAGCAGAATCAGAGAATTTACGCCAGAGGGCGATCGTCGGCCCTGGCCGGAAGCCCGGTTCCGCTCACGCGTCCGTGAAGTCCAGGATCTCGCCAGCCTTCAGCCGGCGCTCACCTCGACCAGGCGGGCGAACGGCCGGGGCGGGCCGCCCCCTCAACGGAACAGGGCGTAGAGCGCGGTGAGGAGGGAGGCGATGGTGCCGAAGGCGATGCCGGCGATCAGCGCATGGGCGATCCGGCCGCGGCCGGCATCGGCGGCAAGGGCGTTGAGGCGGCTGTCCATCCGGCCGAGCGTCTCGTCGAGGCGGAGCGTGATCGCCTCCAGCGCCTCCAGCCGCTTCACCAGGGCGGCCCGCTCGGCCTTGTCCAGCCGGTCTTCGGGCTTGGGCGGGGCGGGGGGCTGCTGCTGGCTGCGCGCCGCCATGCCCTTGGCGGTCTCGGCCATCCGCTCGAGCACGGCGAGCATCTGTCCGAAGGCGGTCTGCACGGTGTGGCGGAAGGCCTGCTGGTTCGCCTGCGCCTCCTCGCGCAGGGAGCGGATCTCCGCCAGCATCCCTTCGACGGGAGAGACCAGCCGGGGCGGGGCGAGCTTGGCCCGGTTCAGGAGCTGTACCGGCTCACCCTCGGGCGGCAGCGCATACGCCGCCACGCGGGCCATCTCGGCCGGGGAGAGCGGTTCGTCCAGCAGGGCGACGAAGCCGTAGTCGCCGTCGCCCACATTGGCGCTGCGCAGGTCGGTGCGGGTGCGCTCGGCCCGGGCCATGCCGACGAGGCGGCCCTCGCAGCGCACCTCGATCTCCAGCCGCTGGCCGGCATCGGCCGGATTCCAGGCCCAGCCGGAGACTTTCCGCTCCTCCACGATGTCGATGAAGCCGACGATGGCATCGTCGTTCTTGTCGTTGGCGGGGGCGGTCTCGATGGCCGCGGTGAGGACCGTCACGGGAGGCGACTCCGGGGAAACTGATACCGCCCCCATAGAAGCGCAACCTTGCTTGCCGAACCGTTTACGCGGGCCAGTTTCCGCCCCCCGTTTCCGCCCCCCGCTTCGGCTCTCCGGCGGGCGCCTCGCCGGCGCGCCGCCGGCCGGCCGGCGGGGCCCGGTTGCTCGGGCGCTCAGCGCCAGACCGGCTCGCCGAAATCGACGTCCTTGTCCCTCGTCACCGCGCCGGTCGTGCCGCCGACCGCGCCGCCGATCAGGGCGCCGGGGATGATGCCGATGCCGCCGAAGGCGGCGCCGATCGCCGCGCCCGAGGCGGCCCCGATCGCGGCCCCGCCGCCGGCGCGGTCGACCGGCCGTTCCGAGGTGCCGCAGGCGGCCAGGGCGAGGGTGGTGGCGAGGAGGGCGCTCTTGGCGAGGGCGGACATCGGGGGATCCTTCGTGACCGTGTTGCGGAGGCGTGAAGCTCGCCCGAAACATCCGCCCGCCCCGATCGTTCCCGCGTGCCCCCCGGGGCGGCGGCGCGGCGGATGTCGGCCGTGCCGAGCCGGGTTGCCGCCTCCTGCCGCCAAAAGTATAAAAACTACAGTACATTGCCCCTACCGCCCGGGGTTCTCAGCGTATGGCAGCCGAATGACCACGACCCGCGCGGCCTATCGGATCGATCCGGCGCATCGCCGGGTGGAAGTCACCTGCGAGCCCGGCCTCGCGCCGGCCGACGTGATCGCGGTGCAGGGCGCGATCGGTGCCGACCCCGCCTTTTGCCCCGACCACGCGCTCCTGTTCGACCTCACCCGCTGCGACCTCGCCGCCTGGACCGCGGCCGACCTGCGCCGGGCGGCCGGCAACACGCCCTTCAGCGCCCGCTCGGCCCGCGCCTTCGTGGCCGGCTCGGACTCGACCTACGGCCTGCTCCGCATGTTCCTGGCCTATTCCTCGGACAAGGCCGAGGAGGACCGGATCGGCCTGTTCCGCGACCGCGCGGCCGCCCTGCGCTGGCTCGAGGGGCGCTGAACGGGCACGGCCTGCCGCAGGAACGGCCTTCCGCCTTGCCCGGCTCCGGGCCATGCTCGCCAGCCGCCGGCGAACGAGGCCGCCCCCGATGCCCGGTCTTCACTGGACTCAGGTTCTCATCGCCCTGTGGATCGCCGTCTGTCTCGGCGGCCTCGCGCTGATCCTGGGCGGCCTCGCAGGGCGCCACCGGCCGATGGCGGTCGCCGGCGCGGTGCTGCTGTTCCTGATCGGGGGGGCGTTCCTGTGGTGGTTCGGGATCAGGCCGGGCGCGGTCGACTGTCCAGGCTTCCTCGCGAGGCTCGTGCCCGACGCCGTCTGCCCGGCACGCCGGGACCGAGAGTGAGCGCCGCCGGCGCGGGACCGGACGCTACCGCCGGCGCCATCCGGGCCGCGGCAGTGCGCTATCGTGATCAGGGAAGGAAGTGGAGGCCGGGACGAGACTCGAACTCGTGTACACGGATTTGCAGTCCGCTGCGTAGCCACTCCGCCACCCGGCCGGGGCGGTGGTGTATAAGTGGCGAAGCTCCACCGGGTCAAGCCGCGCGGGGCGCCGTTGTGGGTGGAACTTCGTTTGGATATAAGGCGAAGGGACACCGCAAAGCCAAGAAAGCAGGCCTTTCCGACATGGACGCGCAAACGTTCTCGACCGCCCGGCGCAACATGGTCGACGGCCAGTTGAAGCCCAACAAGGTCATCGACCCGCGCCTGCTTAAGGCGATGGGCGCGGTGTCGCGCGAGGCTTTCGTCCCCGGGTCGCACCGGGCCGTCGCCTATGTGGACGAGGACATCCCGCTGGGCGGCGGGCGCTATCTGATGGAGCCGATGGTCCTGGCCCGGCTGCTGCAGGCGGCCGAGGTCGCCCCCTCCGAGGTCGTCCTGGATATCGGTGGGGGCACCGGATACGCCGCCGCCGTGCTGGCCGAACTCGGCGCCACCGTGATCGCGCTGGAGGCCGATGCCGGCCTTTCGGCCCGGGCGGGGGAGGCGCTGAAGGGGCAGGGGTACGACGCCGTCGTGGTGGTCACCGGCGCGCTCGCCGAGGGCTATGCCAAGCACGCGCCCTATGACGCGATCCTGCTGGAGGGCCTGGTCGACGAGGTGCCGCAGGCGATCCTGGACCAGCTCGGCGAGGGCGGTCGACTGCTTGCCGTGGTGTCCGAGGGCGAGGTGGGCAAGGCCAGCCTGTTCCAGCGCCGCGGCGGCCGGATCGGCCGCCGCGTGCTGTTCGACGCCGCCGTCCAGCGCCTGCCGGGATTCCAGCGCGCACCGCGCTTCGCCTTCTAGGAGGCGGGCCGTGGAACTCCCGCTGGAAGTGCAGCCCGCCGCGGTGGCGGCGGCGATGAAGGCGGGCGAGGGACCCTTCCTGCTCGACGTCCGCGAACCCTGGGAAGTGGAGATCTGCGCCATGCCGGGCGCGGTCAACTTCCCGATGGGCACGGTGCCCGGGCGGCTCGCCGAGGTGCCGGAGGACCGCCCGGTGGTCGTGGTCTGTCACCACGGCGCCCGCTCGATGCAGGTGACGATGTTCCTGCGCTCGCGCGGGTTCGATCAGGCCAGCAACCTCAGGGGCGGCGTGGATGCCTGGGCGCGGCAGATCGACCCAAGCATGCCTACTTATTGATGATGCTTAACGGTCCTTATACCTTCCCAGTCCTCAGATGCTCGCGTCCGGAAAGGTCGGTTTTCATGCAGGTGCGTAGACTTGCGCTCGCTGGTGTGGCGATGGTGTTCGCCGGCCTCGGCGCGACCGCGGCCGGGGCACAGACCCTGAAGGAGGCCATGGCCCAGGCCTACCTGACGAACCCGACGCTGGGGGCCCAGCGGGCGGCGCTGCGCGCCGTCGACGAAGGCGTGCCGCAGGCCAAGGCCGGCTGGCGCCCGACGGTCAATTCCGCGCTCAGCGCCGGCTTCGCCGAATCGAACCGCAACATCGGCACCGACCAGGACCTCAATCCCCGCACGGCGAGCCTGACGGCCTCGCAACCCTTGTTCCGCGGCTTCCGGACGGAAGCAGAGGTGGCGAGCGCCGAGGCCCAGGTGCGGGCCCAGCGCGCGCGCCTCCTGTCCAACGAACAGACCATCCTGCTGCAGTCGGTGACGGCCTACCTGGACGTGCTGCGCGACCAGGCGCTGGTCGAGCTGAACCGCAACAACGAGCAGGTGCTGCGCCGGCAGCTGCAGGCCGCGAACGACCGCTTCCGCGTGGGCGAGATCACCAAGACCGACGTGGCCCAGGCGGAATCGCGCCTGGCCGGCTCCACCTCCGACCGGGTGCAGGCGGAAGGCAACCTGATTTCCTCCCGCGCTACCTTCGCCCGCGTGGTGGGGCAGATGCCGGCGACGCTGGAGGCGGCTCCGCCGCTGCCGACGCTGCCCAAGAGCGAGGACGAGGCATCGAGCACGGCCGCGGGCGCGCATCCCGACATCCTGACCGCGCAGGCGGTGGAGGAGGCGTCGCGCTATGACATCGACGTCGCCTGGGGCGCGCTGCTGCCGACGGTCTCGCTGGATGCGTCGATCGCCCGCTCGATCGAATCCACGACCGAGAACCTGAAGGTCTGGGACAAGAGCCTGCTGGTCCGCGTGGCGATCCCGCTCTACCAGGCGGGCGCCGACTATTCGCGCGTGCGCCAGCGCAAGGAAACCAGCGCCCAGCGCCGCATCGAGGTGGAGGACGCCCGCCGCGCCATCCAGCAGCAGGTGACCCGGTCCTGGGAGGCCTACAACACGGCGCGCGCCCGTATCGTGTCGCGCCAGGAACAGGGCCGTGCCGCCCGCATCGCCCTCGACGGCGTGCAGCAGGAAGCGCTGGTCGGCTCGCGCACCACGCTCGACGTGCTCGATGCGGAGCAGGAACTGCTGAACGCCAATGTGCAGCTGGTGGTGGCGCAACGCGACGAGCGGGTGGCCGCGTTCACGCTGCTCGCCGCGACCGGTGGCCTGACGGCCGAGCAGATGGCGCTCGGAGTCGAGCTGTACGATCCCGCCGCGCATTACAACAAGGTCAGGGACCAGTGGATCGGCCTGACCCCCGGAAACGACTGACCGGCGCCGCTCGCCGCCGGCAGGCACAGCAACTGGACGCAGCATGAGTGACCCGAAGGCCAGCCAAGAACCGACGATGGAGGAGATCCTCGCCTCCATCCGGCGGATCATTTCGGAAGACGGCGACGGGGCGAAGAAGGGCCCGGAGACGCCGCCACCGCCGGACATGGCCGCCTTGACCCCGCCCAAGCCGGCACCGCTGGAGCCGGCGCCGGCCCCGGCACCGCCACCTCCGCCCCCGCCGGCCGCGGCGGCCCCGGTCGAAGAGGACGTGCTGGAACTGACCGAGGTGGTGGCCGAGCAGGCGCCGCCCCCCCCGCCGCCCGTCCAGATGGCGCCGCCTCCGCCTCCTCCTCCTCCGCCGCCACCCCCGCCGGCGCCGGCCCAGACGCTCGGCTTCGACGATCTCGCCCTGGTATCGAGCCCGGTCGCCTCCGAGGCGGCTTCGCGCTTCTCGGATCTGGCCTCGGCCGTGACGGCGGTGCGCGGCATGCCGGTCGGCAACGGCACGCGCACGCTGGAGGACATCGTCAAGGAGCTGCTGCGGCCGATGCTGAAGGACTGGCTGGACCAGAACCTGTCGACCATCGTGCACCGGATCGTCGAGCGCGAGGTCGCCAAGCTCGCCGGCCGCGTCGATGACGGCAACCGCCGCTAGCCTCTAGTTGATCACGACCGGCGGCGCACCGGCGCCGCCGCTTCCTTGGGACCGCATCGATGCTGGAGAAGACCTATCGGCCGGAAGCGGTCGAGCAGCAGCTTTATGCCGAGTGGGAGGGGCGGGGCAACTTCCGCATCGGCAAGCGCGACAACCAGAAGCCCTATTCGATCGTCATTCCGCCGCCGAACGTGACCGGCAGCCTGCACATGGGCCACGCGCTCAACAACACCCTGCAGGACGTGCTGATCCGCTTCGAGCGCATGCGCGGGCGCGACGTGCTGTGGCAGCCGGGCACGGACCATGCGGGTATCGCCACCCAGATGGTGGTCGAGCGGCAGCTGGACGCGGCGGGCAAGTCGCGCCACGACCTGGGGCGTGACGGGTTCATCGCCAAGGTCTGGGAATGGAAGGAGGAGTCGGGCGGCACCATCACCGGCCAGCTCCGCCGCCTCGGGGCCTCCTGCGACTGGTCGCGCGAACGCTTCACCATGGACGACGGCCTGTCGGCGGCCGTGCGCAAGGTCTTCGTCGACCTCTACAAGGACGGGCTGATCTATCGCGACAAGCGGCTGGTCAACTGGGACCCGAAGTTCCACACCGCGATTTCCGACCTGGAGGTCGAGCAGCGCGAGATCAAGGGCTCGCTCTGGTACTTCCGCTATCCGGTCGAGGGGATGGAGGGCCGCTTCATCGTCGTCGCGACGACGCGGCCCGAGACCATGCTGGGCGATACCGGCATCGCGGTGCATCCCAACGACGAGCGCTACAAGGACCTGATCGGCAGGCATGCCGTCCTGCCGCTGGTGGGTCGCAGGATCCCGATCGTCGCCGACGAGCATGCCGATCCGACGACCGGATCGGGCGCGGTGAAGATCACGCCGGCACACGATTTCAACGATTTCGAGGTGGGCAAGCGGCACAACCTGCCGCTGGTCAACGTCTTCGACGCCGATGCGAAGCTGAACGGCGATGTCCCCGAGGCCTACAGGGGCCTGTCGCGCGAGGCGGGGCGGAAGAAGATCGTCGCCGACCTGGAAGCGCTCGACCTGATCGAGAAGATCGAGCCGCACACCAACATGGTCCCGCACGGCGACCGGTCGGGCGTGGTGATCGAGCCCTGGCTGACCGACCAATGGTACGTGAACGCCGGCGTGCTGGCCCAGCCCGCCATCAAGGCGGTGGAGGAGGGAC
>VFQQ010001365.1_pt1 | contig 34661 bp, 57 predicted proteins | sample 3512341 | NCBI WGS metagenome assembly VFQQ01 (sample SAMN10412373, study PRJNA504923) | tailings metagenome | isolation source: Relicate 2 Philex TSF1 revegetated site | place: Philippines: Tuba, Benguet | collected 2017-08-29 | reverse complement strand
GGGGGGGGGGGGGGGGGGGGGGCGGGGGGGGGGGGGGGGGGGGGGGGGGGGGGGGGGGGGGGGGGGGGGGGGGGGGGGTTGGGGGCATGGGTATGGGGTGGCTGGAAAGGTGAGGGTTAGTAGGGTGGATGCACGGGTGGGATAGGGGTGCACATGAGGGTCAATTGCAGTGACTTGGTTGAGCAGTGGCACTCGGCTGCACAGGCCCCCCAATGACATGCCTGCCTCACACAAGGCAGCCCCCCGCCCCCCCTTCACCTGCAGGGCCAGGTCCACGGTGGGTTCCTTGGCCTTTCAGGTCAAACCATAGGTTTACTGCTACACAGCACACTCCCAAGCCTCACCTGCAGGGCCAGGTCCACGCTGGGCTCCTTCAGGTACGTCACCAGGCCGTCGCCCTTGGGCCGCCCCGTCTCCTTGTCGCGGTAAATCTTGATGCGCGGCCGGCCCTGCATAGGGGTGGGGTGGCGTGGCGTGAGGGCAAGGTTGTGGGCCACGTGATGGCAGCAAATAAGGAGTGCAGACTGGGGGCCGGGGGTCGGGGCAAGCAAAGTTGGAAGTTGTCCTTTCAGCATTCTGCATCAACCAGCACAACCCCTCAAACCAACGCAAGCATTGCACCAAGCCGCAGCTCCGACCACCCACCTCCAGGTGCACCTTGATCACGCGGCACTTGCAAGCGCACTCGGCCAGCAAACTACTGAAACAAAATAAGTCGAAAAACGCAGTGCCCGCCCACCTCCAGGTCCTCCTTGATCACGCCGCACTTGGAGAAGGTCTCCACCATCTCAGCCTCAGTCACGTCCTCGGGCAGACCCGTGACGTAGCTGCGGCGGCGGCGGGCAGAGGGGAGACAGGCAGGGGCATGAGGGGGCAGCGGGAGGAGGCGTGTGGCGCAGCAGACCTGCACTTGCGCTGGACCAGGCCCCAAATCTGACCGATGGTCAACCAACCGGCCACTGTGCCCAACCCCTGCACTGCCCACATCGCCCCACTTGTCCACCCGCACTCACACGTTGGTGTTGATCTTCAGCTCAAACCAGCCCGCCTGCTTGGCCTCCTTTGCCTTCTTTGCCTTCTCCTGAGCCGCCTCCAGCGCCGCCGCCTGCGCATCCCGCTTGTCCCCCGCGCCGCTGCCCTCGCCGCCCTGCTGTGCCGCCGCCGGCTGCTGCGCATCGCCGCCCTGTGGCGGCCGGGGTGGCTTGGCTTGCGGTCCCTTGGCTGGCGGCGCCTTGGCTGGCGGCGCCTTGCCTGGCGGCGCCTTGCCGCCTGGACCGTCTTCATCCTCATTGTCTGGCAGGTCGGCATACTGGGGAATGGGGCAGAGGTGGCAAGTGGCAAGGTGTGAAGCAGCGGGGTGGCAGCGGGGTGGTGGCTGGCAGCTCAAGCGACATCGGACGGGCCGTCTTGCTTCACCACCAAGCCAAACCTGCCATTCCAGGCCTAGAGCACCCAACACAACAAGTACAGCCGCAGCAGCAGCGCACCACCAGCAGCAGCAGGCCCCAGCAGCACCAGCAGACCAGCACACGGCACCCCTGCTGCCCACCTTGGGCGGCGGCTGGTACTCAGGCTGCTTCTCCTCATCAGGCACATACACCATGTCCTCCTCATTGTACGCTGCGCCCGCTGCGCCCGCTGCGCCCGCCGGTGCGCCTTCCGCTGCGCCTGCTGTGCCCGCTGCTCCTGCTGCACCAGCTGCGCCTGCTGCGCCTGCTGCCAGCTCGCCTTCCGGCATGAACTTGCGCAGGGCCGAGTCCCACACGTACCACGTGCCATCATCGTCCTCAAACCGCCGCTCGTCTGGCGGCGGCGAGGCGGGGGCATCTCCATCGCCGTCACCGGCCTCCTCCCCAGCCTCCAGCGCCGAAATCTCCGACAGGAAGCCGGCTAGCTGGGGGTCGGCTGGCACAGCAGCTGCAGCGGCTGCCTTGGCGCCACGGCGCGGCGCGGGCGGCGGGCCGCCCCCTGCAGCCGCTGCTGCACCATCGCCGCTGCCATCGGCTGCCGGCGGAGGCTGCTGCAGCGCTGCATGGAGCTCAGCCAGCTCCTTCAGCGGCTTCCACTCGCCCTGCCCATCCCTCCAGAAGAGCGCATCGCCGCTCTGGAAATAGCCGCTCTGGTTAAGAGCTGCAGAGGAGGGGAGGACAGGAGCCACGTTAGGGTGGCAGCAGCAGAGGCGGCAGCAGTGCACAATGGCGCAGTGGCAGACACGCCCTGGTGCAGCAACACCAAGCACCGGCCCGAATGTCGCAGTTGGATTCGCGGCTCGGAATGCACAGCCAGGCCTGCCCAGCAGTGCTGCTCACCCTGCAGGTAGCTGAGGGGGAAGGGCCCCTGCGACTGCTGCTCCGCATCCAAGTAGTACCAGCCCTGGTCAGGGACCGCCATGCCGAGCCAGGCCTGCAGCGCAGCGGTGAAGTGCACGGTTGTCGGCCGGCGGCAGCAGCGGCGGCGGCTGTGCCAAGTCAGGGGCGGCGCCGCTGCAAGAACCGATCTGGCATTGTCTGCCCTGATCTACAGACAGCCACACGTTCCCCACCCGCCTTGCACAGTGGGCTGTCCAGCTGCGTTCTCCGCCTGGCGCTCGTCCGTCACGCTCGCGGTGCTGTCGATGGGTTGCGTGGTTTGATCGGCTCAAGTTGCGATCCCTGCAGTTCTTTGCAAACGCTGGAGGCTCGCTCCCTTTGGCCATGCCGAGCATGGGGCTTTCAGGGGACGTCCATCGGCGGGTGTCCTGCTGCCAGCACCATCGACCACATCAAGCTTATCATCCGAGGCAGTGCCCCATCCACGGAACACAGCCCGGCTTGGCAGGGTACTGGGGCGGCGCAGCTTAGAGGGGGCAGGGGCCTGGCACCATGGCACCCAGATCACTAGCGGTGAGGGGCAGCCGGTGCAGCTCCGCGAGCAGGCCCACTGGGAACGCCACACATGGGCCCGTCCATTCCGCCTCGCCCCGGCTCGCCAGCTTGTGCCTGCCGCACTCGGACCGCGCCGGGGCGGTGATCGGCAGTGCCCGGCGCCTGGGTCACCGCCCAAGTATGGCGCCGCCGCCGCCGCTCTGCCGTGCCGCCCGCGCCTGCCACCAGCGTTCCTGCGTCCCTGCCCTGCTGCGCAGCGCCTCAAGTCGGTGGACTTTTACCGCAAGCTGCCCACCGACCTGACGGAGGCGACGCTGTCGGGGGCAGCCATCTCAATTGCAACCACGTTTATCATCCTGTTCCTGCTCGGAGCGGTGCGCATGCGTACGGCGCCCGCCGCTGCCGCCGCACCTGCAGCCCTGCCACTCACAGCCAGCTGCAGCTGGGTTCCATAATCTCTTGACATTTATAACTGATGCGCTGTACCAGCTGGTTTGTTGGTGTTCCAGCGTTGCCGCTGCCGGGCACTGCTGTTAAGCGCCGCCGATCGGCACACCCCGCTCCCATCCAATCCGGCCGCTGTCTGCAAGCCTCCTCCCTTGCTGCCTCACTGCGTTGCTGCCGGCCTGCCGGGTGCTGCCCCGTGTGCAGGAGCTGTCATCGTACATGGCTACCCAGACGCGAACGGAGCTGGTGGTGGACCGCAGCGCGCAGGGAGAGCTGCTGCGCATCAACTTCAACGTGTCCTTCCCGCAGGTGCCTGCTGCTACTTGTGGTGCTTGGTTTTTGAGCAGTGGAGACGTCTAGGGGTGGGAAACCATGCAGCACAGCTGCAGGCGGAGCCTTGGCGCTTACAGTTGCCAAAAACAAGCTCGTCGCCACTCCCCAGAGAGCCGGAGACCCGGTGCATCGTGTGATCAAGCTGCGATCGCGCCTGGCTGTTCTGCTGCAATTCTGCTGCTCGCTCCTCACCGGGCTGCCTGCCCTGCGCTGCTTTTATCCACCGTGTGCAGCTGTCCTGCGAATTTGCCACTCTGGACATCAGCGACGCCATCGGCCTCAAGCGGTTCAACCTCACCAAAACGGTCCGCAAGCAGCCCATCACAGCAGACATGCAGAAGGCGGGGCAGGTGCGGTTTCGTGGGCATAGAGCCTTGGGCGATGCGCCTCTGCTATGCTGGCTGATATGCTGCAGGGCTGCTGTTCCAGGCGTTGCTGGTGCAAGCAGTGCGGTGGCTGCCCAGTGCCCCTCGCTGTCGCCAGCCTGCCCCTCGCCGCCGCCAGCCACGGCAGCGATGCCCAACCAGCCTGCCGCCTCATTGCGTCCGCCTCCCTGCTGCTGCCTGCGCTGTCTGCAGGCCACAGAGGACCGTGCGCACAAGGAGGCCAAGTACGATGAGGAGCACCCGGTGCGCCTGGAGGTGGAGATAGAATTGTGGCAATAGAATGCAGAGATGGGCTGTTGTAGCTCAAGCCCGCCGGCTGTGTGGGGCTCACAACAGCATGTGGGAGGAGCATATTGACATCAGCGGCAGCTGCTGCTCAGCACACATTACTCCCGCAGCTTTGAGTTGTGGTCTCCCGCCGATGTGTTGCCAACAGGGCTTCCAGTACGAGGACGTGAACATCAGCCATTTGCTGCTTCTGAGAAACCTATCTCACGCGGCTTTTGTTTGTGGCCTCCTGCCATCCGCAGGGCTTCCAGTACGAGGACGTGAACATCAGCCAGCCGCTGACGGAGGCGATCTGGGAGGCCACCGCCAAGCGCTACGACGTGCTGGTGGTCAACTTCTTCGCGCCCTGGTGCCCCTGGTGCGCGGAGGGCGCTGGCTGGGCGGCTGGAGGGGTTGCGGCGGGCGGCTGGAGAGTTGCCATGCTGGAGGCTGCCATTCGGTTGGCTTGATGAGGATTCTCGCTGGGGTGGCTGCCCCGCACCCCTGCTGGGCAACCAAAACCTCCTGCAAGCTAAGTGCGCCTGCCCCGCCCCCTGCTCACCCCCCTGTCTGCTTCCCCCGGCAGGTGCCAGCGGCTGGCGCCCACGTGGGAGGCGGTGACTGAGGAGATCCACAACAAGTACCCCGAGGCCGATGGCCGCATCCGCCTGGCCAAGGTGCGTGGAGAGAGGGTGGAGCTGGGCTGCTGGTGCTGGCCTGCCAGACAGGGTTGGCGGCACCGTGCAGCGCAGCGGTGGCTGTTGCAGTTGGCAGGGGGGGCCTGCCTGGCCTGATTCCCATGGGCCTTGCTCTTCTCTTTCCCTGGCCCCCTAATGTCTCGCTCCGGTCCCCACCACCGACAGGTGGACTGCACCGCCGAGGTGGAGCTGTGCCGCAAGCACTTCATCACCGCCTTCCCGTCCATCCGCATCTTCCGCCACGGCTCCGGTGGGTGGGTGGGGGTGCACGGCGTCGTCTCAGCTGCTGTGCATTGCCAAGCGCCTCTCGTAGCCCGGCTCCCGCTGCCTAGAACAAACAAGTGCGCGCAATTGTGTGCATTCAAAGGCGCGCTGGGAAGTGCAGTCACGCCACGGCTTCTGAAACCCCTTGCTGCTGGCCCCTGTGCAGACGATGTGGTGCGGCTGGGGCACCACGAGCACGAGTCGTACTACGGCGACCGAACCAAGGTGCGCTCCTATCAAGTTTGCTCGGAACCGTGTCCACAAGGGCTGACCTTCATCATACTTGCAACGCAGCCTGGCCAAGCCGCTGCTCCTGTGCAACGCCTCCCAACTCTCAGTTCTCATGCTGCCCTCCGTCCCTCCGCCACCCACCCTCACTCGCTCCCCTCAGGCCGACCTGGTGTCTATGGCTGAGTCGTTGGTGGCGCAGGCGGGGCAGCCGCACGCCCTGGTCAAGGATGTGTCGCGCGGCGCCAAGTCCTCGGGCTGCAACTTCTCGGGTAGGTCCTTGCCTGCGAGTGTGCAACCCTGGCTGTTGTGTGTTGGGAGCTGCACGGGTGCATTGCTTGGTGTGGGGGGTCATCGGACTAGGGTGGGATCTGCAGATGGCAGCCTGCAAAGACACCCTCCTTATAACGAGGTCTTGCGAGAAGTTTCACTGCTGGCTGGAGACCCAAGATGCTCAGCACTGCTAAGCATTGCCACCCCTCCTCCCCGTGCCCTGCCCCAGGCTTTGTGCTGGTGAAGAAGGTGCCGGGAGCGCTGCACTTTGTGGCCCGCGCCCCCGGCCACTCCTTTGACTACCTCAACATGAACCTGAGCCACCAGGTGGGCTGCATGGGTTGCTTCTGTCCTGACCGAGCATCGCTGATAGTTTGCGGCAGCTGTGTTCATTGGAAAACGAACGCTGCTGTACGTCAAGCTGGTGACTCACTCGAAATAAATCACTGCTTGCACACCCTCATTGCAGGTGCACTACATGTACTTTGGCAACAAGCCCAGCCCTCTGTAAGATTGAGCTGGATCAGTATCTCTGGATGGCCCCAGTCCTTGCACGTGCCTCCCACACTCCCCCGCAGCCCCCCTGACGCTGGACCCGCGTCCTCCCCCAACCCAACCCTCTTTCAGGCGGCGCGCAGCGCTGAAGTACATGCACCCGCTGGGCCTGACGGACGACTGGTCGGACAAGCTCAAGGGTCGCTCCTTCTCCCACGAGTCCAACGGCATCACCTACGAGCACTACCTGCAGGTGGGGTGGTGGGGAGCACTACCTGCAGGCGGGGGCAGGAGGTGGCACGCTGCTAGCTTGTGCATCTGCGAGTTCTGCTGCATGACAAGGAATGTAGTTGGGATTGCACTTTGGCACACGCCTACAAATGCTCCAGCAGCGGTTAATATTTTGGGCACTGCTCCCCCTTCCAGGTGGTGCTGACCACCATTGAGCCGCGCAACCGGCCCGAGCTGCAGTTTGACGCGTACGAGTACACGGTGCAGTCGCACCAGTACACCACAGGTGGGTGGGCTGGGGCTTGGCCGCTCCTGGTTGGTTGCGGGTGCACGCTCCAGGCGGCTTGGCCGTGCAGGACGAGTGGAGTGGGGACGATGACGGTGTGTCCGTATCGCCCATGCAACACCACCTGGATTCCCGCTTCCACTTGTTAACACACCAAGCTTCCTGCTGCGGCAACTGACAATTGCATGAATCGCCACCCTGCGCGTCGCAGCCAACCCCGCCAACCTGCCCAACGCGGGGGCGGGCCTGCCCGAGATTGGCGACGGCCACGTGTCGGCCAAGTTCACGTACAAGATGAGCCCCATCCAGGTGAGGTGGTGGGGGTGGTTTGAGGTACAGCGTGTGCACAAGCGGTTTGGTCAGCATACTTGATGCGGTCGAGTTGAAGTCTGATTTAACCCTTAGTTGAGATCTCCCAGGCGATGCTGTCTGCCCAAGTCCTTAGGTCTGATTGGCCCTGCCGCTCCCCACACTCCACCCCTCAGATTGTGGTGGCGGAGCAGCCCAAGCAGCTGTACAAGTTCCTCACCGCCATCTGCGCCGTCATTGGTGGCGTGTTCACAGTGGCGGGTGAGGCTGGGGGCACCTGCGCAGCCCATAACCTTTCCAGCAGGCAGGGGGCACCTGGCACACAGCAGCTGCATGTGTCTGATCGAGCAACCGCCCCGCAGACCTGCGATACACGGTTGCTCCGGTTGTGTAGTAACGCCTGGCTGCCCACCTCCTGGAACCCCCTTCCCCGCAGGCATCATCGACGGCATGGTGCACCAGGTCAACAAGATTGCCAAGAAAGTGGAGCTGGGCAAGCAGGGCTGAGCAGGCCCCTCCGGCCGGCCGGCGCACCTCTGTGCAAGCACGCACGCCCCACTTGAGTGGCGGACATGCTTGCGACATGAAAGCGCCCGCCGCAGGACAGCCCAGCCCCGCTTTGGGTTTGTACACTCACCAGACAACTGTCACACACTGCAGCGCAGCCGTGGGGCGCGTGCGCTAATGGCCGACCAGCTTGGCGGTCGACCGTGGCAGCGCCGCGCCCCCACCTTTCCAGCACTTGCTTTTCGCTCGATGCTCCCCTGCTTGCTATTCTGCTGCTCCTGTCGTTATGCACCCCTTGTTTTTCCCACCACTCCCTGCTTTGATTTGTCCAGCAAGCCATGTGATCAACTTCCAGCAAAAGGTGGGAGAAACAACTGGGAGAAACAACTGCCAAAGGGGCTGGTGCACAAGGCAGCCAAGGCAGCAGATAATACAAAGTACAGTCTTCTGGATAGCAATGGGGCAAATGAATCAAATCCACAACTGACCTCAACACAATTACAGTTTGTGTAGCGCACCCAGCTAGGCGGCTCCTTCCATTTGCACAGCCGCTCGCTTCCTGCCGCTCACCGCCGCCTTGCCTCCAGCTGCTTTGGCAGAGGCCGCTTTGCCACCTGTCTTGGCGGCCAACTGCTTCCGCACACGCTCCGCAATGCTCAGCTGCTGTGGGGCAGGGCGGGCGTTCCCGCCCGCAGCCAGCACTCGGCCTGAGCCTGCCACATCAGCGGCGCCCTGTGGCGGCCGCTGCGGCTGTGACTGCTCCTCTTCCAAGCCGTCTCCAAACAGGCCGGGGAATGCATCGTCAGGCAGCTGCCCTTCAAGGCGCACCACTCCTGGCTGCTGCCGCAGCAGGCGGCGCACGGTGGCGGCCAGGGCCGAGGAGCAGCGGGGGATGTCTTGTGGCAGGCCTAGCTGGCTGCCTGGCTGGGAAGGTGCTGCCGCCTGGAAGCTTGCAAGTGCATCATCATCTGTGGCACAGATGCAGGAGGGGGACGCATTGCCTGGAGCTTTGAGCACACATTCAGAGGCAGTACACAAACTAGTTCCTGGTACGATTGAGAAGTGGTGGTCCCCCAGAATTCTCCAACCCCATCAGTCCAGCAAGATGCCCCACGACCCACCTGGCCCCGCGCCAGCGGCCACAGGCTGCACATAACTGATGAGCAGGCGGTCGCGCGCCCGGGTGGCGGCCACGTGGAACAGGCGCCTGCGCTTGGGCAGAGGGCAGGGTGTTGCCGTTCTCCGTAACATCAAATGCATTGGCATCTCCAGAAACTTGCTCTGCATCAGTTGCAAGCAGCCGGAAAGCAGCAAAGAAACACAGCCGGCATGCAGGGCGTATCCACGGCAGGCAGCCGGCCTTCCCTGCCCATCCCTCCCTGCACCCGCTCACCTCTCCTCCTCGTAGTGCGCCCGCCGCATCTCTGCCACATCCCGCTCGCACCCGCCCCCCGCCTGCCAATAAGCCAGCAGCGCTGAGGGCGGGCGCCAGGCCAGCGGCAGGTGGCCCTCATTGGCAAAAGGGATGAGCACCACCCGCCACTCCAGGCCCTTGGCAGCATGGATGGTGGAGATGGTCAGTGCGCCAGGATCTGTGCGCTGCTGCTGGGGCTGCGGTGAGCTGCTGGACGGCTCCCCCTCCAGCTCTGCTTCGCATGGCTGGTTTGCTGCATCTCCTGGCTGGGCGCTCGCCTGGCTGCTGCCCTCAGCTGCCCCGCCGGCCTCGGTTTCGATGGCCAGCCGGGCCAGGAGGTCGTTCACCAGCGCAAAGCCCTCCTCTTGTGTGCGCTCCTCCTTGCTGTCCCCGCCCGCTGCCGCTGCCCGCTCTCCGCCCGCCTGCTGCTGCTGCTGCTGCTGCTGCTGCGCCTGCTGCCAATCCACCAGCACCTGCCGTGCCTTTTGCAGAACGGCACGCAGGTTTGGCGGCAGCTGCTCCGCCGCAATGCGCCCTTGGCTGTGCTGGGCCGCTACTCTACCGTTGCCTGTCAACAGCTGCTGCTGGCGTAGCCAGTCAATCAGGCCGCTCTCCTGCACCACAGGCTTTGGGCAGAGGCAGGCAGGTGAGGGACTGCTCGAACCATGCAGTCCAAGTGCTGATTACGCTGATCATCCAGCACCACTCGCTGTTCCAGCATGCCCAGCGCCCACTTTCAGCACCAGTGACCATGCAGCACTGCTACGATTGCACCACAACCAGTGCCCCGCTGGCCCACCTGCAGCACGCGCAGCACCGCCTGCGGCAGCGGCTCCCGCCCCACCGCGTCCCGAATGCGGCGCACCAGGCCCACCAGCCTCTGTAGCTCCTCCTGGTCCTCCCGGTTCAACTGGGTGAGCTGCCCTGTCAACTGGGACAGCTGGGTGGGACCAAACCGCTCCCCCTGGTCCGCCTGCTCGTGACCAGCTGCCGCCGCCTCCGCCTGGCTGCACACGCTTTCGGCACACTCCAGCAAGCTGGTCGACCGCCGCCCAGCCAGCCGGGCCGCCTGCCGCTGCTGCGCCACTGTGCCGCGCACCTCGGCCCCTGCAGGCGTGTGGAGAGGAGGAGGCTTTGAGTTCACGGACCGGCACAGGGCCATGCCACTTGCAAGCACCTCAGTGCCATGCAACCCAGCCCACGACTGCAACAGACCGTCTTCCCAGCGGCTCACCCAGGCCGTGGTGTGGCAGCGCCAGCACAGCCTCGAAAGCGGGGTCGCAGCCAGGGTCGGCCGCCAGCGCCAGGTAGGCGCACAGCGCAGCCACAGCGGGGTCGTCGCTCAGTCGCTCGTTGTTGGCGACGGTGAAGGGGATGCCGCGCCTGCAGGGGAGGTGGGAGGTTGTTGTAGGAGAGTTGGAATGGTGCTGGGTGGGGAGCGCTACGGTGTTGTTCCATCTTCGCTATACGGCATTCTGTGCAGCGGGTCAAGCTACTCCATGCCGTCTCCCACCAACCCCAACCCAAGCCTCACTTGCGGAACGCAGCCATGAGCGGCGCATGGGGGGCCTGCCCCTGCAGCCGCAGGCAGCGGAACAGCACGGCAACCGAGGAGTAGAGCACCCCTTCCTCCCGCCACAGCCGCTGCACCTCGGCTGCCAAGGCTGCCACTTCGGCCTCAGGGCTGGCGTGCTGCTGCACTGTGACCGGGGGACAGCCACCATTGCCGCCGCTGCCGCCATTCCCGCCTCTATCGTTGTCCCCACTACTGCTGCTGCTGCTGTGCCGGGCGGGCTGCATGCTCTTCTCGGCCGCCCGCCGGTTTCCACGCAGCAGGCTGGAGCCCAGGGCACAGATGGGTGGTGTGGACCTGCACAGGAGCAGTGGCAAGCCAGCAGCGGGATGTGTTAGGCAGCTGCCCTGCTCTGGAGTTTACCCATCTCAAGTGGAACTTCTGCACTGCTCAATGCAGTGAGCAGTAGCATGCAGCAATCAAGTCTGCAGACCCTACCCTTCACACGGGCAGCCAGCCCAGCGGTGCAGTGCACCTGAAGTTGAGCTGCAGGCAGCGCGTGGCGCAGGGCGCGAAGCGGGCCTGGAACTCCTGGAAGATGCGCGGCTCGGTGCCCAGGAAGGAGTAGATTGACTGTTCGTCCTGCGCACAGAGGAATGATGCCGGTGGAATAGGGGTGATGCAGTTGGAAAAGCTACATCAGCACCGACCACTTGACTCCGAAAGGGTATGAGTTGCGGGCCAGTACCACATGCAGGGCAGCACTCACGTCGCCCACCGCCGTGACGCTGCGCCGCTCCCCCAGCAGCAGGGCCAGCAGGTCCAGCTGCGGCAATGGGCGTGTGGACATGCCATGGGTTGTCATGTGAGGGCAGCAGATCTGGTTTATTTATTGTGGGTATCTGCTGCGCTCTGCTGGCGTGGCAGACCCCCTCTTCACAACCCCCTTCAGCTCACCAGCACTCGCCCAGTATCCTGGAACTCATCAACCAGCACCACGCTCCAGCGCTGCCGCGCCCAGGCAGCTGCACCGCCCCCCGCCGCCAGCAGCTGCCGCGCCACCAGGGGCAGGTCTGAGAGTGCCACCAGGTTGAGGCGCTGCATGGCCTGCTGGAAGGCAAGCGCCACCCGCACCAGCCGCCTCTGCCGCTCCGCATCTGCGCCGCACCTGCCGCCGCTGCCGCCGCCCTGGCTCTGCTCGCCCGCCGCATGTGCGGCGGCACACAGCGCCAGGTATGCCTGCTCATCGACCGCCCGCCCCTGCCGCTTCTGGCATTCCAGCCAGTGCAGGAAGGCCGGAGCCTGCTTGGCTGCACCCGCCAGCAGCTCAGCGGCGGTGACGCCCTCGCAGCTGCTGCTGCGCTGCCGCTGACGAAACCGTGCTGCCAGGGCATCATGCAGCTCACATATCAGCAGCAGCTGCAGCTGCGGGGGCAGCCGGTCCCATGCTAGTGCAGCGGTGGTACCTGCGGTTAGTGCCAGCCCGCCACTGGCGGTCTCTTGGTTGAACGCCGACACTGCTGCGGCCAGGCACTGGGCATGCAGCGGAGCGTGGCGCTCTGCCGCCGCTGCTGCAATTTCGGCCCAGGGTGCTGTTGGCGGCAGCCACAGCCAGCCGGCCATGTCGCCACGCAGTGCCTCCAGGCTGTCCCACCTGGCGGGACGGGGAGCCGGGGACCAGGCAGGAGAGTGAGGCACACCAACAAACCAAGCTTGAGTTGTACAGCCGGTGACATGAGGTATTGCAGAAGCATGCGGAACGCATTGCATGCCTCGCAGGTTCACGCTACACGGCAGGTCAACCGGGGCCACGGCCAGCAGGCACACCCGAACAACCAACCGTTCCCTCTCACGTGAGGCAGTCGCGCATGACGGACAGCAGCTGCTCCTCTGCTGCCGCCACGGCCGGCTGCCGTGCGTAGCCCGCTTCGCGCCAGTGCCGCCGCACCAGCTGCCAGGACCAGGCATGGAAGGTGGACACAGTGGCGTCCTCACCACCGGGCACACGCTGCCGCAGGCGCGCCGCAAACTCGCCCTGCGCTCGTCGGCTGAAGGTCAGCACCAGCAGCTGCTTGGCGGGAACGCCCTGCAGGTTGGTGTGCGGTGTTGTGTGCAAGCAGTAGGGATGTGAACTTGAGTTTCGCCCCTCTATATCGCCATGGGTGTGTCTGCACACTGTATCCAACTCACACAGCAACCACGCGCACCTGCTGCAGCGCAAAGCGCACACGCTCCAGCATCCTGCATACAATTTGTGCAGCAGATGTGCGGTGGTCATGCACAGTACAGGCAAATGGCACTGCATGACAGTGCACAGCGCAGGTTGGCTCGGCAGGCTTATTCCATGCTTCTACCCCGAACACGAAGCCCCGTGCTGCTGGGGAGCGAGGAATAATTGAGCTGCTCACGTGGTTGTTTTGCCAGTCCCTGCTGCCGCAAGCACGATGAGCGCCTCATCCAATGGTGCGTGGGCTGCTGCCCGCTGCTCGGCCGTGAGGTCCGCCGCCATGCCGGCAGGTGGCGGCGGCGGCGGCGGCGGCGGCAACAGCGGTGGGAGGTGCCGAGGCCAGCGTGCGTTGGGCTTGCTGCAGTTGCCTTGGAAGCTGCCAGGCTATTTGCTCATGCCGCCCGCGGCAGCCCGCAGCGCCCAGAGAAGGCACCAAAAACTGCAGGTTGCAACAGCTGCGCCGGAGCTACTCTTGCTGCGCCTCTGAAATGTATGAGCGATCTGTGCAATGAACAGCTAGTCAGCGGCCTCTGCAGAGCGCGCCCCGCGGCGCATGCGGCCTGCATTGGGCCATTCGCAGCAGCGGGGCACTTGCAGCGCTCTCTCGCACTGCATCGTGCATTAGACCTACGATCAATCAGTTTGAAGCACAGCGGCCGGCCAAAATGGACGTGGACATGGCCGATGGGCAGCAGGAAGTGCCGCAGGCGCGCTCCCAGGGGCACCTGAGGAACAGCGTCGTTCCTGGATGTGTTGTCGTCTTTGGGCAGCTGGTGCTCGCCCTGCCAGGCCCTTGCAGCGCGCCTCCCGCCCCTCCCCGCGCGCCTGCTGTGCCCCGCGCCATCTGACTATGAACATGTTGCAGGACCTGATGCGCGCAGCAAGGCTTGGCTGCGCCCTCCTCTCTGATTTCGCCGCCGCCGCCGCTCACTGCCTGCCTGCCCACTTGCCGGTGCTGCAGCTGGACAATGAGGGCCACACGCTGTACGTCAACAACCTGTTTGAGAAGTGCAGCCAAGATGGTGCGTATTGTGTGTACTCCGCTGCCTCGCGCTGCCCGCTGCTGCTGCGCAAAACAGCAACGGTTGCCGCCGCCGCCGGCTGTTGCCCACCTGCTGCACATGCCTTGCCTTCTCTGCTTGGCGCAGACCTGAAGAAGGCCATGCGCTGCATCTTCGGCCAGTTTGGCAACATCCTAGATGTCGTGTCGCGGCGCACCTACCGCCTGCGTGGCCAGGTGGGGCCGGGTGGTGGCATGCCGGAGCAATGATGCGTCATGCTGGGTGGCAACTAGGTCCGACATGCAGCAGCTGCTCTACTGCCCCTACTCTCTGAGCGCCTGTCTGCATGCCATTGCCACATCACAGCTTCATGCCACTCCACTATGCCCCGGCGCAGGCGTGGGTGGTGTTTGAGAAGGCTGAGGATGCACGCAAGGCAATGGAGGCGATGCAGGGCTTCCCCTTCTTTGACAAGCCCATCGTGAGCAGCAAGGGGCATGCCTGCTGTGCAGCAGCTTGCAGTTGCCGTGCAGAGGTTCGCAGGTGCTGCGTCACACGTGCAGCCGTGCTTTCTGGCACAACCCAAGCAGCCGCACGCAGCCGCTGCATCCGTGTCGCCTGGTGCTGCCGGCCCCCAATGTGCCCCACCAACCACCTCTTCTGCCCCCCTCCTGCCCCGCACGCAGCGCATCTCGCTGGCCAAGACCAAGAGCGACGCGGTGGCCAAGCAGGACGGCACCTTCCGCGAGCGGCCTAAGGCGGAGCGGCGCAAGAAGGAGGAGGCGGAAGGTGCGGGCTGCGCCAGACAGGCTGTGTGTTGAGGGCAACCGCTCAGCTTGTGCGAGCCCTGTGCACCCACCGGTTGCCTCACGCCAGGCTGCCCCATGCTACCCCATGCTTTGCTGTGCCACCCATGCTGCCAGCCCCTCACCCGCTCCAACACTCCCTGCCATGCCCTGCAGAGGCGCCAGCGCAGAAAAAGGCGGCGCCCGCCGCAGCAGCACCAGCGGCGGCGGCAGCGCCAGCAGCAGCGGCGGCGGCGCCTGCGGGCGGCCCCAACCACATCCTGTTTGTGGAGAACCTGCCGGACAGCGCCACAGACATGATGGTCGGCATGCTGTTCCAGCAGTTCACCGGCTTCAAGGAGGTGCGTGGGCGCTGCTGGCACTCAATCTGGCTGCACTGGACGCAAGCACGGCGCTGTTTGGCCAATTTGCGCTCACTCAGCTGCCGACCCTGTGCCTCTCGCGCTCCCTCACCCCTCCGCTGCTCGCCTCTTCACCCGCAGGTGCGCATGGTGCCCAACCGCCCCGGCATTGCATTTGTGGAGTACGACGATGCGGCTCAGGCGGGCGTGGCCATGCAGGGCCTGCAGGGCTTCAAGCTCGCCACCGACAAGTGAGGGCTGGCGGGGGCGGGATGTGGGGAGGGACGTGGGGCAGGTGGGAGAGACGGGGGGTACACCAGGCGAGGCTGCCGGCTGCCGTTGTTTCCACACTTGCTGCCTTGCTTCATACCCATCCGACTCTACTGCTTACTCGACTGCTTTGGCTGCCGCACTTGTGTGCCTGCAGGCCCATGAAGATCACCTTCTCCCGGTAGATTGCCGCCCAAGCCCAGGCTGGCCTTTGACGCGTGGCCCACCTCTGATGGCGCCCCGCCAGCGGCCAGCCGGCTGGCCAGCAGCAGCAGCAGCAGCAACGGGGGCTGCGGCGTGTGCACAGTGCTCAGTGCGCACTTTGCAGCCCCCCTCCCCCGCCCCTTGCACGGATGTGGCAGCAGTCCCCTTGTTTGTTCCATCGTTGCCCCCGCCGCCTTGCACAGTTGCGGCCCCACGCTCTAGCCTCCTGCTTTGCGCGGCTGCCTTGCACTCAGCAGCACGCAGCGTGCGTCTGTGTTTGCTGACCCCCCGCACTGCTGCCCGCCTTGCACTTTGCGGGCCCACCACACTTTTTACGCCACTCACTTGTCCATCTGACATTCGTCACAATGAAACTACTATGGATGGCGCGGTCATAAAAGGAACATAAAGATGATGATGGAACAACAGTGTGGGCAGTCGCAGAGGGGGGGTACAAGCGACGAGGATTGTATACAGCCGGGACATACAGTCTACCTAGTTGTACATGGCAGGTAGCTGACCTGCTAATCGGTTGTAAGCTCATTGCCAGCATCCGCATGCAAGCCTGCAGAGGCTCGGTTGCTGTCCGCTGCACCATCAGCACTAGCGTCGCTGCGTTTGATGGCTTGCAGCTCCCGCTCCTGAGCGGCAGCCGCTTCGGCGGGGTGACTGCCATCCTTCATTCGCCGCACTGCCGCACCGCCCAGCGCGCCAGCCGCCACCCACGCTGCGCCCGACTTGGCGCCTGCTGCTGCCCCCAGCGGGCCGGCACAGATGCCTCCCACGGTCGCACCCAGGAGGGATGCCCCCACCGCAGTGCTGCCCACTGTGCCCAGCTGGTGCGCGGCCTGGTGGCAGGCCGAGGCCAGCTGGTGCGGCGCAGCTGCCGCCCAGTCCAGCAGGCCGCTGCCGTCGTGGCTGCTGCCGCCTGCTGGGGCTTCTGCCGGAGCTGCGGCTGGCGCTGCTGGCGCGCTAGCAGCTTGCGGCGCAGCGGGGGCGCCGGCACTGCTGCCGCCGTTGCCGCCAAGCAGGCTTGGCAGCGGTAGCAGGGGTGCGGAGGGCAAGTAGTCTCGCCAGCTTGACTGACCCGCTGCCTGCTGCTGCTGCTGGCCTTCCTGCTGCTGAACTGCCGGCTGCTGTTCCTGCTGCTGAGCTATCTGCTGATGCTGCTCGCCGCCTACCCTCGACGGCAGCCACGCTGCCACAGATGGCAGCCAGCTGCCGCCTGCTGCGCTGCTGCTGACCACTGTGTCTTGCTGCTCAGCTGGCTTTTCAGGGCTGGGCAGGGTTGGGAGGGGGCTGCTGCTGGACACAGGGAGGGGCGCCGACTCGCAGTCGTCTGCCGCCGCTGCTGCGGCGGGCGCCGCTGCGACGCCGGCCAGGGCTTGCTGCGCTGGTGCGCCAGCTGCCAAGCTACGACCCTCTGGGCTGGCGGGGGCATTGCCAGGCAGCGGCTCGGGTCCCTCAGCGAGCACTTCAGCCAAATCGTCGAGCTGGGGCGGCGCCTCCGCCCATTTGAACCAGGACATGCCGCACGACACAGGGCCTGGCAGAGATAGGTGTGAGCCCCTCCTGTTCTGAGGCAAAGCCCTTGCCTGATTGCCGCCGCTCGGCGCTGCGGCACCAAATGCAGCAGGCTGGGGAGCTCTGCAGGCTAACTGTCAATTTCGACGCAATCAGGAGCACGGTTCCAATTGTCTTCAAGCCGAGTTCCAGCCCCAGCAGCGCTCTGCGCACCAGCCCGGTGCACAGCAGCTCTTGCACGGCTTGTGCACAGCAGAGCTCCTTACCGATCGGTTGTTTGCAGCTGCACAGACTGAATCAGCAGCGCTGTCGCTCACACTCATCAGCTCTCTGCCGCCGCCGCCGCCACTGCCGCCGCTAGCACTGCGGGATCTGGGCTGCCGACGAAGGGATGCGGCTGGTGGGCCTGACTGGCGGCATCGCCTGCGGCAAGTCAACCGTCAGCCGAGCCCTGGCAGCTCAGGTGGGCAGTAAGATGCGACATCTCATCAGAATGTATTGTACTGTGCAGCGGCTGCTGCCCTGCCCCGCAGATAATCGGCAAGCATCGCATCCAGGCCCGCTTGCGACCAGTCGGTTCTCACTGTCTGCACTCTGACCCAAGCTGCGCAGGGATTCACAGTCATCGATGCGGACGCCATTGCCCGCACTGTGGTGGACAGAGGGCGCTGGGGCTACCGCCGCGTGGTGCGGGCCTTTGGCAGCGGCATCCTGCGCAGCGATGGTGAGCGAGCACCTCCTCGTTCGACAGCCTGCCTCAGCTGCCTGTCCAACCTGCGCTTCCGTGCTGCTGTGACATATAATCAATTTTACTTCCTCCCACGCCTCCCATCCCCCAACCCCAGGCGAGATAGACCGGGAAGCGCTGGCGGCACTGGTGTTTGCAGATGCGGCCCAGCGGCGGCGCCTGAACGCCGCGTCGTTCCCTGCCATTGGATTGGAGCTGGCTCGGCAGATTCTGACAGCTTGGGCGCTGTGCCGCCCGGTGGCAATCGTCGACATGCCCCTGCTGTTTGAGGGCGGTTTCTACCTGCTGACACGGCCGCGGGTGCTGGTGGCATGCAGCCCCTCCACGCAGCTGCGCCGTCTGATGCAGCGGGATGCCTTGGAGCAAGCGGCGGCAGAGGCGCGCATGGCGGCGCAGATGCCATTAGCAGCCAAGCGACGGCGGGCCGATATTGTGCTGGAAAATGACAGCAGCTTGGCAGAGCTGGAAGCACAGATAGGGGCACTGGTGGCGCGCCTGCAGCGGCACGCCTGGCTGCACAGATGGGTGCTGTCTCCTGTGGGGCTGCTGGTGGGTGCAGCAGCGGCGGCTGGGGTGCTGTGGGTGCGATAGGGCTGGCTCTCCTGCATGCAACTTTTGTATTTTTTACTAGTTGCATTGAATTTTGACCATGAGCTGTTCTACAGATCCGCACATCCTCTGCAACACTGTTGACCAATGCACATGATGTTACACCGCTGGCCGGTTGGCGGCACTCGCTACAAAGCAGTACATGCTGCAGGGCCAGCTGCATGGCACAGCACATCGCTGCAACAACATGAACTGTGCGCTCACTAGCTGGTTGCAAGTCAGTCCGAGGCAAGCGACCATTCGGCGCTGCCGGCGCAGCCGGCTGCATCCCACACCGTCAGCGTCTCAATGTGGTCCGACCCAGGGAAGAACAGGAAGCACTCGGCGTGGCGCAGGCGCCAGTGCCCGCTGGCCAGCAGCGCGGCGGCGTCCCGCTTCAGCGCCGGCCAGCCGCAGGACAGGTAGAGCAGGCGCCGCACGCCGGCCTCGCCCGCCGCCGGGCTGCACAGCCAGTGCAGAAGCTCCGGTTCCAGGCCCTTGCGAGGCGGGTCCAGCACAACCACATCTGCGCCCTGGCACCATCGTGCTGGATCGCTGCCTGCTGCCGCAACGTTGTACTCCAGAGCCGGCGGCGGCGCCATGCGGCTCGCATCGGCGGGGCACTCGTCGCTGCCGCTGGCGCCGCTGTCGTTCACTGGCCCCTCCTCCTCCTTGCCGCTGCTGCCCGCCATGCTGCACGAGCAGTGGGCCTCGCCCAGGCGCCAGCGCTGGCGCAGGCGTGCCGAAGACTGCTGGAAGAGCGGCAGGCCCTGGCCGTTGATTTCCACGAATTCCACCCAGCGCGGCGCTCGCGTTGCAGCCAGGGACAGCCCAATGGTGCCCACTCCAGCGTGCAGGTCTGCAAATGGGCGGAAAGGGATTGGGAGGGGGAGAAGGAGGGGCATGAGGTGCAAAGGTCGCAGCATGGTTGATGCAGGGAAGACGCAGGGGGTTAGCGAGGGCAGCAGGCAAGCCCAGCAAACGCTGCTAGTCCATCCAGATCAGAACCGCGCTTTGACAAGCCAGCCACCACCCATCTGCTGGCTCTACCCCCAGTGTGCTTCCCCCTCACCGGTGATGGTTGCGCCCACGGGCACGAAGCGCTGCATGGCTGCCAGGGCGCTGCCCATCGCTTCAAAGTTGGCCTGCAGGTGGGCAGCAGGTGGGTGCAACACAGGGTGCCAGGTCGGCCATGCGTTTGCAGCTTGCAAGCATCATAGGCCAGAGGCAAGCTGTGCAGCAAGGAGCATGCCAGCAGCAGCGGCGGCACAAGTAGCTTGCAGCAGCAGGGCCCATTCAGCAGCAGAACAGCGGGACCGACCTGCATGAAGGAGCCGGGGCCGAAGCACACGTCGACGCCGCCCAGCCGCGCCCAGGCCCACAGCTCGCCATGCAGCAGCAACCAGTTGGGGCCCAGGATGGTGTTGGTGCGGTCAGGCTGGAAGTTGGCCCTGCGCAGGTGGCGCAAGATGGCACTGCTCAGCCGGAAGGCAGGCGCAGGACTTCGTGCCAGGTTGCCTGGCAAACCTCGAGACAAACCATCCATAGCAGCCGCACTCACCAGATGGAGTGCAGCAGACGGGTGCCATCGAAGCGCAGCTGCCCCGCCTGCCACAGGTGGTCGGCAAAGGCCTGCAGGCGGCGGCCCTGCCCGCTGTCGCCCGGCTGGCAGTTCCACACCAGCACGAGCTGCACCGCCGCTGGCTGGCCTGACCCTGGCGCTTCTTCCACTGCGGTGAGTTGCAGGTAACGCAGCTGCCCAGTGCCGCTGGCCTCGTCATACGGCTGAATGCGGCAGGCGGCCAGGGCTTCGTGCACCAGCTGCACTGCATCGTTGATGGCGGGGTGGTGCACCCTGTGAATGGGGTGGGAGACATGGGAGGGGTATGTCGGGCATGCTGTTGGCCTACATGCACTGCGGCCTTGACAACAGTTCGAACTGCTTCCCTGCTGGCTGCTGACATCCACAGCTGCACACAGAGAGGATTGATCCGTCCTCAGCAATCCCACGCGAGGCAGCAACCCCAACGGCAGTGCCGCAGCGGCGTCCACCTCACGTGCAGGCGGGGATGGGCGTCACGGTGTGCGAGCCCTCCTCAAACAGGCCTATCGCCGGCTCGCCGCCCGGCCCCTGGCGCACCGCCAGGCGCGCCCTGCGCCGCCACCGCTGCGAGCGGCCCGTATGCAGCTTGAAGTGCACCAAGCCGGTCTCTTCAAAGAAGCGCTCTGCATCCTCCAGCACCGGCGGCCGCTCCAGCTGCTTGTCCAGCGTGCATCCGGAGCAGCTGTCAAAGTGCGGGCACTCCAGCTGCAGGGTCGCGGCGTCTGGTGTGCCGAGGCCCTGGTGCAGGCGCCGCTCAGGCGGCGGCGGCGGCGATCGTGGCGGCGGCGGTGGCGGCGGTGCTGTCTGCTGTTGCTGCCGCTGCTGCTTCCACTGGTTGCGCTGCTTTTGCAGGCGCCGCTGCCGTGGCGTGAGCTTGGCTGGCTGCGGGTGCGACGCAGCGACCAAGCAGTAGGAGCCCTGACAAGCGGTCCGCAGCATTGTGAAGCGTCTCACAGGAGCCATGAAATGGAAGGGGTGCAGCTTGCAGGCCTGCCGAGGCCCGCAGGGCTCGGCATTGCGCATGCTGCCTGGTTTCGCGTTTCCAAGCTCCGCTCGCCTTGTTTTCGCAAATTGGGCGATCGCAAGCTTGTGTAGGAAGCCCCAAGAGTCAACCCCAGCCATGCGAACTTCCGCGCTTTGACTGCGCTCCCCGCGGCCCGCCCCAGCCCCACCGGCAGCCGCCATGGGTGTCCTGCTGCTCAGCATCAAGCGCCGCCTGCTGGGCAGCACCAGCGGCAAGCGGGAGGTGCCTGCCGACGCCGACGCAACCGCCGGCGTCGAGGCGCCGCCAAGCTCGGTCAGCCCGCCTCAGCCGGCGCGCTTGCCGCTGCCCACGCCACGCCGGGTGCCCCTGGGAGGCCTGGCAGCAGAGCTGGAATCCTTGGAGCAGCGGTTTGCGTTGCTGCCTCACCACCAGCCAGCCAGCAAGGAGGAGGTGCGGGCGCGGCTAGCGGCGCTGCAGTCATCACCAGCCAGCGCAGCAGCCTCTCTGTCCCCGGCAGCTGCGACTGCAGCAAGGGCAGATGGCAAGGTGCCGAGCACGCAAATGCGCTCGCCGCGACGACTGGCCAAAGGCACCCGACGGCCGGCAGCGGCGCGCAAGCCCTGGGTGGATGTGGGGCCGCCACCGGCTGCCTCACCCGAGCCGCCAGGAGTGGCGGCCAGTGCATCTGGGCTGTCAGTCGTACCTGATGCAGCAGGTGTGCCTGGTGCACCTGCTGAGCTGGCCAAGCGCTCCAAGCTGGCCAACCTGAAGCGGCGACAGGCACGGCGATCGGCAGAGGGCGGCGCCTGGGCCTCGCCGGGCGGCGGCGATGGCGCCGGCCTCCTCAGCCCGCAGGCCAGCGAGGGGCCTGAGGCAGCGCCGCCGCGACAGCAGCTGAGCAGCTGGCTGAGCGATGGGCCGCTGTCTGTCAGCGGGACTGATGGCTCGGAGCTGTCTGAGGGGCCACACAGCGAGCGCACCTTTTTGCACGGCCGCCTCACGCCGCGGGTGCTGGCGGCGGCATCGCGCCGGGCCAGCACCGCCTCGCAGCCGCGCTCCCGCCTGGCCTCGGAGGCTGGCAGCAGCGAGGCAGGCAGCAGAGGCCGGCGCACGACCAGCGCCAGCAGCCAGGGGCGGCGGAGCAGCAGCAGCGATGGCGGCGGTGAGCTGGGCCTGACGCTGGCCCCCTGGGCTGCCCCGGCACCCGTGGAGCCCGCTCTTGAGCTTCCAGCACGCCACACCGGCTCTGCAGGACCGCCGCCAGACCTGGACATGCAGGCTCAGCAGCGGTGGCCGGCGGCATGGCCAGCAGCAGCTGCAGAGTCGGAGCCACAGGGCAGTGCAATGCCCAGCCAGCCACGTGATACTGACTCCGCGGCCAGGAGCACCGCCACTCCCAAGCAGAGGCTGCCGCACACGGAGCTGCCTGCCGACCTTCTAAGCCTACGGGACTCGGCCACCCTGGCGCGGCGGCACAGCCAGTCGGGCCGGCCGCCGCTGCCTTCCAAGCGCCGGGCGCAGTCTGTGCAGGAGTGGCATGCAGCGGTGGGAGCTGGGGAGGCACCGGCAGGGGCTGGCGCTGCGGAGGCGTCCGCACCAGCTGCCCCCAGCGCTGCTGACCAGGCAGCAGCAGTGGGAAGCAGTGAGAATGCTGCACGCGCGGCGCCCCGGAGGCAGCGCAGGGGCTGGCTGTCGGACTTTGCGGCAGCTGTGCCCGGCTGGCGTGCTAGCCAGGCAAGCCTTGCTGGGCGCGTGGGTGTTTGCAGCGGCAACAAAGGGTTCCCTGCTTGATGTCGTCTGACTTGCTCACTGCGCGTTGTCCTGTTGCAGGAAAAGGAGGTGCACAGCGTGTTGCCACCACTCAAGGCTGCGGCAGCTGGGGAAACAAGCGGCAGGCGGCCCAGCCTCGGCCCTAGCACCAGCCCCAGCCCCAACCTGCCAGCGCTGGTGCAGCCCGTGCAGCTGGTGAAGGAGCCGTCCACATGCGCCCATGATGCGGCTACAGCTGAGCCCGCACCTGCCAGTGGCGCGGCGGCCCCATCAGGGCTCACCCGTGCACAGCAGCGGCAGCAAGAGGCATGGGGCAGCCTTGCAGGTGGGAGGGTCTTGAGAAGGCGTGTCAGGGGCAAGGAGCATACAGGATGCAGTCATTGCTTTCAGGCCCTGCTAAGCACTGCCGTGCTCGGTGCAATGCCTGCAGGGGTGGGCCTGGAGGATATGCTGCGGCAGGCGCCCCACCGCACACAGCGCCGGCCCCGGCAGCCGCAGCCACTTGACCTTGACGTGGGGGAGGTGGCGGACCGAGGTGAGCACACCCCGCTTGTGGTCAGGATCGGCTTGGTTGTGCAGCTGCCTGTAGCCCAGCTTGCACTTCCCCATACAAGCAAAGACGACAGTAGCACTTGGCTGAGTACGCAACACAACTTGCCTGACCTTGTTGGTGCAGAGAACAGCACGCTGAGCTTCAACAGCAGCCCCAGCATGTCAAGCAGCCCGACTGCGCCGGCGCTGCAAGCCTCCCCTAAGCCGCCGCTGCAGCAGAGCTTGCAGGGTTCACCTGCCAGCCCTGCCAGCGCTAGCAAGGCTGGTGCAGGCGTGCGGCAGGGCCGCCGCAGGACGCTGCCACCACCGATGCTGGTGGAGTCTTTTGAGCGGCTGGCAGCTCTGCACAGGTGCGGGCTGCGGAATTGGTCTACTCAGGCTGTGTTTGCGCGAGCGCTGCTGGAGCCTTGGTTGTCAAAATATGCAGGCTGCTTGCATGGGTTTTACTGAATCTCGGTGTGCATGAACCGTGTGCAGGGCCCGCAGCGACAGTGAGCAGCAGGAGGGCGGCATTGAGTGGCGGCTACCCCCAGCCATGCGCGGCGGCCGCTCGCCGCTGCGTGCTGCCGCCCGCGTGGCAGAGCAGCTGCCGCCGCTGCACGGCGCAAATGAGAAAGGCACCAACGACGCATTTGCAGCCGAGCTGCACGCCTTGCGGCAGCGATGTCCAGGGGGCATTCTGGCCAATGCGCGGCGGCGGGGCTCGTGGAAGCAGCCCACCCCTCCTTCACCACCGCCGGCAGCAGAGGCACCAACTCCGCCAGCAGACGGGCAGCTGGCCAGCGCTGGAGCTGCAGCACAGCCATCGCTGCCACACAGGATGTCAGCATTGGAGAGCCTGCCAGCCGGCACACCTGCCGAAGCAGCAGCTGTGCAAGCAGCAGCTGTGCCCCAGCCGGCGCCGCAACAAACAGCAGCCAACACGCCTCGCGCACAGACGCAGGCGGGTGGTGGGCCTGCAGACACCCAACAGCCTGTGCAGCTGCAGGGCTCGTCGCCGCAGTTGGCAGGCCAGGCACAAGCTGCCCAGCAGCAAGCGGTGCAGTGGCGGCAGCGGCAGGTGCAATACCTCCGAGGGCTTGCACCCCAACAGCGCAGCCCACAGCAGGCGCAGCAGCAGCAGCAGCATGCCCCGCAGCAAATGCAGCCGCAGGCACAGCTGAACATGCCCGCCCAGGCGCAGCAGCAGCAGCAGCAGCAGCAGGCGCAACTGCAGCAGCCACTGCAAGCCCATGCAGCGCAGCTGCACCAGCAGGTGCGTGCAGTGCAAGTGCCGGCTCAGCAGTACAGTGCGCCACAGGCACCCGTGCCTGGCGCTCCTGCCTACTGGTGGCAGCAGCAGCAGGCACAACAGGCACAGCAGGCTCAACGGCTTGGGCAGCCTGCACCTCCGCAGCCACAGCAGGCTGCCTGGGCTCATGCGCAGCAGCAGGCGGCTTACCAGCAGGCCGCCTGGGCTCAGCAACACCGACAGCAGCAGCTGCTGCAGCAGCAGCTGCAGGCCACGCTCGGGCAGCAGACCGCCAGCGGACGCCGCAAGTGGCAGGCTCCAGCACCTGTGCATGCGGCAGCAGGCTCGGGGCCTGTGCCCCAGCGGCAGCAAGCTACTGGCTGGGCACAGCAGGCTCCCCCTATGCAGCAGTACCAGACAGCGGGGCAGCAGCAGCATGGGGCCTCCCCATACGGGTGGCAGCAGGTGGGCGGGGCACCACACCCTGCTGCTGCCTACAACTACTGCATGCCTGGCAGTGCACCGGCAGGCTACATGTGGCCGCAGCAAGCCTATCCGGCTGTGGGCTACAGCGGTTACCAGAACCAAGGCAGCTTGCCGCCGCTGGGCCAGAGCTACGCTCGCTGAGGACATGTGAGCTGTGGGGAGGAGCGCTGGAAGTTAACCAGAGGGGGTTGTCAACAAATGTAAGACGAGATGAGCAAGGTGTCACAGAATACGCATTAAGTATGTGATTGTATAATTTTGCACAGCGGCACGGGCAGGCAGCGGTTCATGCGCCTGCCGCAACCGCCGACTTCAGGAGCGTCAGGGCTTGAGCATCTCTCGCTGCATCGCCGCCATGCTGTCGGCGGCAAACTTGCGCTGGAAGGCGCGCAGCAGCGGGTGCGTGGCGGCGGTGATCCAGGATCCGGGGCGGGAGAGCGTGTAGATCTCGTACCACACTGCACACGGGGCGGGGGGAGACATGTGCGCAGCGGTTGGTGGAACCACCAACCAGCAGCAGCATGTCCGCGCATGCAGCTGTTTGCCGGAGGTAACAGGATTGAAGGCAAGCTCATGTGCATAGCAGCTGCCTCTCCTGGCTGCTTGATGCACCACGCGAGAAGAGCATGCACCCACCCACCCGAGTCGTCCTCGTGGTTCCAGGCCACCGCAAACCGCTCCTCCCCGCTGATCTGGTGCCCCGCCAGCGTGGTGTGCGCAAAGGCGTAGCGCCGCCCCCGCGGCGGCCGCGCCTCCGCAACCGCCTGCTGCTGCTGCGCCGCACGTGTGCCGGCTCCGCGTGCCAGCGCACCCAGCAGGCGGGTCAGCGGGTCGCCGCTGCCGCTGGTGCTGCTAGGCGCTGCGCTGCTGCCCCCAGAGGCCGCCTTAGCTGCATTTGCCATGTTGCTGCCACTGCCGCTCTTGCTGCTGCTGCTGCTCTTGCTGCTGCTGCCGTTCTTGCTGGCCTTGCCACCAGCAGCGGCGCATTTAGCGCCTGCCCACGGCTGCAGCTGGGTGCGACGCAGCGCTCCTTCCTCTACATAGCTGATGCGCAGCGGGTTGCAGCTCCAGCACAGCAGAGTGCGGGCGGTGACCACCACGGGCGCTCCCTGCTTCACAGGCGGTGCGTTCACGCTGGCCCATCCCAGGTCAAAGTGCCGCCACTGCTCCAGCAGGCGCTGCGCCTTGCGGTAGGCCGCCCGACCGCGCCCCACCTGCGCAAGGGGATAGAAGCGGAGATGTATTGAGGGCAGCATGCAGCAATCGAGACACTGCAGGACAGCCCAGAGGTGTACATGCCTTGCACGAGTTGTTCCTCCCCGCCACAGCCATGGCTTGCAGCGTTATGCTGACCTGCACGCGGTTGTGGTCGAGCGTCCAGCCCTCTGCAGCCACCGCCTCAGGGAGCGGCGGGGCTGTGCGGGTCACTCCCACATGAGGGAAGCTGAATGGCGTGCTGCAAATAAAAAGGAGAGAGGGGGACAGAATGTTGCTCATGCCACAGCCAAGCATGCCGAGTGGGGCCACCGATGGCGGCGGCAGCGGCGGCGGCGGCCGTGTCTCCTCGTCGCCAGCCACGACGACCGCCTCTCACCTGCTTGCACTGGCCTTCACTGCAGCCTGCTGCTCCCTGGATGGGCGGCCAAGGAAGAACGGGCCGATTTGCAGGGCGGGCATCGCCTTGGGACGCTTGGAGGCCGCTCGCGACGAGCCAACCGATTATCCGGCCTTGCAATAGGAAATGTGTCAGCTCGATGTGCGGAATGGGGTCTGTGAGCAGGCCGTCCCATCTGGCATTCGCTGGCAGTGGCCACTGGGGGCCGGATGGCCTTCCCTACAGCCCTACAGCCTAATCGCGATATACCGATCGCATTAAAGTGCAGCCCAGGCCGCGCCGCCCCAACGATTGAGCAAGAGCGCCGTGCTACTGCCATCGGCTCGCCTGGTCCCCAGCTCTTGCGAAAACCTTGCCGGCAGCAATGGCAGCTCTGCAGCGGCTCGCCAGCTGCGTCGGGTTGGGGTTGGGCGCCCCCCGCATCGCAGCGGCAGCAGCGGCCTCCAGCAGCGCCCTCTGGCTGCGTGCATACTCGGGGGAGGCTGCAGGCGGCGGCGACAAGCCGGCTGAGCCGGAAGCCGCGCCTTCGGCAGCGGCGGCAGAGACGGCGGCAGAGGCCGACGCGCCGGCAGCAGAAGGAGTGGCAGTGGCCGATGTGCACCCTGCCTTGATAGGTGCGCAGCATGCATTTCTGTCTGTTGCTGCATGACTTGCTCCCGTGGCATGTGCTTGCCGGGCGCATGCTGCTTCCCGCCCTGCACGCTGACCACACTCCGCTCCTCCCCCATCGTGCGCTGCACCCACCTTGCTTGCCGCAGATCAGGACGGCTCGGTTGTGCCCGAGGAGCTGTTCAGCAAGCGCCAGCTGCTGCGCATGGGCGTGATCGACCCGGAGCGCACCAAGCACTTCCTGCCGCGCCTGTCGCGCGCCGAGCTGGGCTCCTTTGCAGACGACTATGTGGCCGAGGAGTTTGACACGGAGGTGCGGAATTTGGTTTTATGTCTCTTGGCTGCAGTGCTTTATTGTCTGGAGTAGACCTGGCCGAGCTTGACGTTACTGGCAGTTAGCCGTGCCCTGCTTGAGCAGACTGTTTGGGCGCAGCATCCGTCGCTGCATCTTGAGCAGCCGAGGGGATCGGCATGGAGCGCCCTCCCCCACTGTGCTCCACACTGGTCGATGCTGATGGCTGGCACTTGACTATTTTCTGCAGGTGGACCTGTATCCAGAGGTGCCGGAGAACGTGCCGCTGTACAACCTGCGGGACGTGGTGCCCGAAATTTACGAGCCGCGGTGAGCCGCGGGGCTGAGATTGGGAATGGAGAATGAAGATTGTAAAGGGGCAGCGGGTGCTGCTGCTGCTGAGCCGTGTGCGGCGGAGGGCACAGTGAGCAGGACTAGCCATGTTCCTGTTCTCCTGCCGGGCTTGGCTTCACTCACAGTCCCAGCCGCCGTGCCCGCCTGCTCATCTGTATAACTGCTCCCCACTCACGTAAACAATGCAGGAGCGACCTGCTGGACCGCGCGCGGCGGCTGAAGGACGAGAAGTATCCCGACATGCCGGTGGACCAGTTCCTGCGCGATGTGCTTGGCTACAACGAGCCCGAGGAGGCGCCGCCGCGGCCGGGTGCGCTGCGCTGGGTTGCTTGTTTGGCAGGGCGGGGCATGGTCGCTGCATGGGCAGTTGGAGGGCTGCGGCGGGGTGCTGGGAAGCAGCCGTGTATGGGGCTGCTGGTTGCTGCTGCTCCGCAAGACCGGCTGCGCCTGGGTCATGCCAGCCGGCTGCCGGCTGTTGCATCACCAGCTGGCGATTTCAATGCCCTGCTGCCTTTGCTCATTTTCCTTGCCGCCGGCCCTGCTCCCGCTGCCGCAGGCGCGCGGCGCATCATCCGCTGGCAGATCCGGCACGTGTATTCGGTGGGTGTGACGGCGCGCCACCCCGCCAACCGCCGCGTCAAGGCATGGGTGTACCTTCGGGACCTGCAGGAGCAGTACGGCTTGACAGGTAGGGGCAGGGGGACTGTTCAGGCAGGCAGCAGGCTGGGTGGGCAGGTGTGCCGTGCGGCCGTGCGGCCATTTTTGCCCTGTTCTCTGCGGTGAGACACGTGGCATGGCCTGGTTGTAGTTGTGTTCAAAGGCGCTTTGTGCTGTGCCCATGCGAACCCCCACCGCAACCCGCCCTGCCCCCGCAGACGCGGCGCTGCAGCACATTGCCGCGGTGTGCGGCCCGCGGTACAACCCCAACAAGGGCGAGCTCAAGCTGACCAGCGACCGGTACGACCACCGCGAGGCCAACCGCGCACACATCCGCCAGGTGGGAGGAGGGCGCTGAGAGCTGTGCATGCTTAGCGAAGAGGCGGGGCGGCAGGGAGTGGGGCAGAGCTCTGGGTTGCATGCAGCGCAATGTGTGGGTTGTTGGGCAGGAGTTGCTGCTGAACGCGCCGTGCTTGGGGCCCTCGTTTTAATAAGTTGTGCTGCACACTTGTATCTCCTACCGCAGATGATTGATGATCTGGTTGCGGAGGGGCACCGCAAGCACCCAGCCCCGCAGCAGCAGGCGGCGCAGCAGCAGCAGGCGGCGCAGCAGGCGGCATCGCAGCAGCAGCAGACGGCAGCATAGGGCAGGGATGAGACGGCATAAGCCTGTCCATCGGCCTAGTTTGCATGATATCAATCTGAACCCCCGCTGCTGCCTGTAAAACGTGCACATGCATTACAGGGGGCAAACAGTCGTATTCAAGCGTGGATCAAACACTCGAGCATCAGATGGAACAGCAGTGCATGACGCGAACGATCGCGAACGTAACAGGGAATGCGGCCTGCAGCTCATTCGCCCACACAGTGGCGGTCCACGCTACAAGGCCAAGCACGTAGGCTGTGTGTGCCAGGCGAACCACCTGCAGCAAGCACCAGGCAGCAGTGCCAAGCGGGCGGCACAGCGCTCGGCACCCAGCCGAGCTACACCTGAAACAGCCTGCGCCCCGCGCCCTGGGCAGACACCCGAGGCTCAGCCTCAGAGGCCGGCTGGGCGGCAAAGGCGCCTGCCGGCTGGGCGGCGGTGCTGGCTGCCTGCTGGGCGGCAGCCGCCTCGGGCCCGGTCAGCACCCAGCCGCTGGCCAGGGGCACAGTGGTGGCTGAGAAATCAGCGTAGTTGGGAGGGCTGCCGGCCGCCAGCTCGCTGGACCGAAGGAGGGTGCAGGCGCCATACCTGCACGGGAAGGAGCAGGGGGAGGGGCCAGGCGTGCTCAACGGCTGCCTCGCTGTTGATAAATTGAGGTGTAGCACAGCAGCACGGTGCATGCAGACGGGCCATCCAAGGGGACGCTCTGCTCCTTTCTCCCTTTAAGCTGCACCATTTTCCCACCCTTTTCCCACCCAGCCCGCAGCTCACTTGATGACCTGCCCCTCCGGCAGGCGGCAACCGCCCTTCTGGGAGCAGTAGCGCCAGGCGTTGCAGCCGCGGAAGGCGGCGCACGAGGCGCAACAGCCGCCGATGGTGCCCTGGACCCGGGAACAGTGAGGAGCCAAATCATTAGCGTCTTGTTGTGGCATTGCAAACTGGCTCATCTAATGAGCCTGTTCTTCCCTCCGAAGCCCAGGCCCAGGCAATCTCTGCTCCGACCACCCCAGCTGCCACCCAACAAAGCTCACATGGCGGTTGGCATCTCCAGCCTGCAGCTCGGTGCCTGTGATCAGTGCGTTGGGCTGCACGCCGCAGCCGCGGGCGCCCACCAGGCTGGACACAGCCAGGTAGTCGGGTGCGGGCGCGGCGGTGGGGTCAAACGGCAGCAGCACGCTGTCGATCAGGGTGATGAGGGACTTGCAGGCCGTCACATCAGACTGCGTGCCAAAGGGGGGCAGGGTTTGAAGGGAGGATGTGAGTCGGAATGAATACAAGCTCCGGACGGCCCCATGCCGCTGGACCCAGCATTGGCCACACGTGCGCATCACCATCAGTAAGAACACTTCGGACACTGGCCTCGTCCCACCCCGCTCTGCTGGGTGCAGCGCACCTTGACCACAGTGGCGGCATTGTAGGGCCCCTGGATCTTGAAGCCGGCCAGGCCTCCCTCCCAGGTCACGTTGGACGGCAGCGTGAAGCGGGGCACTGCAGACAAGGTGGGGCAAAGAGCAGAATAAGCAAGCACCAGCTACAGTAGTGTTGCTGGTGGTCACCAAGCTGCATGCAGCGCAAGCTGCGACACAGCCCCTGCATGCACACTTGCGTGCTGCCTGCATCGGCCACCCCTTCTTTCCAACCCACTCCGCACCGCTGAGGGTCTCGGGGCCATCATACAGGGTGTAGAGCTTGGGGCCGACGCTCATCAGAGGGGAGGACCACAGCCCTCGGCGCACCTGCACTCCGGTGAGATGGTGCACCCGCCAAACAATCAGCTGCACGCCAAGCTATCCACCGTGCCTCGCAAAGGGCAGACCTCTCACTGCCGACCGGCTGGTATGCAAGCAGCATGGAAGCTGCGGTTGCTATGCGCTCTGTGAGGAAGGCAGCCCCACCGGCTCGGGAGGCACGATGTGGAACTTGAGCAGCTCTGTGAGGAAGGCGGGGTTCTGGAGCAGGGTGCCTGCGGGTGCAGGTGGGGAGAGCGCAGTGGGGCACACCGGGAAAGAGGGGTCGGTGCTGAGGACGGGTGGCCTCTGGCTCCCAACTCTCAAACAACTGCTCTGTCCTCCAACACCTCCGCATTCCACACCCTACTACCACAGACCAGTTCAGCTCACCATACTTGGCCAGCGCGGCGTCAAATGCGTCGTCGGTGGGCACCAGCAGGGTGGCGGTGTAGCCGGGGTGGGACAGCAGGTCCTTCAGCGACGGCTGGGTGGCCTCCAGCGCCTGGAGGAGGAGTGGAAAAGCAGCTGGTACGCTTCGGCACGCAGGAAGCGCATACTGCTTCGGCCACACGTGCTATGCGACGCACAGCGGTCCCTTGCTCCCTCTCCCGCCCTCACAGCCGCACCTGCAGGAAGCGGTTGGCTCCCAGCGTCTTGAGCACGTCGGTGGGCGGCTCGCAGCAGTTGCAGCGGGAGCAGGAGATCTGGCAGAAGCCCTCGGGCGCCAGCTCAGCGTTGGCGTCAAACCTGAAGGAGGCAGGGGCAGGCAGGAGCGGCAGGATGGTCGGTGGGAGGGAGGGGCTGAGGGGAGCAGGCCCATGGCGAGCAGAACGGCAGCATACATTGGCAGCCGGTACCCGGTGCCGGGGGGGGGGGGGGGGGGGGGGGGGCAGCATTGAGCCACCTTGCACTTACATGTACATCTCGCTGCACTTTTGGAACAGGCGCTGGTGGAAGCAGTTGTAGGTGACCTGGGCGCAAGGGGAGCGAGGGCAAGCATGACTGGCCGGTTCGGTGGTGAAACGCAAGCTGGATGCACAGAGCCAGCCTTGCAACCATTGCGCATGCCCCCTTGCTCCCTTGCTCTGCTCCTGCCACACGGCTCATCTGCACGCCCACCAGGCGCGCACCTCCTGAGTGTCCTGCCCGCGTGGATCAGCATCTGAGCACTGGCACTTCAGGGCTATGGGCGTCTGCATCCCATCATCGTTGGCCTGCACCGGAACCTCCAGGCGGCTGCGCCCTGCAGCATGGGTGTGGCAGAGGGAAGCTGGGCAGGCACGGCGGCGAGGCGGCCGCCCGAGAAGCGGCGGCAGACGCTCGGCGGCGGCGGCAGCCCGCCTGCTCCCACCTGGCGGGTAGTTTGTGAGCGTCGTCTCGCCCCAGATGTCCTTGCCAGAGCCGGCGTGGCAGCCGGCCAGCAGGCCTGCAGCAGCACAGGGCAAGGAGGGAGTGAGCCCTGCTCCAGCGCCGCCAGTCCACGCCCGCGCCCTACAGCCGCGCCTACCTGCTGCCAGCAGCACACACAGCCAGACCCTCATGGCCGGGGCAAGCCGAGCGGCGAGGGGCGCCGGGTCGGACAGCGGCTGCCACAACAGGGCTCTGTGGCGCTGCTGGGAGATCTGAGCAGGTTGCAGGAACTATGCTGCAGACGATCAGCGGGTAAATGCGGCGAGCAGGCGCGCAAGTGCGCTTGATCTGTCCCAGACCGCCAGCTGCCGCCGTTCGCATGGGCGGCGGCAGCGCCACTACTGCCTGCGCTATATCGCGATCCGCTCGCCTTCCTCGGCTTGCAGGTGGATCTTCAACTGATTTCACCACCTTCCGGCCGGCCGCAGCGCCTCCCGTCCCCCGGCAATGACGACCTTCGTGGATTGCTCCGGCCTGGCCGAGCTCGTCCCCACCATGTGCTACGGTGAGCACGCAGCGATGAATAGGCAGCGCGCGCCCATCGCCGGTCAATCATGGCCGCGGCCGCGGCCGCCGCCGCCGCCCGCCTTGAGCGTGTGGCCGCTGGGTTGCCGCACTGGAGCTCTGTGCCCACCCCTTCAATCAGTTCTGCCGTGCATCCCCTCACTGCCACTCTGCACTTTACACCCAAGGTGCACTCACTGTCGCCGCTGCAACGCAGGTGGGGAGGAGGAGCTGCGGGCGAAGATGGCGGGCCAGCCGCCCCCGCAGACCGCCTACCGGCCACGTCTCGGCAACATCGCCCCTCGCGTGCCGGACTGGGAGCCTCGGCGCAGCAACACCCAGATGCCTCCCCTCACTGGCCCGGTGCGTGGCAGCCTGTGCATGCATCACGTGTATGCTCGAGCCATGCAAGGCGCTGCCGAGCTGCTCAACATGCTGCCGCCACGCTCCTGCCGTGTGCACAGAACAAGAACCAGAGGCCGATGCAGCAGCAGCCACGGGCGCCCCTATTCATGGAGCCTCGCCCAAGGATCCCCTGATGCGCTGGGCATGGCCGTGGCCAGGGCTCATGCAATACGGCAGTTGAACTGCAGACGAGACTGTGAGCCGCTGTTCAGAGGTGCCAGGTGCAGCTGCCGCAATGAGCATGCAACAGTGCAATCAGTCCCAGTGTATTTTGAGTGAAAGAGTGCTCATTTTCCGCGTCTCTACAGAGGTTGTAAGCAAGCAAAGACGGAAAAATAAAGTTTCCGCCAGTCGCGCTCAAGACAACTCGGGCATTCCTGCACTCGAAATCAGCTGTGCACATGTACAAGGTTCTACACGGCAGCCGTTCTCATGGCTGCCATATGTGTTGTGATCGATGCTTCACAGGCTGCCGGCCCGCAGCACCGCCGCCACGGCAGCCTGCCAGTCGCCCAGCACCCAGCGCTGGGTGGCCAGCCGCTGCACCATCTGCTCCGGGGCGGCTTGGTCGGCCAAGTCCAGCCACAGCTGTGCCAGGCGCCCAATCTGCTCAGGGCCAGCCCCTCCCTGCACCAGCGCCCGCGTCAGGCCCAGCAGGGGCGGCTCGCCAAGACCCGCCAGCCAGGCCACCACTGCATAGCCCTCTGGAAGCCCGGTGGCTTTGTGGCAGGCGTGCACAGCGGACTTGACTCCGGCTGCCGACTGCGCAGCAGCACTCCAGTCGATGCGGGCGGCAAGTGTCAAGCGCATCACTGCCACATCATCCAGGCCAGCGGAGCTGCAAGCAAGGCAGAACACAGGGGGGATCAGGCTCCTTTGCTGCCCTAATCAGCGTCCATTTCAACAGCCAGCCTGCAGGACGGGATTCGCCGTTGCCTCAAACACACCCCACCAGCCTCCTCCACACTCACCGCAGCAGGCTACCCAGCGTGGCCACACCGTCGGGGCATGCTGCAGCCAGCTGCCGGAAGCGGTTGTGTGGGCAGGCGGACGGCACCTGGGCTGTGCCGGCGAAGCGCATCAGCGCAGCAGCCGCCTGGGAGCCGTCCCAGCCAAGGTGTTGCTGCAGTGCCTGCAGCAGCTGACGCAGCTGCGGCGCGCTGTGGTCGCACAGCAGGGCGCTGAGCTGTGCACCGTCACAGCCTTGCAGCACCTCCCATGCCTTGTCGTGCTGCACTGAGCGCGAATTCATGCGGGCGCTGGCAATCAGGTCGCTCATGAACCGGCAGCTGTCCTGAAAGGCGACGTCATCCAGCCCCAGCAGCGCAGCGCGGGCTGCTGCAGGCCCCAGTTTGCGGTACAGCGCCTGCCGGTTCTTGACAGCATCTGTGTTGTGGGACACAGGGTAGAGCAGGGGTGAGCACGAACGATGGCAGCCCACATTGGAGTGCAGCTCTTAGCTTTTATTGGAGCCTTGCCACGCGCCCGCTCACTCTCAAGCCCATCGCCTCCTGAGGGACTGCTCACCAGTGGTCAAGGGCCCCAGAGCGTGCATCTTGGCTGCCACGCTGACTGGCGGTGCCTGCAG
>VFQQ010001363.1_pt1 | contig 34664 bp, 59 predicted proteins | sample 3512341 | NCBI WGS metagenome assembly VFQQ01 (sample SAMN10412373, study PRJNA504923) | tailings metagenome | isolation source: Relicate 2 Philex TSF1 revegetated site | place: Philippines: Tuba, Benguet | collected 2017-08-29 | reverse complement strand
GTACATGCCATGGAAGTTGCGTGCACGTTCAAATGTGTGTAGCTGACAGGAACAATCGCAACACAGCCCCCTGCCGCCCTCACCGCAGCGCGTTGTACATGTCGTGGAAGTTGGTGTGCGGGTGGTCGCCGTGCCAGTCCAGGATGTCGTGCCGCACCTGCGCTTGATAGGACAGTTGCAAGGCTGTTTGGAGGTGCAGCAATGGGGCGATGCATGGCGGCAATCGTTTGCTCCATTGCTGCAGCACAGGCCCTGCGCTCTGCCAATCCCCGCTGCTCTTGCGGAGCCCAGCCACCCTCACCTGCATGTCGTCCCGCGGGAAGTAGGCGGGCGGGTAGCGGATGGAGTGGAATTGGTCCCACAGCACGCGCTTGGCCCTGCGTGGGAGGGAGAGAGATCGAGGCTGTGAGATCAGGGCTTCGACAGCAGAGCATGCTGATCGGCACAACTGCAGCAAAGACGGACGTGGCAAACCGCCCTCGGGTTGCAGCAAACCGCCCTGAGGGTCCAGTAAACCAGCTGGCTCATGGCCCCTCTCACCTGGGCGGTGTGCGAATGATTTCTGCGGACAGCGGCACCTTGACGGTGGACCGCCGCTCAGCGGTCTCCCCCTTGGCGGGAGGCGAGACGACTGTGAAGCTGAACTCGCCGCTGGCGCTGCCTGTGGAGGTGGAACAGCGATCAAGTTGGGCGGGCCGCAGAGCAGGGCGGGGCTGATGATGCTGCACACGGTGCAGCTGGTGTTGCATGGCGGCGAGCACGACCGCCACAGCACAGCTGCTTGTCACCCACTAACAGGAAGATCATACATTCCCTGGCATGCTCAGCAACAATCCTTCATGGGCCTGCTCACCCTCGAACTCGCGCCCCTCCTCCTTCACGCGGATGTACAGGGCCTGGTAGCCGGACCAGGGCCACAGCTGGCCCGAGTACTCAAACTGCGAGGGGGCGCGTGGCAATGACAAGATTAGAGTGCAAGCAGCAGCGAGTTGTAGAGACGCAAGTAGCCGGACCGGGGCCGCAGCTGGCCCGAGTGCTCAGACTGTGAGGGGCGGGGGCGAGGGGCAGGCACAGAATTGATTTAGAGACGGCGGCCACCTCTGGCCGCACCTCACTGGCCCAGCAGGCCACATCGCATGGATGGCACAATCACAATATACACCAATAAAACGTGCACACAGCCGTTTCTGGATTTTGCGGATTAGCAGGTTTGCAAGCGCTGGCCGCACCTCAATGTCCAGCAGGGCGCCAGACCGAGCTACCACAACCGCAAGGACAGAAAACCAGCTTTGCACAACACTTCGCTAAAGCAGCAAGTTGTTATGCCAAAAGCATGCGCTGGCCGCACCTCAATATCCAGCAGGGCGCCGCCCTCATCTGCAGGGGTCCACACAGGGGCCGCCTCCAGCCGGCCCACCAGCCCCATGCCGTTGAGGATCGTGGCGTTGAACATGACGGGCATGGCCCCGGCGTACAGCGGCTGACGGCAGAAGGGCCACATGTAGGGGCAGTCTGTTGTGGGGAGGGGGAGAAGCAGGGGAGGGGTGACGCGCATGGGCAGAGCACATGAGTGTGCGTGCCGGCCTTCGGCGGGCCTGTGCACACGCAACAGGCTCTGCCACGCTGCCTTGGCCAGCCAGCAGCAGGGGCCCATCTTGGCAGGCAACATTGCGGCCATTCGCCACGGTTTGCCTGCCAGGTGCAGCGCTCCCGGCATCAGTGAGGCGCGAGGCTCGTAGCTGTCCAGCACCGCCTTGCTGTTGATCACAGACAGCTTGCCCGCGCCCTGCAGCGGGGGAGCAGAGCAGAGCAGCGAAGGTGTAAAGAGAGCTTGTAGTGCCTTAGGGACAGCCCAGCAGGAGGGGCGGCACAGCATGAAATCGATGGCTGCTGCGCTTTTGTTCCTCAGCAGCTCACGCTAGCACACTGTGCCTTGCACGACACGGCAAGCATGGCGGGCGCACCTGCTCGTACAGGTTGAGCTCGGGCAGGCGCACAGCGCCCTCCACAAGCGCCTGCTTCATGGAGGCGGGGTTCAGCACCTTCCACCTGCGGATTTGAGGGGCGGTACCCAAAACGTTGTCCTACACGGCTGTGGCATGATGGCACTCGAGATGTGGCAGTGTGTCCTCACAAGCTCAGCGGGGCACGCCACTCTGCCTGCCATGCACCGCTTGCGCTCGGGAGCAGGCCCAGCCCGCAGGCACTGCTCTGTGCAGCGGCTGCAAGCGCCACAACACGTCGCCTGCAGGCTACCAGAGAAAGGCGCTGCCCTTCACACACACCTCTTCTCCTCAGGCACGGTGCTGGACAGCAGGCAGACGGCGCCGGCCACCACTGGAGAAGCCACGCTGGTGCCGCTGAGGGAGCGGCAGCCGCCGCCGATGCGCGAGCCCTGCCAGGGACAGGTGGCAGGGGTGTGGGTGTGGCATGAGCGTGAGCTGAGAGTGAGAGGCTTGGCTGCAGATGCTGCGCGATCATTGACTGCATCTGGGTGTCCATGTGCGACAAAGCCGCAGAGGCTGCGCCCAGCATGCTGTGCGGAGCAGCACAGTACAGCACACACAATGCCTGCGCACCTGCACATCGCGGCCGTAGGCCATCACGTCCGGCTTGCTGCGGCCGTAGCCCAGCGGGATCTCCCAGGTGGACATGCCGCTGCGCATGAGGAAAGGGATGACAGATGCGACCAGCTGAGCACGCTGGAAAAAACCACAACCCGCTAGGGACGTTGCAAGTCGCGACCAACTGAGGGCTGTGGAGTCACCGAGTGCCAAGAGCCTCACCGGCTGGAGAAAGGAGCGATGTGGTCGGAGTAGTCGATGCCGCCGATGCCAATCACGTCGTTCTGGTCGGCTGCACGGCACACAGGTGGAAGGCAGCGGACAAGGATTGCGAATATCTGGGGTGCTGAATGTAAACACGCGAGCGGAATCCACGAAAAAACAGAGCAGCTCGCTTACGGGGGTGCTGCTGCTTGCATGCACACCTGGGCCCGTGGTCAACCACACGCACACACACTCACACACTTGGGTTGTTCAGCGTTCCGTACATCGGTCCGTCGTTACCAATGGCTGCAGTTGATGATTCATCCCAGAATCTTATGAAACCAACGCCCCTTCCCCCACATCCATACCTGGGTTGTTCAGCGTGCCATACAGCGGCCCATCATTGCCAATGGCTGACACCATGATGATGCCGGAGGAAGTGATCTCCGCCACCTTCTCCACAAAGGGCAGGTCCAGGTAGTCGGGGCCGCCTGGGCAGCAAGACGGAGGAAGTAACCGAAGCTGTGCGAGGCGGTCAGCATACGTAAGAGGAAGTGATCTCCGCCACCTTCTCCACAAAGGGCAAGTCCAAATAGTCGGGGCTGCCTGCACAGGCAGGAGTGATAGAGTAGCTATGAGCGAAGATGATTCCTGGAGTTGGGCATGCAGCGGAGCCACTTGCAAGTAGCAGGGTCACACTGCTGCAGGGTGATTCAAATGTGCGGCACAGCTATACCACAGCCCAGCCACCCCGCACCGATGGACAGGTTGACGATGTTCATCTTGAGCGCCATGGCGTAGTTGAAGGCGTCCAGGAACCAGGAGGTGTACGACACCTGCAACAAGTATTTACTTGGTGCATAAACTTCCATCGACAAGTTGCAGGGCGGTAGCAGCATGGCGGGCAGCCCGGGGCAGACGCCGGCCATGGCGCACAACAGTGCACCAACGACCTTGGCGAGCCAACACAGCACTGCAGCACGGGAGCAAATGCCGCCCACCCACCTGGTCGTTTGTGAACACGCGGAAGGTGTATAGCGACACTTCCGGGGCCAGGCCTGGGCAGGCCGGGTCTGCGTGCGGCAGGCAGCACAGGACGGCAGCACAGGTGAGCACGGCATGCGGCGCCATTGGCGCTGGGTTGGCAAATCGAAAGGCCGTGGCTTGCCTTCCCAGCTCCAACCCATGTGCACACCCCACCAGCACCGGCACACGTGCGCCTGATGCAGGCCAGCACAGACGCAGCCTCCCCGGCACCAGGTGACAACATGGCACATGGCAAGTGGTGCACCCACCTGTGCCCGCAATCACGCCCGCCACAAAGGAGCCGTGGCCCAGCCCATCGTCCAGCGTGGGCTCGTGCGTCCAGTTGGAGCGCTCGCTGCGCAGCAGGAAGGCGCAAGGGCAGCCAGCTGAGGCGCACAACGCTGAAGCAACCAATGGCAAGCTGCTGTTGCACCTGCGCTTTCCGGCACCTGCAGATGCACCTTTCCATCACAATGCAGCAGGTGCACTGCTGCACAGCAGCCGCGCAGCTGTCGGCAAATGCATCCAGGCTGGACAACTCACACAATGTGCTTGACGTCCGGGTGGTCCCCCTTGATGCCCGTGTCAAACACGCCCATCTTCACGCCTTGGCCCCTGAACCCCTGCGCCCACACCTTGTCCGCCTGCAGCAAGAATCAGAATGCAGCAGCGCAGCATATGCAGGTGGTGCTTGCGCAGCGCGGCAGCCGGAGCTGAGGGCAGACCAAAGCGACGCTGCAATTGCATTGCTGCACCAATGCCAGCAGCAACAGCACACCAGGCAGGCAGGGCGGCCATGCAGCAGCAACCGCCACCATGCATCGGCCCACCTGCAATATGGAGGCCAGCGACTCTGGCGACTGCAGCAGCACGCGCTGCCGGCGCTGCCGCCGTGCTGCGGTGCCCGCCGCGTAGCTGTCATTGCCAACCCGCTGTGCACCGGCCGACACGCCCTGCTCAGCTGCTGGCCCATCCTCAGCCTCCAAATTATCCTCCAGGCTGAAGGTGGGCCGCGTCTGCATGCGCCCCGGCCGCTTGGCCACACATGGTTCGTCGCTGCTGCCCTCGGCGCCACAGGCTGTGAACTGCGCATGCTGCGCGGCCGCAACAGCCTCAGCAGAGGCGGCCATGAGCGACCGAGTGAGCACCCGCTCGGGGTGCACGTCTTTGACAAACGGCAGCGCCGCCAGCCGGGCCTGTGTGATGTGGGTGGGCGGCAGCATGCAGTTGCTGAGCGGCGGCGTTGGCAGCACGGCCAGGGAAAGCAAGGGCGCCTGTACGCATGGCTCGCCGATACACTGGCATGAGGCAAGGAGGCGGCCAGACAGGAGAGCATGCACACAGCATAGGGTGCCATTCAGCATCAACATGCCAATCAGCCTGGCCCACCTACCTTGAGCGCTGCCTCTCCAGCAGGCGCCAAGCGCAGCAGGCCAAAGTCGGTTGGGAACGCGGCGGCCGGGTTGCGGCGCTGCACCCACTCCCAGCCGCCGCTGCCGCTGCCGGGCAGTGCCGCCTGCAGCGCTGCGCGGTGCGCCTCGGCCATGGCATACTCCCGGAAGCGCACGATGAAGAGGCCATCGGGGGCGGGCGGCTGGGCGCGGGTGTGCCGCCGGGTGCTGCTGCCGCCCGCCGAGTATGGGCAGGCCTGTCATGCGGCAGATGGCAGGGACAGTAGTGAACCGCGCGTGCTCGGGGGGCAGCGCATGGCACACACTGCAGCCTGCGACAAGCAGCAATTCAGCAGCGCACCTGCTCAGGCGCTGCGACCGAGCGGCCCGCCGCCGCCTGCGCGGCGCCGCCGCTGGCCGCCGGTGCTGCAGGGCTGGCTGGGGAGCGCAGCAGCAGGGCGCAGGCCACCGCCAGCAGCACGACGGCCGCCGCGGGGCCCTGGGAGCGCCAGGACAGGGACATACGGCGCCTGGCCGCTGGGGAGCGAGGCCGTGAGCTGCCCTCTAGGCTCGGACTGGCATTGATCACAACGGGGCTGCTGCTGGGAGGGTAGGCAGGCGGCGGGCGCTCGATGGGCGCGAGCCGGCCGGGCTGGGCAAGCGCGGCGGCACTCTGCTGGATGGCTCCCTCGATCCCAGCGATCTGTGGATCGGCCTGCAGGGCAATGGGCAAGCCAGGTCCAAGCGCCCTGCTGTGCCTGCCCCCTGATGTCGGCTCGCTGCCTGGCGCCTCGTTTGGGCAGGCGCTCCTTGCATCCATCTGCTCCCACGTGCAAGCAGGCTCCGGCGCGGCTCAGGCAGGCCACCCATTCAAAGCCGGCCTCAGGCCACAACAGCCTCCGCAGAATGCCGCCCTCCTGAGGCCCCGCGCGCCTGCACACCTCTACGCCTCACCCCACAGCCATGGCGTGGGTCGACCAGCACCCCAGCGCCGCGCTGGCGGAGCTGCACCAGTCGCTGGCGGCGCGGGCGGCGCGCACCGCCCCCGCCGAGCACGACCCCAGGTTCCAGCTGCTGCAGCGCGCGCTGGACTACCTGCACGAGCGCGGTGAGAAGCCAGGGATGGTTGGCTGGATGTGTGCATGCAAGCCGCAGCAGCATGCCTGCTTGCAGGTAGACCCCTCCCATCACGTGCCGCCGCCGCTCATGCCCGCAACCGCCGCGCAACCGCCGGCCGCCCACGCAGTGCCGCCGCATTCGGCGCCGGAGCTGTTTGTCAGCCTCACGCCTGCCGATCAGCTGAGGCAGGCGGAGGCACACCTGGCCGACCTGTCCACCAGCAGTGAGCATGGGGCGTGCATATGTTGCGCTCATGCTGCTTGGCATGGCGAGGCCTCTATACTGATGCCCTTGCGTGCTGGCCGTTGCATCCCGGCCTTGCCCACGCTTGCGCCGCACCACTCTGCACCCCGCAGTCTCCCACCTGCCGGCCCTGGACCCGCTGGCGGTGTCCGTCATGGTCATCAAATGCCTGTCCACGCTGCGCTGCCCGCTGCTGGATGTGAAGATGCCGCTGCCCGACGGCAGCCTGGTGCTGGTGCGCGACGAGCTGCTGGATGCAGCGCTGAGCGGCTACAACGACGACATCCGCAGCAGCATGGTGGAGCATGTGCTGGCCAACATGCCGCCCATGCAGGCCGCGGTGCTGCAGGTGAGCGGCTGGGCGGCAGTGGGGGCATGCGCATGCCGTGCATGTCAATCTGGTTGCACATCATGCTGACCCAGTGCCTGCTTTGCTTGGCAGATGCTACACCACATCCCTTCACACATTCTGTTGTTGTCCATGTTTGTCATTTTCCTAAAACACCCGCTCCCCCATTCGTTGCCCACTGCCGCAGCGCCTGGTGATGTACCTGGCTCGCCTGGCCCGGCATGCGGGCAGCTGCTCGGCCGAGGGCCTGGCGGGTGTGCTGGGCCCCGTGCTGCTGACGCCGGAACAGTACCGGGGCACTCTGCCGGTCACGCCGCCAGAACTGACCCAGGCAGCCATCTGGGTGGTTGGCAACCTCATCATGTGAGCGCTTGCCAGGCGGGGCGGGGCGGCTACGGCTGCTGGGCGAGTGGGCTGATCGTCGCTCCGCGTCGCAGCTGCTTGGCTCTGCTACAGCGCAGCCATGTGCCTTGTGCCTCTGCCTCGTCCTATCTCACGTCGCCTCTTCCTTGCCTGCTCTGTCTGCCAGGATGTACGAGCGGTTCTTTGGAGCGCTGCCGGCGGAGCCGCTGGATACTGATGAGGGGCGGGCAGCTGCCAAGCAGGCAGCTCTGGAGGAGCGGCTGAAGCGGCTGATAACTCGCAAGGAGAGGGGTGCACGGCCGCAGGCGCCGCCGGCCGCCAAACCTTCTGGCAGTGGCGGCAGCGGCGGCGCAGCGCGGCAGCCCAGCCGCATGGTGAATGCCGTGTCCACCATGCCGGGGCAGAAGCCGTGGATTACTGCTCCAGCCCGCCCAGGCAGCGGCGGCAGTGGCGGCGCACCGCTGACGCGGCGGCATTCAGATGAGAACGAGCAGCCCGTTGGCGGGCGGCTTCACCACGCATCGCAGCAGTCGCAGGCACAGCCGGTGGCGCTGCAGGAAGACGGCAAGCTGTGGCGGCCGCAGGAGGCGCCGCGGCCCAGTGTCAGCACGCAGGCGTCCCAGGGGCGCAGCGTGGCCAGCCGTGGCAGCGGCGGCGGAGCGATGTCCAAGATGCCTGCCAGCGGCGCCGTGCTGCAGCGACAGATTGAGCTCAAGGCGGCGCTGCGGCCGCCAACTGTGGAGCAGCCGCACAAGTCGCCATGGCGCCCGCCAGGTAGGAGGGTGAGGAACAGTGCTGCATGTGCTGCTTGCATGTGGCTAAACGGCCATCCCATTTTCTCGTGTGTCACTGCTGATGATTGCCTCCCCGCCCATTTCAACGCTCCGCTCTGCAGGCAAGAACGAGAAGGTGGTGCACAAGCGGGAGCGCCGTGAGGCCTGGACCTGCGTTGCGCCGCTGTACCGGCCCGGCTACGCCTCGCAGGATGTGTCCCCTGAAGAGTCGGAGGCAGCCTCCTCTGCCGGCGGCTCGGAGCAGGGCTCGCCGCACCAGCAGGTAAGGGCTGGTGGTTGGAGAGAATTCTGGTGTGGCGGTGATGGGAGGGGGCGAGGCCTGCATGGGCTGCTTGCTGCCCCCGTCGAGTTCATGTGACTGTGTGCACCTGAGCTGGCCTTGATGTGTCCTTGCCGCCGATGCCTCTGCCCTGCAGGTGGTGTGCCACCTGCGCAGCAGCACGCAGTGGCAGCGTGTCACGCCGCATGGCTCACCTCTGCACCATGCCGATTGGCAGCAGCATCAGCAGCAGGGTGAGCAGCAGCAGGGCGAGCAGCTCGGCGGCCAGGACCGGCTCAGCACCGAGGATTTGGAGGCGCTGGAGGGCCAGGTTGTGTATGAGCTGGGAGGCAGCGGCGGCACCACCCCTGTGCCGCTCGCAGGCGGCGAGGGCGCCAGGCAGTTCCTGGGGCATGAGGCTGCGGCCTTGGAGCCGGGCGCTGCTAGGGATGCAGGCAGCGGTGCGGCGGGTGGCTTCAGCACCGGCGGTCTGCAGCAGCTGGCTGCCAAGCTGCGCAATGGCAGCCAGACGCCCGACCGTGCGGGACTGGCACATGCTGCAGGCGGCAGCGGGCGCTATGCCAGCTATGAGGACAGTGTGGAGTCCAAGCAGTCTGGACCGGCTGGCCTGGCGGGGCCTAGCAGGCGTGGCCCGGGCGGCATCAGTGGCGTGCCTGGCGAGGCCGGGCCAGGCTCCGGCCGCCGCGGCCGCGTGCCGCCGCTGCACCTCAGCCGTGTCAGCGTGGCAGACCTGCTGCATGCTTCAGATGAGCCGCCCAATGGCGCTGCCGGATCGCCGGCTGAGCAGCTGCAGCGCGTGTCCAAGCAGGCGGCAGCCAGCATCAGCCGGCTGGCGGAGTCCATGCACAGCAGCGGCATGGGGGCAGTCACGCCGGGCGACATTCGTGCTGCGCTGTCTGGTGAGCAGCTGCCAAGCTTGCGGAAGCCCCATTCCTTGGTGGACTGTCCCCTACGTGTGTCGCTGTGCCTGCTGAGCTCCTGTCTTGCGGCGCACATGATGGTCATGGGTTTTCATCTGCTGCAAGCTTCCCAACCTTTGATTACGCAGGTGGCATCGGCGCTGTGCCCGCCTCTGCCCACCAGGGCGGCCATGCGGAGTTTGAAGGCGACAGCAGCGACCAGGCGGCACCAGGCGGCGTGGCGCAGAACTTGGCGGCAGCTGGGCTGTTCGCCACCCCGCATGTCAACCTGCGGGGCGTGCCAGCGGAAGGTGACCACCCCAACCTGGGCTCGCCAGCTGGCTGGCCCACCGGCGGCAACGCAAATGGCACGGCAGCAGCAGCCTTCAATGCAGCCCTTGCAGCAGAGGTGAGCCAGTCGGAGCAGCTACCAGAGCCGTCGCTGCTGCCGTGGCCAGAAGAGTTTGGGGAGGCAGAGGGCGCCACTGAGGCAGCCGCTGCGGAGCAGCCAGCAGTGGATGTGTTCGAGTTCAGCCTGCCGGCCAGCGCCGCTGCCGCGACGCCATGCCTTTCTTTGGCCGGACGCATGCCAGCTGCCAGGGGTTGGGATGAGTTGGGCCAGCCACATGCAGCTGCTGCCTCGCCTGATGCCATGGATGCCTGGATGCCGGCCAGCACGCTGCACGACGCCTTTGCCGCCGCCGCGCCAGCTGTCCCCGCCTTGCCATCCGCTGCCTTCGCCGCTGCGCCATCTGCTGCTGTTGCCGCCGCGCCAGCCTGCAATAGTGTCCTGCCGCTGATGGAGCTGCCCGTCGCGCCTGCTGCTGATGGCAGCGAGCTTGCAGCTGTGCTCGCTACTCTGCTGCCAGAGGGCTTGCCAGCAGATGGGTGCGACAGCCACCCTCCCAGCCTGCAAGGCAGCCGCCCAGCCAGCCCGCGGGGCGCCGCCCCGCTGCTGCCAGCCGCCGCCAGCTCAGCCGCCGTACCATGCAGTGACACCGAGTCTGTTTGCTCGCAGGCTGCAACTCCCGCCGCAGCGGCCCTGGCGCAGCTGGGCAGCCTGTACATCAATGAGAAGACGGGCCAGATCATGCAGAGGTGAGGGGTGTGGGATGTGTTTCGAGCAGCTGGCCTGCTGCTGCCGCCAAGTCAAATGCCCCAACGATTGCTCGCTATCCCTTGCAAAGCCTGTGCATGCTGCCCATGTGGCCTGCCCAGAGTGCCCGCTGCCCTCCCAGCTGCCCCGCTGAATCCCCAGCTGCTCTTGTGGCCTGGTGCTTGCAGGACGGCCGTGGATGAGGAGGGCCACATGGCCTACCTGCCTGCTGGCATCTCGCTTGAGGAGCTGCTGACTGCTGCTGAGGACTTGCAGGCCATGCTGCCCACACCCATGGCCTCCCGGCCCAGTGAGTGGGGTGGACAGGTTGCTGCACTGTCCTTGGTTAGCGCACACCCGTGCCACAAGCAAGGGCAGGTGGTTTTACCGACCACCCTGCCAGCGTAAGCTTGCACCTCTCTCTGCAAGGGGATGCCTCATCGCTTTATGCATTGGCACCTGGCCTTCTCCTGCAGTGTCGCCTGCTGCTCCGGACGCCGGCGGTGACTACACTCCTCTGGACCTGGCAGTGCTGATGGCGGCCCATGCCAAGAAGCTGAAGAAGGAGCACGATGCCCGGCTGGAGCTTCGCCAGATGGAGAAGCAGCTGAACCAGCTGCAGGGTTTCCCACGGCCGGCGGCCACGCCTCGTGTGGGGGCGCCCCCACCGCCACCCCCACCCTTGCCGCCCAAGCCGGCGTCTGCGGCCAAGGGCGCAGCGCCGCCGCCGCCGCCTCCCCCACCACCGCTGCCGCCCGGCTGCTCTGCTGCCACGCCAGCCAAGCCAGGGGGTGCTGCGACAGCACCGCCGCCGCAACCACCGCCGCCGCTGCCGCCTGGGCGCTCTGCTAAAAAGCCGGCAGGCCCACCCCCTCCACCTCCTCTGCCGCCCAAGCCTGCTGGTGCCAAGGGCGCAGCGCCGCCACCTCCGCCGCCGCCACCGCCTCCCAAGCCGGCAGGCGCCAAAGGAGCAGCTCCCCCACCGCCGCCCCCACCTCCGCCACCCAAGCCGGGAGCTAAGGGTGCTGCACCGCCACCGCCGCCTCCGCCGCCACCTCCCAAGGGTGGCAAGGGAGCACCCCCTCCCCCTCCGCCGCCGCCACCCAAGCCTGGCAGCAAGGCTGGAGGTGAGTTAGGGGCTATTTGACGGGCTCGCTCTGCTATGCTGTGCTGTGCTGCAAGTACCAAGTATCCGGCCTGCATCCTCCTGTCTATGCGCCTGGCCATGCCATGCTCAGCATGAAACCCTTACTGAGAACGTGCTTTCTTGCGCCATTGTGCTGCAGGACCGCCGCCCCCGCCGCCGCCGCCCCCTCCTGGCGCACTGGGCAAGAAGAAGGCAGCAGGCGATGGCAAGGACGGCCCCGCTGCTAACTGCGTGGTGCTGCGCTCGCCCACGGCGCAGCGGCAGCGCCCCTCCAGTGCAGATGAGCAGGCGGCGGCAGCCGAGCAGAAGCGCCGGCTCAAGCAGCTGCACTGGGACAAGCTGAAGCAAGCTCGGGAGGGCACGGTGTGGAGCCGTGCCAACCGAGACAAGCTGCACCTGGACTTGAAGCAGCTGGAGCAGCTGTTCCAGGTGCGCTGGTGGCACACGCGTGGGTGGGGCAGGCTGCTGTAGATAGTTGGGCTACCATGGCGGTGTCAGCTGTGGCATGCCGCCTGCGACCACTGACTCGTGATTGAAGCATGTGGTAGGAGATGCTGTGTCCGCCCGTCTTTTGCCGGTGTGTCTGCTGCCCTGCCCCGGATCAGTCATCACAACTCGTCGCACTCTTGCTGCAGATTATGGAGGCCAAGGCCATCAAGCGGGGCGGCCCCAAGGACGACGAGGTGGGCGGTGCTGCTTTTCTGCCGGCCTGCGCTGCGCTGCTGGTGGGCTGCATGGCCGGCAGGCTGCATCACGGACTTTTTATCAGTGCCGGGCTGACATCCTCTCTGCCAAGCACCTGCCTGACGCCCAATACACGCCTTGCGCCGCTGCCTGCCGCCACAGGTGCGCCTGATTGAGCACCGGCGCGCCCACAACATCCTGATCGAGCTGTCTGGCATCCGCAAGCCCTTTGACGAGATCAAGGTGGGCTGGTTGTGGTGGACGTCGTTCCCAGAGCCGGGCGGTTGGCCTGTGGGAATTTGCCAGCGGGATCAAGCTTGCAGCCTGCAATCACACTGGCTGGCCTGTGCTCCGCATGCCAAGCTGCGACCAGCACTGGGCACAACCATTCCACCTGCCCTCTTCCAACTCCAGGACGCCCTGCTGCGCATGGACGGCACGGCGCTGAGCGTGGAGCAGCTGGCGGTGCTGTCGCGCGCCGTGCCCGACGACCAGGAGCGCAAAGACATTGAGCTGTACCTAGGAGGCAAGCACCCCAAGTACAAGTGAGCCATGCCAGGATTTGTATGGGGCTTTGTAGCCGCTGTGCAGTCGCGTGGAGTGCTCATGTTGCTTCATCAGCGGTGCATGTGTTGGGGAGCTAGGAGGGCGCGCTGCAGAGGCAGCGGTGCAGCGTCCGCAGCAGGCCTACCGTGCTGCTCTGCCCCCGCACCCCCGCTGTGCAGGAGCATGTCTGACGTGGAGCGGCTGGGCACTGTAGAGCGTTACTTTGTGGAGGTGGGCTGACCTGGCTCGTTTGAGGGTTGAAGTGGCTGTTCATTTGAGGGTTGCAATGGCTGTTTCGTCAGAAGGCCGGGATCCTCCTGGCTGGTGGAACAAGAGGAGAAGCTTGGTGTCGGAGGCGGTGCTGCAGTCGGGCAGGCAGGTTGGCGCCTCCCTGCATCAGCAATGGCGTGGCACAACCCCCATCTGCCCCGCAGATCAAGGACATCCCCCGCCTGGCGGAGCGCATTAAGTGCTTCATCTTCTCCCGCACCTACAAGGCCACGCACGCCAAGGTGCGCATGCTAGGGCAGAGGCAGGCTGTGCAGGGTTGGGGGGCCCTGCCGCTCCTTTCTGCAGCCCAGCCAGACCGCCTGCATGCTACTGGGGCGTCCATGCGAATCAACCCATTGAACTGCACCTGACCCCATCTCCTGTCGCCTCCCTGCCCCTCCGCCCCGCAGTGCGTGGAGCACCTGGAGATTGTGCGGACGGCATGCCGCGAGCTGCAGGGCTGCGCCGGCTTTTCCAAGCTGCTGCAGGCGGTGCTGGAGCTGGGCAACCACCTGAACCAGGTGGGGGCAGCTTGGGGGCTAGGTCATGACAGGGCAATGCGCAAAGGTGCCGGCCCATGGCGCACATGGCGAAAGTGCATGCTGCATTTGCGGCCTGGCAGCGCAACATCCTGGAATGGTTGTGCCTGCACTGCAAACCCGGTTGAGCATTGCCTATGCTCTTGCCTGCCCCCTGCACTTGCTTCTGTGCAGGGCACCCAGCGAGGCGCGGCCGCGGGCTTCAAGCTCGATACTCTGCTGAAGCTGGCAGACGTGAAGGGCACCGATCGCAAGACCTCGCTGCTGCACTTTGTCATCACGCAGGCAGGTTTCCGGTATTTGCCAGGGCTGGGGCGGTTCAAAAGGCACCGTCTGACTGCATGCGGGTGCATCGCCCAGCTTTCCAGCCTGCGATTTTCAGCTGATGCTTGCACGGGTGCAGCCGCCACACAGCGCTTGTGCAAAGCCTTTGTTGTCTGCATCGTTCCTGCCGCAGCTGGTGGAGGAAGACGAGGGCATGAAGGGCATGAGCGCTGAGCTGGCACACATCAAGACGGCGGCCAACATGCAGGTGCGGCGGACCAAGTGCAGTGGGTGCAAACATGCAGGGGCGGGGGCAGTGCAGTGCCAAGCATGCAGGTGGCGATGGCAGTGCAGGGGCAGAGGCAGGCTGTGCTGGGGAGCAGTTCAGGAGCACGGCAGGGCAAGCAGGAGGCACCTCCTTCTCCAGCTGATGGTGTCTGTGTATGCTTGCTTGCGCCATGGATCCTGAGCCACTGGAGATGGGGCCTGCTTGCCTGCTAACCGCTGCTTTACCTGCGCCCCGCAGCTGGCGGCCATTAAGGGCCTGATTGGCGAGGTGCGACTGGGCCTGCGCCAGATCAACACCGAGGTGGTGCAGGTGAGGCAGATGTGGGGTGGAAGAACTTTCTCAATTGCTGTTGCTGCTGAGGCAGGTAGGGCGCAACCGGTTGGTGGATATGTGCCCCACAGGCCCTGCTGGCTGCCGAACTTCCTGAGCAAGTTGCGCTACAGGCAACCTATTGTGCATCACAACTGCCATTGACCATCTTCTCTCCTCTCCATTGCTGGACCCAGGCCGCCAAGAGCCGCGACCAGGAGGGCAGCGGCAGCCAGCACTTTAGCGAGGTGATGGCGGGCTTCCATGCTGGCGCTGCTGAGGAGTTCCGGGAGCTCGAGGTGAGATCGTGAGATCATACATTTCCTGGGCTGCCTGCGCGTTGCAGATGCGCCCTTGCATGCCCAAATGCACAGCTCCGCGGCATGCTTTGCCGTCGCTCCACCATGCTTTCCATTGCGCTGTGGCTGCAACCCTGCACCTGCCACCTTTACACTGGCAGGCGCTGGAGAAGCAGATGTACGAGGACCTGCGCTCTGTGACCGAGTACTTTGGGGAGGAGTGAGTGGCCAAGGGGAGGCACCAGCTAACTTTGTAGTTGATAAGGAGCTTGGACTGGGCTGCGCCAGCTGGATGAATGGCAGATTGAGATTGCAGCAGGGACAGGGTCACTGTGATGTGATAGTTGTGGCTGGCCCATGAGACCCGATGCCACGCCAGGCTTGATGACATGCCCCTTGCCGCTGCCCCGACCCCACATTTGCGGCAGGTTTGCGCCCGCCGACGGGACACGCCTGCTGCGCACCGTGCGCGACTTCGTGCTGCTGTTTGAGAAGGGCATGGCGGACATCAAGGTGGGTGGCTGGGGCTGGGATGGGCGGTGTTAATGTGGTGCATGCTGGGAGGGACGGTGGCATGTGGCAATTGCAGACTTCAAAAGTGCAGCCTGAATGCCTGGGTACCTGTGAAGCGTTTGCAGCTGCTGCTGTAGGTCGGTGAATGCAGCACGGAGGCTCCATCGCAGCACCTGCCCATCAGTTCACTTGTTTCCACGCACACACCTGCAGGCACGGGAGGAGGCAGCTGAGCGTGCCGCTGACGAGCTTCGCAAGCGCGAGGCCATTCAGGCGGCCATCCACGCCCGGCGCACGCAGAGCACGGAGCCGCACGCGGACCCCATGCACCTGATGCAGCTGAAGCAAGCGGGGGCCAGCCCCGCTGCCGCGGCACCTGCTGCGCCTGCGGCTCCCGCAGCCACAGCCACCACCCCTGCGGCGGCGGCACCCGCAGCCGGGGCAGGCTCCACCGCGGCAGCGGCTGCAGCACCTGCTGCTGAGGGCGGTGCTGCAGGCGGCAGCGAGCCAAATGCAGCGGCAGCTGCAGCCGTGGCACAGGAGCAGCCGCAGGCAGCAACTGGGGAGGCCAAGGTAGTAGAGGCAGGAGCTGCAGCGCAGGCGGCAGCAGGCGGAGCAGCCGACAGCCAGCCTGCGGCGGCGGCCGAGGCAGTCCCAGCTGCAACAGAGCCGGCTGCAGAACAGCCTGCCGCGCAGGCGGCCGCGCCCTCCTCTGCCTCGGCGCTTGCTGTCAAGGAGCAGGCATCTGGTGGAGCCGAGCAGCCACCAGCAGCTGCCGACCAACCCCCTGCTGCCCAGGCTGCGCCAGATGCGCCTGCCTGTGGTGCAGCAAGTCCACAGCAGGTGGAGCCTGCAGCGCAGGACAGCAGTGCGGCCGCACCGGCTGCTGAACAGCAGGCCGGAGAGGTGCAGCAGCAGCCAGTCGCGGTGCAGCAGCAGGAGCAGCAGGAGCAGGCTGCAGCCCTCCCAGCGGCAGCCCAGCAGCAGGAGCAGCCAACAAGGCCGTGGCAGCATCAGCTGACGGTTGATGTGGCGTCACCAGCTGAGCAGGCTGCTTCTGAGCCTGCAGAGGCATCGCAGCCAGCGGGTGCAACTGATGCAGCAGAGGCACCAGCAGCACCGGCGGCAGTAGGAGAGGAGGAGGCAGCTGGAGAGGAGGAGGTAGCGGCACCAGCAGGGCCGCCGCCTGACACGCCCCCAGGCCTGCTTGCTGCTGTGATGCGGCTGGCTGACGGCTGGACCACAAGCCTGTTTGGGAGCGAAGCGCCGGCAGCGCAGGACAGCGCAGCTGCGGCCGGTGGCGAGCCGGCATCTGCCGGCGCCCCAGCTGCCATGGGCACGCAGGCAGAGGCAGAGCAGGTTGCTTTGGAGGCGGATGAGGAGGGGCAGGGCAGTGTGGCAGCCTCAGACGACGGCTGGGCCAGCCCAGGCAGCTTGGATGAGCTGATGACTGCCGCCTCGGAGCTGCCACCAAGCTCTGCGCTGGCGACAGTAGCCGCCAGCCGGCCACAGAGGGGAGCCTCGGCGTTCATGACGCCCCTGCCGCAGCCACGGTGGGACGCAGAGGACAGTGCGGACGGCAGCCAGGAGGAGGGAGTGGCTTCCAGCTGCAAGGAGAACGGCGGCAGCGGGCAGCTGCCGGCTGGTGGCGACAGCAGCTGCTGCAAGACATCCGGCAGTTGAGGCTGTCTGGCAGCTGGGTTGTGTTGGGATTGTAACAACAGACGCAGTAGATGGTAGTAGTGAGGCAGTGGCAGACATGCAGATCAAACAGGTACACAGGCTGTATAAATTTGTAGGACCTGCTAATCAGGTGTGCTTTGTGGGGCTGATGCGGCCTACTGGCCCGTGCTGCTGCCCGTGCTCTGCATTCTGCTCCGCTGCTCGCACGCTAGTTGCCACAGCCGCCTCAACCAAGGCTGGGCTGACTCGGCCGCCCACAGCAGTCGCTGCTAGCACGCCTGCTGCCGCTGCTGCTCCCAAGGTGCCCCGAGGCACATGGTTTCCTGGTGTGGCTTCTTCAGCTGACTGGGCAAAGCCTTGGGGGTTGGAGGGCGGCCCAGCGGCAGCACCCAGGTTGGCAGCTGATGCGGAGAGCACCAGGGCGGATGGGCGCAGGCCGCGGGCTAGGAAGGGTGTGAGCGTACGGGGCAGCGTCTGGGAGGCGCGAGCGATGCGTGCATCCTGGGTCTGAAGGTTGTCCACAAATCTGCAGGGGGGCAGTAGGGGTATTTGCAGGGTGTCAAACATAGCTGGGCATGCAACATGGGAGTGCATCCAAGCTTGCTGTGCGCCTGCTGCCTGCTGCGCCGCAACCAACAGCACCTGCCAGCCACCCCAGTGCACATGCAAGTTGCGGCTTGCAAGCACCTCAAGCCGCTCACTGGTCGGTTTCGTCCAGGATCTCAGCTTGCAGCAGCTCCTCGATGCAGTCCTCAAGTGTCACGATGCCAATCACTCCACCGTAGCTCTGTGAGGGGCCACGGGAAAGCTTGGTTGGCAGGTTACACAGCATGAACATGCGAATGCACCAAGTTGCAACGCAACAGTGCCGTGCCCTGCTCTTCTGGGCTGCAAAGCACAGCAGAACCTTGGCAAAGAGCAGCTACTTGCCTGTGCCAGGCCCGCAACCGATGGCGATGGCTTGATGTAGGACTTGAAGGCCGCCGCATTGCGCTTGCTGCCGCACACGCTTCGGTCCACTTGCATTGCTGCCGGCGCCCCTCCATCTGTGGCTGCTCTGCGGGGGCCTGCTGTTTCCTCTGCCTGCACTGGACCCTCGCCCACGCTGGCTGCAAAGTGCACACGCGCTGTGCTGCCGCCTCGCACGCTGCCGCCATTGGCAGCCGCCCCCAACTCTGCCTCACCCGCCGCCTGCCCTGCTGCCGCGTCCCCAGCCATGCCGCCCTCCCCTGCCTCCAAGTCTGGTTCCGCCAGTGCCCCCCGCTCTTCACTGCTGCTCCGGCTGCGGCTGCGCCGGCGCTGCAAGCGCTGCCACAGGCGGCGGGCGGGGCCTGGAGAGTCTGGCGGGGAGCCTCCTTTTGATCCGCCTGCTCCGGCCTCAATGCCGTCCAGGCCAAGCTCCTCTCGTTTCTTGGACTCGGAGAGCGCAGGCACCACCAGCGCCTGGGAAATGAGGAGCAGAAGATCAAAGCAGCATGAGCGGGTTTGAAGCACTGCATGGATTGAAGCCGCAGTAGCACAGGTACAAAGGCTGTGGAAGGCCAAGCTGGGCTGCAATCCAAGCTCACCATGTGGGAGTGGCCCATTCGAAAGATGCGCAGGGCATCATACAGCGGCATGTCGGCCCTGCAGACAGGCGCGGGAAGCACACGGGGTAAGGGCGTGAGCAGGCTGGTTTCGCTGCCGCGGCTGGGGCAGCTTGCAAGCTGGAGCAAGAGGAGGGCAGGCTGGGATGCACCCCCCGCTGCAGCTGCTGTTTGGTTGCGAGTGGCATGGGCACACAAGGCGGCCTCACATGGCGCTGGGCTGGACAGAGTGGATCAAACCCACAGCACTGCGGCTTACCTGATGAACGGCGCGTCGCGTATGCGCAGCTCCCCCACTCGCACGCCGATGTCTTCGTCAACCAGCACCAGCTCTTTGATCAGCACCACACCCAGGATGGCCTGCATGTGCAGAGGGCCGCACATTTGGTTCATCGCCGTCTGCCGTTTGGTCGTTCTGCTGTGGTGCCCAGCCACAGAGTAACCCCAAGTGTGTGCTGCCTTCCGCGCGGCACGCTTTCCTGGCAATCCGACTTGTGCACAGTGGCATGGCGGCTGGGTGCACTCACTCGCCAAATAGCCCAGCAGAGCAGAGGCACCGAACCTGCCGGCATGGCCCACCTGCTTGTTGTTCTGAGCGTACACCGGCACGCGGCTGTGCCCCGCCTGAATGACACGCTGCAGCAGCTCGTCGTTGATCTCATCATCAGAGGACAGCATGAACACCTGGCAGGGCGGGGAGCGGGAGGCAGCTCATTGCTCAATATGCTCTGCAAGCCTTTGGCACTGTGGGCCCCCAGCATGGGTTTTGTGGGCAGCCTGCCTCCTGCCAGCAGCACACAGTCCAGCACAGCTGCCTGCCGTGCCACCCCCAGCAGGCCAGCCCAAGAAGCGCACATGATCGATGGGCGTCATCGCCTGCTGGGCCGTCTTGTTGGCCATGTCCAGCGCGCCTTGGATCACCTGCGGCAGATCATTAGAGTATTTCTCAGTCTCTGAAGGCCATTACGGCGCACTGCTACCTACCTGCAACGGAAGCTGCTGTATGCACCCAAAGCAAGCGGCATGCTGACCATTTCTATGTCTCCCTCACCTGCACCTCGTCGAGGCTGAGCGGCACCTCGCCCACCTCCCCTTCCTGCGCCTCGCCGTGCAGCCCCACAAACGCTTTGAGCTCGTGCCGCCTGCAGGAAGGGGAGGCTGGTCGATCACTTGGTGCTGTCGGCCAAGGCACGGCACAGCTAGCGGTAACCGCTTGCCAGCGCTGCCTTCTGCGTGCTGTTCACTGTTGCAGAATGCTCGGTCCTCCATGCTCCATGCCTGGAAGCATGCCAGCATACCTGAACAGCGCCGACTCCTCGCCGAGCGTCCAGTCCAGCAGCTTGCCTGCGGCGATGAGCCGGGCAGCAACGGCAGCAGGGTGCGCTCAACCAGTTGGATCGCCGTGCTAGCAGCCACTATTGCCGCCCTCTCGTGCAGGTTGTGTTTGTCTGCTCCACTGCAACGCAACAGCAACCAGCATGGGACTGGTCAGCCCTCTCTGCCAGCCATTTGCGCAGGCGCTTACCAATGGGCCAGGTGATGACTCCAGTTATGATCATCAGGGCGCGGACCAGCCAGGCAAGGTAAGCGCCCACCTGCACAGCATGCGCAGCACAGCGCAGCATACATAGCACAGCACAGCATGTCAGGCGGTCTGATCAAGGATAGACACCAGCTGCTTGGCATGCGGTCACAGCAAGCAGCTTTCAATGGGCAAGCGACATATGTACACCGCTTGAAGCCGTGCAAAGCAGGGCGGCGCGCCTGCAAGCCGTAGCGCTTGCACACCGCCTGAGGGATGATCTCGCCGAACAACAAGATGGCGGTCACTGTAGTCGAGCATGGGGGCAGGCAGGTGACACACATGAGGGAATGGAAAGCAATCATGCAGGTGGCACGGCCTTCACGCCATGGCACCACATGCGCTCGGGCAGAAGACACAGTTGCTCACTAGCCTTGAACAGGCCGTACGATGCCCAGCCAGGCCTCAACCCACCTGAGATGACCACCGCCGCAACAGGGTTGAGCAAGCGGTCAAGGAAGATGGGCAGCGCCTCCATGGCCGCCGCGTTGCACAGCAGCAGCGTGGCCAGCAGGTAGTGGGGGCGGTGCAGCAGCTGCGGGGGGTGTGGGAAGCGGCGTCGCCCAAGCTCAGCACCAACTAGCACATGATGCATGTGCTGCCTGGTAACGCACAGCAGAGCGGGTCAGGCATGCACAAAGCATGGCATGTAAACAGCATGGCAGATACACTCCGCTGTGCGCCTCACCGGTGCCACCTGTCCCACCAGCCAGCGCTCCCGCTCCGAGCCGCTGCGCCGAATCACCTCCAAGTCCACCTTGTCTGCACAATGGTGGATGGTGGATTAATTTGCATAAGTGTAGGCAGATGGCCTCAGCGCATAATGGAGCTCCCCACATCAGGCGGCAGCAGGTCATGCCATGAGCCAGGCCGGCCTGTCGTCCCCCATGTGCGGTAGGTGCCATGCCATGCATGCCAGCAGCAGCCAGCAGCAGCCAGCCGCCGGCACCAGCGGTTCCCCAGCAAATCGAACCGTATTGCCCCAGCGGCTCACCCAGGGACAGCAGGCCCAGCGTGAGGCCCGCCATCATGCCCGCAAATATGACTAGCAGGACGGAAATCACAACGTACAACGCCGTCTGGCCGCCGCTCAGCCCGCCGCCCTCGCTGAGCAAGCGGCGGGCGATGTGCAGCGCCGCGCCATCGTCACCGCCGCCGCCCGCGTGCAGCGGGCACGTCAGCCAAAATATCCGGTCCATGCCCTGCAGGTTGGGATGGGTGCTGGCGGCGTTCAGCGTGAGCCAAGGGATGGCGGCGCAGGCAGCGGCGGCACAGACGGCGCGGCACAGGCGCCGAACAGGCAGCCGAGCCTGCCGCGCTCTGAGACGCTCCAGATATCTCTCCAATGCACCACAAGAAGTATCATGGATGCACGTGCTCGCCTGACGATGCTAGGGCAAGGGCTTCGCTGCACAGCTGCTCGGCTGTGCTCCACGCTATTCCGGCGAGGTCTCAGACTTGTACCGGAGCGGCGGCGACCGCCCGGGAAGGATGCGAGAGCGGGGCGCTCACGTTCGGTCGCCCGCTGTCGCCAAAAGCGGTTTGATCGCGGGTTTGCGTTCTGTATACTACTCAGACAGACGGCAACGCATCGGCTGACGCCCGCCTGCCCCTCCTGCCCCTCCTGCCCCTCACGGCTGCCAATGCAGCGGCCCACCGCGGGCGCACCGCCTCTCCGGCGGGTGAGACTCCGATTGGTCAGCTTGTATGTTGGAGAGACTGGCTGCAGCTGTGAAACATTATTTACATCTCTGACAGCAGCAGCAGCTAGCCTTTTACCGGCAGCTGCCAACCCAGCGCTTCATCGGCTGTTGGCGTTGCACAGATCTCAAGCAGCGCAGGATCTGCCCGATCAAAATAGCAACGTTGCGGGGGGTTGACCCAAGCAGACGCAGGATGCAGCAAGAACAGACGTTACACGTGTACTTTCAATTGAGCATGCGCACGAAAAGCGGCGGCGTGCCAGCCATTACAGGCTGGCCACCTTGTAGCTATTTTGCTTTAGCTATCACCTTTAAGAGGCAGGCGGGGTTGAGGAGCGGCCCTTAGAAGGGGCAGGGGGTCGTGTAGCGGTTGGTTGTGGGGCTCCACATGCAGGGCAGGATCTCTTGCTCGGTGTCATCGTTGAACAGCTGGCAGACGCCTGGCACCTTTGGGATGTCTGGAACGCAGTCACCCCGCCAGTCCTCCCAGCCACGCCAGCCCTGGTTTCCGGGGCAGTCGGCGTTCTCATAGCAGAAGAAGACCTGCAGCAGAAGGCAGGAGGGCGCATCAGTCAACTGCAACGCCAGTGGAGGTGCATTTCTGCTCGCCAAACAGCGATTCTGACAACTTGTCAAATCATCAATGAACCTTTGTGCCCGGCCATTGGTGTGTCCAGCAGGGCCAGCAGCTCACCGTGGTGCGCCTCTCGGTTGTGGTGCTGCCCGACGTGGCCTTTGAGATGATCGTTAGTCCAGTTGGCTGCATCTGGCCGACCGGGCCCTGGATCCTGCAGGGACATGCATTGCGCATGGCCAGTATGTACGTTATAACGATCCCGTTGGAAGAGGGCATCACTGCACCGGTTACAGTTACCGCACAAAATCATAAAGAGGCGGGCAGCAGCCAAGCACATCGCCGCACTGGGCATCCTGGCCACCATGTTAAAACTCCATGTTCGAACAGGCCGTGCAGGTGACCTTATGACTGCCAGCAATACACCTCGTTGAACGCAACTGCTGGCTGCCACGTGCAGCACACTTAGCACAGGCGGTCTCTGTTCCCGGGGAACAGCAGGCCCTTTCAACCTACATGAAACTGCCGTCCATGGAATCGGGAAAGAATGGCAGCAACTTGACGGCGGCCTTGATAAAGAAACCAGCAAGCTTGTCGCCCTCGTACTTTTTAAGTTCAGACTGCAGAACAAGAGGCGGACTGTGCATCAGGCCCAACTTAATTCATGCTGCCACACCCAGACGATCTGCACGGTGCAGACAAGCTCGGCAGCTTCAGGGTCAATGGGTTGCACTCACGAATTTGAAAGGAGACTGCATGGCGATGTCGACCCGGAAGCCCCAGGCTGCTGAACCAGAGTTCAACTGCAACGAAACACGGAGGCAGCGTTGTTCGCCAAGACAGGGGGCAGCGTTGCTCGGCTTAACAGCGCACACAGCCACACCAGGTGGAAGGATGCATCCGCCCATGTGCAATTCAGGCAGCAGTGCTGCTAGTTAATGTGCTCACATAAATGCGTTTGAAGGAAAGCTTCATGGTGCGGAGAGGATAGGTGATTGCCCAGAGCATTCTTTCCAGTAAATCTGGCAGACCACGCAGCGTCTCGTCCTGCATTGGTGGCAAATGACCGCAGTAAGCAACCAGCACCAGAGCTGGTGGGCAGCCCTTCTACATGCATGCGGCGCACTCACCAGCATTTGGACAAACTGCGACTGCTAAATGTCAAAGTTAAACTGCACCCCAGAATTATCGGCAAACATGGTGGTGCTGATTTTGCCAAATGTTTGATTGACAGGAAGCGAGAAGCCCCTGCATGTTTGAGAGTGACAATTGATTGGGTTGACTACTCTGCGCTTGCCGACCTGCAGGTCGCCAGCTGGGTGCTGCAGTAGCAGAGCAGCAGCTGCAGGGCAACTCCCTCGCACAATTTTCGAGCCAAGCTCACAGAATCTTCACCGAGGGCGCTATCTCCAGGTTAATCAGTGCTGATGAATACAGAGTTCCCTGCAACCGCGCATGCGTAGTTCAAGCAAGAAGCCTTAAGGGCATTTGAGCAGGCATACTGCATGCAACCCACTGCACTACTGGCATCTCAGGGTTTGCCCCGCACCGAAACTATGTGTGGGCTGTTGATCAACAACTTGGCAGTGGCTTTCACGAAGTTGATCTCCAGAAACTTCGTGAAAATTTTCGAGTCTCCATCCAGGCCAAGGAGGGCCAACTTCGCTGACGCTGCACACAGATTGAGCCAGTGGGGGCGTTTTCGACGTCCACAGGAGGCGCGCACTTACATCGTCCGGCCTGCTGGCATGCACCGTGGCGGGCACACCAGGGCATGCGTGGCAGCAGGGGACCTGGAGCGCACCCTTGAAATAGATGTTGCCCAGAACAACACCGTATGGCTTGCCTCCGGGCAGGGTCACAAAATCTGCGGGCAGATAGGTTCACAGAAAGAGCATAAGCTCTTTCCAGGGGTTCATTTGTAGACAGATGCAGCCAGATCACTCATGCCGCGCTTTTGGCCCGCTTCCCACCTGTGTTAATTGCGATGCCTGGCCAGGAGGATTTCATTACTGGCCCCTTGAGCGTGGCGCCAATGGCGTCCAGCGAGGCTGAAAACGTTAGCCACGGGATGCCCGGCAATGGTACTGGCGTTGTGGACACTCCGTTGAAAGCGAACCTGGGGCAAGTCGAGAGCAGGGGGTGTGCAGCCAGCTTGGAAGGTTGGTTGAATTCAGCCAGAGGAAGCTGACACAGAAGGCTGCATGCACACTCCACAGCAAGCTGCGCATGCTTGGCACAAACCTCAGGGCCTTCTTACTGGTATTCTTGTGTGCAGGGGTTCGCAGCTAGCGCGAACCCTGTTTTCAGCACGCTAAATATGTTGGTCAACACTTGCAGTTGCCGCAGTACAGGAGTCTGTGTCAGCAACTTCTTGTCGACCCAATTTTTGAGAGTTGGCATTTCAATAATGATAAACAGATACCTACACAGTGTCCAGTGGAGAAACCGAAACACTTGGGTGACTCAGGCAGCAGCAAGGGTTTGACGCCTTCACCATCAACCGGGGACGGCAGCTGAAAAGCAGGGTTCTGGCAGGAAAAACAGGCCACCTCACTTGTGGTCCGGGTCCACGGCCATGCTTTTCAGCCAGTCGTAGCGTGCTCCCATCATTGCTTTAAGCACGGTTACCACGTTGGGGGGCAATGGCAGGTTGTTAAGGCCTCCCCAGCTGTAAATCTCCTTTCCGTCGATAGCCACCGCGCAGGTGGTCGTCTGCAGAGTTTTGGGCAGGGAGGAAGCACGCAAATGATCGCACATGAATTGTGTGAGCAAGGCCTGTGATGGGGCAGGCGCATATGAGAGCGCAAGGCACACAAGCATGAGGATAACATACGAGCGCAAAGGCTGTGCATCCATGGCTGTCGCATGCAGTGCACGTTCCCACCTTGTAAATCTCCATGAAGGCAGCCACGAAGGGGTACAATGGCAAATCCTGCCATGAAGAGGCACTCAACATACGTGTTAGACTTGAAGTGTTGCAGTTGCGCAGCCTGTGCGCGCATGCTCCAGCGGCCAGTGTGTGCATCCTGTGCAGTTTGCTAGCAACGTTGCAGTCCTGCTGCCATCCTCTCGGTGTCAATTGCTCTGTTCAACTTGCCACACTCAGGTCGATGCCGCCAATGGGGAGGCTGACATCCGGAAGAGCCAGCCGCAACGCCTCAGGTTTGAATTTGCATCCCATGCCGCAGTCCACTGCAATCAGAAATGCAGGAGTCTGGGTGAACAAGTACAGTAGCACCTATTTAGTGAGCGCGCGAGAAGTGCGTGTGCACATTAGCAATGCTGTCCGCCAGGGGCAAGTCTCAGCTCTGATATGCAGCCCAGGCAAGCCGGTCAACATCACACATCAGCGACAGCTCACATACTGCTGCCTCTTAACAAGCGAGGGGCACTTACCCTGCTGGTTGACGGGCGGATACTCCGAAGGCGGCTGCTTGCCCGGTGGGGGCGGCGGCGGTGGCTTGCGGGGTGGAGGGGGCGCAGGACAGCTGGTGCCCGCCACGCACTTGCCCGTGCAGCACTTCTGGCCGTCCAGGCAGCAGGCCTTCCCGCCGCAGCAGCGGCTGGAGGCGCAATGGCCCGCTGTGCTGCTGCACAAGCGCGACGAGCGGATGTAGATACCTTCGCAGCCAGGCTGCATGCCAGTGCGGCCTCCCGGCCACACAATGGAGCCCGGCAGGCTGTACATGGCTGCGGCTGGCTTAATCCATTTCTTTAGGTACCCTCCAGTGTTGAAGCCTGCGCAGTCAGCACTGGCTGTGCATGCTGCCGCCAGGGCCGGGACGTTGCCCAAGCGTGTGCCGGCCACAGCGTCGCTGACCAGGTCGTTGGCGAGGGAGTTGCGCTGAGGCACGAATGTGTAGCCGGCGGGGGTGGCGTAGGGGCACACTGCAGAAGGCGCAGGGCGGCAACGACCGGATCCACTACGACAACAGAGCTTTGACAAACAAGGGGCGTCATGTCTGGGGAGGCACTGTGCGGCAGTCGCACCGCTGGCCAGCCGGGTTAGCAGGTGCATTTGTGCTTCAAGCAAGCTGCGCACACAAGGATCAGACCATTCCGACGCCGCTTGCGGCACACAAATTGGACATCCATCCCAGCGCAGCTCGCCTGGGATGCTGGACCTGACGTACAGCCCCCGGCAGGGGTCGCCCGACAGCTTGGTGAACTTGTCCATGGAGGGGACTGCCGACTTGAGTGAGCCAGAGGTGGTGAAGGCCTTGCAGGTCGTCAGGCTGGGCAGGAGGGCGCCGTTGGGGTGGCAGCCAGTCGGTTCGGAGTGCATGGAGATCGCACCAAGCAGGATTGGCGCTGCTGGTAACTCCATTGATTGCATGCAGATTGAACGCAGAGCAAGTGCAGGAGTTGCCCCATGTCTGCACGGTTCTGGGGCGCTGCCGCCGCCACTCACCTGTTGCATTTTGCCGCCAGTGAGGCCAGGGTTGCAGGTGAGAGGCGGGCGACCTCGTCGCCTTGCCATTCCACCAGGGGGTAGAAGGTGTACCCGGATGCGATTGGGCAGGCTGCAGCATGAGAAGTAGAGTGGAAGCACACGGTGGCGTGCAGATGTGCAAGGGTCTGGTGCTGCGGCATTCCAAATCTGTGGCAACCACCCATGCTCCTCCTTTCGGCAATGTAAGCAGCCTGGGGCAGATGTGCAGATGACCAGAGCCCAACCTGCTGGACCACATGGCATACCTTTCACATACATGCCGTCACACGAATCGAAGGTTTCTGCCATCTTCTTTGCCCAGCTGTCGGGGTGCGGGATGCTACTCTTGCAGTGCCCGCCACCCCATGCGTCGCGAACGAACCCAAAGCAGTCGGGCGTGCCAGCTGCCGAGCGATGCTGGAGGCAGCTGTCGGCCAGCTGCCAGTTGCTCACACGCTCGATGCGTGGCTGCAGCACGGGCAAGGAAGGCGCCGCTAATTAGGCCGTTACAGCAGGGCACAGGGGCACTGGAGCCGCCTGGTAAAACTATCTTCATCTGATGCCCATGCAGCGTCTGTGAAGGCCCACAAACATGATTCGCCAGGAATCCCAGCAGGCCCCATTGTGATGCATCACCTGGAAGTTGGTGGCTTGGGACGTAATGTCCTTGTTCCAGTGGAACCGGAAGTCTGGGATGCGCCAAGGGCACTCTGCGGGCAGCACAGGCAGACACCAGTGGCACGTGCATCGCATAAAGGTGGCTCAGGTCGGGAGGCAGTTCAATGGCATCACCAAGCCAGCGCCGTCCGTAGCAGCAGCAGCAGCTGCGGCTGGGGCTTGGGCAGGGATGATGCTATGATAATAGGAGTGGCAATGCGCTGGGCATTTGCAGCAAAGCAGCAGCGCCATACAGCTGGCCAGCGGAAAGCCTGTGACTGCAGGTGTTGCTAGCAGTGCAGATGCAACAGTCCTGCTGCCGAATCTCACCTGCATTCATTGGGATCTTGAAGTACAGGCCCTGGCATTTGCCAGCAGTGGACCAGATGTTGAGGGTGTTGGACTTGGGCAGGTAGGCCTTGCGGTAGCCGTTGGTGTTGAATGCCAGCTGCACAGGATTGGACGCCGGGGGGATGTTGACAACAGCGAGAGCCGCTGCGAGTCCTACTCGCAGCAGATGTTGACAGCTGTGCGCAGGGGGCGGCACCGGCCTGCCAAGCTGTCCTGTCGAGCATGCAGGGGAGTACGCATTTTCTGCCTGGCCATCTGCCACTGCCAACCAAATTGAGCAAAGCCAAGCCAGCCAGCACAGTGACTGCAGGGTCACTCACGCATTTAGCGTCGCTGGCGCAGGCCTTGGCGAGCTGGACCACATCGGTTGAGGACAGGCGCCCGATGTCACAGCCGGGGGCCACCGTCTTGTACTTTGTGCAGTCCACGTCTTTGCCCTGGTAAAAGATGAAGCCCGTCAGCCGCGGGCAGCCTGCAGCACCAGTGCATGCAAACGGCGGACACGTGCTCATTGGGGTCAGTGCATGCAGCAATGCAATGCAGTGCGTCGCTCAGCTGCTGTGCAAAGGCAAGGGAGGCCAAACCCACCGTTCTCATCAATTGTGTATTCTGCGGGCAGAGGGCAAGAGGGCAGGCATGAGTCACTGATGCGCCGCCCCTCTTGAAACGCAGCATCACGGGCAAGGCACAGGGGAGGCCACTAGGCTGGGCGGCTCACGCAGTGGTGGTGGCGGCGGCGGTTTACGCGGAGGCGGCGGTGGAGGCGACATTGGCGGCGGAGGAGCTGCAGTGAAGAGCTGTCTGGGTTGGTAGGGCTCATGTATTTGCCGCTGGCTGCTGGTGCATGCTGCACGAAAATGCCGAGCATGCGCATGCAAATGTCTGTGTGTGTGTGCAACCTTACCGCACTTCAAACCAGCATACTTCTCGTCACCGATCACCGAATCCTGGCCACAAACGTGGCTGCACACATGTCAAGCAGATGGCAGGGGTGATGGAATTAATGCAGTGCCGCAACAAACAGACATTCGCACCTAGTACTTGCACAGCAGTACTGCAGCTGCGCCAAGCCCTGCCCCACCCACCTGAACATCCAGTACTTGGGGCCGCCCGGGGTCAGCTGTGCTTCAGCGTAGCAGCGCATAGTGCCGCCGCAGTCGCGAGCCCGTTTTTGCCCTGTGAAGTAGAACTTGCTGCATGGGGGCAGCTTGGCATCCGGGGTGGTGCCGCATGTGGTGGTGAAGGCCTCGCCAAAAGTACCAGGGGAGGCAGCAGTCCACCTGTCGCCCGCTGTGTTGCCGCTTTCCGCACAGTTGTTGCATGAGGCAGGCTCCACAGGGGCTGCAGGAGACGGAACATGAACGTAGAAAATTAGAATTCCATTAGCAAGAGCAGAGACGAGGCAGGTGTAGCAGACCGAAACCAAAAGAGCATCTGTCTGAGACGGCAGCGACGCCACTGCAGCAGGAAAGGCCAGCCCATGGCAGAGCTTGTATTGACCGCCATGCGGCTGCCATCCTTTTGTCTGTTCCTAGAGGGCAGAGGTCCTGTGTTGTAGCCACAAGTTCTCCGCGCAAGCACAGCAATGCCGTGACAACAGGTGCCCACACTGTGCATTACCTCCGCCACATTTGGTGTAGTTGGTGTCCACGATTGATGGCGTTTCCAAACAGTTGTGGCTGCATGGGCAAGGGATGCAGGATCTGCCGGTAAATCGACAGGCAGCAGAGCAAACAAGCAAGGATGCATCGGCCGCCATCCACCCATCGTGTTGTCCAGCCGCAGTTGAAACCACCTGAACAGCCAGTAGTTCGGGCCGCCGCCGCCGGGCGTCAGCTGGATTTGGGCGTAGCACTTGATGGTTCCGTCGCAGTTGATGGCCTGCTTTCTCCCTGTGTACCACACCGTGGAGCATGGGGCGAGGGTGCCCGGCACGCTGGCGGCGCAGGTGGGGTTGGCAGCAGCGTAGAAGCTGCCAGTCATGCCGGCCCTGATGAGCCGGTTGCCCTGCTGCGTGTCCACGCAACTATCGCACGTGGCGGCGACTGCAGATAGGCGTGCGAGAGGCATACGAGGGGCAGTCAATGGGGTCAGCTACAAGGCCGCCAGCACTAAGAGGCTCAACCAAGTTCTCAAGCAGCCCTTCATCCAGCAAGCTGCTGAAGCGCAGTGCCAACCCTTTGGCGCGCTCACCTGTGGGGGTGCTCAGGATGCCGCAGACGTGGCTGTCTCCGGCAGACAGCTGGGCAAAGGAATAGCCACCCAGAACTGCAACGCATGGCAGGCAGCAAGAGGCATGCGTACGGCTGAGATCCTTGAACTCCGAAGTCAGTGCGGCATGCTACATGTGCACGGATGCAAGCAATCAGCAACCACAAACCACTGTTTCTTTGCGGCCATTGCAGTCATTGCAGCATAGTCTCACCTTGCACAGGTGTGGCGGAGCTTGATGTCCCTCCGTTTCCCAGTGCACCGTTATCATTCCCCCTGCATCAAACGCAGCGTTCCTTGTTAGCTGGTGATATGTTGCATTGGCTCATCATTCGGCCCATACAGGAGTGGCATTGCACTCCTCGCTTCATTGTGCAGCTTACCCCCAGCACATTGCCTTGCCGTCATTTTTCAGGATGCCGCAGGTGTAGCTGCCGCCAGCGTCGATTTGAGAGAACGAGAAGCCGCCTTGCACCTGTCACACAAGGTGTTCCATGAGTTCGTCTTTACAAATGCTGGCAGTGCCAGGGCTGAACCAAAGCCTGCCTTACTCGTCCAGCATAATGCTGCAGCTGCAGGCATCGCTATGCGTTGAACTTGCCCGGCGCTGACCTGGGTGGGCAGAGAGACGTATTCCTTCCCATCGCCCATTTCATTCATGATTCCATTGCCCAGCTGCCCGTTGTAGCCAAAGCCCTGCATGCAAGCAGAGTGCGCAAGTCCGCAGTGTGGAGTGGGTGCCGCAAAGTGTTCAGCCACACATTCATAGCACGCTAGTTGTTCCACTCACCCAGCAGTATGCAGCGCCTGTAGAGCCGTCGAGCGCACAACTGTGGCTGCCGAGTGTAGCGACAGTGAGTTGGGAGAATGACCGGCCGCCGGCATCAACTTGCACTGGTGTGGGGAACTTCATGCTGCTGCTCCCGCCCTGCCCGTTTCCACACTGGCCATAACGCCCATTGCCCTGCAGGACATCGTGGAGAAGTCATCAGGACGCAGTCAGCCATGGGCTGCACCATTTTGGTGCGCAGTGTGTCACAGGCAAGGCGCTGTTCTCACACCCAGTCCCCGGCCGCTGAGCGCCTTACTCAAATGTACCGCACTTACCCAACAGAAGATGCTGCCGTCCTGCTTCAAGCCGCAGACATGGGTGTAGCCTGCCCCGATCGAGACGAACGAATGGCCACCAGAAACCTATATGGAGCAGCCAGGGTGCGACACGGGGCGATACCGCCACTGCTGCCTTAAGTCGTGAGGCATGTGTGCCAGCCAGAATCCACCGCAGACATGCCCGACTGGTATGGCAAAGCTAATCAGCTCCTACAATGAGAACACTCACCTTCACAGGTGTGGCAGATGGCTCCGAGGAACCATCGCCCATCTGACCCTGCAGCGCAATTACCAGATTGGTATACCTTGCAGCAGGCGCGAGCATGCTTACTTGGCACAGCAAGGCGGAATAATTGCTGTTGCACCCCAGGTTGATGCAGCGGCAAAGGTCGGAGTGCATGCCCTGCAGTCCACACGATCTGCCGCTGAGCAAAACGCAACCACGAAAGCCAGCCGCCCACCTTGGACAGCCAAGACGCATAGTGACCCTGCAGAAGCATTGGGGCAGGCGGAACATGCAGATGAAAGCACAGCGGCGCGGCATGCTGTGAGCACCTCCCCGCGCCTTTGCATCAACAGCGCAATGCAGGCCCACGCATGCTCCCGTGAGGGCTGAAAGAGCGAGTTCCAATTACACGCGCCTTACCCAGCAGTACGCAGCGCCCGCTGCATCTAGCGCACAGGTGAAGTGCATGCTGCTTGAGATGAATACAAACTCGTAACCGGCTATTTCAGTGGGCGATGTGTACGCTCCGTAGTTTTTCCTGCAGCAAAAAATTAAAACTCGTCAGGATGCACACTTGTCCTCGCAAACAGGGGGCCGCGACAAGGGCGGCCGCAACCACAGCAGCGCAGCTGTATGGTAGGCAAGCTTCAGCTGCTGGTAAGAAAACTAAGTTGCATAGGCAGTCGGTGCAGCCTCACCCCCAGCACAATGCCCTTCTCGCAGCTGTGATGCCTGCAGGATTGAGGTTATTGGTGCAATGAACTCCCTGCCAAGCAGCACAATGAGCCAAATATATTCACCACTCCTTGGCATCCATGGTGCAGTGTAAGCCACAGCGTTCTTCTGGGTCTTCATCAACTTACCACACGCATGATCAAACGCTGCACTGATTTGAACCAGCTTTGGCAGAGATGCCATGACCGTCGGCACTCGGACATTGTAGCTCGTCAAGAGGCCTGCGTCGCCGGTTCCTGCACGACAGGTTTTTGTGATGTGCACCCCACATCATGTCGTGCACCTCCTTCAGGTGAGAATATGCTTCCAACCTGGCTTGAAGCAGTGCGCAACGCATGCGCATGCACCCCTCATCGGCAGGTTGGGCGTGCTGCCTGCATTGACCCCCCAACTACAATTGCACCCACGCACCCCAACAATACGTCTGCCCATCAGCAGCCAGTGCAAAGGTGGCCGAGGAGGCAGCTGTGGTCGTGGCGTAGTTCACATCGTTGCTAAGGACGCGCACTGGAGTGCTTGAGACGCCGCTCACATTGTTGCCGAGCGGCCACATGAAGCCCGACCTGTCGGGTCGAAGGGCAGTGAGCAACTCAATGGATGCAGGTCATGCAAGTGTTTAGCAGACGCATAGCATGTCTTAGTCCGGCATATAGATTTGTGTTGCGGGTGCTGCTGCCCACACCCTGCGCCGCCGCCTGTCCAGAAGACCGCAAACAAGCAGCGCTATAAAGCTGCGTAAGCTGCCCAATATGCTCACCCCCAGCAGTAAGTGCCAGTTGGGGGACCAGCTGCAGGCACAGGCACAGGGCGTGCCGCAGCAGAGCAGCGTTAATGGTGGGACAGCTGCACAGACTGTGACTAGCCATCGCACGGTCAACTCCGCTTGCCATGTATGCATCGACCCCTGATGCATGCACACGATTGCAACCTTGGCAGAGCGGCAGCCAGCAGGGAAACTTACTGCATGCGGTCGTTTGCAGGTCTCCAATGGCGGTGGTCGTGCTCCCACAGTCATGCGAATACAGCCAGTAGCTGGTGCTGCCTTTAGCCAGCTGCATCTGCACATAGCACCTCTTTTGGCCACCGCAGTCGAAGGCTTGCTTGACCCCTGTGTTGCAAGGATGCATGAGAACGCGTTAGGCGGCAAGAGAGCTCTAGACCAGATCTGGTCTTGTGCTGTTGCACGAGTCGTCACGCAGCCGGTTACCTCGGGCAGTGCAGAAGAGCCGCGCAGTGTCACAGCAAAACGCGCATTTAGCAGGAGCACGCACCTGTGTACCAGAACCTTCCACACTTGGAGATGATGTTGACGGGGGAGTCTGAGCAGACGGCAGTGTAGGACATCTCGCCTTTGCTGTCCCACAGCGAGGAGGAGTAGTACTGGCCGCCGGTCTCCCGGAAGATCAGGCGCTCGGCGGGGTCTGTGGCCTTGCAGTCGGAGCAGGTCGTTGGCTCTGCAGCCAGGGCGGGAGGACGACGGGAGGTAGTATGACAGAGTCAGTGCAACCGCTGGATGCCACCACTTTCACTGCGGTGTAGAAATGCAGCAAGGGCAAGCAACGCCGCCTGCTCCTGCAGCCAACCCTTCCGCAGGACACACGCTGACCCCGCCTGCCTTTGGCGCCATTGTTTCGCTCACCTCCTCCGCATCGGGGATTGTTGGTGTAGTCGATCCGGGTGATGCTGCCCGACTTGTAGCCACATCTGCGGGGCAATGCCGTAAGGAAAGCGGGATGTTGCCATTCCACATATCCCTGAGAGTGCCTAGCTGGCGGCTGGTGCAACTGGTGGATAAGTTCCGACAGCCCTCCAGCGCTTCTCTCTGCGCTGCACATTACCTGTGGCTGAACATGTAGTGAACAGGCCCTCCTGCTGTCAGCTGGATCTGCACCAACAAAACGACTACTGATCGGCATCACAACAACGCAGCAGGCAGGGCCGTTGTAGCAGACCCTGCTTGCTACTTGCAGATCGGGCAGCAGCGGCAGCAGCACCCACAGCACGGGCGGCAGTGTGCGCAGCACCGGTTTCATGGGCAGCAGCAATTGATGGCGGCGATACGACACCTGCGCGTAGCACACGGTGTAGCCCGGGAAGCATTCCACTGCTTCGCTTCCGAGGTAGATGAACCTTGTGCAGAGGGGGAGGCTCTTGGCGCTGCTGCTGTCGGCACACTTGGAGGTGTAGTAGTCGTTGCCGAAACTGGTGGCAACAACACGTTCGCCTGGCGCACCAAAGCCGCACCCGTCGGAGCAGGTGGCTGCGGCAAGGCGGAGGGGGCAATTGATCCATTCCAAACCTGAGCTCGGCACTTGCTGCAAGCAGTTGCCGCATGCAATGCAGCACAGCTGGGCTGTCTGTCGCAGCAGTAGCAAGAAACAGCTGCGTGCTTTGCAGTATCCTTGCCTTGTTGCGGGGGCGGGGGAGGCGGGGGGCGAGCCGGCGGGGGAGGCGGTGGGGGAGCTTTGTACGTAGCTGCAACGATGAACAGATCAGAAGGAGAGTGTGTTGGGGCCCGTCACACTGTGTAACGTGCATTGGCTTCCTATTGCACCGGTGCAAGCTGGCTGGGAGGGTTCCCCATCTGCAACTCACAGCACTTGGTATACGTCTCGTCCACAAT
>VFQQ010001362.1_pt1 | contig 34755 bp, 59 predicted proteins | sample 3512341 | NCBI WGS metagenome assembly VFQQ01 (sample SAMN10412373, study PRJNA504923) | tailings metagenome | isolation source: Relicate 2 Philex TSF1 revegetated site | place: Philippines: Tuba, Benguet | collected 2017-08-29 | reverse complement strand
AATGTCAAACAGGAGCCGCGGTACTCAGCAAATGTCTCCTGCAGCAAGGCGGGCAAACGAGATGGAAGGTGGGCAGTGTTGGTTGGGGTGGTGCCAGGAGCCGGCTGCTGGCGGGATCTGCAGCAAACGTCTCAAGGCACCAAAGCGATTCACGCTTTGCATTTTTTACCTTTGTGGGGTACTTGAGCTTCCTGAAGGTCAGGTCTGCCGAGTCCAGGATGAAGTGCAGCTTGCGGAAGTCAAAGGAGATGATGGGGCCCGTCTCCTGCAATGAATGATAACAATAAAACAAAGCTGCAGTCAAAACATGAAGTGAACAAATAGAAGTCAAGGAGATGATCGGGCCCGCGTCCTGCAACCCAGGGCACATGAGGGCACACACATGCTCGCAACACGTTGGAACAAACTTGACACATCGCGACAGCAAACCACTGACCAAATTGATGAGGCACGTGGCCTGTGAATACACCCAGGCGTGGCCTGTATCCCGGCCTAATGAACCCCCTGGACACACAGTATCAACGCATGCCCTGCACGCCTCACCGTCTGCTTGCCGTGCAGCGCCACCATTTCCTTGGTGCCCACAAACGCGTGCGGCACCACCTGCACTTGGAGCACCGGCAGCGGCGTGGCGGCGTGAGCGCATGTTCAACACGCTCCCTGCAACGCATGATGTCCGCTGCAACTCAGCCGGCGTGCATGCACGATGCCACTTGGTCCCGCTCCCAAAAACGCCACCCCGTTTGCACCTTGACGTGCGTGGCATCTTCCAGCCTGGTCACGCGGTGGAAGTGCAGGCGCGCCTTCAGGTTCACGCTCCAAACAGTGCCCAAGTAGGCAAGGGCCTGTGGGCGGCGGCAGGGCAGGGGTGTGAACAATCATGGACGGCAGCAGGGTAAAGAAGTCAGCAGTTGTGGAAGGCACCTGCCACAGCGGCAGGCGCAGCAGCCAGCAGCACCGCCTGCCATCCAGCGTCCATCCTGCACGAGCACAAGCACTCTGCACATACGAATGTACATATGTTTCCTCTGCCCTCACGTGCACCGCCAGCAGCCCGGTGGTGATGAGCTGCACCATGGACCAGCGCTGGCTGCCCTCCCGCCACAGCAGCTCCAGCGCCCATGATGCCCACAGCGCATAGAGCACCAGGAAGGGGGCAATGTCCAGGCGCTGCCACCACCTGCGGCAGCGCAGAGTGGTGTATGACAGACAGCCAGTTGCAAGCGCATGCAATTCGAAAGGAGCGGCAGCAGCACTGGGCCACAGCGGCAGGCGTTGGCTGGTGCCACAGCGGCAACAAGTTGGCTACTGCCGGTAGCTGGGTGCTCACTTCTCGATTTTGCGGTACAGCGTCACCTCCTGCAGCTCCTTGGCCTCCACGCCCACGCCGGCAGGGCGCCCGCCCGGCGGCATCGCACCAGGGGCCGCCTGAGCTCTCTGCAACACCGAGGGCAGGTGGTGGCGGCGGGTGGGCGGCGGCGGTGACGGCTGGGCACGTTCCCAGGCCCCTGCGTTGCTTGATCAACCGCATCGCAACCTGATCGGTCAACTGCGCCTGCTGGGCGGGGCGTAAGGGTGCCGGGCGCGCGAGGCGGAAACGGCGCTGGCACCAGGGGCAACCCCGCCGCGCAACTGCTCACTGACATCACTCTGCACATTGTCGCAACCAATCTACCTGCCCGATGGCTGGGACTGGGACCGCGCTCCTCGAGGCTCGAGCAAGTCGAGAAGCAGAGCTTCTTTGGCCGCAGCTGTGAGGTGAGTGATCGGCAATTACAAACAGGCGGGCCGATCTCTGAACGCACAGGTGAGGCCCACGCCGCACCCATGCACCCATGCGCCCCGTTGTCGGCGGGCGTCGGGCGCCGCAGCAGCCGTCGGCATGTGGCCGTCTCGTTCGCTCCAAGCAACCTAGGTGTGGCCACTCAAGGTGATGCAGACCAGGTGCAAACTACATGGTGGTCACACGGCTCAGAGTGTGCAGCGTTTGTTCCACGCAAGGTTGGTCCATCTCACATGACATTTCTCCGCCGCCACCCCTGAGCCCTTCCTCTCTCTTCCACCATTCTGTTGAAAGCGCTGCATGTGTGTTACACAGCGCATGCTATCACATCACATGTCCATCCCTGCTCGCATCGCTACCGGCGCTGCGAGTCGCGGCGGCCGTGCTCCGCGCTGCTGGTGCTGCGCCGCCGCTCGCGCTCGGCCCGGCTCGCACTGCCGCCGCCGCCGGCACGCGCTCGCCGCTCCTCTTGCTTCTCCTTCAGCAGCTGCATGGTGACCTCCGCCAGCATCTTTCGCATGACCTGCTCTGCGTCCTGCCGCCGCAGCAGCACGTGCCGCACAGCAGCACCCAGATGCAGCGGCGGCGGCGGGCCGTGGGTGCGGGGCAGCGGCGCCGGCGGCGCGCCGCCCAGCGCACGCTGCTGTGCCAGCAGCGCAGCGTGCACCAGCCCGGCATGGCCGTACTCGGGATCGGTCGAGCGCTTCAGCCAGTGGGAGATGTCCTCTTCAGAAGCATCCTCCCTGGCAGCCTGCGCTTTGGCGGTGAATTGGGCCAGCGCCCACTGCCGCTCGCGCCACACGCCCACGATGTTGCACACCGCCTCGCTGCTGCTGAGTGCTAGGCCGCTGGCGCGCTGCTGCAGGGCCCGAAGGGCTGCCTCCTCCGCCTCCAACTGCTGCTGTTCCGTTGGGGCCGCTGCTGCTGCCGCCCCTGCTGCGCCCGCGGCGCCCTGCTGCTGCTGCTCCGCTGCCGGCTGGCCGGGCAGCGGCTGTGCTGCAAGCTGAACGAAGCGCTCAGCCTCGCGAGAGGGCCGCACTTTGGGCCAGGCCAGGTCAGCAAGCGCCGGCGGCGGCGGCGAGTCTGCAGGCACGGCAAACGGGCCAGGGGAGGAGGGCACCGCCAGGCGATCAGCGTCAGGCGTGAGCAAGGACACAACGCGGGGGCTGGCAGGCTCAAACAGGGCAGTAGGGAGCGACAGCATGGCGATCTTGACGGCCGACAAACAGAGCATGCCCCAGCATGAGGAAGCACTCAGGCTGGGCTATTGCATCCATTCCCAAACAGCAAGGCCGCAATCTAAATACCCACCCTGCAAGTAGATGTACAGGCCATCGTCCTGTCGGTAGATGGGCCACCCCCGCTCCAGCTTGCCCGCCCGCACCTCCTCCTGCAGATAGTCCAGCTGCTTCGGCTGCAAGGCAGAGCCAAGTGGGGGCAGCAGGATGTCATCCGGGTAATCAGGTGTGAGTGGGAGCGCACGTGAGCTGCTGCAGGTGACCCAGCTTGCAACTGAGACTTAGGCCAACTCAGGCCAACAACACAAGCTGCAAGGCAGTCGGCCAAACCGGCCAACCAATGCTGGTGGGCTGCCGCCCACAATGCCGCAGCGCCATCCGCCATTGCCCTGCATCATCCAACGATGTATGTCAGCACCTTGCACCACCCTCGCGCGCACCGAGGTCTGCCCCTTGAGGTCCGGGTGCAGCGCCTGCCAAAAGCCCTCCTCAATCTCCATCCTCGCCGGCTGCTCCGCGCCAGCCAGCCCGCTGCCGGCCGACAGGCCTCGCCCCAAGCTGGACAGAGCGCCGCCGATGGAGCGGTGGAAGGCGTCGTCGTGGCGGGGCGCCGCTGGGGCGTACAAGTCGTCTGCACGGTGGTTGGTGGGGAGAGCGCAAATGGAAGGAGTTGATAAGCAGGGCCGGGGCAAGTGTGGACATCGAGGGTTGCAGCCGTTGCAGCAAGCGGCATCAGCGGCAGGGTGATGCAGCACACCGATGCACGCCTGCAGTGCACACCCCCGACCACCGCCCCAGCAGCACTCACCATCGCCGGCTGGCCGCTCCTCGCCTGCTGCTGCGGCGGCGGCAGCGGCGCTGGTAACCTCTGGCTGACCCTCAACGAGCTGAGGCTCCTGTGACCAACTGAGAGGGCTGCCGCCTGCCGTGGGCGGCAGCGCAAACGCCGGCGGCTGCTCGTCTCGGCCGCCGCCAAACCAGGCACGTGCCGCCGCCAGCTCAGCGGCTGCCTCTGGCGCACGCCGCGGGTCGGGCGGCGCTCCTGCCTGCTGCTGCTGCTGCTGCTGCTGTGCCTCCTCCCCAGCCGGTGCAGCCGCTGCGGCCGCCGGTGGCTCCCATGGCATTTCGCGCTCGGGCTGCAACAGCTGATCCGCAGGCAGCTGCCACGACCAGCGATCGTCGCTGAAGGGTGGCACCCTCACTTGATCAGAGGCGCCGTATGGCAGGATGTGCAGCTGCTGCGCCAGCTGATCTAGCAGAGCCCGCTGCTCCTCAAACAGCTGTAGGAAAAAGGCAGGCAAGAGAGCAGGCGGCGGGTGAACAGGGGTTGTGTAGCAGGGCACGCTGTGAGCTTTTGTGCAATGCAGCAGTGCAGCTTGCATGTGGCGGTTGGCCGGCCGGCTGGTGAGCAGGGCCGCAGCATGGTTGCAAGCATGGCGAGCATGGATGCGCAGGGCGCTTGCTGCACGGCAGCTTGGGGGCGCCCATTGCACAGAAACTGGGCCATGGGCAAGCCTGACCTGCATGGCAATGCAGCAATCGCCTCTGCACACTCACCCCCGGCCGCTCGTTGCTAAAAAAGCAGTTGACGCTCCTGTTGAGGCGGTCCCCCAAAGTGACGAGCTGGTCGTAGCTTGCGGTATCCCAGTCCACACCAAACCGAGACGCCAGCTGGCGCAGCCTGTGCAGAGGCAGGGCAGAGGGAGGGGGGTGGGTGAGAACGGCGGAAATCAAGCGCGAGAAGCAGAGGCGCAGACCAATCAATAAGGCCGAAGCGGGCGGCAAGCTCAGCAACCAAAGGCAGTGGTATGCGACCAGTATTAGGCAGGCGGGCAGGCGGGCAGTGTTAGGCGGCCAGCCAGGCAAGCAACAATTTCAAAAAAAGCAGCCCTCACTTGTCGTCAATGCGAGGCGACTGTGGCTGTGGCGGCGGCGGGCCAGGCGGCAGCGGTGCCGCAGCACCATGCTGCGGCGGCGGAGGCGGCGGTGCCGGCGAGCGAGCTTCCCCAGGCTCCTCTGAGCTGCCAATGTCTCGCACCCAGGAGGGCTGCCGCGGCTTGCCGCCCTGCTGCCATGCCGCTCCGCCGCCGTCGGCAGCAGCGGGCGAGGCGCTGCCACCCGCCACCCCTTCCCGCCGCGGCCGCTTAGCCTCCAGTGCTGCGTGCTGGCCAGGCGGGCTGCGGCTGCGGCGGCGCCGCGCAGCCGAGGGGCTTGCGGTGCGCCGACGGGCGCGTTCAGGCGAGCGGGAGGGGCGAGCGGGGCCGCCGCGTGGCCGAGCAGCACGGTAGGCATCCCTGCATTGCAGGCAACAAATGAACGGGGGGTCACATGCAGGGCAGTTTTGAAGGGCTCCCACGGCACCAGAAAGATGTGCCGTCACCCATTATACTAGCTGCGACTGCTGCTCCGCGCCAGCTGGCCCCACCCAGCCAGGCCGCCTTGCCAAGCCGTCTGTTGCCAAGTCCCACAAAGTGCCCACCTGCGGTCCTCCCGCGGCGGCCGGCTATCCCTGGGGTCCCAGTTGGCCCGCTCCCGCCGCCGCTCCCGCTCCCTTTCTCGCTCCCACCGCTCTCGCTCCCGACGGTCATGTCGGTCGTCAAAGCGGCGACCATCCCGCTCAGCCGGCCGCCGCTCGGCGTGCCAACGGTCGGGGCCCCGCCGGTCGCGGCTGCGGCCGCATGGACGTAATGGGTGGGCAGGCAGAGGATGAGAGGACAAGCAGCCGCAGCAAAAAAGCACGGCACAGCCAGCACACCACAGCACACCACAGCACAACAAGTTCAGCACGTCCAGCACATCACCAACAAGCACAGCATTGAACCACCAGCACTGCACTGCACCGCAAACACAGCGTAGCACAGCGCACACCTGCGGCTGCGCCAGCGGCGGTCGCGGGAACGCGAGCGCGAGTGCCGCCGATCTCTGCTCCTGCTCCTGCTCCTGCTCCTACTGCGGCTCCTGCTGCGGCTGGAGTAGCTGCGGCTGCGGCTCCGGGAGGTTGTCAGCTCGCCCTCACTGATGCTGCGGCTGCGGCTGTGGCTGCGGCTGCGCCCTCGCTCCTTCTCCTGCTTCGCATGCTGCCCCTGCTGCCCCTGCTGCTTGCGCGGCGTGCCGGCATCACTCGCCGGCACTGCGGGCGCGGCGGGCACCTGCGGCTGCTGCTGCACTGCCTGCTGCCCGGCACGCCGGGCTGCCTCGGCAGCAGCGGCAGCCAGCTGTGCAGCGAGCGCCGTCTGCTGTGCCTGCTGTGCCGCCTGCTGTGCCGCCTCGCCAATGGCAGCCGCCTGCTGCTGTGCTAATGCGACCAGGGAGGCCCCTTGCTGGGCAGGAATGATGCCAGGTGCCACCGGCAGCTGTGCCGCAGCTTGGGCAGGCTGCGCTGCCTGCTGAGCCCAGGGCGCAGCCTGCAGCGCCGCCTGCTGTGCCGCCTGCTGTGCCGCCGCCGGTGCTGCTGATTGTGAAACAGCGGCAGCAGGCGCTGCTGGCTGCTGGGCAGCTTCGGTCCCTACTGCCTTCCCGTTGGGTGCTGCAGATGGCGGCTCCGCTGCTGCCACTGCGGCAGCTCGCTGCTTGGCAGCTGCCTGCGCTGCATCAGCTGCAACTGCGGCAGCCAGCTGTTCACGGGTGAGCTCTGGCTCCGCGGGCTGCTGCTCTACCTTTTGCTGCTCCTGCTGCTGCACCTGCTGTAGTTGTGGCAGCGGCTCTTTCTGCGGCACCGGAGCTGGTGCAACAGCGGGCTCGGGCGCTGCAGCTGGCTGCTGCTGCTCCAACTCAGCCGGCGCAGCTGCAGTGGATGCTGGCTGCTGGCTGGCTGATGCTCCAGCCGGCTTGCCGCCTGCTGCTTCCGGTTGCTGCGCCTGCAGCTGTGCCGGCTGCGCCTCCTGCTGCGGTGCCTGCTGCAGTGCCTGCTGCGGTGCCTGCTGCTGCTCCTGTTGCTTGGTCTGTGCCGGTTCAGGCTGCTGCGGCGCTGCAGCATCCTTCTTCTTGGCGGCAGCAACCCTGCAACAGGTGGTATGAAGCAACACTTGTGGCTCGTTGGTGGCTAAACAAAACAGAGCAGCTGTGAGACGCCAATGCCACTGCATGTGCTGCAGGAAAAGCAACAAGTAAGCACTGGCAATCCCAGCAGCGGCAGCAATGATGGCGGCAAGCGGCCAGCAGCAGCCCACCGGCAGACGAGCACAGCCACCTAAAGCAGCAGCAGCAGCAGTGCTCACTTGGGTGTGCGCAGCAGCATGTTCTTCGCAATGGCTGTATTGGCCCTGAGAGCCGTGGGCTTTGCCTGCGCGCTTCCAGGCCGAGAGGCAGGCTGCTGTGCTGGCGCCTCCCCAGCCTGCACCCCATTGGCTGCCGCCACCGCCGCTCCTGCTGCCGTTGGGGACGCCGCTGGCAGCTCTGGCGGCGGCTCCGCAGGCAAAGGAGGAGCCGCCTCCTCCTCCTTCTGAGCTGCTGCTGCTGCTGCTGCTGCTGTCCTGAGAGCTGCGGCTCGCTGCGCCGCCAGCTCAAAATGGGCCCCCGGCGGCGGCAGCCTGATCTCCCCTTCCTCTGCTTGGCTGATCGGCCGGGGCAGCGCTGCCACCTCACCTGCCTCCAAAGGCAGCGGCGGCTGCTCTGCTGGTGCACCAGGATAGCCGCCCGATTGCTGCCCGTAGGCTCCAGGCGGGGCGTAGGCCTGTGGGAAGCCTGCTGCCTGCTGCTGCTGCTGTGCCTGCTGCTGCCAGGCGCCCGCCGCAGGGTGCCCGGCATAGGCATGCTGCGCATCCCAGCCCGGCGGCGGCATCGGCGGCTGACCAAAGGCATGGTGTGCTGCCGCTGGCATGTGAGGTGGGGGCGGCAGAGGCCCGGGGAAGGGCGGGCGTAGCCCCCATGGCTCAGGTGGCAGAGGGCCCGGCGGCGGCCCCCGCCAGTCGGGCCGGCCGTGCATGTGCGGCGGGGGCGGGCCCAGGAACCTGTCCCCAGGCGGGGTGCGTTGGCGCTGCTGCCGCCCGCGGTCTCGCCGGTCCATTGGATCGAATGCCGGCGGCCCCCGGGGGCCTAAGCCCATGCCGGGCGGCAGGTCAGGCGGCCTGCCGCCGCCGCCCCCAGGTCGGCCGCGGCGCGGGCTGCCGCTCCCCCTGCAGTTAGAGGTTGAACCGGTGCATCCTTGGTGAGCTCGGGAGCGGCCCAGCAGCAGCACAGGCGCGCGGGGCCATTGCAAAGCCGCGTCGGGCTTGTGCAGCACTTGGCGGCAGCTGGATTGATGATCGACGCCTCACCGCAATCCCGACATGGTCCAGCACGCCGCTCAGCCCCGCTCGTCACTCGCGCTGGCTGCGCCCTGCTGCTGGCGGGCCCTGACGTCCGTGCTGCCTGATCCACAGCTACCTCTGCATACCGGTGCCCGATGGCAAGCGGTAAGCCGTGCGGGAAGGCGCCGATGGCGTGCTTGCAGCTGCAAGCTCCCAAGAACGAGAGGGCAGCGCTTGCCTGGCTTGGCGTGAAACAAGAGTGAATGAGCTGTGCGCTCTCTGCGCAGCAGCGCGATCCTCCAGTGTCTGCCTGCTGCGCCAGGCGGGCGTCTCCCGCCGCCCACCTGCAAGTCCGCTTTCCCCACCCACTGCATCCCGTTTCTGGTGCCGGATCTAGCCGTCATTCCACAAGGCTCTGCGTTTATCATCAATTTTCAGGCTTGCTTCTCAAAGCACAATCAAGCGCGGCCGCTGCGGCGGCGACGCGCGCCTGCCCGGGCTGCGCTGGGAGCCGCACCGTCGGGCGCGGCGTTTTCGTTCTCGACTGCTGCCTCCTCCTGCTCCTCATCCTCCTCACCCTGCTGCTCCGGCTGCTCCGGCTGCTCCTGGCCGCCGTCCTCCCCAGGTAACGCAGGCTCACCACCCTGGCTGGCAACGCCGCCAGCGTTGCCGCCCTCCTCAACTGCCGCCACCGGCAGCTCCGGCTGCCCCTGGTGCGGCCCCACAGCGGCCAGCGGCGGCAGCGCTGCACCCGTGCAGGCCGCCAGAGCCGCCTGCTCGGCCTCAACGGGCAGCCCTAGCTGCTTCTTCAGCGAAATGTTGTCCTGCAGGAGCGCCACTGCTCGCCCCTCTGCCTGCTCCAGGCGGTGGCGCAGCAGGTCGGACTCCTGCTGAGCCTCGCGCAGCAGGCCCAGCGTGACGGGGTCGTCGGCTGCATGGAGGGCCGGGGATGACAGGGGACAGATCAGGCGATGCCAGTGATTTGTGGCTTGCGCAGCAGGCCAGCTGCGCGGGCGACTAGCGCCAGAGGACCAGAGGGCAGACGGCATGTGTCCTACCATAGGGGCGGCACGCATGCAGCAAAGGCCCGTGACAAAGACGACGCCCAGAACGCATTGAGAGCAAACTGGCTGGTGCTAACCAAACAGCGACTCAAAGGCGGCAGTCCAGCAAACCAGCAAGCCAACCTGACACCAAGCGCACCTCCCCCCACCCACGCTTCCTCACCGATGAGCGTGCCGGCAGCATGGCTGTACAGCTGTGCCAGCACAGGAAACATCTTTGCACCCGCGCCCTGCAGCGCTGTGCCCGCTGCATTGACGGCCGCCCCAGCCGCCCTGCCAGCGACGCCGCTGCCACCGGGGGCGCCCCGCCTGGAGGGCTGGCGGCCGCTGGGCTGGCCTTGGGGGCGGGGCGGCGCATAGTCTGCACAACATCGGTGGTGCAGGGCAGCACAGAATAAGGGTGGGATTCAGTACGAGGATAATGTAGCTGGGCAAGCATGGGCTATGGCTGGCCTGCTTCGGCCCTTACGTGCCCTGTGCCGTGCCAGGCTGGGCCAAAGCAGTGCATCTGCGTCGCACTTCTGCAGCAGTGCCGGCGTCAGGGTGGCCCACAGACAAACCATGGTGGTACAAGGCTGCACACCCAAACATGCTCAGATGCCCACGTGTGCAGGAATGCGCCTCTGTTGTGGCAGGAATGTGCCACAGCTGGTGACTGAGTTGGGTCACAGTTGTTATGCAACCCAACCCCCTGCCCACACCCATGCACGCACCTGGGTCGTACTTCTGCAGCAGCGCCAGGGTGCGCTCGTAGCGAGTCGAGTCCTTCAGCTCTGCCACCTTCGAAAGTTGTGAAATGACAGGGGCTGGCAGACTAGTTGTTGCAGCAGCAAGGACTTGGGACATGGCATCATGTAAGTTGGTGCAGAGCAAACTCAGTCAGGTGCAACGCAAGCGCAGCAGCAGCAGCAGCGGTGTCCCACTCTTAGCTTGCTAGTGCCTGCCAGCTTCTCATGCCGTACCCACCTGCTTGCGCAGCTTGCCCTCAAGCACCTTCACACGGGCAGCAGACCGCCGGTCCAGCACCCCCTGCAGGAAATGATTAATTGCAGGGCAGAACATGCTGAGTTGCACACTTGGAGTTGCCCTCATGGCAGGGCAGCCCTGCAGCTGAATGCCAGCAGTCGCCCTGCAGCACACGGCACAGCAAGCACATGAATACCCAGCGCCTGGCCTGCACACCTGCAGCCAGGCCAGCAGTCGGTGCACCAGCCAGCCAGCTGCAGGAGCCAGGAACGCGGGTGCCACGCGCGCTGCCTGCTGCGCCGATGTGTACGTGCCATGCGGCTGCCGGTTTACGTAGGCCGCATAAGCCAGCAGCACCGCCCAGGCGGCAGCCCAGTAGCCGAGGAAGCGAGCACGAACTGCAGCCCACGCCTTGGCGCGTGCGGCACGAGCTGCCTGCGGATGGCGAGGGTGGGAAAGGCGGAGGGGCAGCACTGAGGTATGCACTTGCGTTGGTATCAGGCATTGGGCAATCGGAACAAAACAGTTAAAAGGAGTGCCGTGCAACTGCATGTGCGCTGGTGCGGGCGCCCCAGAACAACCCGTCCACCCACCTGCACTCGGTCCACCTCCGATTTGATGTTGCCCAGGCTGCGATCGTAGCTGGCATAGTACGGGTCGCTGCCCACCCGCGCAAACAGCGAGCGCAGCGCCTGCCACGGCGACCGCATTGCAGCAGCTGCGTTAGGACGCTGGACCGCTGCTGCTGCTGCTGCCGCCGCCACCCGCCAGTGGGTGTGACCGGCGCGCTGCCTGGCGGGCCTGACGTGCGCCGATTGTATCGCCGGTGCTCTGCTGGCTGCAGCAAAGCGTGGCGACCAGCTAGGCGCTCCAGTCGGGACGGCTCTCTGCCGAAGCGCACTTGTAGGGGCTTGATCGCAAGCAGAGATGTCCTCAGAAGTTATCCAGTCACGTGTAGTTCAGCAGCAGGCAACGAGGGCGCGGCAGCGCAGCGCTCGGTGTTGGGCGAGCTGCTGGGCGGCTAGTGGCAGGCTGAGGAGAAAGACACCAGGATTCCTGGCGTCGGCGTTGCAATTGGATCGGCTGTAGGGCGACGGCATGGTCATGTAGCTGGCCGCTCATGCCGCTGCGCCATAGCGCAGGTGCCGACAGCCGAATGCAGCGGTGGCCCATACCTGAGCCTCTCGGCTGAGCTGGGTGACAATGATCCGCAGTGACTGCTTGCACATTTCATTCAAACTGCGTGTACATTGATTGGTAGTGAAGCAGGTGCGCAAGCTAAGACGCACTGGACACTATCTCTGCTGCTGCTTCCTCTGCTCTTGCCGCTGCTGCTGCTGCTGCTGCTGCTGCTGCTGCTGCTGCTGCTTTCTCTGCTCTTGCTGCTGCTGCTGCTGCTGCTGTTTCTGCTGAGCAATTGGACAAGCAGGTCCCACGTTCTTGTGACTGCAACATGAACCACGCGCACCTGCCCCTTCCCGCTGTGTGCTGCTGCGGACAAATGCCAGCCTGGCGTTTGCAATTGCTGAGGCAAGGGCAGCAGCAGGGTCGGCCCGCATCCCCCGAAGAGTGGCGGAGCAGAAAGTGCTGCCAGCGCTAAAAGAAACGCACTTTCTGCCCTGCCGCTCGCTGTCCATGTGCTACCGACGCAAACCCTAAATATAAATGGCATGCAGTCAGCCTCCTCGACTCCACAACGCCTTGCTCGCTGCCATGGAGCTCCCCCATGACTGCAATGAGTCTGGATGTTGCAGCAAGCCAGGCCCCACCTTGCCTGCCAAGCTTGTAGGCGGTCTCGTTGCTGTGGCCGTTCGCTCAATGCTGCATGCCGAGGGGACGAGGCGCCAGCCAGCACGAGGCATCTGCCAATTGTGCCGAATGCGTTACAATCATCAATTGGTCGGATCTGTGTGGGAAGGACTACATGTGCGCGCAGCAGCCCTCAGACCAGGTGGCGGCACCGCCAGGTGTGGCTCTGCTGCTGCCCGCGTGGCAGCTGCCTCCATGCACAGGTTCCGCCTTCACGCCTTTCGGCCCGACCCCGCGCGCACCTGCATACCGAATCGCCGGTTAGTCGTTCAATCAGGCAAGCGGGGGCAGGGGAGGGGCTTCTGGCCGTGGCCTTTGGGACTTGCTGCCACCCGCCATATCCGCCCGCGCGCGCCCCGCGATCAATTGTTCACGGGCGGTTGCGTGCAATTAAGAGTGCGCACGCGCTTGTTCGGTCTCGGCGCACGCTCACGCGCTCCGCGGCCCGCGCAGAGCCACGCCAGACCGCCTCGTGCCCTGCAAAGGCCGCGCACTGCCTGCTTGAGGCTCGCAAGCCATGTGACCGCTCGAGCAGGCTGAGGCCGGCCGTGGCGGCGGCAGCGGCGGCAGCGGCGCTAGCGGCGGAGCCTTGCGGCATGCGCTCCAAGCTCCACCTCCTTTTGCCCGCCACCGTTGGCACACAACCCAGCTAGCTGTGCCCCCTTGCCGCCCCCTGCCGCAGGAGCCTCTTCACCATGCGCGGCATCGCACTTGTGCTGGCTCTGGGCCTCCTGGCGGGCAGCGCGCTCGCCGACCTGTCGCCGCCCAGCTGCGGCGCGGGCGGCATGGGCGGCGGCTGGACCCCCGTCACTCAGGAGAACGTGCCCAAGGAAGTGGTCGACGCCGTGGTGCAGACCGTGATGGGAAGGTGAGTGAGCGGCTCCTGTTTCAGCGCTTTGCAGGCCTGGTTGTTTGGCTGGGTGCAAGCCAGCGCACAAGGTGCAGCCGATTGTACCCTGCCTTGCCTACTGACCCCGCCGCCCTGCCCTCCCACACCGCTTGGTTCTCCTTCCCGCTGTCCCTGCCACTTCTCCTCCCCCCTTCTCCTGCCCGAGCTTCGACTCTCCACTGCTCGTTCCGATGCAGCGTGGCCGGCAACATCACCTCCCTGCTCAACCTGGGCAGCACCGACTTGACCATGGGCGACGTGTCTGTGGCCGGCTGCCAGCAGGCGGTGGCGGGCACCAACTACAAGGTCAGGGGGTGGGGACATGCTTGGGGATTGCAAATGCTAACACAAGAGAGGGCACCACATAGAGGAACGGCCCCCTCCCTGCTGGTGGTGTGGCCGGCACTTGCAAGTCTTGCACCTCGCGCCATATAGCAGCCCCGTGCCTGCTCCCGGCCCGCAGCTCTGGATCAACCTCACCGCCACGGCCGGCGCCTCCAACGTCACCCTGGGCCTGACGGCAGGTGGGTGCACCTTGCGGTCCACATCATGCATGTCTGTGATGCAAGGCTGCCCATACGTGCCAGTTTCACAGGGTTTGCCGCCCCGATGGCAACTAAATAGCAGTGCACAGCTGTGTGCAAGCTGCGGAGCTGCAGCCTCCCCGCTCTGCCCCCTGCGCCCCTCGCAGATGTGTTCAACCCCCTTCCCGCTAACAACGGCGGCGCCGGCGAGAAGACCACGGTGAGAGGAGGGCACAGCACAGCACAGCACAGCACAGCACAGCGGCAGCTTCCCTGGTGCCCCTCCATGCACGCGCCGGTGGAGCTGCTTGCCTCGCTTGCTCTCGCTCTACAGCGTGCACAATCCATCTTGCAAGTATGTTCGTCAAGCTGGCTGCGCTCCAAGCTGCTCCCAAGTGTGGCCCCTCCATTCTTCGCTGCCAAAGCAGGTTTATGACATCGACTTTGAGTTCGTGATGGTTGACAGCGTGGTGGTGGCCCAGGATACCGACGGCGACGACGACGTAAGCTGCAGGGACCCCTGGCTGGTGGCCTGCTGCGATGGGCACAGCTGCGCATGCCGCTGCGCATGCCGCTGCGCATGCCGCTGCTCTGCGCTGTGTGCCACGTGCCACTCTCTCTGACCGGGCTAACTGGCACATGCGTCGCCTCGCTCCCTGCTGCCGCAGGACAAGTGGGATGTGGACAGCGATGGCAACATTGTGGCCAACGGCAACTGGACTGGCTCCTGGACCACGGTGAGTGACACACCAGGGAGCTGGAGTTACAGGGACAGAAAGTGCGGTAGCGGTGCGGCGGCACTGCCCCCTGCTGGCAGCTCTGCCGGGCCGCAGGCAGTTTCTGCGACCGTGGCCACTTGTGGTGTGCGCAATGTACTTGCTATGCACAGCTTTGGTGCACGCAGGCTCCCGCTCGCCCAGACTCAATGCACCCCGCCTTGCCTTTCCCCCGCTTTCCATGCAGGCCACCTTGATGGACGATGTGGATGACCTGTTCGGCAACGACAACAACGATGATGGCCCCATGGATGATATGGATGATGGTCCCATGGATGATGGCCCCATGGACAAGGACGACTGAAGAGAGTAGGAGGGAAGGAAGAAGCAGGAAAGAGAGGCCTGCCTGCGGTGCGGAAGGGCTCACCCTTGGTGCAGGCCTTTTTGCAGCCGCAATTCAGCATCCGCGCTCCACTCTCCATCCGTTGCTGTCTGCCGTCTGAGCTGAGCAGATCCGGCAGGCCTGTTTTTGCCGTGGCAGCTTTGAGTTTTGCTGATTGACTGCTGCGCCCGTGATCCTCATCTGCACCTGCGCTGCACATCGTAAACCACCACGTAAACCAAACCGTTCTTGCGTGAACTTCCATCAGAATCAACCTTCTCAAACTCACTGGGGATTTTGCATTCGGGCACCTGTTTGTTTTTTCCAATTGGTTTGTAATGCGCCTTTCAAGAAGCAGCGCGAAGGGTGTTGAAATCAGCAGGTTGTGCGCAATGGGTGCAGCACAAATGCACACGAGGTTCACACGTTTGCAATTCACGATCCGCCTGTCTCTCCTGCCGCTGCCGCGCTGCTGCCAATGCTGCAGAAAATGCGGCGTGCATTCTCACGGGTGGCAGTGGCCACGTCCGCTTCACTCTTCCCTAGCGCCGCCGCCACAATTTGCAGCGTGAAGCGCAGCGCAGCGGGGCGGTTGAGCTGCTGAAGATCCGCGGTTTGCAGCTGCTGCGGCAGGGAGGCCAGCGAAGGCAGGGCTTCCAGCCATGCCGGTGACAAATCCAGTGCACCGTCCGGGCTGTCGCTCTCCAGCAGAAGGCGGTCCAAGGGAACGGCTCGCACCTGTGGCCAAAATGCGGCGAAACATGCGGCGAAAACGGTGGCAGGGTGGGCGGGCAGGGCGGATGGGTGGGTTCACAGCATCAGCCGATTGGGCAGCCAGCGGCCGGCTGCACACTCAGCAGGGAAGCACACAAGCGGAATACAACGGCGCTGCTGTGAATGTACGTGTGGCTGCCCATCTCACCATGGGTAGTGCCTTGTGCGCCGGCACGCGCAGCAGGTGGCCCGACAGCGAAACGTGCACGTTCGGCAGCTGCAGCAGCGCGACAGTCATGTCTGCCGAGCCCGTCCACGAGTGCAGCACGACGGGCACGGCAAGGCGCAGCGCGCGCAGCGTGTCGTGCACAGCGCCGTAGGCACGCACGCAGTGTATCTGCGGCGGAGTGAGGGGGAATTGAAAGACGTGACCTACTGCGCAGGGGTGGCTCCGGCACATGCAGTTGGGAGGGGCTGACACGCTCCAGTCAGGCAGCAGGGGCTTGCCTGGCATCAGCAAGGGCAGCCAGCATAGGAGGGCAGCCGATGACACCCACATGGCATGCAGGGGTAAACAACTGTCCTCCACGAAAGGCATCACATGCTGGGCTGCTCAAATCAAGTGCGGGCTGTGATGCGTGGCATGACTGCGGGCCTCTCACCGACACAGGCCTGCCGAGCTGCTGAGCCAGCCGCAGCTGTGCCTCAAACGCGTCCAACTGCTCCTGCCACTCCACTTGCGGCGCTCGGGGCCCCTTGTCCAGCCCACACTGCAGTGGCAGTTTTGCAGCCGGGGTGTTCTAGTTGACAGAGCACGGTGGGCAGCAGCACCGCCGAGCATGCAACAGATGACTTGCGATGGGTAATAAGGTTAGCAGGCAACCAAGGCAGGCACTCCCGCCCCCACAGCTCAAGCGGCCAGCACCCAACATCTGGCCGCTCCCACGCAACCCATGCACCCACCTCTCCCAGCCCTGCATGCGGGTGCTGCTCCAGCATCTGGCGCAGCTGCTGCAGCCATTCGGAGCTGCGGCGGCCCACCCACCAGGGGTGCAGCCCAAAGTTGGCCACTACGCTGCCCGGGTGCGCAGCGGCAGCCGCCGCCACGGCCCCCCAGTCCTCTTGCCAGCAGCCGTTGCAGGCCAGCTGGTGCACGCCTGCTTCAGCTGCCTCGCTGAGCACCGCATCAAGGGAACGGCCAGAGGCTTCGCCAGATAACCGCTGGTCTTGCAGGTGGCAGTGAGCATCAAACAGCTGCACAGGCTCCGCTGCTGGAGCTTCAGCCATGGCTGGTTCAGCCGCCGATGAGCTGCGAGGTGGAAGGGAGAGGAGGGGAGGTTTGTATGAGCATGGAGCAGCCTAGCCTGCGTGCCCAGACGGCGGCGGCGACAGCGGCGGCGACAGCGGCGGCAGTGGCGGTGCCACATCGCCGAGTCGCGTAGACCATGCTCCGCAGCTGCCATCATTTCAAAATCACTTGGGATGCTTTTGTGGGAGCGCAGGGCGGCTCTACGGCAGCTGCAGCCACAGCAACACTTTGCAACAGCGCGTAGAGGCTCTCGGAGCGGCTGCAAAGATGGCGATTGAGTTGCTGGTATCCATCAACGATCCGGCAAAGCGCGAGACAGGCCACAGAGCGACCAGAGTGACCAAGGCGGCCCAGCCCGAGCACCCATGCTTTGAGAGACGGCCCACCAGCCATAGCGATTTCGGCGCCTCCAGAGCACTTGCAGTTATCTCAACTACCGTTGCGAGACCAGCGAGCCCTCCACAGCCCTCCCAGACGCCGGAGTGTTTCGGGCGCAGCGGCTGAGGCAGCCGGGCTCCAAACAGCGAGGCTGCATCGATTTTGAAGACCTCTGAGCCGTCTTTGCAGCTGCTAAGCATGGCTTGCAAGCTAGCCGCGCCGCGCGCTGGCTGCTCACGGCCGCCCGCGGTGCTGTCTGCAGCCAGCAGGGCCCTCAGCAGCAGCAGCATGGCAGCAGCATCCCCGATGCAGCTCGCATCGGCCCGCAGCAGCACCGGCAGTGGCCGCTCCGCCGCCGCCGCCGGCCGCCGCTCGGCAGCGGTGGTGCAGTGCAAGAAGCGGCAGGGCGGCAGCGGGCAGCACCGCGCACAGCAGGCGGCAGCCAAGCAGCGGGAGCAGCAGGTGTTGAGCGGCGGCGGCAGCGGCGCGGCGGCGCCCAGCAGCAGCGCTCCTGGCGCAAACGCGGCGGCGGCGCCGCCGGCGGCATCTTATGCACTACCCCCCGGCAGCACGCTTCAGAACCTTGACATCACCAAGCTTCAACTGGAGCTCAGGGGCAACGAGGTGGTGTTCACGCTGAAGGAGCCAATCAGCGGCGACGGCGCGGGCCCAGCCGGGGAGGAGGGCGAGGACGGAGGCATGCCGGTGCGCTGGCGTTGATCTGACTGTTGCCTGGCTGTCTGGTTGTCTGGTTGTCTTGTGGCTGTTCGGCTGACGCCCTTGCCGAGAGGAGAGTGGCATTGGCAGGCCTCTCCCCTAGCCCTGACGACGACGCGCACTTGTCTGTACCTGTTTCCCTACTTGCAGCGAGAGAAGGACGTGATGGACGCCGTGGTCGAGCTTTCAGCTTGAACGAGGTCTCACATTGAAGCAATATTGCCTTTCCTTGCCTGTCTGCAGCGCCAGGAGGACGTGATGGACGCGGTGGTCAAGATTTACTGCACCCACACTGAGCCCAACTACTCGCTGGTGAGGCAGGGAGGTGGGGGGTGGGAGCAGTCCATCTGTTCAGGACGCTGAGCTGGGTGGGGAGGCAATGCTGCCCGCCAGCGCTGCTTCCTTGCAAGGCTTCCAGCTGCAGTGTAACCATCTGCCCCTCCCTCCTGCCCCTGTCCCCAACCCACCTTCTGCTTCCCTGCAGCCCTGGCAGCGCAAGCGGCAGTACACAGAACATTCAGAACATCACACATTGAAGTAAACTTTGATCGCTCCCCTGCTCTCTGCCTCCCTGCAGCCCTGGCAGCGCAAGCGGCAGTACGCTTGAACATTTAGGACATGTCGCAATACTTGTAATGTCTCAAGTGCTCCTTAATTCTGCCTCCCCGCAGCCCTGGCAGCGCAAGCGGCAGTACGCCAGCACACCTTCCCACCACCTGCAACCCTTTTGCCACTCCCACCTGCCACCATCTGCTGACCTTTGCTGCCTGCCTCCTGCCCTCCATTTCTGCTCCCTGCAGCCCTGGCAGCGCAAGCGGCAGTACGCCAGCACCAACCCTGCTCCCCCAATTGCCACTCATCTTCCTGTTCCTTATTCCCCGCTCCCTGCAGCCCTGGCAGCGCAAGCGGCAGTACGCCAGCACCAGCTCCGGCTTTGTGGTGCTGGGGGAGCAGGAGGGGCAGCGCTACCTGCTGACCAACGCGCACAGCGTGGAGTACTTCTCGCAGGTGGGCGCAGGGCTGTGTTGCATTGGTTGCTGGGCTGCTGTGCCCAGACCCCTTGATGGTCTGAGGCACGCGGCCCCGCTTGGTCAGTTCTGTCGTCCACAGTCTGCTCCCTTCTGAGCTCGCATTCAAAGTTTGTGCCACTACTCTGACCACAGGTCAAGGTGAAGAAGCGCGGCGACGACCGCAAGTGGCTGGCCCGCGTGCTGGCCATTGGCACCGAGTGCGACATCGCGCTGCTCACAGGTGGGCACTGCGGGCCCTTTTCCGTTACACTGCCCAGCGCTGCTCACACCCAGCCGCGTGCCATCAGACTGCCCCCGTTCCACGTTGCAAGGCGTGTGGCTGCCATCCTGACATGCGCTGCAACCTCTACTTCTTTGGCCGCCACTGTGCCTGCAGTGGACGACGAGGAGTTTTGGCAGGGTGTGCAGCCGCTGCGCTTTGGGCCGCTGCCCAACCTCCAAGAGTCCGTCTACGTGGTGGGCTACCCCATCGGCGGCGACACGGTGCGTGGATCTAGGAGCTTATAGTTGTGATCATGTATTATGAAGATGGTAGTTTGCTTGGCAGTGGAGGGGCGGTCTATGTGGTGGGCTATCCCATTGGCGGCGACACGGTGCGAGGATTGAGTCGACTGGACTCTGGTTGAATGGGCTGAAGTTGGCGGCCTGGTGAAGCAGTTTGATTGGGGGCGTGGAAGTCAGGCGCTGTCCTGTCCCACCAGGGGCACTGTTGGCATCATCACTATTGCACCTGTGATTTTTCTGCCCGCAGATTTCTGTGACGAGCGGCGTGGTGAGCCGCATTGAGGTGACGGCCTATGCACACGGCGCCACGGAGCTGCTGGGCGTGCAGATCGACGCGGCCATCAACAGCGGCAACAGCGGCGGGTGCGTGCAACAACTTCAAGACTGCATTGCAGGAGGCTCCGAACTGCCTGTACGTTTGCAGGTTGCATCTGCACCTGTCACAAGTTGGGTGCAGTGGCCAGCACTGCATCGCCTGAGCGCGAGGCTAAACCCTGTGCCGTTTCCACCTCTGTGCCGCAGCCCCGTGTTCAACGAGCTGGGGGAGGTGGTGGGCATCGCCTTCCAGTCGTACGCCGGCAGCGACGCCGAGAACATCGGCTACGTCATCCCCACGCCTGGTGCGCTCCAGGGATGTAATTGTGCTGTGCTGCTTGCTCCGGCTGTTAATTTGGCGGAGCCCTTTTGCCTTGCGCGCAGTGTGAGCACTGACCACCCTGTCCCAACCCCACAGTGCCTCCCTTCTGTGCTCGGGTCTGCAGTGATTGCGCACTTCCTTGATGACTACCGGGCCAACGGCGACTTCACCGGCTTCCCCGCCCTGGGCGTGCAGTGGCAGCGCATGGAGAGCGAGGCGCTGAGGTGCGCTGTGCTTGCTGAACTTACCTGCTTTGAGTGCTGCATAGACGGTGCATGGAGAGCGAGGCGCTGAGGTGCGCCCTGCTGCGCTGCGCTGTGCGACAAGCTGTGCTCTGCATGCTACGTGCATGCCAGTGTACTTGTAAGGTGGCAGCGCGAGCTGCATGGCAGGCTCGTACGACCATTGGGCGTGACTCAACCACCTGCTTTCGTAACGCTGCCTTTATTGTACTCCGATTTACAGGAAGCACTTCAAGATGGGGGAGGACCAGAAGGGCGTGCTGGTGCGCTCGGTGCAGCCCATCTCCTTTGCGCACGGCCACCTGCTCCCTGGAGACGTGCTCATGGCGTTTGACGGCATTGAAGTTGCCTGCGGTGAGCTTCTGAGTTCAATCAAAGCAGCAGGCTTGCTGGATTTGGAGGTCACAGCGTGCCGAAGCTGCATTCTGAAACTCGGTCCTCGAGCTCTCCTCACACCGTTCCAACTGCCGCCCACTCCTTGTGCAGACGGCACGGTGCCCCTCCTATCCGGCAATCGCATTGAATTTTTTCTCACCTACCCTGCTCACATCGCCACAATGTTCTCGTCACTATCTATTATTCTGCAGACGGCACGGTGCCCTTCCTGTCCGGCGAGCGCATTGCCTTCTCCTACCTCACCTCCCAGAAGTTCACGGGCGAGGTGGCCACGCTGGATGTGCTGCGCGACGGCCAGCCCATGCGCCTGGAAATCAAGGTGAGGAGTGAGGAGTGAGCATGAGGTGGGGGCAGCTCTCAATCTGGACTTTGCGGGCTGATGGGCCATGGGCATGCCTGCATGAACCTGGAAATCAAGGTGAGCAGCGAGCATGAGTAGCAGTCAGCATGAGTTCGGGGCAATTCTAACTGTGGGTTTGGCGGTCTGATGGGCCATGGGGCATGCCTGACACGTGAGCCTGGAGGTCAGGGTGAGCAGTGAGCATGGGCATGCGCCAACCCCAAACCCTGCCGGCGTGGGCTTTTGCCGCATGCCTGAGCACCGGCGCCGCCCACGTCCCACCATGCCTGCTCTCGCCTTCACCGCAAGCCCAACCAAGCAACTCATGGTGCCCACTGCCCATCCGCGTGCAGCTGATGCGCCCCAACGCGCTGGTGCCCCACCACCTGAACGGCCGGGAGCCGTCCTACCTCGTGGTGGCGGGCATTGTGTTCACCGTGGTCACAGGTGGGGCTTGGTACCTGCCTTGGTCGGTTCGTTCAGTCAAGTTGTCAGGTGGTGCTCGCTGTTGCTCACTCGCATAAGACAGTTGTGCCCCCGTCCCTGGAATGAGCCGGTAAAATCTTACAACCAGCTGAGCACTGCTGTTCTCCCCTCCCCACACAGAGCCCTACCTGGAGAGCGAGTATGGGCAGGAGTATGGCCGTGAGGCGCCTATCAAGCTGCTGGACAAGCTGGTGCACGGCTGGAAGGACCAGCCGGACCAGGAGGTGGGCAAACAAGGTGTTCATGCGCTGTGTGTGCTGTGCGTCTGTGCTGACATGTCTGCCCTGCAGCCTGCTCACAGCCGCTAATTGCAAGCAGCCCTTCACTGTGCTCTGCTCCGCCCCCCCTGCACACAGGTGGTTGTGGTGCACTAGGCCATTGAGGCACCTCAAGCTGATATTTCTCTCATCCACTGCCCCCCTGCACACAGGTGGTTGTGGTGCACTAGGCCATTGAGGCACCTCAAGCTGATATTTCTCTCATCCACTGCCCCCCTGCACACAGGTGGTTGTGGTGAACCAGGTGCTGGCCTGCAACGCCACGCTGGGCTACGAAGAGATCTTCAACGTCCAGGTCAGCACAGCACAGCACAGCAGGGCATGGCTCAGCGCAGCGCAGCGCAGCGCAGCACAGCAGCATGCACCATACTTGGGCTGGTTTTCAGTCTGCACATGCCTTCTCATGCCATGCCAGGGGCACAAGCAGGTACGCAGCCTTCCGCCCAGCACCATGCTGTGTCTCCCTGCCCCAACGGCCCAGCCCTCACCCCAAACAAGCCATCCCTTCACTTGCACACAGGTGCACAAGTTCAACGGGCAGCCAGTGCGCAACCTGCGGCACCTGGCCGAGATGGTGCTGACCTGCCCCGAGCCCCAGATGCGCTTTGACGTGGAATACTCAGTGCGTTGCATTTATTGCTGACAATTGCTGGCCTATTAGTCACAGGCTCGCTGCTGGTCTACTGCTTGTGAAGGCCAGTTTCAGAGGCTGTCTGCTGGCCTGTTTGGAGGCGGTGTGTCATCCCCCTGCCGCTAACCAGCGGGGCCTGCGATCGCACTACCTCTGCCGCACCTGTCACCTTTGCCACGACATCATTACACACCTCCCCACCTCCTCCATCCTCACCCTGCTGCTCATACTCCTCTCCCTGTCTGCGCAGGAGGTGATTGTGATTGACACCGCGGCTGCGCAGGAGGCGACTGAGGAAATCCTGCGCCTGCACTCCATCCCTGCCATGGCCTCCAAAGACCTCACGGACGTTGTGGCAGCCGGTTCCACCGCTCTGGTGGCCACTCCTTCGCCCGTAGCACCGGAGGCGGCGGCGGCAGCAGCGGCACCGGCAGCGGCAGCGGAGGACGCCGAGCAGGAGCAGCAGCAGCAGCAAGGTGAGCAGCAGGAGCAGCAGCAGCAAGAGCAGCAGCAGCCGCAAGCCGCCGAGGTGCGGCCAGCGGCCTAGACTAGCCAACAGCATGCGTCTTTCGTTTCTTCTTACCCCCTGACCGGAAACACGATCCAAATTTTGTCCCTCAGCAGTTCGTTCCACCCCTGCTATTTGACTGTGGCCAGCCCCCCGGGCCACTCCGCTCCGCTCTTCTGTGTCGCTGTCCCCTTTCCTCTTGCACTCTGACCGCTTTGAATTCCACCCTCAGGACTGTAATTCGGCACGCTACGCATCGGCTACAGTTACTGAGTAGGTGGTGCATAACAACCGCGCCTAGGATCTAGGGGGCGACGGCGTGTTGCGGGCAGGTGCCAAGTGAGCCTTGAGGCAGGCAGCTTGGCCTTGACTGGCTAGGCGCAATGTGATTGTCACAGCGCACTGGCTTGTGGACAGGTATACGGTGCAGGCTCTGCACGTTTCTCCCACGTCCCGGCCCCAGCACCGCCCTCAGCCGCCCGCCACGTCAGGCGCCCATCAGGAGTGGGGGTCCGCATGCAGGGCCGGGCAGCGGCGCATCGCAATAGCGCATTGTGCCGGCAGTTTGTTGCGCGCATAGCAAAGGCTCAGGCCGCCGCTAGCAGGCTCACCCCCCTTCGCCCGCCGCGCCAGGCCCTCCGCAGCAGCTGGCGGCAGCATGCAGGCTTCTGCAGTCTGCGGCAAGCCCGTGGTGGCCAGCCGCAGGCCCGCAGTGGCGCACCGCAGCAGCAGCAGGAGGGTGGCAGCACCAGCAGCGCAGCGGCTAAACGTGCAGGCGGTGAGTTGGAGGGTCTAATTACCGATGTGATCGCCCGATTGGCGGGGCGCGCCGCTGCGGCGAGGCCTGGGCGCCGCCGCCTGGCCGCCGCCCGCTCGCCGCTGCCCGCCCTGCCGCCTACCATCCTTCGCTGCCTGCCTCTGCAGGTCATCCCCTCGCTAGCGGGTGATGCCACCGAGCAGACGCCGCCTGACCTGCCGTCCTACCTGTTCAAGGAGCGCATCGTGTATCTGGTGAGGCAGGCGGAGGCTGGCGGGGCAGGCTGCGGCGGCCACCTGTACACCTGCTTGTGTACCTCTGCTGTGAACGTCCAGCTGTTGCGGGCGCCTGGCTGCTCGCTATGCAGCACTGCGCTTGTGCTGCGCAGCTGGGGCTGCAGCCGCACCAGGCATGTGCAGCGTGTCAATTGACCTGCCTGCCTCTCACGTGCTTGCTTCCACAGGGCATGTCGCTGGTGCCTGCGGTGACGGAGCTGGTCCTTGCAGAAATGCTGTACCTGCAGGTGGGAGGTGCCGCTGGTTCTGGCCAACCATGCAGTGCTGGCTTGTCTTGAGTAGCGTGCCGTGCAGATGAGGCTGACTGTAGCCGGATGTCGCAGTTGTAGCTGCTGCCGCTGGCGCTCAGCTCTGCAAGCCGCCTTTCTGCTGCTGGCCCGCCTGCCGCACGGCAGCAGTGCGCAGCAAGTGGCAGATGCGGTGCCCACGGTCCGCAAGAGGAATTGAAGCATGTTTGCAGTCTGCTCTTGTTCTGTCTGTGTCGCAGTACGACAGCCCAAAGAGCTTGACTGTATCATTCTTGCAATCGCTCTGCTCCCTCGCAGTACGACAACCCCAACCGCCCCATCTACATGTACATCAACTCAACGGGCGTGATCGTGAGCCGCATTCTGCAGTTTCGCACTTGCTGCCAACACGGTTCGAGCGCCTCTGTCAGCCACGTCTTGCAGCGTTTCATGTGGTCTGCCCACATCTCAGCGCTGCGGACATGGCAGCGAGCCGTCCACTGAGCGCTGGTGCCCTGCCACCCGCCCAACTGCTGCCTTGCCGCAGAAGGGCAGCGGCAAGCTCGGCTACGAGTCGGAGGCGTTTGCCATCTATGACACAATGCGCTACATCAAGCCGCCCGTGGTGCGTGGTGCTGCTGGCCGCGTGTGGACAGCTTGTAGCACTGCGGCGCTGATGGATTGCAGTCTGTGGGGCGTGTTGCCGGCGCACCCCAGAGGCAGTGCACCCCAGAGGCAGTGCACCCCAGAGGCAGTGCACAACTGCACCGCAAGGCTGCCGCCACATCTAGTGCATGTTATTACCTTGAACCAGTCGCTTTCCCCTTGCGACTCCTGTACAGTCCACCGTGTGCGTCGGCTCCGCGTTTGGCGAGGCCGCCATGCTGCTTGCGGCGGGCGAGCCTGGGCGGCGAGCGGCGCTGCCCTCCACATCCATCATGATCCGGCAGCCCATGCAGCGCTACACGCAGATGCAGGTGTGCGGGGCAGCTGCCTGTGGCTGTCGTGTAACCCCCACCCCTGTGGTGTGCGGCAGCACGTGCTGCCGGCAGGCCAGCAGCAGCGGTGCTGCGCCATGCGTGCAGGTTTGCAGGGGCCTTTCCTGCACCCTCGCGTGCCTGTGCAGCTGCCTGCAGGTCGCATCCCAAGTCCCATTGCAATTGCAAGCTCGACCTGTGTGTGTGTGTGTGTGTTTGCTGCTCACGCACCTTGTGTTTGCTGCTCACGCACCTTGCTTTCCTGCTCGCGCACCGCTTCAGGCCTCGGACATAGACATCTACCGCACAGAGCTGCGCAAGACCAACGCGGAAGTGGTGAGGATTGATGGCTGCTGCTGGGCTGCACTGATGGGTCATTTCAGCAGGCGCCTTGCACATCCTGCCAGCACAGTCTGAGCAGATTGTCTGCGCGCCGGGCACAACGGTCTCCTCATCCCTGCTGCCCTGCCTGCATCTGCCACACAACCCTGCCCATTCTGCCCCACCTCTTGTCCACAGGTGCGGCTGCTGTCCAAGCACACGGGGCACGGCGAGGAGGAGATTGCCAAGGACATTGCGCGGCCAAAGTACTTCAACCCCTACGAAGCCGGTGCGCATGGGATCGTGCTGCATGGGACGAGCTGCCAAGGCGCTTGGGGACAGCTGATGAGCTGCTCAGCTGCATGGGCAAGGGGGAGCACCACCCTCGCTTGCTGGGCGGGCCAGAGCTGGCTTTGCTCAATCAACCGCGCGTACAAGCACACACGCCTTTGCTCCTTTTTGCTGCATCCCCTGTATATCAATGTGCAGTGGAGTACGGCATCATCGACCGCGTGCTTGAGCCGGAGGACGAGGAAGTCCGGCGGGTGGTGCGCGAGTCCCAGATGCCGGCATGAGGCAGCACCTGATGATGCACCAACCGGCACTTAGGGCGGCGCGGCAGCTGCAGATGCCGGCACGAGGCAGCACATGCACACGCTGCGGCTGCCTGATGCACCGGCCAGTGCAAATGCTGGCATGGTGCAGCACCGGCCGGCACACAGGCCTGCCAAGCATGCTCCCGCTGATGCCCTCTTCGGACACTTCATGCCCTCACTCTTCCCCTCTCAAACTGTTGGCTGGCATTTCAGCCATCCTCTGTAACACGTTCAGTCCAGCAGCGCGCGCCGGCAAGCACAGCACTGGCGCGTTCGCTGTCCATTACCCAATGGTCCACTCAATTACAGGATTGTTTAGGTTAGGGAGCCACAGGAAGCGACAGCAGGGTGCCAGAAGGTGGGGAGCAGAGAGGTACAGCGCTGGGGCAAAAGAGGCAGGGAGTATTGATATCAGCATGAGGGGGACATGAATGAAGGGTGGGGGCAGTGCCACCCAACAGAGGCCAGAGCAAAGCCGCAAGAGGGCCGCCAAGCAATGGGGGAAGCCTGGGGCACCGCGGGCAGCCGGCTGCAGGACCAAACTTAGGTGCTGTCATCCACGAAGCAGCTGCCAAACGCATAGTACTTGTTGATGGCCGCAACCAAGAGCTGCAGGGGCAGTCGGGGAGGGCGAAGGGGCGGGGCCGGGCGGTTGGGTTTTGCGGCTGCACTGTCGGAAACCAGGACTTTTTTTTTGGGACAAAGCGGCCACCCCCGTCCCTAGCAGCAGCGGCAGCCGCTAGTCGACTGGCGTGCACACCAGCCCAGCCCAGCCCAGCAGCAAAGCAACCATGAGTTCACACCTGGCAGAAGTCGCGGATGGAGCTGCGGTTGGCGTCGGTCAGCTGGCGGTCGCACACCTGCAATGTGGGGAGGGGCAGCCCGAGTGGATAAGTGGCATGCGAGCGGCGGGGCGAGCGTTGGAGGAAAGCAGTTGTGACGGTGCCCATGCAGGGCGCACCATGAGCACAACCGAGCACAAAAGGAAGGGGACAGCTGACCGCCCCAGCGGGCCCTAAAGGGCGGGCGACAAGTACGCGACTAGACTAGACTAGACAAGCACAACAGAACGGGCCGCACCTTGCGGATCTCAAAGTGCTTGCCCTTGATCTCCTCCGCCTTGCCCTCCAGCACCGGGAAGCCGTCTGCACAACAAGAGGAATAAAATCAATGCAAGTAGCTTGTGAATGCAACAGAAACATGCAGTTGCACGCTGCGGGCCCTCCAGCGCCACGAGGCCGTCTGCAGGGGAAAATTGATGAGAACGCGTCATCGATTGCAAGCATCAATGCAAGAAAGGAGCATCTGGTTGCAGAGAAATGCGCCTGCAGAGGAATGCGCCGGCAGCGGCCCAACAGTCAGCGCAAGCAGCCAAAGCTGGGCAGCAGCGGGCAGTCTCACGTGGCAACAGACCTGCTCCGCGGCCGACCCACTCGTGCTTGAGCGTGACTTCGTCGTCAAACGCCACCCGCACGTCCGCCGCCGACTCGCCGTCCTGCACACGATCCGGTATTGGGTCCATCAGAAGGCTGAGATGAGCAGCAGAGTTCGGCAGAAATCAAAGGCCACCCGCACGCACGCCGCCGACTCGCCGCCCTGAAACCCAGGGCAGCAGGCACAGCAGGCACAATTTGGAGACAGGCCAAAGCGGCTCAAATGTATTGCCCCCAGTGCTGCCGGCATTCAAGCCAACTGGCATGCTCAGCATGTCCGGCTGAAAGCATGTCCGGCTGAAAGGCTGTGCAAGCGCCGCCAGGGTGACACTTGCCTTGAGGAAGGACACGGTGAAGCCCCACAGCTGGCCGTCGTTGTAAAAGGCAGACACCTGCATGAGGAGCGAACACAGCGCTTGCATTTGCATGACACCAGGATGCAGTCGGGAGGGCGGGAGCAGCGCTGGGCAAGGCAATGCATTGGCAGGTTGCCGCCGGCATGAGCCGATTGATGCGAGCGCAATGTTCCCGAAGCTGCATGGCGTGGCCGCGTTACACATGCGGGAGCACGGAGGCAGCGCTGGGTGCATGCTGCACGTGATGCATGTGTGCATGCATGTAGTTTATTTACCTTGCAGGGGCAGCCGCAGTTGGCCACGCCGTTCTCCTGAATCTCAATCGATGCCCAGCGCACCTGCAGTGCAGCAGCAAAAGGCAGCGGCTGAGCAGCCAGGCATGCAGCGGGCTTGCAGCGTGCGGGCCGTGCCGCCGCATGCAGAGAGCGCAAATGCAGGATAATCTCAGCAGTTGGTGCAGGGGACGCAAACCCGAGAAGCAACCGCGGGCGAGCAGAGGGCCTTGCATGCATGCACCCTCGCGAGCACGCCCAACCACCCTCCCAGCGCACCAGCTGGTCGATCAGGTCGGGGCGGGGGATGAAGGCGGGGATCTCCACCTTGCTGATCAGCTTGCCCACCTGGCAATTGGGAGCAGAGGGCTGGGGAGCAGGGCTGAGCGAACAGGCACCCCAGAGGGCGGCAGAACGCACTGGGCGGCAGCGGCGGCGCCCCGCCTGCCGGCACCACGGCACCGCCGCCCGGCCCGCCCACGCGCCTCACCTCGGCCTGCGCTGCTGCCGCCACAAGCAGGGCGCCGCGCCGCTGCTGCTGCTTGCTGCTGCCACTGCGCCTGCTCAGCTGGGTGCGGCGGGCGGGCGCCGGCTGTGCCACAAACGCAACCACGCGGCTGCTGCTGCGGGTGGGCGCCGCCTGGCGCGCCGCCGCGGGCTGCAGGGCGAGCTGCAGCACGGTGGCCATCTTGGGTGTGCTGCGGCTCCCTTCTGGCTTGCTGTCCGAGTAGTGCAACGTCTGCAAGTAACGATGCGCCGCTCCGATTGGCCAGGGGGCGGGCCTCTTGTTTGCATGGGCGCTGGCGTGGCGATGTTGCATCTTTTGGCGGCGCACGTGCCACCGATCGCTCTTACCGATCGGCAAAACCCCATCAAGGCTGCCGTTGGGCCGCCCAGAGGCCGCCTCGATCAGGATGGCGGTGAAGCTGCAAATCAAGAGCCGCTCGGGCCGGGACATCCTGCCCGATGGCCTGCTGCTGCCGTCCAACGTGCGTGGAACGCGCGGCAATCGCTTTTCCTCTCGCCACGACCGGTCGTTCAAGCCAGCCCGCTCGCTCACGCCCTGTCGCTGCCCGCCGACATCCGCAGGCCACCGTGGAGGAGCTCAGGGCGCGCTTCGCGGAGCTCAAGCCCAAGTACCCGCCCTCGCGGCAGCGGTTCACGCTGCCGCCGCGGGAGGGCGCACGGTCGGGCGAGGCGCTGGCCAACGGCAAGCGCCTCAGCGATTATGGCCTGGCCGACGGCTCGGTGCTCTACTTCAAGGACCTGGGGCCGCAGGTGGGTGGGCAACGTTGCAAGGATTAGAGTAGAAGGCGCCAGGGAAGCACCCTCGTTGGTCGCAGCGGTGGCCCACCGCGGCAAGCGCACCCCTCCTGCCTGCCTCAATGCTGCGTATTCAGCTGCTGAGTTGACCTGCGCCGCAGATTGGTTACGCCACCGTGTTCTTCTGGGAGTACTTGGGCCCGCTGCTGGTCTACCCCCTCTTCTACCTCGCGCCCCGCCTGCTGTACCCGGGCCTCAAGTGGGTCTGCTGCTGCTGCTGCTGCTGCTGCTGCTGCTGCTGCTGCTGCATGTTGATGTGATTGTCTTGCCCTGTGAAAACGCTCCTTAGATGGCAGCCGCGTTGTTGCCTCCTGCCTGCTGCACGCTGGCCTCAAGTGAGCTGCTGCTTCCATCATGTGCACCCTTGCCCTCTGTGATGCGAGCGCACATTGCTTGCCCGCGCTGCGCATTGCAGAGGGCCGGAAAAGAGCGCCAGAACCTGGCCCTCACCATGCCTTTGTGACAAATAATGCAAGTGCTGCTCCACCTTCCTGCCACTACAGGGCGCCCGAGAAGAGCGTGGTCCAGAACCTGGCACTCGCTTACTGGTCCTTCCATTACGTCAAGCGGCTGCTGGAAACAGCGTTTGTGCACAAGTGAGGGGCCTGCTGCCTGTGTGGAAGCACTTTTGCTCCGATGGCACACAAGAGAGCCAGCTGCGTCGCTGCGCAAGCGCATTGGCCGGGCTGCAATGCTCGGCTGCTGTCGGCGCTGCCCTTGATACTCAATTAATGTAGGCCGCAGTACGCCAACACTCACCTGTGTTTGCTGCATAGTTCACTTCTGCCTCCGCTGCAACAGCAGTCATTCCCACTTAGCTGCATGGACCCCGCACCCCTCTCCTTTGCAGGTTCTCCCACGCCACCATGCCCGTGTTCAACCTGCTCAAGAACTGCGCCTACTACTGGCTGTTCGCCGCCTATGTGAGCCTGCATTTTATTTTCGCTCGCTGCCCACTTTGTGCATGCGTTGAGCGGCTGTCGGTTGGGCTCCTCGCCGCTTGTACGAGCCTGCCCCTTGAGAGGGTAGCCAGCTCCTGAGAGTGTAGCCCGCTGCCCAGTCGGATGCATGCGGCCCCGAGTTGGTTGCTGTCCGCTGGGCCCTTTGCTGTCCGGTCGCCGCGACTTGATGCAGGCCGGCCTGCAGCTAAAACCGAGCCGCTGAGACACCCACCCCCCCTGTCGTGCACTGCTGTCCAACCCAATTCCAGGTGGCCTACTTTGTGAACCACCCGCTTTACACGCCGCCGCCCACGCGCCGCGCCGTCATCGCCCTCGCCGCCGCCATGCTGTGCCAGTTTGCCAACTTCCGGCAAGTCTCCTCCTGCCCTGCTTTGCTCACGCTATGGTTGCTCACGCTCACGCTATGGTTGCTCACGCTATGGCCATGCCAGTCAGGCATGCCCCGCCAAGGTTTGCGTGCTGCAGTGCACCGCCTCTGCCTGATGCCATGCGGCTGGCCTGTGATCCTGGCCAGCCCTCCATGCTCGCCGCGCTTCAGCAAGGCTGCCTCTGCCTGACCTCCCTTTGTTTCATCGCATGCCCTCCTGCCCGCAGCTGCCACGTGATCCTGGCCCACCTGCGCCCCGCTGTCTCCCCCGCCGTCTCTCCCGCTCGCGTCGTTCCTTTCAATCGATGCCATCCCCTGACACATCCCACTTGCAGGTGCCACGTGATCCTGGCCCACCTGCGCCCCGCTGTCTCCCATTTCATTCCTCTCAATCGTGCTATCCCTGACACCACCCGCTCGCAGGTGCCACGTGATACTGGCCAACCTGCGCCCTGCGGGCACCAAGGGCTATGTCGTGCCCCGCGGCTTCCTCTTCAACTTCATCACCTGCCCCAACTACACCGGTACGCCGCGGACGGACAGCATTTGAATCTGCACAGGCTGTAGTGCAAGTTTTGTTGGATTCCCATCAGCTTGCTGAGGTGCAGACTTAGCGCTCAGCACCTGCCGCGGCTACGCACGCTTGCAAGCTTTCGAGGCGTGCAACCAACAGCCAGTCCTTCCCGCCCTCCCTCCATCATCCGCAGCCGAGATCCTGGGCTGGGTGTGCTTCACAGTTGCCACCCAGACCGCCGCTGCGGGACTTTTTACGCTGGTGGGAGCGGCACAGATGGCGCAGTGGGCCATCGGCAAGCACGCCCGGCTGCGCAAGGTGAGGTTTTCAGCAAGGCGGCTGGTGTGTTGGCAAGGCTTGCTGCCTGGGTTTGTTCCCAGGTGGCATGGTGGGCCCCAGGTGCCAGGCCCGGCGGCGCAGAGCCTGGGCTTTAACGAAGGCTGGGGTGGTCGGGGAGTGTGCACTGTGAGCCAGGTATCCCAGCCATGCTTAAGCACAGCAGTCGCAACCGCCTCCTGCTGCCTCTGCCTCCCCCTGCCTCCCGCTGCAGACGTTTGACGGGCGGGAGGGCCGCGAAAAGTACCCGCGGCGCTGGATCATGCTGCCGCCCTTCTTCTGAGGACGGCATGAACCAGATTGTTTCTTTCTTTGACTGACGACAGCATGCCAGCTGGAGCGGAGCTGCACGGCTCTGGTTTTTCTGCAGCCTACAGTCCATCTCCTGAGCAGCTGGGCAGCTTGCATTGAGCGCTGCCTAACAGCACGCATGCACCCGCTGTTGAAGGGCCATGTCCGGTTCTGAATTGTCGCACTTCTTTTGGCTGTAAGCTTTGCGCTGCAACAACACACTCCCAGCACCGCACAGGCGTTCGCCATGATTCAGTTACAGTCGGTGGATGTTCACTCGCCGGCGCTCGCAGATCAAATCCCGCAACAGTGCAGCGTCACAACTTTGACACCAAAGCAGCCTCACAGCTCGCAGAAGCGGCTGGCTGCAAGCTGCGCCGCGCTGCGCCCGCCGCTGGCTAGGTCACTCAGCAGCATCCAGCCCGCCCCGCCGTCTTGCGACAGCAGCTCCACCGCCGCCGCCCAGTCCGGCTCGTCCTCGCAGTATTGCCTGCGGCGCAGGGAACGTGGTAAGCCGTGTAACTTAGCTTACACGCATGAAGGGTCGGCATTGGCATGCTCGGGGTTGCATCGCATCACGTCCAGAAGGCATTACAGGGATTGCCTTGTGAATGATTGCATGGTTGCCCTGTGCCACCTTCTTCTGGGCCACCTTCTTCTCGGTCGAATGCCGCCACCCACCTAAATTCGTCCACGCCCCAGGAGAAGACCTCGCCGAGCAGCCGCTGCAAGGTGAAGGCGAACGGAGGAAAGAGTTAGGACAAAAGCAGCCATGTGGGCCACATTGATCAGCGCACTGCATGCCGCACCTGCATGTCGGTCGCCCTACCATCCATATCAGTGCTCTTAGTCCGTGGCATCCAGCTTGTGCCACCCGTCTGCCCGGCCACACACCCAGCCAGCCACACACCCATCCACCCACCTGGATTGACTCGGCGCTGGTGAGCTGCGAGGGGCCGCTGAATGCAAGGGCGGACAGGATGCACTCCAGCAGCACCACCGCCAGCGCCCGCAAGTCCTCTCGCTGCAAAGTTGTGTCAAAGCATGCGGCAGAGCATGAACAAGGGCTGCATGTTTCACAGGTGACCATGCCATGACTGGCTGCCATGCTGCGTTCTCAACAGCCCGCCCATCTTCCACCTCCTCAATCAATCCCCCGGCTGCCCCATCGGGCTAACATCCGCATCAGACCAAGAATTCCCTTATCAGCCCAGCCAGGCTGCCTGCCACCTGTCACACACCTGCCCAAGTGCGAGCGGCGTGTCATCCGTGGCGAGTGAAGCAGGCTGCGAGGCTGCTGCTGGTGGGTCGGCGCCGCTGCCGCTGCTGCTGCCGCGGCTGCCGGGTGCCTTGGGCAGCGTGACTCTCCGGGCAAACCCAAACTGCAATGCAACAGGTGGTGGACGTGCGGTTAGGGGCAGGGTTGCACACCCACAAACGGCACGCATGACATCATGCACCGTGGCATTGCATGCCTCCATCCACCATTGCCAGGCCTGGCCCTGCATCTGCATTGTCATTTCATTTCAATTTGTTTGTTCTCATGCTCGAAACTCACGTTGTCAAGCTTGACGACCAACCGCGCCGCGCTGCGGTCATCAAATGTGCTCAGCATGACCGATCCAGAGCCCAGCGCGCCATGCACCACGCCCTGCATGGCAGCCAGGCATGCTGTGCATGAGATTGCTGCTAGCGGCACAGGCATGGGCAAGAGCAGTCACAGCCACCTCAGCAATCCATAATGCATGGACATGCCGAGTGGCAATGAGGCTTCGCTCTGCGGCAGTGTGCACATGCATGGGACAGTGGCGCTGCAGAGCTGAGTGGCAGGGCTGGACCTAGGCATGGCATGGCATGGCATGCCCAAGATGCAACTAAACAACACACACCTGATCATGGCAGTACGCAAGCGCTTCGAGCGAGCCGCGTGCAATGCTCCTGTGAACATCCATGGAGTAGGAGATGCACAGCTGTGAGCAAACAGCTGTGGAGGGCCCAGTTGCAACCGCGGTCAGATGCAGCAGGCGGCGCAGCCGCCACTGAGCATGGAGCGGCGTTTGAACGGTCTGAGCCAGCAGCGGGCGAGCTACTGTCCTGTCACCCGCCATGCCCACAGCTGTTCCACCCCCAGCCTCACCGCAGCATCTTGGCTCGATCCAACAGGGAGGTGTCCTGCAGCCAAACACGATAGCCGACGGCCAGGTTTGAGTTGCTTGCCACTGTGCCTGCTGCCCCAACCACCAGGCGCTCCCCTGCCCAACTCCCCTGGCCCGCCCTGCCCTCGTCTGTTTGCCAACGTCTGCGTTACCCATCCTTGCCCACCCTACCCTGCCTTGCCCCGCACTGCCCTCACCTGAGCGCCGAACAGGCGCCCCAGCCCAATGCCGCTGGTCTGCTGGGCGGAAGGGTACAGCGCCAACGGCGCCAGCCCATCCCACTTGAGCACCACCCAGATGGCATCTTCCGGCTGTTCCCCCTGCACGCAGTCATAGCAGGCAGGGCAGGCAGGTGAGGCAGTAGGGCCAGGCAATCCCAATCTGCAGCCCCACTCAAAACGGCACCTTACAGCTGCGTGAGGCATCCCCAGCGATGCTTACTGCTTGGAGCATCGCGGCCGCTTTCTCGGTCTGCCCTGCTGTGAAGTATCCCAGCAGGCGCACTAGGGGCGGGTTGGATGCCAGCGGCGCCACCGCAGTCTGCCACTTCATGCTGTGCTCCGGCATGCCCGCCAGGTGAGTGAGCACCTGCAGGGCAAAGAAATGGAGGGGGTGCAAGTCGCCCGGTCATGCACACTTGCAGCTGGGCTGCCGAGGCGCTAGTCAAGATGGCAAGCAGCAGAACAACAGTCAGTTTTGCGTGCCCAAACAGCTCAATGACGAAGCCCCGGCGGCAGCAGTAGTGGCCTTGGCAGTTGCTGCACAGCAGCGGCAGCCCGGCGGCAGTGCAAGCACCTGCAG
>VFQQ010001361.1_pt1 | contig 34763 bp, 53 predicted proteins | sample 3512341 | NCBI WGS metagenome assembly VFQQ01 (sample SAMN10412373, study PRJNA504923) | tailings metagenome | isolation source: Relicate 2 Philex TSF1 revegetated site | place: Philippines: Tuba, Benguet | collected 2017-08-29 | reverse complement strand
AGACGTTGCAGGCATGTTCGATCTGCTGCATGAGGAGTGATGCCCTCTGTTCCTCCTTCGAGTTCCCCTATTGCCTTCCCTTCGAGTTCCATTAACGCTCACATTGTGCCTTGCAACCACTGCACCTTGCCGTATCATTCGAGCCATTGCAGAGCTGTATGCTGTTGATTTGGTCTCTCTGTATCTATTTGCTTGTCGTTATTATGGCCTGCTCGCTGCCTTCTTCTGCCCTGTTCTTCCTTGATTTTAGTTGCAGGCTGCATCGTGCCCCCTGCAACCTGCCGGTTTGGGCACCTGTTTGAATAATTGCTATGTATGAAGTGTGTAATGTTGGGCCTGTTTGCAGTTAGCATCACATCGACACGCAGTCGTTGCATCGGGTCAAACAACGCGGATGTGAGTGAATGAATGGAGGGAAACTGCACCACCCATCAGCTGGCCGCGCGAGCCGGCACTAAAAAGGCTGCACTGCACTAAGCTCCACGCAGGCACCGCAGCCCATCGCATCTGAGCGATACTGGCGGCCATTTGTGGTTCAAACATCTCCTGATGCGGTTACACTTGCTTGCGCTTGAGCGGGAGACCGCGCCCAGCTGCCGCCGCTTTGCCCGCGCTGGGGCGGCGGCTGCAGCCCTGCCCCAAATGCGCTCAGCCGGCCTTTGATGCAGTAGTGGCAGCGATCACCATCGATTGCCTTGCCATACAGCGCCACAGGTAGCCCAGGCAGCGAGGCCCACCGTCGCTCGGCCGCCATGGCGCCCCGTAGCCGTGCACGTGCTGCCCTGCAGGCTGAATCTGCAGCGCTGGCTGTGAAAATCACTCAGCTGCCCGAAGCGGTACTTGTAAAGTGCCTGGGCTTCCTCGACCTGAAGCAGCGGTGCGCCCCGGGGCCTGGGCGGCTCAGATTTGGGAGTGAATCCATGCGCGATGTCGCTAGGAGTCGTCCGGCCGCTCTAGATGCACGGGGGAGCACATCGCGGCCGCCGCCGCCTGCTGCGGCTCGCGGCCCACCGCCTTGCGCCACGTGTTTGCCTGCTGTCCCACTGCTGCAGGCTGGGCCCCGTTTTGCTGGCCTGCAAACGGTTGGCAGCGGCAGCCCGCCACCCCGAGCTGCTGCAAGAGATGGATGTGGTACTGCCAAACGTGCCAGCAGTGCCCTCATTTGCAGCCTTCCTGGCGCGGCACGGCCAGCACCTGCAGCGGCTGACGATCTGTTGCCAGGATAATACAGCAGAGGGAGAGGCTGCCACAGCTGCAGCTGTGACGGCCTGCTTGATGGCGGCAGGCGCAGGGGGGCAGCTGACAGAGCTCAGCGCCAGCGGCTGCATCCCCAGCACCGACTGGCTGCTCACCATGCCCGCGCTGCGGCGGCTGTGGCTTTACTCGCAGCCATATGGCACCCAGCTGCATGTCTCCCCAGCCATCAGCGCTCTGACAGCCTTAGTTGAGCTGGAGCTCTGTGGGACGCTTTGTTTCCCCGCCCGCACGCGCCTGCCCGCATCCTTGGAGCGTTTGACCCTTCACTCGGACTCCTCTGACGCCTTGCAGCATCAGGCAAGTGCCATGTGCCCGCAAGCATGCCGGCTTGTAGAGTCAAGCAGCAGGACGTCAGTGCCAAACCGCGTGCCCTGTGCCATCCTCCCCTCTGATCCCGCCTTGTGCTGTTTTTCCAGGCAGCTATGTTGCTCCACCTGCCCGCCTGGCTGGCTGCAGGTGGCCCGCCTGCCGCGGCTGGCGAGCCTGCGCATGGACAACTGTGACTACTCAGCCGCCAGCCTGGATGCGCTGTCGCGCCTCGCAGGCAGCCTCACCCACCTGGACATTAGCTATGCACCCATTCCAGGCAGCCTGTTTGCATTATCGCAGCTGCAGTCTCTCAGGCTGTGGGATTGCGATACACCGGAGGGAGACGATGCAGTGCTCAGCACCGCGCTGCCGCACCTGCTCCAGCTCACACGCCTGGTGAGCATGGTGTGGGGGAAGCTGCCTCTCAGCGGCAGCAGCCAACAGTGCTGTTTGGTAAGATCACACTGAGGCTTTAGGCTGTTGCTTTCGCGCCCGGCAGCCAGAAATGCCGCTGAACCTTTGCCGCGACTGCACCTTTGCTGCAGATTGTCAACACCTCAGACGTTTCGGTGCCCGCGGCGCTGGCCAGCCTGTCCAACCTGCAGCGCTGCTTCCTGGATTTGGAAACTGATGAGGCCGCTGCACCGCCACTGCCGTCTGGCCCCTGGCTGGCCAGCCTGCGCTGGCTGCACTATAAAATTGGCGGCCTGATAAGCAGCACAGCCGCTCTGCAGGCTGCTGCCGCCCTTGAATTTCTGGAAGCAGGCACCTCTTTCTGTTCGAACGTCGATTGGGCCTCCCCCGCCGCCGCCGCCTTCTTTGACTGGCTGGCGCAGCACCCGCCGCTGCGCCGCGTGTACTTTGATGCAGCAGAAGGGGGGGCCTTTGACTCGGGCCGCTTTGCGGCGCATGTGATGGGGCTGCGCCGCCGCCCGGCCTTGGAGCTGGAGGGGTTCCTCTCTCCTAATGGACAGGTCCAAAGCATGTACGAGTTGATTGCTGACGAGTGATTATGGTTTGCAGGCTGCGCATCGTGCCGTGCCTCCCCTACAACCTGCCATTTACACCGCTGTTTGAGCGCCCTGTTGAAGGTTTTGCTTTTCATGAATTGTGCTCATAAAGTGTGTAATTCGGGCCTGCATCAGCCTGAGCTGGCGGCGGCGGCTATGGTTCACAGATGTGGCCACGCTCTGTCCTGATCGCCCAGTAATAGCTACCCAAGCACATAAAAGAGCTCAAGATGGTGAGGCGGCACGCTGGGGCTGTTTTCGGCGCGAGGCTGGCTCCTGCCGGCTGTGTCGGGCCGCGCTCGCATCATGGCAGTTGCATGTCAGTGCTCAGGCGCTCGGCCAGCCAGCTGATCGCCCGCTGATCGTTGCTGAACCCTGTCGCCGCCGCCGCCGCTGCCGTCCAGACCGAAGGCATCACCATCGCCGCCCTGCCCGAGGGCCCCTTGGCGCACTGCCTGGGGTTTCTTGACCTGCGGGAGCGGTACGCTCCTAACCTTGATGGTAAACCGGCTGTTGATCCATTGGAAGTCACTGAGAGCGCCGCCAGCCCATCAGTCACCGATGGCCGCCGCCGCCCTTTGCCGCTCACCGCCGACTGCCGCCGCTGCACTGCAGGCAGCGGGTGGCGCTGGTGTCCAAACGCTTTGCGGCTGCAGCCCGCAGCCCCGAGCTGCTGCGGGTGGTGGAGGTGCAGTCATCATTGGCAGACATGGCGTCATTTGTGCCATGGCTCACCCGGCACGGCCAGCACGTGCGGCAGCTCAAATTTGTGCCCAATCCCAGGCCCTGGCCTTTGGCAGACGACGAGCAGATTTGTGCAGCTTTGCACAGCTGCCTACTGGCCCTGGGTGCCGCTGGGCAGCTGCAGGAGCTTGTGCTGTGGTGCTGGTTTGGTGACACAGACTGGCTGGAATCCATTCTGTCGCTGCGGCGACTGCAGCTGTACACGCGTGGCCTTGGGCCGCCGCTGTCGCCCGCCCTGGGCGGGCTGACGCACCTGGAGGAGCTGACTCTCAGTGTAGAAGACCAGTTCGAGCCTGACATGCGGTTGCCTCCGTCCATTACTTGCCTGGAGTGGATCGCCACGAGCAAGCCAGTGCCCCAGCAGGTGGGCTGAGGTGGCACAGAACCGCATGATTGTCTAGCACATTGCTGCCACACCACAGGTTACTCCGCATGTTGCATCATTGGGCCCGCACTTTTTTACGGTTGCACCAAATTGCATCAAGCGCCAGTTGCTGCCAGCCCCTCAGTTTGTCCCATCTATCACGCAACCCTCATCGGCAAGGTTGCCCTGCCTCGATCCCTCCACACCTGCAGATCTTTCAGCTGCCACGCCTGCAGCGGCTGGAGCTGTCCCACTATTACGGTTCCACAGACAGCTTGGGGCGGCTGTCCTGCCTGGCCGGTAGCCTCACCCGCCTGTCGCTGAAGGAGTGTGCGCTGCCGCCCTGCCTGTCCGCCCTCACTGGGCTGCGGTACCTGAACTACGGAGAGCGCCCGCCTGCCTCGGAGTGCGACATCGACCACGCCTTGCAAGTGCTGACTCAGCTCACCAGCCTGGTGAGAGCAGGGAGAGCGCTAGAGCACATGGAGCAGCGGTGTGTATTGGGCAGGGGTGCAGCTGTGCTGGAGAGCAGCAATGAGACCATGATGAGAACGCGACAGCCGGTCCATGTTCCTCCCATTTTTTGCCGCAGATGCTGGTACAGTGTGAAGCGCGCCAGTTGCCGCCAGCACTGGGCCGCCTGCCCTGCTTGCAGCGGTTCTGTGTAGGCATGGAAGACCAAGAGGAGCCTTTCGCACACGTGCTCCCACAGGGGTCCATGGTGCGCAATCTACGCTGGTTGGCTACCAGTATCGGAACGCTTCTTGCCAGCGCAGCGGCGCTACAGTCTGCCGAGGCTCTCGAGTATGTAGCCATCATTGAGTGTACCCGGTATGACATCTACTGACGGTCACCAGAAGTGGCTGCCTTCATGGAGTGGGTGGCACGCCACCCGCCGCTGCGCAGCCTTTCTGTCGATGCCCCTCTGAGGGACCCGGAAGAATATGACTGGCCTGATTTTGTCATGTGCCTGCTGAAGCTGCTGCGCCACCGTCCGGGGCTGTCTGTCCGCTGCCCTGGCTTCGGAGACGACGAGGGGCCCACGCTCGATGAACTGTTTTTCAGCGAAGCTTCTTCCCTACCATAGCTTGTGTTTCCTGCCAGCATTCTTGTGTCTTGCACCTGCCTGCCAGTCGGATGTGCAGTGCGTCTGTTATGCAGCTCGCTGCAAACACAAGGGCAGCAGGCTGCTGCGCACCTTCGCGGAGTGGCATGGCAGTCATGCACACAGCTCTGCAGGTGGCTGCGCTTTTTGTGAGCCACCAAGCACTGCACCATGCAGCCAGTCTTGCCGCAGCTTGTGAAAAGCTCGGACTGCCCGTCGGGCGGCGCAACTTGAGCTGGCGGCGGCTGGCGGCAGGTCGCATGGGCCCGCTCCGGTGATCCAGCCAGGCTCTGAGCTTTTGTCCAGCTTTTGTGCTTACCAGGCACCTCAATCAGCGCAGAATGGTGAGGCGGCTCGGCCTGGCTTTTGCGCGGCTCCCCAGGCGGCTTTGCTGGCCGCGCTCGCATTCTGGAGGATGCAGAGAGTGCTCAGGGTGCTCCGGATCTCAGCCGATCGGCCGCCCGCTCCTGCCGCCTGCCACCACCGCCGCCGTCCTGCCGCCGCCTGCCGCAGGCCACCCGCCAGCTCTCGCGCATCGGGCTGCCGCCGCCGCTGGCGCAGCGCCTGGCGGAGCGCAATGTGCAGGTGGGTGCTGGTGGAAGCTAGCTAGGGCACGAGATTAGGAACAGTTGGGTGCTTTTGAGCCGCGGCTTTGCCCTCCTCGCCACACCTCCCAACCGCCTCCCTGCCCCGACTCAGTGGCCTCGCTTCCCTGCCGCTGCCGCCATTTTTGAACCCGTAGACGGCTCGCGACCTGCTGCAGCGCACGCTGCTGGAGCTGGTGGAGTTGTTGGACCTGCCGGTCAGCGCGGTCAAGCGCATTCTAGCAGAAGTTGCAGCTAAGGTGGTGCCGCCGCCCCGCACGGTGAGTGCATTTCAGTTGTAAGCTGTTAGGCTGCCATGGTGCGATCACAAGCAGCTGGTGGTTCCTCATGCTGTGCTTGGCGATGTTGAATGAGTGTTGGTTAAGCATTTGCAACTCTCACAACCCTTCAACCTCCTGACCAGGTGGCGGACCTGCTGCGAGCCGCGGCCGCCAAGCCGCTGCACCTGCGCACCGGTCTGGGTCCACTGGATTCTGCCCTGCTGGGCGGGCTGCCCGCCGGCAGTGTGACGGAGGTGGGTGCGCCCGCCTTGCTTGCCAGTGCATTTTGTATTTGCTTCCGCTGCTCCGTTGCCGCCTCCTGCTGCTGGCGCCACAGTTGCATAGTGCAACGGGCTGCCGGATTCCAGCGGTCTTGAATTCAAGCTTTGTGCAATCGAACTCCTTCAACCCTCTGCTTGCAGCTGGTGGGGGCAGCCGGCCTGGGCAAGACGCAGATGTGCCTGCAGGTGCGGCTGCCGCTGCTCGTGATTGCAGCTGCTCAGTTGTACAAATGCGTGTGCCCTGCACTGCAGGCAGAGTTGTGGCTGCCGTTAACATGACTTCAAGCTGGCTGCCCCACTGCTTTGCTGCTACGTGGCTGCCCATCTCATGGCTTTGGCTGCCCATCTCAGCTTCAAGTGCTGTGCCCGGGCAGAGCGGCACAGACCCCTGCCAGACAGTCGCGCCACTCTGCTCGCAGATGTGTGTGCTCGGCTGCCTGGAGCGGCAGGCGGAGGGCGCGTCTGTCGTGTACCTGGACACCGAAAAGAAGTTCAGCGGGCGCAGGTGCGGCTGCTTGGAGCGGCGAGGTGTGTTGACTTTGTAATCCTGGCTGGCTGCACAACATTAGGCACATCGTTGGTGATCACTCACGGATGGCCGTGCAGCCAACTTGCGCCTGCCTGCCACTCTGCCTTGCTGCTTCCAGGATGACCCAGATTGCACGTGAGCGGTTTCCAGATGCGTTTCCTGGGGAGGAGGCGCTAGCTGCGCTGGCGGCTCGCGTGTTGGTGTACAACCCTCGCAGCAGCCAGGACCTGCTGAGCGTGCTGGGCCAGGTGGGCATGCTGTGCATGCTGTGTGTGCTGTGCATGCCAGCCGTAAGCGTGCGGCAGGCCAGTGCTTGCAGGAGCTGCGTATGCAATGCCGCTGTCGATTTGCCCGCGGTGCTGCCGCTGCTTGCCACGGGTGCCCCTCCCGCCCACCCAATGCACCCTGCAGTCGCTGGAGCAAGCGGTGATCGACCACAAAGTGCGCCTGATCATCCTGGATTCGGCCGCCTGCCTGGCGCGAGCAGACTTTGCGCCTGGGTCGCTGCCCGACCGCCAGCGCATGCTAGGCCAGCAGGTGGGGGCAGTAGTTTGCATTTTATCAGCCATTGGAGCTGTGGGTTTGAAGTTTGATCACAGCTCGCTGCCCGACCACCAGCGCATGCTGCTGACATGGCAGGCGCACTTGGCAAAGGGCTTGTTGGTCGGTGGAGAGCAGGCCGAGCTGGCGCCCGCCTGTTGAGATCGCACGATGAATCATGCACCATCTCCAGTCGCCTTCCATCATCAACCAAGTTCTACCCAAGCACAACACCGCAGGCCTCCCGGCTGAAGTATCTGGCAGAAGCTTTCCAGATCCCAGTGCTGGTGACCAACCAAGTCACCACTCGCATCGGCGGCGACGCTGGCGGCGGCGGGGCGGGCGCGCAGCAGGGGCAGCTGCAGGTGCGCTGCAAGCGCTGTGCTTGCTCCTGCGAGTTCTCTGCTGTTGCATGTTGCTTGGCAGTAGCAGCTGGTTGAGAAGGATTGTAGTACCGCGAATGCCTTGCTGGAGCGATGCGGCCCTGACCTAACCACTGCATGTTGTTATATTCGGTTGTTGCGGCATGAAGGCGCCGCTGCCACCCTGCCCTCCGCCCATGCAGGCCGCGCTGGGCACAATGTGGGCACATGCGGTCAACACCCGCCTTGTGCTCATGCAGACGCAGGGTGGGTGCTGCCGCTTGAAACGGGAGCCTGTGGAAAGCTCTCCTGCAAGCATTTCTGGCACCTGCGCACGCCTGCCTCTGCATTGCCGGCTAGCTGCCCCTGCATGCGAGCAAGTGCGCTGCACCAAACGGATCCACGCTGCCAATCCCCCAGCCTCTCCCCCTGCCCAGGCCACCGCTTCCTGCACGTGGCCAATCATGCCAGTCGCGCGCTGCCAACCCTCTGCATCTGCTGCTTCTCTCCTGCCCAGGCCACCGCTTCCTGCACGTGGCCAAGTCGCCCGCGGCCCCCAGCACCATCTTTGCCTACCGTGTCACTGCAGCAGGCGCGTCTTTTGCTGCTGCTGCTGCTTGCAAGTGCTGGCCAGCACCCGCTGCACTTGTCCACCCCTCCTCTCGCACCGCTGCATGCACCCAACCTTGCTTCCTTCCCGCCCCTGTGTGAGCTTGCCGTTCAGTTCGGTCTGTCATCCTTCTGATCCTGTTCTTAAACCGTTGGTGGTGCCGCTTGTGCTGCAGGGCTGGAGGATGACCTAGCTGTGGCGCCGCCCCGGCTGGCAGAGGGCAGCGTGGCGCACCAGGCCATCGCCAACGACCAGCTGTACGAGCAGGCAGCGGCCTTCCAGGCCTGATCGAGAGAGGAGTTGGTCGCTGCAGGCTGATGGTTTGGTCCGCCTGGCATCACGCCAGCAGTCGGCGGCATGTAGTGCGAGTGCGTGTCAGTTCATCATGAATTGCACTGTGCAGCTGAAGTGCCAGGCAGCTGGGGTTACAGTCCCGATTGTAGCATGGCAGATGGCATCATCAACGTCTCCAGTGGCTGCTGCTCCGAGCTCGGTTTGGTTGGGAAACAGTAGACAGGCAGAGCGGACTCGCCGCTCCTCCTGTGCAAGCACCTGTGCAGCCATGCCCTGCTGCGGAGCGAGCATGTTGACGAACAGGCAGATGAAGATACAGAGTTGCACGATATCTCAATGCTGTCACCAGCACAGGCCCGCCAAAGCCGAGCCAAACCCTAAGCCCTTGCATTTCGAGCGGCGGCGGGCGCGGCCACTGCGGCTAGGGGCCTCCTGCCCGCCAGGCACCGCTGCATAGAGCTTTACTTCACACTTGTGATGCCATCAAGCAGGCGGTGGCAGGCTACAGAGCACAGCTACGCGAAAACGCAACGCAAACTTGAGGACGGGAGGGGCAGAGCACACGCAGGCAGTTCCATACATTCAGCATCGCTGCACGGAGGACTGTGCGAGCTGCAATTCGCCATTTGCATGCTCCGTCGCTCACCCCTCAAGCCCCCTGCTGCGCCCTGCTATGCGCCGTGCCGGCACGCAGCTCGGCGCAACCCAAAGGGCTCGGGGCCCGCCTGCCGAGCTGAGCGAGACCCGAGCTTAGCCCACCCAGCCTCCCACCGTCGGCCGCCCCAGCGCGCTGCCCGCCCCTCACCAGAGCCAGCTCCCGCCGGCCCAGCCCTAGCTCGCAGCAGCAGCGATGGACAGCGTCACGGCACAGTGCGCCAAGGCCCCCGGTGAGCCCAGGCCATGCAAGGCGGGCTCCCGCGCAGTGACAAACCCCGAACGGGCCGCCGCGGCGCCGCGCCAGCCGATCGAGGGCGGAGGCTCGGCCCTGATGTTGCGGGAAGGGCTCCAGGGAGGCCCGCAGCTGGCCGAGCTGCCCCCTTCACGCTCGCCGTTCGCCTCCCCTCGCCGCTGCAGTGGTCCTGGAGACCGCCAAGCTCGACCCCCGCTTCCCGCAGACCAACCAGACCAAGGTAGGGGGCGCGCGGGGGCCGCAGGGAGGGCCGCCGGTGCCGCAGGGCCGGGGGCGCCGCAGCGGCGCGCCCGTGCCGCACCAAACAGCTATAGCCAGCCAGCACGACGGTGATGCAGCTTGCTAGGAGCTGGAGGGTTGCAGCTAAACAGCCGGCAGCAGTCGGTGCTGATCAAGCAGCAGCAGCAGGCGGGCTATTGCCGCAGCGCGGCAATGGAACAGCCTGGTGTGGCGTGCCGCGATCGGAACCGAGGAGCGCGGCCGTTGGCGTAGTGCCGGGCGGTTCCAAATAAGCACTGGGAGCAGCAGCGGAAATGCTGAGGCCGCAAAATCATCAGCCAGCTGCAGCCCTGCAGCCACAACTGCGGCCAGGTGGTTGGCGCACAGCTGGGGGTGGACAGAAGGCCGCTGCTCTTCTCCGCTGCTGCTGCTGCTGCTGGTTGCAAGCCCGTGTGGTGCAGCATTGCCTCACGGCATTTGCAATGGCTTCATTTTCCCTTCCTGTCCAGGCCTGCTACGTGTGGTACAACGAGATGTACAAGTGCTACAGCCAGAAGGGCCAGGAGGACGAGCAGTGCAAGAAGATCAAGAAGGACGTGCGGTAAGGCGCACAAGCTTATTTTACGTTTTAATCAATTGAAATGTGTGCTTTAAAGGGTTGAGGAGAGCAGTGCAAGAAGATCAAGAAGGACGTGCGGTGAGCGGCAGCAAGGGACAGGCTGCCGGGGGCTGCATCAGCCGTTGCTAGCTGCTGGTGCTGCTGCTGGCGCTGGGGTGGGACACTGCTGCTGCCGCTTGCACTAGACACTGCTGCTGTTCCTGCTGCGCTTTGTTTCCACCGTCGCACTCACGCATCACTGCTCCCTGGTCCCTCCACTCTGTGCAGCGCGATCTGCCCCGATGAGTGGTGCGTGCCTGCAGCTGATGATTCGGCTGCTTGGGATGGGAAAACAGCTTGCTGGGCAGCTGCAGCCAGAGCCGTGGACGCCCTGCTGCTTTGCTGCTGCCATGTAGCCATGTGGCTGCTGTGTGTGCTACCGAGCGGCTGCGGAGTGTGTAGCCATGCAGCTGCACGCCAGCACATGGCAGCTGCCGTGCGGCAGTCGGCGCCGCCCTGCCTATGCGGGCACTTTGCAGCGGTGCGTGCTCACCGTGCAGCCCTTCAAACTCCCTTAAATGGTTTTCGCCTCCACCTGCAGGCTTGAGTCTTGGGAGGAGCACCGCGCCAACGGCACCTGGTGCGCCTGCTGCGCCTGCTGCTCCCGCTGTGCCTGCTGTGCTGCCCGCTGCGCCTGCCTGCTGCGCCTGCTCTGCTGCCGCCGCGCCTTCTCTGCCCGCCTTGCTGCAGTGTCTAGTAGCAGGTGCTGCATGTGTTGCGCTACCAAGCCCGCTGCTGCCCAGCGAGCTGAAAGCCCCGCTGCCTCCATCTCATCCTTTCCTCGCTGCAGGTGGGGCAAGTACTGAAGGGCCGGAGCGCTTTGGGCGGCAGCCGGCGGCTGCAGTCGCGGCATAGAACAGCCCTGCGGTCTGGCTTAGCGTCGGCCGCACTTGGGCTGCCGCGCCCGCCCGCCCCCGCCGCCCCTCGTGCCCTAGTCCCCTGCTTGTGCTCTATCCCCTAGGAAGCTATCGCTCAACTTATCTGCATTGTGCCCCGAGCTCGCGACCGCCCTGAAGGGCGGTCCTCCCGCTGGGCGGCTGTACCCTCCCCCTCTCACTTGCTTCGCCCCGAAACCCCGGGCGGTGGCACCGCGCCACGCTGTGCTGCGCTGTGCTGTGCACTGCCGTGCACGCTGCCTGCCGGTGACGAACGAAACAGCAACCGCAAACACTCCCCCTCACTTGTGCGCTCCTGTTCCCCCCTCTTGTTATGCCCAATGTGTAACTGCGTTATATAGCAAGCCACCAGCTCGGCAGTGTGGCAGAAGTGCTGTGAATCGAAGCAGTGCTGCTTGATGACTGTGAGCACGCCAGAGGACAATCTTACAGCTGCTGAACAGAAAGGTGACGCAGCATGGCATGTGGCTGTGCACGCCCCAGCACAATGTGCTATGTACGACTTATGCAGGTCTGGCTCTGGGCGCAGAGATGCCCAGGCCAGACATGGCTGGCATCAGGTTGCAGTATGCCTCAAGACACAGGAGGGCAGTCGGGTCATGCAAAGGGTCCCCACACAAGCTCCTCTTCCTCGGCTTGCAGCTCATGGCTGGGCATGATCTCAACCACCAGCCCGGGCCGGCGTGCTTGCGCTTGCAGCGCGGCGGCAGTGAGGGCACTCACTGCCGTCAACACACGGTGCTCTAATTCGTAATTCAAGTCGCTTCGATCCACTGCAGCGACACCGGCACAGGGCTGCAGCCCGCTGTGCTGCTGGGGGCGCCAGCGCGCCTCAAGCCCGATCGTCAGCCGCTTCATGCTCGGCCGGGCGGCCGCCCAGGGAATGAATGCGAGTGCCGCCGGCAGCGGGCGGGGCGGCGGCAGGGGCAGATCGGTAACAACCAGCTCCCCCAACTGAGTAGCTGCCTCCAGCTGCCTTTGTACACGCGGTGCTGCCATTAGATCATACGGCACCTCCAGCCGCTGCAAGCTTTCCAGCCAGCCGCCCGGCGGAAGGCTGATTTGCTCAGGCGGCAGGTCTGATTTGCAGGCAAACCTGTGAAGGGAGACACTTGCAAATGGGACACACAATCAACGACACCTTAGCATCAGAGGGCTGGCTTGTAGCACACCGACACAGGCTGCTCGTGAACACACAAATTTAAGCCCCACATGCACATGCCTGCAGGCGGCTTACGTGATAGAGCGCAGGCTGGTAAGGCGGGACAGGCCGGGCGGTGGCGCATCTAAATAGGAGCAGTCGGCCCTGCAACAGGGTGCAGCTGCACAGTTGCTAGGCACATCGGTACCGAACGTCCTCACCCTCCCTGCAACAATGCAATGATGGCCGGGGTGAGCTCGGCCTCTCTCAAACAGCGCTCTCAGCAGCTGGAGTACTGCGCTCCATTGACACAGCAGCCTTCGTGCACTTTACTAGAACGCTTACAGTTCAAGGTGCGTCACCGGCGCCCGCTTCAGCGCCGCCAGAGCACCATCCAGCTCGAGCTCACAGCTTTCATCGGAATCGCCAAAGCCGCCTCCTGCTAGGATGGGACACCTCCTCCGTCATGTGCGCGCAAAGCCTGTGCTCCACCACGCTCGAATATCATAGCACTATCATAGCACTTGCTGATGCAGTGAGTCAATCAGTAACTCTCCGCAACCTACAGCGCACCTGGAGAGGCGACCAGCTCCAGCGACTGCAGGTTTGCCAGGCTTGCCAGGTGTTGCGGGGTGGGCAGGCAGCTGCAGCACAGGTGCAGGCAGGAGGATTCGCTGGGTGTACGCCGTTCAGCCAGAACTGCTCCAGGTGGGCAGGGAGGAGGCAGCAGGAGGCAGCAGGAGGCGCGTGCAGCACAAGCAGTCGTTGCAAGTGCGAGACCCGCACCAGGCAGCTTGCCATGCACGTGCGCGCGTGCGTGCGCAAGTCAACAACAAGAACAGTGCAATCGTGTACGGATGGCAGTGCGTCCCCATCCGACACGGCTGACTGTGTGCTGCACACCGCAGCCAGCCCACAGCGCCGGCCCGCTTGCCTGCAGTAGCTGAGGCTGAGATGGGTAAGGCCCGACAGCCGGGCCACAGGCTCCCAACTGGTTGCACCCTCATCATAGTTGCTCACTCGCAGCCACCGCAGCGACTGCAGCGCCGTCATCTGTCGTAGTTGGGGGCCAATGCGGGGCCGGAGTTTCGCGGGGCCGCGGCAGGCAGCTGCCGGCCCAAACCGGTGGGCGCTTTACAACAGCAGCTGCTGCCCATGCACAGCACATCTGGACACTGCGCCCAACTGCTCTCCTGGCAGGGCTCCAGCTCAGCACACGTGCTGCGCCGCCACACAACAGAACAGCGGTATCCCCGGCTTACCGACGCCGGCAGGTCTCCAGCGCCCAGCATCAGGCTCAGGCTGGTGAGGCGCTGCGGCCAGCAGGCGGCAGAGGGTGCGTCCAAGCCGTGCCCTTCAAGCACGAGCTTCTCCAGTCGGGTGCAGGCCGACAGGCCGCCGGGTTGCAGCCGCAGCGGCACAGCTCCCCACTGAGCTTCGCTGGTGCTGTGCTCCACGCAAAGGCGCCGCAGGCTGCCGGCCAGCGGCGCCAGCCAGGGGCCCAGCGTGCACGGCAGCTCTCGCAGATACAGGCTCAGCTCCTCCAGGCGGGTGCAGCGCTCCAGGCGGGCCTGCAGGAATGCCTCCAGCCCGGCGGCCCCTTGAGCGTCAGCCACTGGAGAGCCTATGGCTCAGCCGCTGCACATGGGGCGCCAACTGCCGCAAGCCGTGCAGCAGGCTGACCAGGCGATCCGCCGCAGACTCCTGTGCAGGGCTGCGCTGTAAGCTGAGCTGCGCCTCCTGTAGCAGCTCTGGCTCAGTCGTCACCAGGCGATGCCAGCGCTTGCATACCAGTGCGCAGGTGGCTTGCCTGCGGCAGGGAGGAGGGGCGACGGGGTGTAGGTGGGCGGCGGCGGCGGCGGTGGCCGATGGAATCACCAACGCAAACCCGGCGGTTGAGATTTGGCGATCACACATGCTTACGATCAGCTCACCGCTCGCGAAAGGGCACCAGCGCCAGCACAGCGGCGACGCAGTCGTCGGGCAGGCTCTCAAACCCTGCGCCGCGGCGATCCATAGCTCCAACTTTGTTGTGAGAGCGTTCAATGAAGTGACGAGGGCCGTCCGACATCAGCAAGGTCGCCGCTGCTGCTGCCGCCGCCGCCCACGCTGTGCAGGCGGCGACTGCGCGCAGCAGTGATGCAGCCCATGCCGGTGGTGCAGTTGGCGGCAAGATTACTGCAACCCCTGTGTTCTCGGCATCTGGCTGCTCCTACCCCAAGCCCGCGTCTGTCGCCTGGCTTGCCCTCCAGTCTCTCTCCCTGGCGCCGCTTGCTTCTGCTTGCACAGGTTGCTGCTGCCTGCACCCTGCGGCTGCCTCAGAAAGCTAAATAAGCGTTGTTGCCCAGCACTCCGCCCTTTCCTGACTCTTGACGTAGCAACCCGTTACATGTGGGGCCATAGCAGACCAGGATGATAGCAGACAGTGCACCAGTGCGCACAGCCGCCAGGCATCACGCCACCAGCGGCAGGGCAGGGATGTCCGCTGAGGCATGCAGCCAGGCCGCATACTCTGAGTGCTTGGCGCACATGAGCGGCTCCTGCGCGCCGTACTTCGCAAACTGGCGGACCAGGCCGGACAGACTGTAGTCGTATTCGTGCTGCACCATGGCAGACGGCGCGTAGCTGCACAGAGGGGTGTGCGCAAGAAGTTTCAGAATCCAATGGAAGCAAGGCGCCTGGGAGGCCAGCAGGCAGTACTAGCGCTAGTGCGCACAGCCACACCTGATGGGCACGCCCGCCTTGCGCGCCCGCACACAAAACTCCACGTCTTCGAATGCCGCCGTCCTGAAGCTTTCATCAAAGAGCAGCAGCTCCGCCGGCGCGCTGCCACTGCTGCAGCGGCTGCCGCCGGCGGAGCTCGTTTCTCTTGCGCAGGCACCGCCACGTGCCGCTGCGCTGCGCAGGCTGGCCAGGTTGGCAGACAGGTTGCAGCTGGGCGCATAGAGCAGGCTGCCATCGGGGGCGCGGCGGCCGTTGAGTGTGCCAAAGGCATCATGGAACATGCCAACTGGTGTGCCAGGGCGGGAGGCCACGGTGCAGCCGCCCACCAGGCCTGGCGCTGCGGCTTGTGCTGCCAGCATTGCAGCCACCCAGTCGGCAGCAGGCTGGCAGTCGGCATCTAGGAACAGCACCACACTGGCGCCCAGCGCTGCTGCCGCCAGCAGGCCGACGTTGCGGGCGGCGGCAGGGCCGCGGTTGGCGGGCAGGCGGTGCACGAGCACAGCAGGGGCCAGGGGGCACGCCACCCTGGGGCTTGCTGCGGAAGTGCGGTGGGCAGTAGCTGGCATGAGCAGGATAAATACACCTCTGCTGGCCTTGCCGCACATGCATGGGTGTGCTCACCTGCTGCGCACAGGTTTGACAGCGGGCCTGCCACAGGGATGGGGCTGCAGTCGTCCACCACAATCAAAGCTGCCGGCGGCAGCGCCTGGCCCTGCACCAGCGCCGCAGCCAGCCGCTGCAGCTGTGCGGCCTGATGTGGTGTGGCAATCCAGGCCGGCACAACCACCACAGGAACTGGTGACTTGCAGCGAGCTTTCAGCAGCTGGCTGCGGCTGCAAGCGAGGAAGCTCGCTAAGTCAGCAAAGGCGGTGGACGGAGGACTCGTCGCTGCCGCTGGCTCTGTCGAAGCCAGCTGGCTGCCTATGGATAGCACGCCCCTCCAGCGCTCCAGCAGCCGAGGCCGCCAGTAGGCTGAGATGGCGACCGCCTTGAGCGCAAGCAGCAGCAGGCGGCGGTGCAGTGGCAGCGCCCGCAGGCGCAGCACGTGGCGGCAGCCGTGCCAGAGGGCGCGGGCGAAAAGAGATGCCGTCATTCCGAATTGCAAATGAGGCTCTGTGCAGAGTCCTGGGGCTTGTTTGGGCAGGGTGTGCTGTCTGCGCTCAGCGCCGCGTGTATCGGTGTGTTGGCCGTGTTGTGTGCGCTGTGCCTGCTGTGCCTTCCAACTGGCAAGAAGCAATTACACTTAAACAGCGAACAGCAAGACTGTGCGAGTTGTTGCAGACAGCCATCCGTTGATGTGTGCCAATGAACACAGCAAGGCCAGCAGTGCTGCACGCTGGCGGCGCTCAGAAGGTGGGTTTCTACTATTGTAGCTGATTTACATCAGTGTGCACATCAGCAGTGACACGAACGTGGTCACCAGTTCACAACAGCTCAACATCTGCAGGAGCAGGCCACCCACTCGCCCTCCTGCCCATCGGGGTGCAGCTCCGCATCGCTGACAATACGGACTGTGAGGCCCGGCCGGCGTGCCTGAGCCTCCAGCGCAGGGCGCCCATGGCCGCCAGCCCCTGCCGCTGCAGCATGCACTCTGCTGGCTCAATATCGGTGGACCAGGTATCACCCTGCCGGCTGCTGCGCTCGTACTGCCTTGGCATTCCAGGTGGCACTTCGCTCCAACCCTCACTCAGGCCAACCGTCAGGCGCGTCAGCCGCGGCAGGGCCCCTGCCCAGGCCACAAAATGCAGCGCTTCGGGCAGCGGCTGCCACGGCGGCAGGCTGAACCGGCCAACTGTCAGCTCCTCCAGCTGTGTGCACGCCTGCAGCGCCGCCAAGACGGCTGGTGCCGCCAGGATGGCATGGGGCAGCTCCAGCCGGGTCAGGTTGTGGTGCCAGGTGCCATGCGGTAGCTGCATCCGCCGCCAATCCCTCAGCAGCGAATCATCCTCGGGATCAAAGTCAAAGCTGCGGCATTGGGGAAAGAGCACAGAGATGGGCAATAGTTGGTGAGCGGCGGGCATGGGGGTGCGGTTGCCGCTGAATCTTTGATCCGGGCATCACTAGCACCAGGGTCAGATCCCTTCGATGTACTTGCCAACTCATGCAGTAGAGCAGAAGCAAAGCCTGGCAGCGGGCGCAGATCACAGAGCACCAATGTCACCTGAAGGAGCGCAGGCTGCTCAAGCGGCGCACTTCGCACGGGAGCGTCGGCAAGAAGTTGCAGCCAGAACTGCACGACAAGGGAGCAGCAACACAAACTCAGTTGGGGGAGTCAGGCTCCTTTGCACAGCAGCCGCAGCACGCAGAACACAGCATGCATGGTGAAGCGCACGGCACAGGGCGCAGTGCGGCCGGCCAGCAGCAGCGAGGGCAAGCTCTGCGGCACTACGGCGAGCTGCCCTAGCAATCCAGCAGCGGTGCAAGGCGCCTCGGGTGCAATCCAGCAGCGGTGCAGGGCGCCCCGCAGCCACTCACATCTTCAGGTGCGCCAGCTGCAGCCTGCCCAGCGCCTCCAGAGCATAGTCCAGCTCAGAACTGGACAACATGTCTGGCTCGTCATCAGACTCATCCTCTGAGTCACTGGAGAATCCATCGCCATCATGGTCGGCTGCATGGTGGGGCGAGGGCGATGGGGACGGAGCATGACAGTTGGGCAGGCGCTTTCAGCAGGGTGTGGGTCGGCTAAAGAACAGGCAGTAAGGAGCTGCACGGGGTGGTAGCTGTGCGCAAGCAAGCCTGGGATTGCATGCTCGTGCCCACCTGGCGACGACAGCAGCTCCACAGATTGCAGCTGCACTAGTGCAGTCAGGAGTTCTGGTGCCGGCAGGTACCTGCAACAAACGGACAAACCACAATGGGCGGCAAAGTCAGCAGCGTGCGCAAATCATGTGTACACCCAAAAAAGTGTAAACGTGTGCGGTCGACGCAGCGGCAGTGCCAATGCGCACAGCAGTCCGCTTGCTTTGCCGCGCTACCACCTGGTTAGCCTCTCAGATACCCTGCTTGCTTGCTTGCTTGCTTTCCGCACTACCCGCTAGCAGGACTTGAGCATCAAGGGCACCAACGCACCTGGCTCCCGCCCCTCAATGCTCACTTGCAATGGTCGAGCTCCAGCGTGCGAAGCGTGGTCAGCGTGGACAGCGCCTCCCAGCGGCTCGGCTTTCCCTCGAAACTGGCCACACTCAGGCGGCGCAGCGAGCTAAGGACCGCAAACTGCGCTCAACGGGTTGGGTCAGGAATGGCGGATGGGGCGGGGCAGGGCGGTGCGGGGTGGGTGCATTGCAACCAGCAAGCTTGCGTACACACTGAATGCCTCCCCCTGCCGCTGCAGCCCCGACAGCACAGTAAGCTCACCGACGTCGGCAGCTCGGAAAGCCATGATAGGCGCAGCTCCAGGCTGGTGATGCCTGCCGGCCAGCACCCAGCAACAGGTGCCTGCAGCCACACCGCGCTGCCAATGAGGGCAAGCGCCTCCAGCTGCGTGCAGGCTGCCAGGCCTTCGGGTTCAAGCCGCAGCGTGTTATCGCTGCCTGGCACTGAAATCTTGTATTCCAGCTCCAAGCGCCGCAGGCTGCCGGCCAGCGGCGCCAGCCAGGGCCCCAGCGTGCACGGCACGCTGCCCAGGCGCAGGCTCAGGCTTTCCAGCTGGGTGCACCGCGCCAGGCAGGTATGGAGATGGGCAGCCAGTTGGCGCATCTCTGACCCGGTGTAGTGGCCTCGGGCCTCCAGAGACAGGGACAGCTGCCGCACATGCGGCGCCGCGGCGCTCAGGAAGCGCAGCAGGGAGCTGAAACGCCCGTTGCTAGCAGAGTCACTGCTGGCTTGCAGCTCCAGCGACTGCAGCAGCTGCGGCTCGGTTGTCACCAGCTCATGCCAGCGCTTGCACACCAGCGCGCACTTGAAGACCCTGCAGGCAGTGGGCGTGGGCAGGTCTGGGCGGCGGTCGAGCGGCGGCAGCGGCGGCGCAGGGCGGCCAGTGCAAGCTGCAGCGGCTGCATTCATCGGCTCCTGAACCGACGTTTCGACTCTCTCACCGTTCTCGCAGCGGCACGAGCGCCAGGATGGCCGCGGTCAAGTCGTTTGAAAGGCTGGCCAGCCGTGCGCGCTGTCCCACAGATGCTGGCTCCATGTCGTCGCAAGATGGTGTGTCAGGGACAGGGATGGAGCAACGGCTGCCTGCGCAAGCCGCGCTGGCCTGGATGCACCGCTACGCATGGTCGCTGCGGCGTAGGCAGCGCCGATGCCGGCATGCTGCCGTCGATCAATGGGGGCCAGGTGCCTTTTGCCTCACACTATTTACACAGCAAACTGTGGGCAATCCCACTGTATTTGCAAGCACAGGGACAGACTGCAGGCGGGCGACGGGCTAGCAGGACCTGGGCAAGCGGCTTGGCGGGCGGTGGTGTGGCTATCATGAACAGGCTGCGGTGGCGTGAAGGCCGTCAGGATGAGAGACTGGACCTGGACAGGTCGCTTGCTGGTTTACACACAAGAGATGGGTGGCATGGAGATGATCAAAAGGATTGGCGAGAGATGCCGATGCGTTTGGGTGAGTGGTGCGGAGCGCAGGAGTGATGAATTCGAATGCATGATGATGAGAATGGATCGAACCAACTTGCTAATCGTGAACTGCTGGAGCTGGCAGGCGCACGCTACACTCTTCAAATAAGGCATTCTCACTGCTGATCTGATCGACTAGTTCTGCGCCTACAGCAGGTGGAAGGCGGCAACCAGGGCGGCCCAGGCAAACAGGGAGCGGCGGGCGGATGATTCGCTCTTGGCAGGCGCTGCCTCAGTGCCAGCGAGCGACCCATCTGTAGGCTGCCCCGCGCCGGCAGCACCGGCAGTCGAGCTGGCGTCAGCAGGACCAACCGATGCCAGCTGGAGGGCCAGACGGTCGCTGCGGTCCTTGCAGTACCAGGTGGCAGCTGCTTCGCAGCTGGCGGCGTCCGGGAAGCGGTTGGCGTTGCCCTGCGGAGGCATGGGCATGGCGGGTGGGCAGGTGCATGTTGAGAGGCCGCTCTGCTGTCACCCCAGGAGGGTGCATGCACAACAGAAACCCAACGTGCTCCGCACAATCACGTGCATGCGATGCCATGCCGTGCCGTGCCCACCTGGCAGCCGCCATACAGGAACGGCTCGCAGGCGCGCGAGGCCGCATTGTAGAACCAAGACGGGAAGGCGGCACGGCAGGGGCCCTTCTCGGGCGCCAGGGCGCAAAACTCGCTGCTGTTCGGGCCCTGCTGGGCAGCGGGGGCAGTTGGGGCGGCAGGAGTCAGTGCTGCTCAGCAGGAGTCAGTGCTGCTCAGCAGGCATGAGGGCAGGGGCGGAGGCATGTTTGAGGCGGCAGCACAGCACGCTCTTGCTGAGGCCGTTCAGGTGCAGAGGCAGGGCAGAGCAGGGCAGCAAGAGCAGAGTTGTGGTGGCATCAGCAGCAGACATGCATATGCACAGCAGACCTCGCACCTCGGCAGCTGGAGTGGAGGCGGCGCCAGCAGCGTTGGTCTTGGGCACGGCGCAGAGCTTGCAGGTGGCGCGGCAGTAGCCGCCCTGCACCAGCCAGGCCTCGGAGCACTGCAGGGAGGGGAGTACATGGACCGCACATTGTGCGGGCTGTAGGCCAATTGTGGTGCGGCACTGCATAGGCGTCTGCACTCTGCTTGGAGCATCCACCGATCATATTGCACCCACTTATTCCTCGCACAAGGGCATGCACGCGAGCCCGCACCTTGCCCCAGGCCGCCTGCTGCGCGCAGGTGAAGTTGTCGGGCGTGGGCAGGTCGTCACAAATTGCTGCCGCCGCCGGCTGCTCCGCAGCAGGCGCCCCCACGGCCAGCTGGTCTACCACCAGTTGCTCTTTGCCAGCAGAGGTGATTGAGAAAGTGGGCTCCTGGGGTTCCTCAATGCTGGTCACAGCCGCCATTCCCTCCTCCTCAAATGGGGCCACCACGGTGCAAGCGCCGCCGGCCCAGCCGCAGCGGCCGGCGTCCGTCACCTTGCCCTGGCACTCTGCTTCGCTGCCGAAGCTGGAGCAAGTCACCTGCGGAGGGGGGCAGGGTTAGTCTTTCAGGCGGCGTGGGTGCATGAGGCAGGGTGGTGCGGCTAGTGTAAGCTGGCGAGCAGAACCCCACTGCCCCACAAGCAACTTGCCGCTCGGGCCGCCGGCAGGCTGGCGACGGCGAGCAGCGCTGCCAGTAGCACACAGGCCAGAGGCCTCATGGTTGTGTGGTAGTAGTATCCAATGAATATAGCAAGCGCTTCTGCAGTCATGGGTGGGTAGCCAGAAGCATTTTAAGCAAGCAGCCGCCCGGTTCAGCGGCGGGCGGCGGACGCCACGAGGCACCCTGCGCCGGCGGCGGTGGACGTCTCCGTCGTGCTGCAGCACCCCATGCCGCTCAGCAACATTGCTGGCGTCTGAAATAGCACCTGCGGGGTTGCTGGCGTGCACTGCGGCTTCTGCGAGCGCGAGCGCAGGTTGGCAAGGTCGGCAGGGCGGCACGGGAGTGCTCTGCAGTGAGCTCCAAGCAATCTATATGCACGATCGGTTGGCTTTGCCAGCGGCGAGCAGCGTGTTCAAAGCGTCTTGACGGCCGGCATGGGGACCCTCGGTCGCTGCCATGGGGGTGGCCCAGTTCAATTGGCCCAACCGCGCCTGCCCCACAACTACCCATCATCCCAATAGACCTTGTGTGCCTCTGCACCCCCTGCAAGCGCCTGCGGCCGATGGCCCGGCGCGGCCCCTTCTCTCGCTATGCAGCTCTGTTGACCCTGCTCCTCATCGCCGGCGCGTCGTGCCGAGAGCTGCGGCAGGACGATGAGGAGTCGCCGTCGCCCGAGTGGGTGGAGAGCCCGGCCGAAGAAGAGTGGGCGGAGTCTCCGCCGCCTGACGAATCTCCAGAGCCGGAGGCCGCTCTGGAGAGCGGCAGCAGCAGCTCTGCTGACCCCTACCCCTTTGTGACGGCAGTGATGAAGGGGGATGCGGCCTTCTGCTCCGGAGCGCTCATCGCCCCCACGGTGAGCGTAGCGGCAGTTGGTACAGGAAGCGGCATGGCGCGCCATCTCCGCCCGCCATCTCCCGCCGCACTGCCGCCGATCTGTTCTCGATCTTCCCTCCCTTTGCCTGTCTTGCAGGTGATCCTCACCTCTGCGCACTGTGTGGTGGGCTCCGACAACAAAACAGAGGAGGTGTGGGTGCGCCTCGGCTGGCCGGACCTGAAAAGCAGCACTGCGGTGGAGGGCGCGGAGGAGCGGGGCATTTCCCAAACCATCGTGCACCCCTCTTGGTGAGGACACTATGGGTTTGAATATCTTGGTGCACGTACCATGCATGAGCGCACATGAAATGCATGTGTGCTTCCCGCCGCTGCACGCCGCCCGGTGCGCTTGCCATGCATGCCCATGCATGCGGCATACGCTTGCTCCTGCTTGCCTCCCCCATCCGCGCTCGATGCTAACCTGGCTGGCCTTGAGGGGGCTCACTGGAGTTGTTTTGCTCTGTTCTGCCGCAGCGTAGCACAGCGCAGCGTAGGCCGTTCAGTGCCGCCCCCTCCTGCCTCCCGGCCGCCGCCCTTGCTTCACCTGGAGCATTCCTCCCCTGCCCCTGCCCGCAGGTTTGTCAACCCGCACCCCGCCAAGGAGTCATCCGATCTGGCCCTACTGGTGCTGGACTCCCCCTCTGAGATCACTCCCATCAAGCTGCCGGCTGAGGGGCAGACGGTTGAGCCCGGCACGCCCGTGTGGAATGCGGGGTACAGGTGGGCCTTAGAGTTTGGGTGGATGTTCCCTTGTGTGTTGGATCAAGCGAGCGCACTCTGCGTTGAGGCTGTCAGGGGTACAAGCAAGGGCACAGGCTGTGGAAGCAGGCACGTGTGCAAATGCAGTCAATGTGGCAATTCTGCCATTCGCCGCCCGACCACTGTTCTGCTGCCACATGTGCCTCTGCAGCGTGAGCTCTGCCGGCGGCAGCGAGACGATGGCTCGCGTGGACCTCAAGACGTTGGACCGGGAGGAGTGCCGCCAAAAGTTTGACGGCTTCTGGGAGGTGCGTGCGGCGTGGCTGCGCTGGCTGGTGTTGGGTTGGGTTGGGTTGGCTGGATAGGCTGGGAGGTGCGTGCTGTGCTGTGGCTGGTGGACGGGGAGGAGTGCTGCCAAAAGTTGGATGGCTTCTGGGAGGTGAGTGTGGCTGTGCTCGTGCCCCCAGCTGGTTGGGTCGGCAAGGCGCGCTGTGCATGAGGGCGCGGCAGAGAGGAGGAGAGCCCAGTTTCCCGCCAGCATCGCCGCCCACCACGTCTCGGCCCATTCGAGCAGCCCACCAGCCAGTCCTGTTGCCTTCACGTGGCACATGAGTGCTCCTTCGCTCTATACCGGCCGCACCTCTGCTGCATGCAACCACTCTCCATAACTTCACATGAAATCCCGCCCTGCCCCACACATGCAGCTGTTCTACAAGGCCACCGACGCGATTCTGGACCTGCAGATGTGCACCACGGGGGAGGTGGAGGGGCAGGCCACATGCCGCGGCGACTCGGGTGGGTGGCTTTCCCCGCCCTCTGGCCTTCTGACCTTTTGTTTGTGGCGACAGTCAATACCCTGCTGCTACAAGTCAGCTGCTGCAAGTGGGGTGGCGGAACCTCCTGCCTGCGCAGTCCAGAGCACTCCTGCTGTCGTGTCTCACCTGACCCAGCTCATGATGCACCGTGCTTCACTTGCAATGGCTTTTACCTGCCTTGTTTTGTACCTGCTGCCCCGCCAACGCAGGCGGCCCGCTGGTGCTGGGCGAAGATGCAGATGCCACGCTGATTGGTGTGCTGGCTTGGGGCACGAGCGGCTCGTGCGACAGGTGGGCAGGGGCAATGCGTTTGCTTTGCTCCTCTGCTGCTGCAAGGGCAGCTCCACGAAACTCCAGTCTCCCTGCTGCTGCTGGTGCTGCTCTGCTGCTCTTCTCAGTGTTGATGCCATCTCTGCCAACTGCCCGCCCCGCCCTTGCCCCCTGCAGCCCCAAGCCCGATTCGGTCGACTTCTGGTCGTCACTGCTCAACGCCAGCAACCGCAAATGGGTGAACGACCAGCTCTCCTCCCTGGGACAGACCTCTTCCTCGTCTGGTGGGGACAGCGGCGATGGCAACAACAACGCTGATTCTGGCAGCACCGGCGCCGATGGCAACACCACTGATGCCGGCAGCGATGCAGGCGATGAGACGGGCGGCGATCCCGGCTCTGAGGCTGGCGCAGAGTGAGTGAAAAGCAAGCCGCAACTTTCTGGTGCGGCTGGCCGCAGGCGGCAAGCTCGCCCTGCCTGACACACACGTGTGAAGCGGGCTTCGCGCTGCTGCCCCCCGTTCCATCTCCTCCCCTCTCCTCCCCTCCTTCCTCTCCCTCTCTTTCCCTCTCTCTCTCCCTCTCTCTCCCTCTCCCCCGCCCTCATCTCCCTCCCCACTGCCTGCGTGCACCGGCCCCCCAAACCGAATGCAGCACTGAATCGTTGCCCTGCAAACCCAAGATAAGTTACCACCCGTCTCCGACCTCTTTGCTCTGCGTGCACACACCGAGCGGCCTCCATGCCCCGGCCCCTGCCTGCATGCCCGCTGTCCATTTGTTCGCCCCCATGCTCGATCGTGCCCCTCCAGTGCCACCCTCACCCCCACCCCCGATCTGTCCGCTGCTGGGGGCGGGGCAGCACTACTCCTGCCCCTCCCCCAGTAGATGCACAAGCCATCTCCCAAGACACATACCAACGCCTGACCCAAAGCGCCGTTGCCCGCCGCCCTTTCGGCAGGCAGCGCGCCGGCCGCTGTAAACGCGCGGCCTGTAGTTTTTGCCTTCGTGCGCTAGCGGTTTTCCACACCCATTCGTTGTCGATCCCTTTCCGTATCTGTGATTCGTACCGATTGGTCCGCCCTCGGGCTCGAGGCATGCACAGGCAAGGGCACGGGCGAGGGAGCGGCGGCAGCGCAGCACGGCAGGGCGGCGCCGCCACGGCTATCAACAGCACGCGCAGGCTCGGCATCGCCTGCTTTGGCGCAATGCTGCTACACCTATGATCCCGTTGGTGCTCTTGCTGGCGGGCTTGGGGGCCGTAGCGGCCGGCGAGCCGGCGGCCAAGCCCTCCTGTCCCGTGCCAAGCCGGCCCGTGCAGCTGCCGAAGCTCAGCGAGTCGGGCTACTTGCCGATCGATACCCATGGCAGCAAGCTCTTCTTCCTGTACGTCGAGCCGACTTCCAGCGACTCCAGCGCCCCAGTGCCCATTACCCTGTGGCTGCAGGTAAGCTCAGTGGTTGCTTCCATGCCTGCTGCGCAGTGCGCACCGCCGCCTGGGCGCCGTCGGGCCACTAGGGTTCAGCACTGCCGCCGCTTGCATGTTTGTCCATTCCGCAGGGTGGCCCGGGCTGTTCCTCCCTGTTTGGTGCCTTTTACGAGCTGGGGCCGCAGCTGGTGGACGAAGAGCTGGGCTTGCAAGCCAACCCAGGTGCGCTGGTTTTGTGCACAGCTCGTTGTGGCACTACGCTTTCGTCCTGCTGCTGCTTAGGGTGCTGCAACAACTTGGTACCTGCGCCTTGGCCCTCGTATCCCCAGCTGCACTGTCGCTGGCTCATCACATCTTCCCTGCAGGATCCTGGGCCCGGCGCTCTGCCCTGCTGTTCATTGATCAGCCGCTCGGCACCGGCTTCAGCGTTGCAGGTCGGTGCGGCTGAGCGGGGGGGAGTTAGGGACTGCTCTGTGCACATGCGGCCTGCTGGCCTGCAAGTCTGCTTGTCTGTCTGTTTGCTGCACTTGCCACTGGCCGGGCTGTTTGTTTGCACGTCATGCAGCTGCTTGCAAGTGCACCCTGTTGTGCAGGAGGCAACCGCACCACTCCCACCGACGAAATGACCCTGGCTGCCGACTTGTATGCCGCGCTGCAGGCAAGGCCTCTGCTTTCTTGCGCTGCCCCACTGACGGCGTACGATAACTTATGCGCTGCCCTCCGGCTACCTTGCGCCACTGCGGCAGGCTGCTGCAAGGCGGCCGCTGCCACAACAGCCGCAGTGGCGGCCAAGCGGCAGTCTGGGCGTATGTTGCACCACCTGGCTTCTCCTCGCTGACTCCGCTGCTGCGCAGGCGTTCTTCAAGGACCGTCCCAGGCTGCAGGGCCGCCCCTTCATCATTGCTGGAGAAAGCTACGGGTGAGGGGGCAGGGGCCTTTGCAACAGGAACAGCAGCTTTGACATCTAGCAGACCTGAGGGCGGCCTGAGCTGTGAGCTGGCCGCATTGGCCAAGCATGCTCCATTGCAAGTGCTCGATGCACACTAATCTGTCGCTTGTGTCGTCACAGCTCCCGCTGGTGTGCCGGGTTGCAGACTGTGGCAATTCTCTTCCCTGCCGCTCCTCTGCGCAGGGGCAAGTAGGTGCCGTCTCTGGGTCACTTCATCCTCTCCCAAGCAGCCACACTGGGCGGCACTCGCTCGCTGGGGCGGCTGGGCGGCAGGCCAACCAACCCGGCAGGACCCACCAACCGCTCAGCCCGGCTGGCCGCCCTGCAGCGCCGCCCGCTGCCGCCCCACCTGCTGGCGCAGCGGCCGCTGCTGCGGGAGCCGCCGCTGTTTGACCTGCGGGGGCTGGCTATTGGCAATGGGCTGACCGACCCAGCCGCACAGGCGAGCCGAAGAGAAACCAGGTTGTTCAGGCTGCGATGCCCTGCGTGCATGCGCATCTGCCGTTGCCTGAAGGGCTTTGGCTCTTGATGCTCGGAGCTGCAAAGCAGATGCGAGTGCTTGTGGTGACTGACTTGACAAACCAATTTGACAAATTGAGTTACCTTGCAGGTCCAGGCTGTGGGTGATTCAGCGTTCTTCCAGGGCTACATCGACGAGCAGCAGCGGCTGCATGCCAGCGCGCTCCAGCTGGAGACGGTGCAGCTGATTGCTGCAGGTGAGTGAGCGGCACAGGGGTACAAGTTTTTTCTACAAGTTGTTCTGTCATGCAAGTTCAACGTTGCCGTTGCAATCTGCAGGGAAGTGCATGCTAGCTTGTGAGCTGGTCCTGTACACTGCATTGCACAGTTGCGCTCTGTCATGCCTGCTGCAACGCGAAGCAGCACACCTTCACACCTTCCCATCGTGCCCGTTATTGCAGGGCGCTGGGATGCGGCGCATGCCATGCGGAACCGGGTGCTCGAGTTTGTGCGGGAGGCGGCAGGCGCAGCCACCCTGCTGGACATCCGCAGGCAAGCCGGACATATTGGTTGATCAGGAAAGATGGTGGGCAGGGCAGCCTGGTGGCAGCAATGTTTGAACACATCGGGGAGTGACGGGAAGGCTGACCCGTGGCTGCAATCCAAGCTTGATGGCGGTGCGCATCCCGCTCCCCTTGCAGAGCCTGCTCTGCTCAGGCAATCCTTTCTCCCGCCTCACAACTCTAACCACCCTTGCAGGTACGAGGACTATGATGCCCGCAAGCTGGTTGACTGCTACCTCAACCTGCCGGAAGTGCAGGCAAGCCACAGAACTGCACGCTGGGCTGGCATGCTTGGCAAGGCTCTTTGCCTCCTGGTGTCATGGAGCTGCTCCTGTCCTGGCGCTGCTGCTGGTGCTGGCGGCGCCGCTGCTGCCTCATTCAACGTCAATCATTCACGTCAAATTTCTTCCCTGCAGGAGGAACTGGGTGTGCAGCCAGGCAGCCGATACGCGGCCTGCTCGCCGGCGGTCGGGGCGGCGCTGGGCCCGGATGTGATGCAGAGCGTGAGGCGGCTGATTCCTGATCTGTTGGAGGCGTACCCCCTGCTGCTGTACCAAGGCGAGTTCTGTGTAGCAGGGTGCTGTCCTGATGAATGCAAGCAATGTGTGGGTCTTGATGATGGGGACCGCTGTGTGCCATGCATCCACGCATGCACCCCCCGCCCCACCTCCCATGCACCTCCCATGTACCCAGGAACCTTAAATGCACCTGCCCTGCACCTGACCTGCCATGCAGGAGCTCACGACGCACAGGACGGCCCCACCTCCAACGAAGCCTGGATGGCTGCGCTGGAGTGGGGCGGCGCTGCGAGGTTTGCGGCAGCCCAGCGCCGCATCATCCGAGCCAACGATGTGTGCAGCGGAGTTGGCTGGCAGGCCAAAGGCATTAGTGGCAGTGGCTGGGAAAGCAGCCTGCCCAGCCAGATTGATGCTGGCCCCAGCAGCGGCAGCGGAGCCCGCCTCGCCTTGCCTGGCCGGGATGGCAGCAGCAGCAGCAGCGGCGGCATGCCCGCAAAGGGCGCCCGGCCCATGCAGCAGCGTCGGCTGCTGATGCAGACGCCGGCAGGCACGGAAGGCGGCAGGGAGCAGGTGGCGGAGACGGCGGCAGCCGAGCCTCACGGCAGCAGCAGCAGCCAGGTTGCGGGGGGAAGCAGCAGCAGCAGTGGGTGCAAGGCAACAGGCAACCCGGTGGTGGGCTTTTGGAAGCAGGGCGGCGGGCTGACGCACGTCGTGCTCACAGATGCGGGCCACATGGCCCCTCGGGACGCGCCCCAGGCGACCCAGTGGATGTTTGAGCGCTGGGCGGCGGCAGTGGCGGCCTGAGGCGGCAGCAGCGACATGTGGCACGAGGCAGTAGGGGCTGCGCAAGGTGCCCGCCGCACTTCCTGGCCATTGATCGGTCTGAGTGCCTGCTTTAGGGCTGATGCCTGTTTCCACGCATGCAATGTTCGGATGTCATCTGGATGCATGCAATGAGTCAAGCGGGGCGGGCATGAAGCTGGCGGCAGGTACCCGCACTGCGCCCGATCACTTGGACCACCCAAGACGGCAGCACCGCCGCCGCTGCCCATGCTTGTCTCATTTCGCTCTCTCGTCTTGTCCACACGACAGGGTTGCATCGGAGAGGTTCAGGGCGGCCAAGCAGGTGAGAGGGATTTGCAGCCGCGTTCTTGGCAACGTTCGGGGACGCGGAGGGGCCAGCGCCCTGAAGCTTCCTGCCCAGGCCGATCCAAGGCCTCTCACCCGTCATCCGCTGCATACTGCAGCGACCGAGCGCACCCCTCCACAACACCTGGCTCGCGCAACATGAAGCTGGCGCTCCTGCTGCTGGCCCTGGTGGCCGGCGCCGCACTGAGCGGCGCAGCCAGGCCAGGTGAGAGGGGCTGGGCAGCCCCGCCGCCATGGCGTTATGTGGTGAAGCGGCGGCGGCGGCGCGGGCTCGCCTGCCAAACCTGCCATGCACAGCACCAGCACTGACCTCCCGTGCCTGCCTGCCTTCCTGCCCTGACCTCCAACCACTGTGCAGTCTGGGCTCTGCTGAGCCGCACAGCTAGCCCTCCTCTGCCCGGGGCGAAGCCTGCCATGCCCTCTTGAGCAGGACCCCATCCGCCCTGGCCCCCGCCCTTCGCAGACCCCCACCGCCGCCACCTGAGCGCGGATGCCTCGGCGCAGGCCACAGCCATTGCGGACGCTGTGGCAAAGGGTGACACCCAGGCGGCCGCCAAGGCCATCGCCGAGGCCGTCAGCTCTGGCAATGCGGACGCGGTGACCGCCGCCACTGCGATCGCAGGTGGGACGCTGCTGCGCTTGCCCTTGTGGCTTGGCGGATGCTTGGGGGGTCGAGCCGCAGCAGCTTGCAAGCTGGCCACTTTGCGCTTGGCCAGGGAACGCAGCGCCCTGTCCTCCGCCCCACCCTCCCCGCCCGCCCTCGCCCCTCTGTGCAGCCGCCTCCGGCAACAGCAACGCCATCGCTCAGGCCGCCGCCCAAGCCACCAGCCAGGGAGCCGATGCCAAGGTGAGGGGCCGGGAGTTATGGTGCGGCTGTGCATGGGGTGACACTAGTGCTTGGGCAGAGAGGGGGCAAGTTGTCCGGCTTCCGCATCCCGCAGTTCGCTCGCGCAGTGCCACCAGCGGGCGCCCTGCCCATGGCCCACAGTCAGCCTCCCACCTCCCTCGCCACACTGTGTGTCTGTCACAGCTTTGTGCTTGCAGGCTGTGGCCACCGCCATTTCCGAGGGCTACGGCTAGTCATGGTGGTTTGCCGCCCTGCCCGCCACACGTTCGCGCCTCTCAAACCACACTGTCCGCCTGTTCCTGTGCTTGCAGGCTGTGGCCAGCGCAATTTCCGACGCCACCGGCCAACCCGTGGACCCTGGAGCACTGACCTCCGGCAACTCCCAGGCCGTGTCCAATGCCATCAACACCGGCACGGGCAGTGAGTCGCAGTTCAACTGCATGCAGCTGCTCGTGCGCTTCCAGGATGCATGCTGAATAGCCTAGCTATGCCATTGCGCTGCACTGCACAACTCCATCAACACCGGCACTGGCAGTGAGTCCCTTGCTGGCGTGTGTAGACAGGCTGAATGGGGCGCACATGGGACCCATGCATGCCTGAATCCCTGGTTTGGCCGTGTGTTGCATGCCTTCAGCTGCTCTGCTCCCCAACCTAGCCCTTCTTACCCTTGCCCTTGAGGCACACCCTGCTCCTTGCAGGCGTTCTCCACCACTAGCAGCTTCAGCCAGCAGTGCACTGCTGTCCACTGGCCTCTCAACTGCCCCTCTGCACCTCCCTTGCTCCCTGCCAGCCTGCTCCTCCCAAGCGTCCTCCACCGCCGGCGGCTTCAGCCAGCAGTCCACTGCTGTGGCCGAGGCTGTCACCACAGCAGTGGCCAACATCTGCGGCGGAGGAGACGCGCAGGCCCAGGCCACCGCTGCCGCCCAGGCCACTGCCAAGGTAAGTTCGCGCTTCTGAATGCTCGGGCGATCACAGTTGGCTCAGCGACGCTCACCTCGCTTCTGACTGGGCTGTGGCCCGCGCTCTGCCGCTGCACCGTTTGCCTCACCTCCAGCCCTTGATTTGCGACTTGAAGTCTGCTCTGCTTGCATCTATTGCAGGCCACCGCAGAGGCGTTTGCTTCAGCCGCCGCCTCGGTCCAGTCCTCGCCCGGTTGCTCTGGCTGCGCGTCTGCCTCAGGCACTGGTGAGCAGGCAGGGTGGGAGGTGTGAGCACAGAGTGTGTGGCAGGTGTGTGCAGCACAAACGGCATCAAGTGCAGCAGGCTCAGCTGCTTTTTGCAGCCACAACACATGCAAGCGGACCTGCACGGCCTTAACAGACACAAGAACGTGCCTCAACCGCCCCCTTCTGCAGCCACTGCTGTGGCCACTGCAATCGCCAAGGCATCAGCCACTGCTGTTGCCCAGGCCGCCAACAAGTGCTGCCCCACCCAGGCCCAGGCCATTGCTGATGCGCTTGCAATCGACAAGCAGGTGCGGCTGCCCAGCGTACAAGCTTGGACGGGAGACGTGTTGCGGTGGGATCCTCTGCTGCAGGTCTATGCTCACCCGCTCACCTGCCTCGGCATGCGCCATAGCATGAATGATCAAAACGCCTACTTACGCACCCCCTTCCCCGAGCAGATCGCCACCGCGACCGCCTCGGCGGCCGCCGACGCCTGCGCCAGCGGCGGCGGCACCGCCAGTGCTTCATCAACTTCCATCGCCACGGCTGTGGTGAGGTGCCCGGCTCGCGGTCCAGCTGTCCAGGCAGCGAAGTTGATACTGGGCCTGGTGTACAGTTCATGATAGACCCGTGGTTTGTCATGAACTGTACATGTGCAATCAGCACTTGATCACACCTTGCTCCACTTCCCTGCCTCGGTTTCCTGCCAGGCCCAGGCCACCGCAACCGCCTACGCCGATGCCTTTGCCAAGATCAAGTCGTGCTCCCAGGCTCAGGCCGGCGGCACCAGCGGTGCACAGACTGGTGAGCGCTGCATGGAGTTGTTGCTTGAAACTGAACGTTGCGACATTGCAGGCGGAGTGGTTCTTTGGCGGCAGCCAGTGGCGCATGTGCGGCGGCCGCAGCAGGCGACGTGCGCAGGCTGGCTGCGCTCAAGTGACGGCTCACCAACCGCCCTTCCCGCCAAAGTGAGCACTGCCTGCCGTCACCGACGCTGGCATTTCCTTGTCCCGACTGCAGGGCCGGGCGGCCAGGGCCAGGCGCAGACCCAAGGCCAAGCCCAAACGGGCCAGGGCCAGGGCGGCGGCAACCTGCAAAAGTGCTTCGGCTTTGTGAACGTGAGTGGGCTCATCTCGAAGGCATTCAGCAGCAGATCCATCCCATCAAAGCAGCATGGGCGCCTTGTGCAAGGGAGTACTGCACGGTATGGCCTCGCTGCAACTTGCTTGAAGCTGGGGCAACATGGGCGGTCATGCATGTGCACAGCAGTTCGGTAGCCGTTGCCCCTCTGCGCTGCGCCCGTTTTCCCGCCTGCAGGACCAGTGTTGCAAGACGGGCAAGGACCGCTGCGTGTGCGCCGGCAACTCCAACAACTTCTGCACCTGGGGCCGCGTGGTAAGGAGGCAACTGAATCTGCCGGATGCGGCTTAGTGAGCTGGCGTGGCAAGCAGCTCACCCTGCTTGTGCCGCATGCTGCCCGGCTAGGCTCTCGCAAGCTTGCTGCACATCACCTGCAAACTGCGCCTCCCCCTGCTCTCTGCGTCCCTGCAGCCCAATAGCAACCCACCCGTGTACGGCCCCCTGGTCGGCAACAACGTCTCCGACCAGGGCCGCTGCAGCTGCAGCTGAGACGCTGCTGCCATAAACGGCCGGCGGCTGGAACTTGCACATTGGCAAGTAGCCGCCGGCGCGGGGGGCCTGGCTGGGACCCGAGCTGCCGTGCTGCCCTGTGCATGACTAAGCAGCCGCAGCAAACCCTTGGCGGTACCAGGAAAGAGTCTTTGCTCCGCCTTGCTCAGCCCAAATGCGCCTGCTCCTGGCCTGTGAGAGACACAGCTTCCCGCCCCTCTCCCGCCTGCCTGCATTCGAGCCGCCCACCCTCACCCCCTGCGACGCCCAAACCCTGCTTGCAGCCTGTTCCTGTCCTTTCAGATACAATGTGGTTGCCCACCATTTCCTCTGTAAATAGTGTGAGGCGGAAGGCATCCTGCGCGGGGGATGAAGTTGCAGCAGCAGGATGGCGAAGTTGCAGCAAGCAGGCTGGCTCGTGGCACAGCGCCCACGGCAGCGGCGCATGCGCATGCATGCCCTGGCCAGCGCGGCCTTCACCCGCCGCTGCTCCGCCCGCTTTCCAGGGGACGTCGCCTTTCGACGACATGGAGCCAGCCCCTGTGGGACAGCGCACACGGCTGGCCAGCCTTTCAAACGACTTGATCGCGGCCATCCTGGCGCTGGTGCCGCTGCTAGCGCGGTGAGGGCGTCGAGGCGACCGGTCAGAAACTGATTAATGCAGCCGCTGGAGCTTGCACTGGCCGCCCTGCCCTGCCGCCACTGCCGCTCGACCACTGCCCAATCCCTGCCCGCACCCAATCCCTCAGGGTCTCCAAGTGCGCCCTGGTGTGCAAGCGCTGGCATGGAGTGGTGACAACCGATCCGCGGCTGCTGCAGTCGCTGGATGTGGAGCTCTCTTGTGATACAGATGGCCACCTGCGCTCCCTGCTGCGCTTCCTGAGCGCCGCGGCGCCGCATGTGCAGCAGCTGTCACTGTTTTTGGAGGCTCCGCCCCACAACAGCGAGCCAAAGGCGCACCAGCTGGCGGCGGAGCTGCAGGCCCGCCTGGGGCGCTGCACCCAGCTGGAGTGCCTCAGCCTCCGCCTGGGCGGCGTGCCGTGCACGCTGGGCCCCTGGCTGGCGCCGCTGGCCGGCAGCCTGCGGCGCTTGGCACTCGACCACACGGCCGGCGGGGCTATCATGCTATGGTTAGAGTCCGATGGCCCGGCAGCGTGCACGAAGCTGGAGACGCTTGCTATCAGTGGCAGCAGGGTGCAGCTGTGGACATTTACCGATCATTGCTGGCCAGCGGGCCTCACCAGCCTGGAGCTGCGCCTGCTCTGGGACTCAAAACTGCCGACGTCGGTGAGATAAATGTGCTGCTGCGGGCTGCTTAGGGGGCAGCGGCAGACAGTGAGTGTGCCCGTCTGCCTGCTGGCTGCCATGCAACCCACCCCGCACCACCCTGCCCCACCCCATCCTCTCATTCCTCACGCAACCCATTGAATGCAGCTGGCAGCGCTCACCTCACTGCGCCGCCTCCGGCTGGCATGGTTTGAGGGGGGCGCAGGCGCTGGAAGGCGCTGTCCACGCTGACCACGCTTCGCACGCTGGAGCTCGACCACTGCAAGTGGGTAGCGAGGGAGGCAGGCAGTTGTCAGAGGCATTCCGGTGTGCACGGCACAAACTGCATAGTGACGGACGGCGAGCGAGTTGCGAGAGGCTAGTGCCAATTTGTGAGATGCTTGGGGGCACTTTGCACCACCGCCAGCTGCTCAAGCTCCACCCCTGCATTCATACCACCTGGAGACGGAGCAGCGGTCTGGGAGTGCATCTAACCCTCCACCCTGCTGTGGTGCGCTGAGATGCAGGTACCTGCCGGCACCTGCCTTCCTGGCCGCACTGCAGCAGCTGCAGTCGCTGGAGCTGTTGTCCTCGCCAGGTGGGCGGAGCCTTGAACAGCTAAGCTGCGACTAGTCTGGCAGCCCAAACTGCGCACATTAGTACCCTGTACGCACCTCATTCCATGCATCTTCAGCCGACAACATCCTCCTAAGAGTGACTGGCTATCATGCTCCCTGCCCTTTGCCCTTCCCCCCCTGAGCAGGCGCACGCAAGTCGGGGTTTCCGCACTTCGACGACTTTGAGTACGACTCTGGGGACGACGACTCTGAGGACGAATTTGTGGACGAGCCGCCAGCTCCGATTCTGCCAGCTCAGGAGTTGGACAATGCTCTGGCAGCGCTGGGCGGGCTGCAGCTGACGCACCTGAAGATGTGAGCGGCTACAGGGTGCCCTGCTTTGCGCGGAAGAATGTTTAAAGAGGTTGATGCCCATCAGGTGCCGGCAGCTCTGCGCTGTCGGTGTTCGCAAGCTGCATCGTGCACGCTGGGCCATGCATGCTGTGCTTTGCATGCTGTGGCTGCTGTGCATTGGAACTTACGAACCCCGCTCGCTTGGGCTGCTTTTGCCTGTTGTTGTGCAGATCTGGCTGCAACTT
>VFQQ010001360.1_pt1 | contig 34797 bp, 58 predicted proteins | sample 3512341 | NCBI WGS metagenome assembly VFQQ01 (sample SAMN10412373, study PRJNA504923) | tailings metagenome | isolation source: Relicate 2 Philex TSF1 revegetated site | place: Philippines: Tuba, Benguet | collected 2017-08-29 | reverse complement strand
GGGGGGGGGGGGGGGGGGGGGGGGGGGGACAACGGGTTGCAGGGCGAGTGGAAAAGTAAGCAAAATGAAGGGGTGGAGTAGTGCAATGTATGCACACTTGCTTACAGCCCGATGCAGGGCAGCAACTGCCGGTGAACCAGCCCTACAGCAAGAGCGCTACGTGTGCCCCCCTGGCGCCCACCTGCGCCGCTCCCGCAGCAGGTAGTGCGCCCCCAGCCGCAGCAGCGGGCGCTGCACAGCAGCCTCCAGCCGGCTGCTGTGCAACCAGGCATCATCTGCCAGCGCCCAAGAGAGCAGGGCCGCTGCACGCTGCTGCTGCTGCTGCTCCTGGGCTAACGCCGCAGCATCGGCTGCGCTGCTTGGCGGCCCGCCAGGCCCACCCTGTGCTCTCCCGCTGCCATCCGCCTCCTGCTGCGCTGCTGCTGCGGGCTGTGCAGATGGCAGATGGCCAGCTGCCACGGCCTCTAATGCTGCCGCCTCATCAGGCAGCAGCAGCGGTGCAGCGGGTGGCAGCTGCTGCGCCGCTCGCGCCAGCTGCAACCGCAGCCAGTCGGAAAAGCCTGCTTGGTAGGAAGGCAGAGATCCTGCTTCTCGCTCATGGCTCAACTAAGCAGGAGAGCTTGGGCTTGTGTCAAGCCAGCTGCCCACGCTTGCCTGCAACACAGCCAGCAGTAAGTTCAGCCAGGCGCCTGCCACAGCGCACCTGGCAGCGGGCTGAGCGTGCATAGCGTGTGCACACTGGGGAACTCTGCCACCACGCGGTGCGCCACCTGCGGCATAAAGAAGGGCAGTGGGCGGATGGGTTTGCAGCGCTGAAGCAGAGTTACAAAGAACTGCTGGCTTTACAGCCTACCAACAAGCGGCAGTCGGAATTGCCTCGGCCGTCCCGATCCCCAGCCAACACATTGAGAAATCAACGACAGTTAAGTGCCACTTGTGCATGCCTTCTCCCACCTGCTTGATGAGGAAGTTGCCCAGGTCCACTCCAGCCAGCCCCTTCTGGGTCGCCGAGATGGAATAGAACACAGCCACGGTCGGACCGCCAGCCGCTGTTTCCGGCTCCCCTGCCCCTCCAGCCGCTTGCCCGTCTCCTTCCTCCGGCGCTGCTTGCTGCACGGCATACCGCTGCCCGTTCCGCAGCTGCTCCTGCCCGGCCGCTGGCGGGTCCTCCCAAGTTCGGTCGGAGGGCGGCGGCGCATGATGCCGCGCCTGTGCCGCCACATGCAGCAGGCGAGCCTCGTGCGCTGCGGGCGGCAGCAGGTCATCCATGCTGCCTGCTACGCTGTGCGTCAGCGCGGTGTGCAGCACAACCAGCGGCTCTCGGGGCATGGCCTCGTGGAAGAAAGCGTAGCACCTGCGGCAGAGCAGGCAGGACACATGCTTGGAGTGCGGCCAGCCACAGGCCCCTCACTGCATTTTATGCCTGCCCTTTGGACGCCGGGAAACTGTTTGCAAACAAGCTGGCATGGCTCCCGATTTGCCCACAACCTCAAGCCATCTTCCTTTGCCTGCACAAGCGGCAAACCTCCCACCTGCGGTTGTGGTCGTCCAGCCGGCCCTTCAGGTCCCGCCAGCTGGCAAATGCATGCACCGCCTCCCCTGCCGCAACCTGCACAGGGTTCACAGGCCACCACAGCACATAAACAGCAAACTAATATGTTCCCGCCAACCAAGCAACCAGCGCCAGCATTCTCTCGACCCAGCGCCCAACCAGCCAGCCGCCCACCTGCGCATCCTTCCCAGCACCCGGCCAGCCGGCTGCCCGCCCACCTTTTCCAGCAGCTCGGCGCTGGACGCCTCCCAGCTGATGCGGCGCAGCTGCAGCAGGCCCACGCTGAACCACTCGGCCAGGCTGGCGCGCAGCGCGTCGCTCAGCGCGCGCAGCGGGGCTGCGCCCGAGGGCTGCTCCTGGATGGCCTGCTTGGGAGATGGGATGGGCGTTCAGAGGGGGAATGGGATGCGGGTGTTCAAAGCAGGTCTCAAGCAAGAAGCACCAGATGCCACCATAACCAGCCCTGCCTGCACCAGGCAGCCAGGAACACAGCACAGCGCGGCAAACAACCTCCCGGCTTGACCGCCATCCACACCGCCCACCTGCAGCAGGTCTGCCCGCACGTCCACCAGAAACTTGATGCCCCCGGGCTGCTGGCTGAGCGGCACAAACAAACGGGCGTAGCGCGGGGTGGCCGCCGCCGCCAGCGCCGCTGCCGCCTTAACCAGCGGCTCGCCACCAAGAGCAGCTGTGCCGCTTGCTAGGCCGCTGGGCGGCTGCGCATGCTGGGCCCGCAGCGCCTGCCAGCTGGCAGCTGCTGCATCCACCTCTGCTGCCTGCACTCCGAAGCTGGCTGTCAGGCTGTGGAAGAGCGCCAGGCGGTCGATGCCGTCCAGCCGATGGAAGTACTGCGGCGGAGGCGGAGGTGGCTTGCTTGGGCTTGGAATGTGATCCTTGGGCATTGCTGGCTTTGTTTCATGGTAACCAGCTGTCAGCTTTCTGATGCCTGGCCATGCCAATTGGACATGTATGCCTGGCTTTTACGCCCCCTCCCTTCCATCCAACTCCCACCTGGATGAACACCGCCATCAGTTGCTCCGGCAGGCTCGACTGCGCCTTGCCGTGTCGCAGGCGCAGCGCGGTGGACAGCAGCTGGCGCACATCCTCGTCCCGCAGCGTGACTGCAGGCCGGACAGAGGGGTGCATGCAGAAATTCATGGGAACGCGCAGCAGCCTGGGAAGGGAAGTGAGGGGCAGATCGAGTGGGAGGCGAGCGGGCGGCAAGGGCACGGGACGTGGGTAGTTGCAACAGGTAAGCAGCCAGCGGTGGGCATGCTGCAGCCTGAAGGCTGTGTAAATAATGCATGCTGCTCATGGCACCGACAAGCTTCAAGATTCCAGGCAAGGGATCAAGCAAGGGATGCGGCGCACCGGCGCTGCCGCGTGGCCGCTGCCGGTCGTCCAGCAGCCCCCTCCAGTAGGCCAGGAGCGCCTGACCCTCGGCATCCCCGCCCGCCTGCTGATTAGCCGCTCCTGGGGCAGCGCAGTAGGAGGCGCGGAGGCCCAGGCAGGCGGGAACGGCTGCAAAACCCTGCAGCACCCGCCACGCGCTTGAAGGCCGTCTCAGGATCATATCGCAAGTTCTAGAAGCGCGTGGACAGCCCTGATCGCCTGCAAGAGCCCGCCCCGCTGCCGATGCCCAGCGCATTTGCATGAGGCCGGGCCTTTTGAGGCTCCCGCGTTGTCAAGAGCTTGTTCATTGTACCACCAGTAGCAATGGATCAGCTGCAGCCCTGCGATACGTGCCTTTGCCTCAAGCCCACCGAGGACTTTCGCACCGGGCCTGGGACGTGGGACAGCAGCTGCTCGGTGAGTTATGAAGCGCCGATTGTCGGCGATGAGCGCGCCACCGCCGCTGATGGGCATGTCCACTTGCTGCCGCCGCCGCCGCCGCCGCCGCACCTCACCAGCTCCGCGGACTGCACATGCAGGCGTGCCGCGCCAATGCACGGGCTGTGAAGAGGCCTAGGAGCGAGGTGAGTGGTGGATCTGGTGTGTGCAGTTGGAGTCGCAAGCAGGCATGTCGGCCAATAACCTGTGACAACTTCCAATGCTGCTCCTTCGTGCCGTCCTCTGCAGGCAGCAGACCAGGTGCCTACTGCTGGCCCCGCCGCGGATGGCGAAGCACCCCAGAGCCAGGCAAGCGCCCGACTGCTCTTTTGGCCATTTGAGTAGCTGCTGTTGCCATGCATGCACTGCCTGCCGCACAGCGCGCTGCCCCCATGGCGCCCTTTCATGAGCACACCGCCGCTGCTGCTGCCACCCCAACCCTGTGCCGCAGGTGGCAGCCCTGATGCGGCTAGGTCTGTTCCAAGCGGCTCTTCGAGGGGCCAGCCCAGAGGCGGCTCGCGCCCTGATGCAGCAGCTGCTGGCGGCGCAGAGAGCGGGCACACTGAGTGACGAGGCAGTGGCTGATGTGGCGCTGGCATACTTAGAGCTCAAGGCGCCGCAGCCGCCGCTGCGGCAGCCATCGGCAGACGGGCAGGAGGGACAGGAAGAGGAGGCAGCAGCGGCGGCGGCAGCAGCAGCAGCACTGGATGCGGTGCCGCCAGTGGCAATCGGCCTGATACTGGAGCTGCCCTCGGAGCGCTGCTGCCGCCAGCTGTGTGCGCTCGCCCGCCGCTCGCCGCTGCTGCTGGGCCAAGTGCTCAGCGTGTCCGACCCACGGCCGCTGCTGGCCGAGGGCCTGCTAGCGCCAGAGGACCTTTTAGAGGTGCTGCAGCGGCGGCCAGGCAACGCCGGCCTGCCGGCCCTGGCAGCGGTGGCAGCGGCTGCCGCGCTGCTGGCGGCGGCACCGCCGGGGCCCTCGCCGCAGCTGCTGTCGCTGGTGCGGGTGCTGGCAGAGAGCCACCTGCTGCTGGCGATAGTTGAGGCGGGCCACCTGGCGCCAGCTGCGCTGCGGGCTGCGTTAGAGGCGGCAGACGGCCCAACATTCACCGACATTTTCAAGGTGGGATGGCGAGCAGGTAGCCGACGAGTGCGTGTGGCCATGCAGTGTGTGTGGTGGCAGCAGGCAGCAGGGGCGGCGCCAAGCGGCAGCCTTGCCAGGCAGCGGAGTCGGGCAGTCCTGCTCGCCTGGCACATGGCCTCAGCCCAGCACCGTTATCTCCCCTGTCCCGCAGTCCATGTGTACCAGTGATTCGGCGGGGCAGAGCTTCCTCAAGCAGTGCATGCAGCGCGCAATGCCGCGGGCCGATTACGGTGCGTGGTCAGGGCCTGCTTCACCTGCATGCTGGCTGTTGTGCATGCCCGACGAAGGGCTGAGCTTTGCATGCTGTGCGTTGCATTGTGCTCCTGAACGGGCTCATGCACCCTCGTCTTGCAGGCCCTGCGGCTGCTAGCTGCCTGGTGCTCACCTGTCCGTTGCCGTGCCCTGCCCCTTGTGCCTACAGGCGAGCTGATGCGCATCTCCATGCTGGCAGAGGTGGCCAAGACCGCGCAGACCGTGACAGACAGGGCCACGCTGCTGGGGCTGCTGGAGAAGGCCTTTGACTGACTTTTACTATTTGGTTGAAGATGGATTTTGACTGACCTGCTTTTGTCTGTGACGAGCTGCCCGATACCAAGCATCTGCAGACTCACTTGCAACAGGCAGCTGTGTAGCGCTGGTGGTGCAGACTGTGAAGCAATGCTGGTGGCAAGCCTGCATTGCAGCGGCATGTTACCTGTGGTCGGGGCATTGGCTGCTCAGCTGGATGTCGTCCTTTTCAGGCGCACATAGGGTTGTTACATTAGGGTTGGTGGGTCTCTAGTACAGTGAAGTTAATCACTAGGGGTGGGTTTTCTTCTCAAGTGTGCAGGTGCAATCAATTGAATCTTCTCGTGCGCAGAGAAAAAACGGCAGTCCCGAGCGAGCAAGGCAAGGCTTGGAGAAAATGACTGCTCATGTCAGAAGGACGATGGTGATGCTGCAACAACGGTGGAGTGCGGGCGGAGGGTGCGGGTGGGAGGACGCTGTTGGGCAGGCACCACCACCACCACAACCCAGCACTAGGACAGAAAGACAAGGGATCAGACAGTTGCACGGAGGGGCAGAGAGCAGCCCCCTAGACGGGAGCAGCATGTTGTTTGGCCGGAGGCACCACGTTCAGACAAAACACAACTAGTAGTGCACGCCTGCAAGTGCAGGCACAGGGGATGGAAGGGGAGCAGGACGCCAAAAAGAGCAACCAGGCAGGTGCAAATTCATGCGCTAACAGGCCGTGCCTGCCTCACGAGGACGCAGCAGCCAGCGGCACAGCAGCAGAACAGTGCATGGCAGTGGACCAAGTGCTCAAGAGCAGCTTGGCTAGGCAGGTCTTCCTTGCCAGCTCAGCACAGCCTCAGCTCAGCTCCACTCAGGAGTGAGCTCGCTGGGCTGCTGCGCGCGCTGCTGCTGCTCCTGAGGGGCGGCAGGGCTGCTGCCGCGGGCGCTGCCGCTGCTGGTGCTGCCGAACAGGCGGCTGGCGGCTTTGTTGGCAGCCTTAGTCACCTGCTCCTGGTAGTCGGCATCAACCCACTCGCCTGCAGTGGCGATGTTGGGTTGTGGGTGGGCAAAAGATCAGGCATGCGAAGCAAGAAGTCAAGTGGCAAACATGGGCAGCCATATGCCAGTAAACAACATGACGCAATTGCGCAGCGTGTGAGCAGCATGCACAACCAGCAGACATTGAGCTTTGGAACATTGCCCACCCAACACGGTGACATTTGGCACAGCAGCAGCAGCAGAAGCGCACCCTCCAGTGAGAGCCAAGCAGGTCACCGGCACGGGCATCACACAAGGCAACCCAGAGTTAGCGATCACTACACCCTGCACAACAGCAAGCAGCAGCAGCAGCAGCAGCAGCGACGCACCCTCCAGCAGGCCGCCCATGGGGTCGTACTTTTGGCGGCGCGCCTCAGGGGCGGTCACCGCATTCAGCTGCTTTATGGGGTCAAACTTGCTGGAGCCCTGCGGAGTGAGGAGGCGGTTCTAATGGGTTGGTGGCACACAAGGCAGGCTGCTTGGTGGGCCACACTTGCTGCTTCGACAATAAATACAACACTTGCCGCGCCCAGCATTGCAGTCCGGCCATCATAGCAGGCGCATGGTTGCGCATGGTTGCTAAGGGAACACAGCCCGCCTTGCCTTGGGCGCCTGGATGCCGCGCAGCGGGGTGGGGCCCGAGGGCGCCTGAACGTCCCGCAGCGGGGTCGCGCCGGACGGCACATCCCAGCTGCTGCTGTTGGCGGCCCTGCAATGATCGGGAGGCGGTGGCAGAAGCAGCTTGCGTAAGAGACTTGCCATGCCCTCCCGCTCCCCTCATGGCGGCACTGTGCGTTCCGTGCAATGGACTGCCAACCCTTAGCGAAAGACAGTGCAGCCGCCGTGCTCACCAGCCGTCCAGCAGCCAGCCGATGGGGTCCCAGCGGCCGTCCGCGGCCTTGAAGCTGGGCAGGTCCATGGTCAGCACCGCCGCCGTGGGGTCTGCGCAAGCGAACGCAGGTTTGCGGGCAGTCCTTGACATGGCACATTGTGAGATATGCAGTCTCGAGCAATGCTAATCTTGCAATGATCAGTACCAAACCGGGCACTGCTCTCTCACCATACTTGCTGCGGCCCTTGGGGGCCTCCCAGCCCGCCGCGGCGTCCAGAGCAACCGCCACCGGGTCTGCACACACATGCGGGGCAGCACTGGGCAGATGGGTGAGCACTTTGCACGAGGCTTCATCGAGGAGCATCTGCGGTGCCAGCATGCTGGGCACCATCAGCCATAGCCGGCAGCACTAGTTGGCTGCACCAGTGCTTCCTCACCATACTTGCTGCGCCCAGTGGGGCCCTGCCACTCGGTCGACCGGGCGAGCGCCAGGAGCGGCGCGGCAGGGTCGTACCTACGTCCAGAGGCAGGTGCAGACTGTAAGCGACTGCAGAGTATGGGGAATCAAAGCAAATGCAAAGCAGAGCGCCTAGCAGTTTTCCAACTGGAGGCAGACAAAGCACTGCATTGCTATAGCTAGGCTCACTTGGCTGCGCCTGCGGGGGTGACCGAGAGTGCGTCCAGCAGCAGGGGCAGCGGGTCTGCAGGGGCGGTGGAAAGGCAGGCAGGTTCAGCATGTCGAACAGAGCGCTGCTCATGAAGAAGGCTGGGAGGGGCTGCACAAGTGTATGTGCAAGGGCAGTTTTCACATCTGGCACTGCAGCAGCTGCATTACTCAGGTTGCTGAACGCTTGCCAGCCGGCGGAGCAATCATGCAGTGCAGGCGTCAAACAACAACCTGACCAGGCACGCTCACCATACTTGGCGCGGCCCTTCACCGCCTGCCACTCCAGCACCGAAGTGATCAGGTCCTTCCAGGGGTCTGCGGGGGTGGGCGGGAGTTGGGAAGCCGCGTCAAACCCCGCATGCACCTGCCAGCTAAATTGCCCGACCTCGAAGCTGCAACCCTCTGCACACTGCGCCGCCACGCACCCACAGGCCCATCTGCCAAGCAGGCGCAGCACAAGCCACACACTCTGCAGTGCCCTCCCAGGCACGCGCACCGTAGCGGGAGACGCCGGTGGGCACGCCGCCTGCCGGCGACTCGGCCCAGTCGTGCAGGGCGGAGCCCAGCGGGTCGAACCGCGAGTAGCCGCCCCACTCCTGCGCTCACGGAAATGGGAATGGCACACTGGCCATACTGACTGCCGGCCTGCTCGCCAGATCCGCCTGTAGGCGTTGCAAGAGCGCTCCCCAGGCTCTTCAGGGTGATCGGTGCACTTGCATGACTTGCACGTGGTGACACTGTCGCCACTGTTGATGCAGACAAAGTTGCCTCTGCAAACAGCGAGGATGCAGGGCGTGCCTCCGCAAACCCTCTGGCACATGGCACCCCCACCCCACCTCCAGCAGCTTGGCCTCCTTCAGCAGCGAGTACACGGGGTCGTACTTGCTGCCGCCCACCGGCGGGCCAAAGCGCTGTGCAGCAGAGCGGGGCCAGGGCAGGCGCGCAGCTGGGTCGGCGCCTTGTTGCGAGCAAGTCAGAGGTGGCGTAATGTCAGGCGGCGGCTAAGCAAGCGTCTGCATGCACAAAAAGCGAGGGTTTGTGTGCCCCACCTTGAGCACGTCTGCGGCCATGTCAAAGGGGCTGTCGCCGCCCTCGGAGGCCGCCATGCCACGCAGCTGCAGCGGGGTGAGTGGGGGAACAGCAAATCACAGTTAAGCTCCGGTTCAGAAAAGCTGCGCTGTCATGCTTGCAAGGGCAACAGCGGGGTGGCGCCTCCGACCGGCCGATGCAAAGCGCTCCAAAGGCCCGACCCTACCCCACACAGCTCACCAGGGAGCGTGCAAAGTCGTAGCGCTGCACTCCCTTGGCGGGGGTGGCCGCCAGCAGCGCGCGCACCACGTCGTACTTGCTGTCCGCCTGTGGGCGAGGAGGGGAGCAGGCGATAGAGCAGTCGCCACCAGCTCAGCAGCGCAGGTCAGGGGTTGGATGCCGCCGTGCGACGCGGCTGTAGTAGCAGGGTTGCCCAGCCCTCCCCGCCATGCACAAACCGCACTGTTGGCACTGCCCACAGCGCCGCCACAATGCTCACCTGCGCGGCGGGTGCAGCCGCAGCGGAGGACAGCAGGTCCAGCATCATGTCATACTTGTTGCTGCCGCCAGCGCCCTCCTCCTTGCCCTTGTGCATGGCCGACAGGCCCGCCAGCAGCGGCGCCGCGGGCGCCAGCAGCAGGCTCAGCACGTCCAGGCGCTTGCCGGACTTGGGCTGCGCCCGCGGCGCTGCCTGCGCCTGCTGTGCCTGCTGCGCCTGCTGGTCGCGCTGTGCGGATGCCACAGCGTCCGCCACAGCCGCCACGACCATGCGGCCGGTGGCCGCCTGCAGCTGGCGGCCTGCGCCGTCGATGCTGGACGCACTCAGCTGCTGACCCGGCCCTGCGGCAGCGATGGCGGCTGCCCGCTGCTTGGCAGCGGAGCGGCTGCTGCTCTTGCCGCTGCTCCTGGCGCTGCTCTTGGAGGTGGCAGCACCCACCAGCGACTGCACAGGTAGGGGTGACGAGCCAGATGGCACGGGTGATGGCTTGGGATCGGCGTGCCAACACTCCCACCATCAACCATCTGCACGCGCAGATGCAGCACCTTGCCAACAGAAGCATGCAGCTCGTACCAGCACCAGCACCAACCAGCACCCTTAAGGTATAACCAACCTTCAGGGCGTCGGTTGCGGCGGCAAAGAAGCCCAGCACCGCCACAGCCGGCTCCCGAGTGCTCTCCAGCGGGGCCAATGCGTTGCCGTCTGCGCCGCTGCTGTCTGGCTTGGCTGCCGCCGCTGCCGCCGAGGCGTCGAGGGTCATCTTGCCCACCTCAGCCGCTGCAGCTGAGTCCAGAGTCATCTTGCCCACCTCGGTCGCAGCAGCCGCATCCAGGGTCATCGTGCCCACCTCAGCTGCCTTGGCAGCAGCCGAGTCCAGAGTCATCTTGCCCACCTCTGCTGCAGCGCTGGCATCGGCAGTCATCTTGCCGGGCAGCTCAACCGTCATCTTGCCGGCAGTGGCGGTTGTTCCAGCGCTCACCGCTGCTGCCGCCTGCTGCCGCTCCTTCTCAGCCGCCGCCTCCAGCTCCGTGGCAGCCGCCAGCTGGCGCTGACGCTCCTCCTTGACCGCTGTCTCGGCAGCTGCTGCGGCTGCCAGGGCGGCCGCGGCCTCTGCCTCCCGCTTGGCAGCGGCGGCAGCCTCCTCCTCCTGCTGGGCCTTGAGGCGCAGCAGCTCCTGCTCCTTAGCCTGCGGGTGGGTGGGCAGGGGGGGAGGGGGGGACACCGAGTCATATGACGCCAGCAGTGCGAAGTGGTATGCATCGGATGCAGCTGAGGCGGAAATTCCAGCTGCTAGTTGTGCGCTAGCGCTGGGCAAGGCTTTGGTCAGCCGGCCCCACAACCCAGCCAGCACCCGCCTCCCAGCCCACCTGCAGCTCCTTCATCTTGGCCTCCCGCTCCTGCAGCATCTTCAGCTGCACCTGCTGCTGCCGCTCCTTCTCCGCGGCCGCCTCCAGCTCGGCGGCAGCCGCCAGCTGACTCTGCCGCGCGGCCTCAGCCTCCGCGGCCGCAACAGCCGCCGCCTCCGCCTCTGCCTCTGCCGCAGCCATGTGTGCCGCGGCCTCGGTGGCCAGCAAGCTGTCCCCACCCTCCGCAATCGCCTCCACCTCGATCAGTGCGGTGGCCTCGTCCGCCGCCGCGGCCTCCAGCTGCTGCGCCGCCAGCACGCTTGCCTCCGCCTGGCGCTCAGCCTCCTCCTGCATGCGCTGCTTGGCGGCCGCGATCCGCCGCGCCGCCTCTGCCTGCCGCTCCTCAGCGTTGCGGTAGGTCAGCAGCGAGGGCGGGTGCTCCGCCGCCGCCGCGGCTGCTGCCGCGCCAGCTGCTGCTGCACCAGCAGCAGCGGCTGCGCTCACTGCCGGCCCGGCCGCCCCAGGGCTGCCGGCGCTTGCAGAGCCGGAGGCCGGAGGCGCTGTGCCGCTGCTGCTGCTGGGCCCAGCAGAGCTGGCGCTGCTGCCAGAGCGCGGCCGGTTGGCAAACAGCAGGAGGGCGGCGGTGACAGCTGCCAGCACGGCCAGCGTGCGCAGCGTCTCGGGGTCTGACAGGTCGGGAGCAGCGACCTGCAAAGGAGAGCGAGCAGGCAGGAGGAGCAGTGGGTGCTTTGGGAGCTCCATGGCAGTTGACTGCATTCGCATCTGTTTGCCTTGGGATTAATATGCTCATACAAGTCGTTTTCCCTGCCAGTTGTCGCCAAGCGCAGAGGCTGCCTGCTCACCTGACTCCGCAGCTGGCTCAGCCGCGCACCCAGGCTCTGCTCCTGCTGCTGCACCACAACAGGGGTGGGCGCCGCAGGGGCCGCCGGCGTGCTGGCGGGCGCAGCCGCGCCAGACGTGACGGCAGCAGGCGCGGCCGGCGGCGCGGCGGCCACCACCGCAGCAGCGGTGGACTTGCGGCGCAGCTTGGTGTCATTGTAGAAGTTGTGGATGGTGGAGTACTGCCGCTGCTGGGCAAGAGAGAGCGGTGGACGGAGCGCTGCTATCTATCAGCTGGATGTTGCCCAAAAGCCGGCCCAAGCACACAGTGTAATAGCTGCAGCTTAGCGTTCAGCACATGTACTCGCATACAGCATGCTGACTTCCCAACAGGCAGGCGGACCGACCTGGTTCCAGGGCCCACGGCTGGTCAGCCATGGCTGCGCTGCACCCGTGCTCTCGTCAATCACATCGCTGCACAGCAAGGCAGGGCAGGGCAGGGCTAAATGCTGAGGGTCAATGGGCAGCAGCATACATGTGCAGTCAAAGCAAAGCGGCAACCTGGTAGCACAGCCGCACTCTTGCTGGCAGCTGGCCGCACCGGCAGGTGCGACTACAGCAAGCAGGACACGTGGACACATTGTGCAGCCTGGCTTGCCTGGACTCGGCACGCTGCGCCACGGGTGCCGGCGGCGGCACTCCTTCAGGCGGCTTGGCCCAGGCGGCGCTGCGTGGCCAGAAACCGGTCAGCGGCAGCAGCAGGATCGCCTGCACGGGCACCAGAAAACCAGCTGTTACCCTTGGACGCTCGAGGTGGCCATGGCAAAAAAGCCGTCATAGCGAACAACCAACGAAGCATCATGCACTTTGGATGGGCGGCATTGTCACAACATGCCTCCGCTTCGAGCAGGAAAGGAGCCGAACCAGAGCGGCTCACCCCTGCTGCAGCACGAGCAAGCCAGGAAAAAGGGCCGGTGGCTGGCTTGGGAGGTGGCGGCGGCGGCGCAGATCGTGACGGCTCCTGCAAAGATTCAGGGTTATCATGCGCTCATGAGGGCTGCTGCATGCCAGAGGAGCTTCAGTTTGTAGATACCAGCTGTGACAACATTGCTCACCTCAGCTGGGCGGCTGCCCAGTGCGGCGGCGGCAGGCACAGCCCTGCAGCGGCGGCGCGGCGCTGGGGCAGCCGGCAGGCGCCTGGCGCCCGCCAGCCCCTTGGGCAGCACGGATCGGCTGCCCAGGCGGCCTGCCAGGCCGTCAGCCTGCTGGCTGCAAGCCAGGGCTCCCATCGGCAGTGGGGGGGCACTTGCAAGCACTGGGGAGCTGGTGGGTAGGACGATCTGGCTGTCGAAAAGCCTATGGGCTGCGCCTGGCGCCAAGCCGGCAGCTGCTGCCCAACTTTTTTCGTGGCTCGGCGGCTGCTGCCGTTTGCAAGCCTGCCCGGCGCTGGTCCCACTTTGTAGCAGTCCGATGAGCACCAGCCAAAGGCGTGCGGCCGGGATGACCGGCCGATCAGAATGAATTTGCTGCTGTGCTGCGCTTTGCCGAGCGGATGGCGCCCTGCTTGGCCTGTGGGCTGGCCTAGTTGGTCTGTAAGCACCGTCTGGCGACGCTGGGGTCATGGGAAGCGCACAGCACCGGCCAACTGTGCAGCCCACCGCCCCGCTGCCCACCGCATCCCCCCTTGCACGAGGGATTGGTTGCAGTGGTGTGCACTGTGTACACAAGACCAGTGCCTTCCACTGGTAGGGACTGCATAGCACAGGAAGGTTTTCTGGCAGTGGGAAGGCATCACTGCCAGCTTTGATGACCCTGTAGTGCTCGGAGCAGGCCACAAGCCGCCGCTGCGCGGCAGCCATTATCCCCCCCGAAGGAGCAGCAGGACTTCCTTTGCAAGCCATGCCCAGGGGCGCCCCATTTGAATACACCAGCCACTGAGCACAGTTTCTGCATGGATGACCCTTGGGTAGCTCTGTCAGAGCAAGCAGGGGGCCGCAATGATGCTGGATGCCAGGAGGCCGGCAGCTGATACGCAGATCTTTCGTTCACGCGAAATCAGGCGGCCGTCTGCATCAAGCGCTTCATATGTGTGCCCGACTTGCAGGCTGGAGGACTTGGCAGTTACCTTGCAGCGAAACATTGAGCCCCAGGGGCCCCACTCAGTGCGGTCAAACGTTGGTAATTGCCGCACGACCGGTGGCGCCGCGGAGTCAGCGGCGCCAACATGCAGTCAAGCCACCATAACGGCGCGGCCACCGGCCTGCCTGAGGCCGGATCGAAGACCGCTGCTTGTCATTTCAGACGCCGCGGGATTCTCTGGGCCGCCGCCAGGTCGCAGCTCCGCGAGGGCAGGTGCGCGCCAGGCCCGCGAGGCCCGCCTGATCAGCCAGCCGCAACGTCCCAGGGCTCATGCATGCGGCCGGGACGGCCTGCGGCGCTGCTGCAACACTCCGCCCCCCGCCGCCGCCGCTGCGCAGGAGCCAGAGAGCGCCTGCGGGCTGCCAGCGCTTGCCAAACAGTTCAAGTGCACCAATCCTTTCAAGCTTCAGCAGCGGAGGCTGGGAATGTCAGATCCAGCAGCGGCACCACCCCCGCCACCCAAGCCGCCGCTGCGCAGGCCGCCAGTTGATGGCAAGCTGCCGCCGCTCGTTTACGCCCTGAGTGAGTGGCGCTTCGCCTGCACGCTGCATGCAATGTCGACAGCCTGGCACACAGCAAGGGAAGCAGGTGCCGGCGCAAAAAGGCCGCCATCTGGTCACGCCTCCTATTCTGCCCTTCACGAGCCTCGCTTGTCTCCGCTCACGGCCATGTTGACTGCCATCATCCCCCCGCCTTGCAGTTGCTTGCCTGTTTGTCACGCTCGTCATCCTGCTGGTCACGGCTCACCACGTGCGGCGCATGCGGCGGCTGAGGCGCGCACGGCAGGAGGAGGAGGAGCAGCAGCAGCGGGCGCAGGAGGCGGCAGCGGCAGGTGCGGTGCGCCGGCTCAGCCACGTGTCGATTGTCGACTGAGCAGCCTCCAGCTGTGTCACCTGAGCCACATGCTCGCAGCCTTGCACAGCCGCTGTGTAGGCAGAGCAGCGAAGCTGGAGTGGAACGCCTGAGCCAGCTTTTTGCAGCCTTACGCAGCCGCTTTCAAGGCAGGACACCACGACTGGGTCTGCATGAATGCCTGAGCAACTGCCCATCTGCCTTACGTTCTGGCGGTACGCCCCTCGCACCCATGCCGCAGGCATTGCGGCGCTTCAGCTGCGACATGTCTGGATCCCGCCGATTGTGGTCAATCCAGACGCATCCATGGCTCTGGCACACAGCTCGGGGGCCTGGAAGCACGATGCAGCAGCACATGCGGACGTGAAGCAGCACGGTGCGGAACGGGAGTTGTTGGTGTGGCCGCCCGCCAGAGAGCAATATAGGGGACAGCTGGATTACTGTGAGCTTGCAGGTCATGCCGGTCCCCCATTTCTGTGCACCGAGACCTCCAGCTGTCCATGCCCGTGCAGGCGGTCCCGCGAGCGGCGGCAATAGCAGCACGTGCACTTGCGGCGGCACCCACTGCGGCCTCGTGGTGGTGGTGCACGGCCAGGAGACAGCCTTCAGCCACGTCTCGCTGTCTCCTGCCACGTTGGCGGAGCGCTGAGCGACGCTAAGAATACTAGATTTGTTTCTGCGACCTGTATCAGCCGTCTTCTACTAATACTACGTGTTTCACTGCAGTTCAGACCACCTACAGTACAGTTTACATGGTGCAAGAATGAATGTCTGTGCAGGGCATGCACACAAATGAATCATAGAGCCCGGCTGCAGTGCAAGGCCTGGCATGTAATACTAGATCGGATGCAAGCCATCCTAGTGCAGAGATGCAAGTGCAGAGGCTGCATGCAAGGCCTGGGGCACTGGTCAGAACCTAACCTAGGCCAGCGGCGGCAGGGAGAAGCGCAGGAAGGCTGTGGGCGTCTGGCCAAACCTGCAGCAGTGGTGTGGCAGTGGCAACACGTTGCGGTACCTGGTGGCACTGTGCCCCCATGCAGCGTGCCAAAGCGCAGTGAAGCAGGCTCTGCAACTCGTACTGCAAGCAGGCGTGTCGCGCACCCGACTCACATTATGTGCATGAAGAGCCACGCTGCGGGGCTGCTCAGCAGGATGGCTCCCAGCAGGGCCAGCGCTGAGCCGTGGTGCAGCTTGAACAGGTCCAGCCCCCGATGCACGGTCAGCTGCACCATCATCCACGCCAGTGCAGCGCCGCACACGGTGCCAATGACCTCGCGGTAGCGGGCGTGGAGCTCTGGGCGGCGCCGCACCAGCAGCACTACCGCCAGGCACAGCAGTATGTAGGGCGCACAGCGCAGCGCCAGGCCTGCGGGCATGTATGTGGCATGGGTTGATTTGCTGCAGCTGCGCACATGCGAGGCACAGAACAAGCATTCGTGCAACAACGCCTGCCACCTGCGCCAGCGGCAAGCGCTCAGCCGGCTGCCCGCCAAGCCATGCTCCTTGAAGAGCAGCAGTGAGCCATGAAGCATGACTGCCCCTCGGAAGCCGGCCACGTCACTCGCAGCACGTGAGCAGTTGTACTCCCTGTGTTGGCACGACGCATGGCGGCAGCGGATTGGCGGCGGCCGAGGCGGCGGCGGCAGCGGCGGCGGCGGCGGCGGCATGCTGGAGGCGCGCTACGTTCACAATCGATCACAATTCAGCCTACAAGCGGCATCGACTCACGTCCGGTGCCCGTCGTCGCGCCAGGCGCGCAGCCGGGTGCAGAGTGTGGCCCCCACACGGGTCCCTGTGGCCCAAATTGGCATTAGGCGAATTCGCCGTTGCTTATTAAAGCCCCAAAAACAGGAATCAAGCAGACGAGCAATCGCCCAAGCCGAGTCCTGCCCGTCAGCGCGCCCGCGCCCGCTGTGCTCCCACAAGCGATCGCTTTGCTGAACGCCCCTTTGACTTCAGAGGTTTTACAAGGCCCGCATGGGCTGCTGGAAGTGCTGGAGGAGAGCAATACAGGTACAGGGGGAAGAGACAACGGTACAAAACTGCTGCAGTGCGAGGCACACGTGCGAGTGCGCGCTGCATGGCCGCCGCTCCATTGTTGCATGCCGGCCGGCAACAGGCGCCTGCTGCGCAGCCCAGGAGCGCTGGGCACCTCATTTGCTGTAGCTGATCTTCATGGCATTCTGCGGCGTGACCTTGAAGCCCTGCAGCCCTGTGAGCGCCACGGTCGCCTGCAGAGTTGGGGGGTGGCCAGGGGGCACGAGCATTGTGGCCGGTCAGCATGCATGCAGCGCATAGCATCAGTGCGATCGCAGTCCGCGCCCAGCATGTGATGCTGAAACCAACACCAGCATCACACATCACGTAATGTGCAGCGGCAGGCCACCAGGCTGCAGCGGCATGCTTGGCAACGATCTGCCGACCAGCCCAAGCTTGCCTGCATCTCCGTCTCAAACTCCACAAACGCGATGCCGGGCTTGCTGGGCACCACCGTGACCTCCTTGCAGCCTGTGGGGCACAGCGAGCATTGATGGGCGCTTAGAGCAGACGAAATCACAGCATGAAGAGGAACAGCTGCCTGTCATGCCGCACATGGATCCGCCCACCTGGCAAACTGCGCAGCAGACACACAGCCAGCAGGGCACATGTGACTTGGCATAGCCGCAGTGCACTGGTGTCGCCCTGACGGCCCTGTGCCCGTCCCACCCTGCTCCTCCCGCCCACACCGCCCGCCGCCCCCACCTGGGAACTGCTGGAACAGCATCTCCAGCATCGCCGCAGTGGTGGCCGCCGGCAGGTTCTCGATGAACAGCTTGCTGTTGGGCCGCCCCACATCCACCCCCGCTGCCGCCGCCGCCTCTGGCTGCTTTGCCTTCTTGGCCGCGCCCTCGCCCTCTGCTGCCGCTGCCGCGGGCGCCTTGCGAGGCTTGCCCTTTGCCAGCTGCTTGGCCGCCTTGCCGCCCTTGAGCATCACCACCTTGTTGGAGGCGGTGCGCGCGTAGCTCACACGCTGCGATGGGTGGGAACGGCAGCAAAGGGCTCATGATGCATCAGGGCACGTTGGCAGGGTAAAAGGGAGTGGCAGCCCAGCCGGCTGCCGGCATGCGGAATGCACGCCACACCCGCCCAGACTGGCCCTGTGCAAGCTCACCACCGGCTTTTCATAGAAGGGGAAGCCCTGCATGCCGCGCAGCGCATTTGTGGCCGCCGCAATGTCTGCAAACACGATCCATGCCTGCACACCATGGGGCCAGCCAGCACGGGGCACAGCACTTCAGCTGTGCTGCAGATAGGCTGAGCAGCTCCGGCTTGCACCACCATGCACTGTGCAGGGAGCTTTACAGAGCTGCACCTGCAAGCAGCCAGCCGCCACCGTCACACGCCGCGAGAAACAGCAGCGGCTGCTCACCTGGCCGCGTAGCCGGTCGGTGCGCATGGTCACGACATCGATGATCTTGCCAAACTGCCCGAACAGGGCATACAGCAGCTGCTTCAGCTCTGCATGGTGGTGGGTGGGGCAGCAGCAGCCGGACGGTCTGTGGACAGGCACAGCAAACAGCGGTCGAACCACAGGCGGCAGGCAGTGGCGGCGGCGCCCGCGGCGGCCTGGGCAGGGCGCCGCGTGGGCCTGATCGCTGCATGCACACTTGTACAGGCGTCCGCTGCACATCTGAGCAGGCCGCGGCGCCTGAGCGGGCCGCTGCGCGCCGCTCAGACCCTGCCCGCGGCGCACCGTGCTTCTTGATCTTCTCCGGCAGGTTGTTAACGTAGATCGTCTGGTTGGGGGGTATGTCAGCCATCGTGGCGGGCGTCTGGGGCAGCGAGCAGTGGCGGGGGCTGGGGACGCCACGGTGGGCCCGCGAGCACTGCGCTAAAAGTGCTTGGACTGCCACTGTGTCGAGTGCGAGCACCGATGGGCCCGCCGGCGCCCGCCCCCGGCCTGCATGGGCGCCAGTCCCTGGCAGGGCGCAGCACGGGCGTGAAGCATGGCCGCCGGGCCTGAATCGGCCTCTGGGCTGCTAAGTGCGGAGCCCCCATCATGGTGAGCGCAGCCCCGGGGCCCGCAGCCCCGCAGGACATGCCGCCGGCGGGCAGCAGGGCGGCGCTGGGCGGCCTGGAGCGCTGCAGCCGCTGCTGGCAGTCCTCAGGGCGGCGTGGAGCGGGCAGCAGGGCCCAGCGGCGGCCGCCATGCTCCGCCCCCATCCATGCGGGGCTGCAGCACCGCACTGAGGCCGCCGTGCCGCCACCTCCCGCCCGCAGGCACCCAAGGGCAAGAAGGTCGCGGCGGCGCCCGCCGCCGTGAAGAAGGCGGCGGCCCCCGCCAAGCCCGTCAACCCGCTCTATGAGAAGCGGCCCAAGACGTTCGGTGCGCTCCTGCCACCGCCTGCTGCACTGTGGCTGCTAGCTGGGCATGGATGAGGAATTCGCAATGGCCGGGCTGTCGTCTGCTCGCAGCATCGCAGCGCCCAGCCCCGCACATCGCCGCGCCTGCCGCGGGCTCGCTGCACATTTTGATTGCCCGCTGCTGCTGGCGACTGTGATGCTGTGCAGGCATTGGCGGCGACCTGCCGGCCAAGCGCGACATGCGCCGCTTTGTGAAGTGGCCCAAGTACGTGCGCATCCAGCGGCAGCGGCGTGTGCTGAACCAGCGCCTGAAGGTGCGAAGCTGCTGGAAGGGGTGAACGCTGGGCAGGGGATGTGTGGGCCACAGACGCAGCATGTCAATGCATGCCGCGGCCAAGCAGATGCAGCTGCTTGTCAGTGCGGCAGGACAGCTGGCATGCTGGGTGGAGAGCAGCACATCAGCTAGGCGGCAGTGGGAGCCATCCATTAGCTGGAGCGGAGAGCACACAGCCGCCGCACAGCCGTGGGCAGCATGTGAACCAGCCGACGGCCTATCAGCACCGGGATGCAGCAGGTGCAGGAGGCATGGAGAACAGTGCGAGCATTTGCTTTGGAACGTGGGGTGGCGCCATGCAGCGGCACCTGCAGGCGGCAGGCATGCAGCCGCGCTGGGAGCTTGGTGCACTGGCCAGCTCCATTGCCAATGGGCGCTGCTGCAGCAGCGGCGTGCAGCATCTGGAGGATCAGTCGGTGCAGCTATTTGCCAGATTGCAGCGCAGCGTCCTCAAGAGCGGCTGCGCAGAAGTGCTGCAGCCTGGCTGCAGCAGCACGGCGCCGGAATGGCAGCTGCCGTTCGGGCCGCACAGAGCGAGCACGGATGCAGCAACATGGTATCGCATCCGCTCTGCACCTTGTGCTGTCTCAGCTGACTGCCTGCCGACTGCTGACTGCCGCCTGCATCACCACGCTCCCACCCACCCCACAGGTGCCCCCTGCCCTCAACCGCTTCACCCGCACGCTGGACAAGAACATGGCCGAGAGCCTGTTCAAGCTGCTGATGAAGTACCGGCCCGAGGACAAGGCGGCCAAGAAGGAGCGGCTGCTGAAGGAGGCGGAGGTGCGGGGGCGGGCCTGGGCATGCGTGGTGAATCGTCTGGGTGCTGGGCTGGGTGCAGGGGTGTCAAGAGGTGATCCCTTGGCCGCTCAAGGAGGCGCAGGCGCAGGATGCAGCGCAGCGCTGCACCGGGCGTGGAAGCCATCATTGCTCTGGCAGACAAGCGGCTTGCGGCATGCGCTGGCTGCTTCGGCGGGGCTGCTGTGCCCGTCCTGCAGCAGGGCGGCCTCCACAAACCAGCCATGGATGCCCGCAAGCCGTGCTGCCCGCTCCTGTCTGCGCCTGTTGGCAACAGCACACTGAATTGCTGAGCCGCGCCTTCCCCCGCCCCACCTGCAGGCGCGCGAGGCTGGCCAGGAGGTTGAGAAGAAGAAGCCTGTGGTGGTCAAGTACGGCATCAACCACATCACGCAGCTGGTGGAGAGCGGCAAGGCGCAGTGCGTGGGTGAGTGCGGCGGCGCGCTGCCGCCCGCGCTTGTGCTGTGTGCGTGTCAGCTTTGTTAGGTGGGGTGAGCGACGTGAGACGGCAGGGACTGCAGCGAGGCGCAGCGGGCGGGCGAGACAGGCCCAGCATGCGTTGTTCGCACCACAGCGCAGTGCTGTCGGTATGGCATGGCTGGGCTTGCAGCACAGCGTGGCAGGGGCAATCCAGCAGGCTGGCACAGGCGCTGGAGTGCCATGCTAGGCAGCAGGGCAGACGGCACACTTGCTGTGGCTCGGCCAGCACATGCAGGCAGGCTGCTGCCCTTGTGCACCCATGGCCGGCAGCACAGCGCCCAGCTGGCGTGCTGTTTACAAAACCCTTCCCTTTTCTGTCCAACCCGCCGCAGTGATTGCGCACGACGTGGACCCCATTGAGATTGTGGTGTGGCTGCCCGCGCTGTGCAAGAAGATGGGCGTGCCCTACTGCATCGTCAAGGGCAAGGCGCGGCTGGGCACCGTGGTGCACAAGAAGACGGCCACCGCGCTGGCGCTGACGGCGGTGAAGAACGAGGACCAGCGCGAGTTCGCCAAGCTGGTCGAGTCCTTCAAGGTGCGGGCGGCTTGTTAGAGTGCAGCACTGGGTGCTGGACTGGGGGTTTGGAGACCAGTGCCGCATGGCCAGGCTGGATGGGTTGAACGCTTCCTATTTGTTGTCAGGGATTGCTGATGGCGTGCGGCAGTGTTTGTGATGTGCAAGCAGAAAAGCAATCGCTGCAGCCTGAAGCTCGCTTGGCTGATGCCTCGGCATTCCCACAAGCTGGCCTTGGCCTGCCTGCTCCACATCTGCTGCCCCTCTCCCCAACTTCCACCCCCCTCCCACCCTTCCCTCTTACCCCGCAGACCATGTACAACGACGGCCCCCGCGTCAGCTGGGGCGGCGGCATCATGGGCCCCAAGAGCCAGGCGGCGCAGAAGAAGAAGGAGCGGGCTCTGGCCAAGGACGCCGGCCTCCGCGTGTAAGCGGGCAGCACCCACCTGCCGCTCACCGCGCGCCGGGCCGGGACAGCCCGGCCAGCAGGGTCGGCGTGCCGCGCGTGGGCGCGGGCGCCGGCCGGGTGTTGACAGCCGAGTGCGCCGGGCGGCGGCCGCAGCTGGGCCAGCGCCGCCGCCCGCGATTCTCCTACTGCTCTTGCGCCGGCTGTAACACCCATACTCGCAAGTGCTCGAGGCCTGGATTTCACATTGTGCGGCCAAGGAGAGGTTGCCAGCAAAGCAGGGCAGCTTGATGCGTTTGCTGGGCGGCAGCTTGGGTGCGGCGGGAGGGGGGGCACGAGGCAGGCGCGCCTGGCTCTGCTGATCGGGAGTTTCCAATTGGCGCCCACGAGTCTCGAGCGAGTGCTGTGTGGGCCCGCAGCAGCTCCCCCCGTCTGCAGGAGTCGCAACCGGGTGTTTGAAGCCTGCTCAGCCCCGCCAAACCTGGGCGCCACCCGCACACCCGGCGCACCAGTAGCTGAATCACAAGTCAGCTGCCCTTCGGAGCCTGGCCAGCTCCCTCACGCCGCCGCCGCCGCGACCGCCGTCACGGCGCAGCGGCCATTGCCTGAGCTGCAGTTGCCAGCATGCTGCCCACCTACCGAGGGGCAGATGAGGACAGCAGCCGGCTGCAGGGTCCCCTGCTGGCGGCACGAAGAGCGCGAGCTAACGGCGGCTCCTCGCAGCCGGCAGTCGGCCTGATTTTGCTCACCGCCGCGTGCTGCATGATGCTGCTGTTCCAGGTGCGCTGGGTGCTGTTCTGCTTTGATTAGAAAAAAAACCATGCGCCTGATTGAACAGCAATCCTGGTGTGTGAGACTTGCTTTGCTCGGCTCCAGGACGCCAGCTGCCCTGCTGCTGCTGCTGCAACACCTCAGCTGCGTCACACTGCGAAAACCGTCCCGCTGCCTTGCAGCTGTGGGTGGGCGTGGTGCGGCAAGGCAGCAGCGGTGCCGCAGGCGCCAGCGCTGACGGCATGACGGCCACGCAGCGTCGTGCTCTGGCAGCTGCACGGGCTGGCGGCAGGCGCGGCAGCGGCGGCCGGGACGGCACCTTGGCAGCGCGCGAATTCCCTGCACCACACCTGCGCAACTTGGTGCTGGTTGCGTGCCACAGCGTGTACACGGGGCTGGACTTTCACACAGCCGAGGAGAAGAGCTCCTGGTACCTGCTGGATTATCAAAAGGTGGGTGGGTGCTGAGCGCTGCTGCAGCGGGCGGTGGGAGTTCCCATGGTCTGGCCGGGCACCAGGGGGTGCAAGGAAGGCAGTTGCCACGTGGTGGCTTGCCAACTTTGCCAGGTGCCAGGCCGAGCCAACAGGGCGCCCGTTGCTGGATCCACCTCGCCTCTGGCGCCCCACGCTGCTGCAGGAGGTGCCTGGGCAGACCAACAGCTTCATGGAGCACATCCAGCTGGGGGTGAAGGAGGCGGCAGCAGACCCGGATGCGCTGCTGCTGTTCAGCGGCGGCAAGACGCGCAGGTGCGAATGGGTGCGGCTGGCTCATGTGCTGCTGAACTCAAGCCAGGCAGCTCATGTGCAGGTTTGCAGCGAGGGCACCAAACGCTTATCAGTTGTACTGTGTGTAGCATCCGTCCCATCGTCTGCCAAATGGGTTGACCACTGTGCTGTGCTGCAGGGACGCAGGGCCGCGTGCGGAGGGAGAGGGCTACTGGCTGGTGGCGGAGGCAGCCAAGTGGTGCGCTTGGCACGCTTGGCCCTGCTGCAAGGGGGGATCAGCAAGGGTTGGACACACGGCGAGAAAGGGCCTGGGCATGCTGCCACATTGTGTCCCTGACCACCAGCTAGCTGTTGCATGTGTGCCTGCGCACCAGGCATGAGCACGCACACCTGCCAACGAGCCACCCTCCCACCTTTCCTGCCCGGCTCAACACCACTGTCCCCAGGTACGGCCACCCCGAGGTGCGGGGGCGCGCCTTCACCGAGGACCGGGCCCGCGACTCGCTGGAGAACCTGCTCTTCGGGCTGTGCCGCTTCTATGAGCTGACGGGCCGCTACCCCGACTTTGTGGTGGTGCGCTGCTGGGTTGCCTGTGCCTTGCCTGCCTTCAGTTGCACGTGGTCCTTGCTTGAAATGGAGTTGGGCGCACTTAGTAACTTGTCGCCCTTGTCCCACTGAACATGTGCGTCAGTGGGTACGCACTTCGTCTTTGCCCACCCGCACCGCACGCCCTCATCTGCAGGTGGTGGGCTACGATTTCAAGGCGCGCCGCTTCTCGGACCTGCACCGCGCTGCGCTGCGCCTGCCGCAGGAAGCCTTCCGATACGAGGGCACGCCCGCCCTCAACGAGGCGGCGCTGCGCGTGAGTGGTCAGCAGTGGGTGGGCGGGCAGGTGGCACGGGTATGAGTGCATGCCCTCCGGGCACTAGGGCAGCCTGGCATCCCATCGTTGCCAGCGCACTTGGTCCAAGCAGGGCACCTGTGTCCGCGCAGGCTGGTCCAGGAGCCGCAGGAGCTGCATGGCCTGCAGTGATCTTGCACTGCATCTCTGCTCAAGTTGCTTTTGCTGCAGGGCGAGGAGGCAACGGCGCGGCTGTATGAGAGCGACCCCTACGGCTGCGGCACGGAGCTGCGGTCAAAGCGCATGCAGCGCGATCCGTTTGCAGCCGGCGGCTACAATGGGGACAGGTAGGGGGCATGGCGCTGTGGCAGCTGGGAGGCAAGAAGAAAGTGAAAGCTGTGCAAGGCGGTAGTGCTGCAGGCGGCTTGCTGGGTTTGCCTGCAGGTTGTTGCCAACCACCTCTAACTGCGACATGCCGCCGCCCCTGCCTGCTCCCCTCCAGCTGCCCACCACCCTGCCTTTGCCTCTCCTACCCATCCTGCTGTGCAGGTGCCCAGAAATAACCGAGCTTCTAACGTACTGCGGGCCTGATATCTATCCAGGCGGGCTGCCATGGGACGGCACCGCATGATTGTGCTTTTCTTGCAACTTTCATTCATGTGACACCAGCTGTGGCTATGCACACACACGACTGGGAAGGTCGCTGAGGGCAGCAGTGCTGCCAGGGCTATATGGACAAAATGTAGCAGAGAATGTACAACATGTTCATCAGGCCGCGACGTATGCATGGCCGGCCTGCTGCCAACCGCTGCTCACTGCACAGCCGCTGAATCCACCACCTCAAACTTGATGCCGTGCGCACGCAGGCGGTCCACATAGCCGGTGCCCCACAGCAGGGAGGCGGGGGTGTGCACGCCCAGGGCGGGCAGCTTGCCTTTCTCCTCCAGCAGCGTGATGGCGGCCTGAAGGCAGGAAAGGAGGGCAATGAACGTGGGGGCGCAGCTGTAGCTGCCGCAGGAATGAGCAAGCGGGCATGTGGACAATGGCTTTAGCTGCCCGTGCTGCCACTGCTGTTGACAGGAATCAATGGGATGCCCCTCACAAGCTGAAGGTGTTTTGCAGGTCGCACCATCTACCAGGAGCTCACAGATAACACACACCAGCTCAGCGCACCTGCACAATGAATACAGAGCAGGCAATGTAGCCGGGCTCTGGGCCGCTGACTCGCGTGACAATCTCCATGTCGGGCTGCTGGTCTGGGGAGGCAGGGGCACCTGCGCACGTGGAAGGCATCGAGTGGCACTAAGCGTAAGCGGTCGTTATACTTGGCTGCATATCGCCACCCCAAGATGCGAGTCACATCTGCCCAGCGCAAGTGTGTGCAAGGGAGTGCACAGCGGAAGTGCAGCTGGGGAACGCAGACACCAGCCAGGCTGCACCTGTAGCGTATCCCCGTCCAATGTTGGTGAATGCAAAGGTGGTCTCCGCCATCTGCTGCTCGCTGGGGCCCTCGTGCGTGAACATGCCTGCCGGACGGCAAGGCAGGGGGCATACGTAGGGTGAGCGTGGTTGGGGTAGAGACGTGGCAAGGGACGAGGCAAGACGGGGGCAGAGGAGAGGCCAGCAAGGGCTGGGATGGGGTGCAGCAGGAGAGGCGAACAAGTGCATGCTTGCACAGCATCCAGGATCCCACAGCAACGCTTGCATGTCCGCCACTCGCCGTAGCTGAACATGCGCGGGTACTTGAGGAGCACGTTGCGGCCCCACTCGCGCTGCGCCAGGAACGCAAAGGCGGCACCAAAGCCCTGCATGGAGGAAGGGGGGGGAGGCGGCTGCACGCCGTCAGCACGGAGGGCAGGAAGCTGGGCCAGACCAATGCATCTGCTCCTGGGCAGGCCTGTCGTGACGGGGCAGCTGGCAAGCCTCCTGCCCATCCCGTCACAGCACACTCCAAAGCACACCCCCGCTCGCCTGCCACAGCATCATGTACATGCGGCTTGGCAGGGTGAACACGATGGAGACGTTGGCGGGCGGGCCCACACGTGCCATGGTGCGCCGCACCACAGAGGCATCGGCGCCTGGGCAGCAGAGGCAGGATGTACAGGCAGGCACACTTGGGTCAGACTTGAAGGGGATTGGGATGGACTTTTTGCCCGCAGCGGCCCTGCCTGCACCGCCCAGGGACCCACCCATGAAAGGGAAGGTCCAGGCGTTGAACCGCTCATCCCAGGCGGCGCCCGTCTGGCGCGGCAGCTTGGGTCCGGGTACCTTCAGGTCCGGCTTGCCGCGCTTCTGAGGTTTTTGGGGAGTGGCGGTGCGGGTGGGCAGGGATGAGGTGGGTGGGATGGGTGCATCTGGGAAAGCTAGGGCTGCGTTCGGCAGGCAAGGCAGCCTGCAGCCCTTCAAAATGCGGCTGTAGCCATCAAGGCCCCACTACTCCAAGCAGCATGCCTCTGTGCGACCGCCCACCTGCTCGGCCTCCTTGCGCAGCTTGCGCAGCTCGCCCGCCGACGCAAAGCCGAACACGGCGCTCTGGTACGTGGGGTAGTGGCCTGCAAGAGGGGATAGAGTGAGGCGGGAACTAGGTTGAGCTAAAGAAACCAACGCCTGGGCTCACTGCTGCAAGCAAAGCAGCTGCTGATGATTTCTGCCTGCATCAGTTGCCACCTACAGCGTCCCTTTGCCCCACCCACACCTCGGAAGCCGTTGGGCCCCCCTTGAATGGTCAGAGCGCACTCCACCTGAGTGCACCGTGCCGGCGGCTTGAACTGGGCAAGGGTGTACTGCAAGCAGGGAGTGGGTGAGGTGGGCGTGGCAGGGCATGAGAAAAGCCACAGGCGGAGGTATGGCACAGCAGGCAGCGGCACTCTTCCGCAACAGCAGCAGAGGGCCAAGGGCGCCGGCTGGCTGCACAGCACCGCAGAAAGCCAACAGCAAAGCAAAGCTCCCCTCCGCGCCTGCACCCCCAGGTCGCCGGGCACCGAGTCGAAGCCCACGGCGGACGCCACGTACACGCCCGCCGCTTTGGCGGCATCGTCGTACAGCAGCTCCATGCGCTCGATGAACTCTGTGTGTGGCAAACAAAACAGTTAGCCACTGCAAAAGCAGGAACCCTTTCGGGAGACGCCATGTCGGCATACTGAGGTGCACAGCAGCCCTTGAGCGGGGCTCTCTCTTGCAGGCATTGCTCAAAGCAAGGTAGGGCCCAGCTAAGTTGCGCATTCAAGCAGCCGCCGCGTCCAGCTGGCCGCTCTATTGCTTTCACAACCTCTCCAGATTGCTGAGCGCACTGATATCGCTGCAAGCGATGGCTGTTTCATCCCTTGCCTGGCTCGCCGCAGATGTCCAGATAGTGTGTCCCTGCCTCGCAGCACGCCTTGACGACCGGCTCTCCAAACAGGCGGAAGGGGCCCACCGTGTTGATGCACACAGCACAGGATCTGCACAGACATTGGGGCAGCGGCGTGCAGGAGGGGTGAGCAAACAGCACCGCGGGCTTGTTTGCTTGCTGGCGAGGCAGGCGGTGAGCATGCAAGCATGGCGCCCGCACAACCACTGCTGCGTGCAGACACAAGCATGACAAACGCCAGGCGACAATGCAGCAAGCACGCACGCTCCAGCTGCGATCATCTTACCGCGCCATGGCCAGCAGGCTGTCGGGCGATGCCACATCGGCCACAACAATGCCGGGAGCAGTGCCGCCGCTCAGCGAGGCGGCCAGTGCTTCCAGCCTGGAACGGTCGCGCCCCGCAATGGCCCAGGTGCTGCACAAGAGGGGGCAAACTAACCAGAGCAAGGTTTAGTAGCGCAGCAAAGGGGCAGCGTGATGGCGACACACCAGGGCACCAGACCTGCAACACAGCAGCAGCAGGGGCGCAAGAGAAGACGCACTCCGCCCGCTAAGCCGCACCCTTTGAACCCTGCCTCAGTGGCCAGGTGCTGCACGATGCGGCGCCCCGTGAACCCTGTCGCGCCAAACACGAGGATGTCATACTGCCGCCCCGCCATGGTGTTCAGGGGGAGATGCAAATCCGCTGCGAGTGACGAGACAGGGGTGGCGGCGGCAGCACCTTGGTGGCGGCCGAGAGGCGGCGGCACAGGGGCGCGGCCCGCCGACGCATTGCGCACGTCTATGACTTGTGCGGCTCCCCACAAACAGCTCGTTGCGTCCTACCTCAGCCCAGCTCTCGCTTTGCGCTGGGGTTTGACGGCCTGAAGCCAAGGCGGGACGCAGGCGCTTGCCAGGCCTTTGGGCTGTTTCTGGAGTGCGATCACAAGCAACCGAGGGAGTGTGAGGCCTGGGGCAGCCTCTTTGGCGCCGGCAGCGCTGAGGGCGGCGTCAGCGCGTCAGCGATGTCGTGGCAGATTCCAAGTGCCATTTTGCTGCTCACATATTGCAGCGACCACTGATGATGATGATAAGAACTACGCGTGTGGTGGTGTCGGATTCACAAAACTGTGTAGCCCGAGGGCGCATGCCGCAAACCGCCCGGCGCCGCAGCTCACTGCTGGACTTGCCCTGCTTGAGCCAATGCAAGGGGAGTGGCGAATTTTTCAATTTTGGCACGACGGAGTACATCACATGCAAGTGGCAAAAAAGTGCACTTGCTTGCAAGGGTGAATCAGGCCAAACTGCAGAGCGGCGGCAGCGGCGGCAGCGGGGCGGCAGGAGGGCGGCGGTCTTGCAGTCGCATCCAGTGTTGCAATCGCAACCCAGATCAATCTCATTGTTGTTTGCCATCACATTCCGTTGCAAGAAAGGCCTCCACAAGCGGGTCGCCCGGGTGAGGGCATGGCGCAGCCTCGGGGTGAGATGCATGCGATTCCACGACATGTTCGAGCTTCAAGCGATACCGCGATGGCACCAGCGCTCCCCATGGGCGCCGTGCAACATGCTCCCTCGCTCCCGTGCCCTCGCAGAGCCGCCCCTGGCCGCTGCCTTAGTAGCTGGGACTCCAGCGGGGCTGCAGGCTGCGCAGGACGCCCGCATCTGGCTCCCTGCCGACCAGCTCTATGGCCTCCGCCTCGCCGCTGGCGCGGACGCGCTGGTGCGCCTTGCTGCTGGCGATGCCGGCCTTGTTGCTTACACTTGTCATGTGATTGTGCGCCTGAAGGAGGTTTCTGCAGTTTTATTTGGCTTGACACACTCCTTTCCCCCACCGCACCAACGCAGGTGGGCGTGGCCAGCGGCAATGGCAGCGACAACCTTGCACCGCTGGTCGACCTGTTTGCAGCCGCTGACAGGCTGCCTGGGCTGCAGACGAGCGCGGCAGCCGGTGCTGATGCAGACTCACAGCCGCCGGCTGGGGCGTGCTTGGTGGCGGCGCAAGTGTGGCCCGCACAGGGGCTGCAAAAGGGCACAGTGGCGCTGTCTCCGGTGCTGCGCGACGCCCTTGCACGCCCCGAGGCCGGCGTCCGCCTGCTGCTGTACCCTGCGCAGCTGCAGGACGGCAGCAGCAGCGGCGAAGCTGTCAGCAGCAGCGGTGCGGAGGTGGCACAGCGATGTGCTGCCGTGTACGTGCGTCTGTGCCGGCGGCCAGGCGTAGGCGGCGCCCCCGTGCCTGCCCTGCTGCCGCTAGCCGCCAGCGAGGCAGCAGCCACCAGCAGCAGCAGCGCAGGCGCAGCAGGTCAAGAGACTGCAGCCAACCGAGCGACGCCGGCGAGCCCAGCAGGCGTGCTCAGCCCAGCCATGCGCGGCAAAGCTGGCTCGCCCGTGGCGCTCAGCCCTGCGATGCGGGGCGGCGCCGCACCACCCGTGGCTCTGAGCCCGGCCATGCGAGGCGGCGCAGCACCGCCTGTCGCGCTGGGCCCGGCTGGCCGGGGCAGCAGCAGCAGCAGCACGGCGAGCCCAGCCGTGCCCAGCAGGGGGCGTACAGGTAGCGCCACTCCAGCAAGCGGCAGCAAGTCGCGCCCACCCACTCCGTCAGTCAGCAGCACTGCCAGCGCCAGCAGTGTCACCCGGGGTGTTGCGGCGGCTGCACGGGCTGACGACCGAGCCAAGGCGGAGGCGGTTCTGGGCAAGCTGCTTGAGGAGGGTGAGCAGATACGGTTTGTGGGATGACAGTTTTGTTTGGGATGGGGCGGCAGGCTGCATGCTGGATGGAGGCATGGGACAGGGTGGCAGTACGCGCTGCCAGCCATGGGACTGCTGAGGCAGGCTGCTGCACACCGAACGCCTTCCTAGCGGCATGCTGGTGCGGTTGCTCTGTCCTCCTGATGCCCGTGCCTGCCCTCGCGAAGCCAGCCCTGATGCCCTGGCCTGCCTGCCCACCCCCTGCAGACCCGAGCCCGCGGGTGCGAGGCATGGTGGAGGGTCTGCTGCTGCGCTGCCTGGCGGGCCGCCGCCTGCTGGCCGGCAACCTGGTGGCGCTGCCGCTGTTTGGCCAGCACGCCGTGTTTGCTGTGGAGCATGTGGCCCTGGCTAGCAGCGGCACTGCCCCTCCAGCCGCAGCATCCTGCGAGGCGGCGGCAGGCCAGGCACAGTCGGAGCCAGGCAGCCAGGCAGGTGTGCCAGCTGTGCCACCGCCAGTCACAGCGGACACGGCCGTGCGGCTGCTTGCTGAGGGCGAGGCGCCGCCTGTGGCTGGCCAGCAGCTGCAGGAGCGCGACTGGCCTGCCGCTGCAGCGGCGGCAGCTGCTGAGGCGCTGGGCTGCGGGCCAGAGGATGCGGGGGCGGTTGCCGCGGCACGGGCAGTCAGCGTGGGGCTGGCCAGCCGCAACATCACGTTTGATCAGCTTGGTGGCACCGACAAGCAGGTGGGGCAGGCTGCGTAATTAAAAGGTGGCATGGCCGTCTGCTCTGGGTTTCCTGCAGCAGAGCTCAATAGCGTGCTGCCTTCCAGCTTGTTGACATGGTCGCATGGTTTGTGTGTGATGGCCGATGGGTAAGGTTGGATCTGCCGCAGAACAACCATGAGGGCATCTCTCATTCTCGAACCGCTGTGTGCAGGCCGCGGCGCTGCGAGAGCTGGTGGTGCTGCCGCTGCAGGCGCCCCAGCTGTTTGCTTCGTACAACATCACGCCGCCGCGGGGCGTCCTGCTGTACGGCCCGCCCGGTGAGCCTGTTGTATAAGGAAGAGGAGAGGAAGGAGTGTATTAGATGAGAGCTGCGAGGCTCACTGGAGCTGATGTTCAATATCGCATGTTGCGATATGAATGATGATATGAATCTGAAGAACCGGTTACTTGCCACGCCTCCCCACCCGCCTCATGCTCCCAGGCACCGGCAAGACGGTGCTTGCCTGCGCCACCGCCACAGCCGTGGGCGCCCGCTTCTTCGTGATCAACGGGCCCGAGGTGAGGCAGTTAGCTGTGGGTAGTTACTTGCCAGGTTACAGAGCCCACAGGCTCCTGTTTCCTCACGGGCACTCTGCGACCGTGCTCGCCGCCACGTTCCTTGATGCTGCCTATGTACAGGCAGCTTGCCTGCCCTGCTTCAGTGAGCCCTGACCACCTGCCGGCTGCAGGTGGTGTCCGAGTATTTTGGAGAGTCAGAGGCGGGCCTGCGTGGCATCTTTGCTGCCGCCGCCGCGCTGCAGCCCTCGGTGCGCCTGCTGCTGCTGCTGCTGCTATTGCCTGGCTTGACAGAGTCAGCTTGTAAGCTGGGTGGCTGCTGGGTGTTGCTGCTTGGGGGCACCTGCTGCGAAGCTGGGCGGATGTTGGTTGTCGCTACCTGCAGCACCAACTGCAAGGCTGGGAGCTGACCTGTTGCTGGCAGCTTGCCTGCTGTACTTTGTGCTGGCCGGCATATTGCCTGCATGCAGCAGCTATGCACAACCTGCTATCCGCGAGCCACTCAACCGCACCCAGCTCCACGCTTTCTACCCTCCCTGCCATACAGGTGGTCTTCATTGATGAGCTGGACGCGCTTGCACCTGCACGTGGCGGCGGCCCGGGCGGCGGCAAGGGCTCTGGCAGTGGTGGCAGCTCAGCACGTGTGGTGGCCACGCTGCTGACCGAGATGGATGCCCTGGGCGGTGAGCTCTGGGTTCTTGATTGAAGTTTTCTTGAAGATGTGGTCTGGAGGTTTTGCATCAACTCCAACTCTATATTCCAGGGCGCGCCACGTTCTGTCTGCACCACGTCACACCGCAGTGTCACGCAGCATGGACGGCTGTGTTTTGTGCCCATTCATGCCCCACCTCATCTGCACCTGCTTGCCTTTTTTGCAGCTGCGCGTGTGGTGGTCATGGGCGCAACCAACCGCCCCGACTCGCTGGACGAAGCGCTGCGCCGCCCCGGCCGCTTTGACCGAGAGGTGGGTTGGCAGTATAGTAGCGAAGCACTTGTTGATGGTGTCAGGGTTGCCGCCATGCTGGCAGCCATTGCTGGCAGGCATCACAACTGGCCCTGCCTCAGGTAGTGCAAGCAGACAGGCTCTCCATTTGCCGCTGCTCGTCAAGCAGGTGGAGGTGGGTGTGCCGGCCCCTGCCGCGCGGCGCGACATCCTCACCAAGCAGCTGGTGGGCATGACGCACAGCCTGACACCTGACCAGGTGGGTCCGTTGGGTCCATGCTGAAAGTGGGAGTTAGTGGCTGGTAGTGCTGAGCGGCTGCTTAGCTTTCTCATGGGCTGCACAATGTGCTCGTCATGGTTGGAACGACAACACCAGTCATGCCATGCCACACGCTGCCCTCACCTTTTGGCCGGAACCATGAACAGCAAACGCCCTGCCCTGCCACGCCCAGGTGGCTGCGCTTGCGGACGCAGCTCACGGCTTTGTGGCCGCTGACCTGGCGGCGCTCTGTGGCGAGGCAGCCATGATTGCGCTGCGCCGGCTGGTGGCGCAGGGGACTGGCAGCAGCAACGCTGGCAGCAGCAGCCTTGGAGGCACGCCCTGCGTCACGCTGGCGGACTTCCAGGCTGCCGAGGCGCTCGTGCGGCCCAGCGCCATGCGGGAGCTGGCGTTCGAGGTGCCAAAGGTGAGCCGCTGCTGCTGCTGCTGCTGCTGCTGCTGCTGCTGCTGCTGCTGCTGCGAAGTGTGGTGTGGGCAATGCCTAGCACATGCCGACAGGCGGAGGCTGTACACATACACAGGTTGTCGTTTTGTTCGCACTGCTGGCCTGGTTGCCCCCATGCAGGTGTGTCCTTCGCTTATGGTCTGCCACGCTCTGTTCCGGTTTGCCTGCTACATTGTCGATGTGCTGAGGGCGCAGGGAAGGGCAAGGCCGTCAGCAGCCTGGGCAGCCACTCACCTCGCTGCCACCTGCTCTGCATTCTCTGCTCAGGTGTCCTGGGACGACATTGGGGGGCTGGAGGACGTGAAGCAGCGGCTGAAGGAGGCGGTGGAGCTGCCGTTCCGGGAGCCGGAGGCGCTGGACCGGCTGGGTGTGGTGCCCCCACGAGGTGAGAGGGTGTGAAACTGGTATGTGCTTGCGTGTGGTTGCAAGTGCTGTGGCGCGCTTGCAAGTGTGCTGCGGCTCGCGGACAACGGGGCAAGACTGTCGTTCCGCACCATCCTTGCAGGCATTCTGCTGCATGGCCCGCCTGGCTGCAGCAAGACTCTGTTGGCGCGCGCCGTGGCCTCCCAGGCGCGGCTCAACTTCATCTCAGTCAAGGTACGGGGTGCGTTGTGTGCCATGCTGTATTTGGCTGTCGATTCGACTGCTGCTAACCCTGCTTGCGGCTCGCTTGCACCCAACCAGCATGCACTGAATGCTGACTCATGTTTCGGCACAATTTGCTACATCTGTCAAACCGTTGCCTTGTCCCATGCCAACAGGGGCCTGAGCTGTACAGCAAGTACGTGGGCGAGAGCGAGAAGGCGCTTGCCGCCCTGTTCGCCAAGTGAGCAAGCGCTGGTTGGGGTGCCTTGCCTTGACTGTTGCCATTGCTGTTGACCTTCATTCAATGCCCTTGTGTTTGCCTCAGCTCGCGCGCGCCCTGCCCATCTGCTCCCATTGCCACAGGGCGCGTGCATCGAGCCCAGCCATCATCTTTTTTGACGAGATCGACGGCCTCGCCAAGTTGCGGGAGGCCAGCGGCGAAGGTGGCGTGGGCGTGGGCGAGCGCATGTTAGCACAAATGCTGCAAGAGATGGATGGGTTGCAGGTGAGGCGGTCGCAATGGTGGTGGTTGTCAAACTGTGTGTGGAGTGCCGAAAGCTGAGTTGTCAAGGCAGCTTTCCTGCTGCATAATGCAGCCAGTGCAAACTAACAAGACAGTGCAACAAAATAGACGCCGCTGACTTGTGGCAAGGCAAGTTGCGCTCCTGCTGCTCCTGCTGTGCAGTCACGCATTGGTGTGGTTGTCATTGGTGCCACCAACCGGCCTGACTGCCTGGATCCAGCTCTGCTGCGGCCAGGGCGATTTGACAGGTGAGCAAGTGGCTACCGGCAGGCACAGAAATGTCACTAAAACGAATGCAGTTTCTGGTGCCCACATCTCTGTGCTGTCGCATCTTGGTGTTGCACGTCGAGCCCAATTGCAATATATCAGATGACACATCAGAGCAGAAAGGCATAATCCATGCAGTTGCATTTATGCAGCACGCCTTGGTTGTCTTTCTTGCAGGCTGGTTGAAGTGCCGCCCCCTGACAACGCCGGGCGGGCTGCAATTTTCTGCGTCCACACCCGGCACATGCCGCTGTCTGGAGTGGACGTGCAAGACCTGGCCCACAGGACGGAAGGGTTTACAGGCGCAGCCATAGCAGCATGTTGCAAAGAGGCAGCACTTTGTGCTCTGCAAGAAGACTTGAATGCCTCTTCCGTAATGACTCGCCATTTTGATACAGCTATCAGCATGCTTACCTCTCGCCTACAACTGTTGTGATGTGAATGTGGCACGCTATGCGCCACGTATCCGTCAGTGTTTGTTAATCAACGAGCTGAAAGTGCCGTTATGTCAACATTGCAGCGCAGCCTCGGTGCCGGGTGGGCGGCGGCCCGCCGTCGCGGCGGAGGGGGCACCCTGCCCACCTGCCCAACCCTGCCCTGCTGCATTGCTCATGCCTGCCTTCCACCATGGCACCATGCACTGTGAGCAGAGGTGGCGAGGCATGGGGTGCCCAGCCACAGCACCGCCCGGCACACCGCTGTGCCGCAGCATCGGTGCCGGGTGGGCGGCGGCCCGCCGTCGCGGCGGAGGGGCACCCTGCCTGCCTGCCCAACCCTGTTCTGCTGCATTTCCCATGCCTGCCTTCCAGCCTAGCACCATGCACACTGAGCAGAGGTGGCCATACATGGTGTGCCCAGGCACAGCACCGCCCGGCACACCACCTCAAACTTGCGTACGAATGGCTCATGAGCCAGCCATTCGCGCGAATGGCTGGGCCGGCGGCGGCACCAGCTGGGTGACCCAGGCAGCCTGCCCTGCCATGCAATG
>VFQQ010001359.1_pt1 | contig 34814 bp, 55 predicted proteins | sample 3512341 | NCBI WGS metagenome assembly VFQQ01 (sample SAMN10412373, study PRJNA504923) | tailings metagenome | isolation source: Relicate 2 Philex TSF1 revegetated site | place: Philippines: Tuba, Benguet | collected 2017-08-29 | reverse complement strand
ACTCAATTGTCTCACGCACCGGCTGTAGCCATAGCCACCGAGCCCCGTGGGCTCGGGTGCTGGGGGTACCTAGCGCCCGGCCAAGGGTGCTGGCTGCCAGCATGGGCAAGAAGAGCCGGCGGACTGGATCGGGCAGCGCCAGCAGCGGCCAGGCTGCAGCTCGGCGAGAGCCCGCTTCCGAGGCGCCCTTCCAGCAGGCGCTGGACCTGCTGGGTGGCACAGACGATGGTGCGCGCCGGTCTGGAGATGTAATCGCAGTCCCACCGCCGCTCAGCGAGCCCTTCCTGTCCTGCCGCCGCCGCCGCCGCCAGGCCGCGCGTTGCCTTTGCCAGCCGCTGCCCCCGTTTTCCCTCTGGCCGGGCCTCACCTGCCCTACCTGCTGCCGTGCTGCCACGTCCAGAGGTGATTGCGGCGCGGCTGAACGAGCTGCTGGATTCCATCAAGTGCCGCCCTGTGCTGGCGCGGCTCAAGGCTCAAGGCTACAGCGAGCATGTGGCGCAGGTGGTTTTTTCTCACGGGCGCACGCTGGCCATGATAGCGCCTTGTGGCCAGTCTGACCATGCATGTCATCGCCTTGGAGCAGAGGACTTTTTGTGGGGCAATCAGCGGCAGTCTGTCGCAGCCCGAACCTCGCATGCTGCTGCTGTACCAATGCAGGGCCGTTGCACCGCACTGGCGGCACGCTTGCCTCGTTGCCCCGTGTCTCCCTATCCAGCCCATCCACATTTGCCCTGCTGCAGCGCGCCTGCCTGGAGGTGCACGCCGCCAAGCGGGAGGTGTCCTACGATTCGGCGCTCAAGTACATCAAGCGCCATGACATTGCCAAGCTGGACAGGTGCGGGCTGTGTGTCGCCATGCTGCTGCCATGCTGCTAGCACTGCTGCTCCCCTGAATCATGCCCCCCGGCCTTGGCCTGCGCACCATGCAACCCCCGTTTGCTCATCGGCCGCTGGCGCCTGCGGCCGCCCCCCTGCCCATCAGCCGCTGGCCCGCACTCCGCCCCTCCCTTTCCTCTGCCCGCAGGCCGCTGCAGCCGCTGGAGCTGCTAAAGTTCCTGTCCGAGATTGTGGTGTCGCTGGTGGTGAGGTTGCGGGCCTGGTGTGGCTTGGCCAACAGTCTTCCCCAGCTGGTTTTGCTGTGTGCATGCCATCTGACTCAGTGCCCTATGTTTGTGGTGTGGTGTGTCATTGTGGCAGTGCAGCGTGCAGCCATCCTTGACTGCACACACATGCGGACTTGTGCCGTCCTGAGCAGCAGTGCTTGCTCTGCTCCTGCCCCTGTTGGCAGGAGCGGCTGCCCAAGCCAGACCCCGCTCAGCTGCGGCGCCAGCTGGCAGCAGACAGCCCTCGTGCCGCCGCCCGCCCAGCAGCCGGCGCAAGCGGCAGTGGCAGCAGCGGCGCGGCAAGCAGTGCAGCTGCACAGCCATCCCCCTCGCCTCGCACAGCACCTGCGGTGGCGAATGTTGGCAGTGCGGCCGGCAGCAGTGGCGCTGCTGCTGGCGGCGCGGCGGCACGGCGTGCAATGCTAAAGGACATGGGGGTTGCTACGGCGGACTGGGAAACCGTGCTGCAGGAGCTGAAAAGCCTGGAGGCCGCAGGAGCACCTGGCCAGGGCCCCGCCGCCAATGGCAGCAGCAGCACCAGCGGTGGCGGCAGCGCGAGCGGCAGCGGAAGCAGCGGCAACGATGCACGCGGTGGCTCTGCAAGCGGCAGCAGCAGCCGCGCTGTGGCGGCAGGCCAGCCTGTCGCCACTGCCACGGAGGCGGGCGACAGCAGGGGCCTCACCGGCCGTGTGGCAGCACAGGTGTTGGGCCTACAGAAGCAGATGAGCCGAGCCATGCAGTCCCTGGCCAGCTTGGGGCGAGGCGATAGCGGGGCCAGCCGGGCTGCGGCAGCAGCCGCATTACAGCAGGAGGAGGGAGACAGCGCCAGTGAGGAAACAGATGGTGAGGAGGCAGGGAGTGGGACAGAGAGCGAGGAAGAGGAGGAGCAGCAGCAGGCAAGCCCTGCAGCAGGCGCGGCGGGAGCGGCAGCCCACAGCTCGGCCGCAGGCGCAGAGCAGCAGCAGCAGCTGTCGGACAGCCAGCTGGCATCACTGCGAGCGCTGCTGGGGCCTGGTGCGTGGCAGTGTTGCTCTGCTGCCCTTGCTGCTGTTGCTGCTGCGTTGCTGCCACTTCTTCCATGGTTGGGCTACCAAGAGGCGCAGCAAGCTCTGCTGCATCGCCGGCTGCCTGGCTGGATGCTTCTTTTGGCTTGTCTGCCTGAGGAGGTGCCTTCCACGCCGGCTGTCCACCAGGCTAAAGCACCATCGTTTGTTCGCTTTGTTCGCTGCCACTGCGTGCAGGCGTGGAAGTGTGCATGGCGGAGGATTACCAGCGCGAACACCCAGGTGACAGGGCAAATCTACCGCTGCATTATTTTGGAGTTTCTATGCCGTCAAACGCAGCCTGCCTGCTTTCTATGCCGTCAAACGCAGCCTGCCTGCCGTAGAACTGGAGTAGCTGCATTGGTGCGCGGTGTCGTGCACAGCCGTCCGGCATGCGTGGGCCGACTATAACTCACCAGCGTGGCACCTACATGGTTTGTTAACAGCCCTAGCTGGTGTGACTCACTGCCCTCTGAGCACTCACGCCTCTTCCCCCAACCCTAACCTTTCCTGCAGGGGAGGACTATGACGCCCTGCCAGCCATCGACTTGCGCCTCCTGCAGTCGCTGCAGCCTCCAAGCATCGCCGCCCCTCCTGCCAGCGCTGCCGGCCCCTCCAGCAGTGGTGCAGGGGAAGCTGCGGCGCCGACGGCGGCAGCGCAGACAGCGGCTGCAGCGTCAGCAGCGCAAACAGCGGCTGCAGCGTCAGCCAGTGCCACAGGGGAGGCGGCGGGGCCAGAGACGCTTGCTGCTGGTGAGCGCTGCTGTTCATCTGGACCACTGGTTCCTCTCTTTCTATTTGCAGTGAACTGGGGCGCACTGCTTCTGCCCCCATGGTTGCAGCCTGTTTTCTAAGTGCTCTTCTTTGGCAGCTGATCCCACTTATCATCAACCAGCCCCCCCTGCCTACCCATGCCTTCCTGCTGCAGAGGTGGCGGCCCTGCGCCAGCACCGCGAGTGGGCTGACCGGCGCATCGCGCAGCTCATCCGCCGTGTGGGGGATGCGGAGCGGCCGCTGCGGGAGGAGGCCTCTCGGCTGCTGGTGGAGGTGCAGGCGCTGCGGGTGAGTCCAGTTCAATCTGTCAACCTTGCGCTACAGCACAGTGCTTTGGATTATGATAGCAGCACAGCAGCCATTGCAGGAGCAGCCATGAAGCCAAGCGTGCATTTTTTGCTGCCCTGCCCTGCACAGGTGGAGAAAGAAGGCATGAAGGCCAAGCTGCTCACCCTCGAGCGCTCAGTGGCTCGCATCCGGGACAGCTCCTCCGCCTATGAGCGCCGTGCGGCCGAGGCGGCAGCCGAGCTCAAGGCGGCTTCCCTGCGGGAGCAGGTGGGGGGATCAGGGGAAGGTATTTGGTGGTGGCTGGCTGAGCAGGGTTGCGAGCATGTTGGGCGAGCATGTTGGGCGAGCATGTTGGGCGAGCATGTTGGGCGAGCATGTTGGGCCAGGCTGGGATCAAATCGTGACCGCAGGCTCTCCCTGCCTCCAGGCACCTTTGGTCCTTGGTCAAGCACGGCTTGGGATCAGCTGGCTCCGCATCAGACCAGCCAGCCCCCGGTGACATGCTTTCACCGCTGCCCTCCTGTGCCGCTCCTTCCCTCTGCCATCCATCCTGCAGGAGGCCACGGCAGAGGCGCGCACCCTGCAAAAAGCGCTGGCCCAGGAGCGCAAGCGGCGCGAAGCGGCAGAAGCGCGCAGCAAACAGGCCGCTGCAGACGCCGCCTCTGCGGCAGCCGCTGCCGCAGCGGCGCAGGCAGGCGAGCTAGAGACGCTTCGCTCCCAGCTTCGGCAGCAGACAGCGGCGGCTGCCGCGGCACGGGAGCGGGCGGCGGCCGCTGAAGCGGCGGCAGCTGGGACCACACAGCGTGCGGCAGCGAGCGCTCGCAGCCAGCGGGAGGCATGGCAGGTAGAGAAGGCTGCGCTGGCGGCGGCACTAGAGGAAGCGCAGCAGCAGCGGCAGCAGGCGGAGCGTGCAGCGGAGGAGGAGCGGGGTGCGCTGCAGCAGCAGCTGGCGGCTGCGGCGCAGCAGAGGGAGCAGTTGGAAGCGGCAGCCACCGGCCTGCAAGCGCAGCTGGAGCGAGTGAGGGCCGAGGCGTCAGCCGCTGAGGCTCGGGCGGCAGCCGCCACCGCGGCAGCTGAAGCAGCAGAGCAGCAGCTGTCGGCGCTGCTGTCGCAGCAGCATGCCGCAGCTCCGGTGCCCGCCAGCCCTGTCCGCCCAGGCTCAGATGTGTCCACTCACAGCCTTCCTTCCGTGGCAGCCGCTCCTCCCTCCCCAGCCGCAGCCGCAGCAGCAGCGGCCGCCGCCGCCGCCGGGCACGGCAGCAGCGGCAGCGGGGCAGGCAGCTTGTTTGCAGGCAGCCTGTGGGGCGGCGGGCTGTTCAGCGGTGCGCCGCTGGATGCACCGCCTTCCCAGGTGGCCAGCCCGGCTCCAAACCCGCTGTCTGGAAGCATTGGGTCAGCCAGCCCGCTGAGCCTGAGCGGCGCGACCACGCCGCACCACAGCATGCACAGCGCGGGTAGCATCGCCAATAGCCCCGTGCAGCCACCCGCATCACTCCACCTGCTGCACGGCAGCCTGGGCGGCAGCAGCGGCACCTTGACAGGTCCCAGCTTGTTCGGAGGCCTGGGGCAGCCTGCCTTCCCAGGGCCAGATCACCTGTTCAGCAGCGCCCCCGGTGGAGGCCTCATGCTGCAGGACGGCAGCATCTGGGGCGGCGGCGGCGCGCCAGCCAACGGCGCCCCACCGCCCTTCCCTACGCCCGCGCCCGCGATGCTGCGCTGAAGCTCCGTGGCGTGGCTAGTCTGCATGAAGTACGTCGTTTGAGTGCTGGCGCCTCTGAATTTTGCTTGTACAGCTGCAATGCATGTAAACTAGAGCGAGATCGGCAAAACAGCGGCATGGCGATCGAGCGCTGGCGGGCAGCTGCCTGCGTGGCGTGTCGGCCGCTACAGGATGCCTCTGAAAGTTGGTGGCTGGCAGCCGAGCAGCACGCACTCGATCAACCCATTCCAATCAGCACAATGACAGACGCAAAGGTGGGAAGGCGGCCTTGGATCAGGGCACTCCTGCCTGCTCGGTGCACTCTCGAGCCGCCTTGCTGGACCAGCTGCTGCTCTGCTTGACAGGCTGCTAGAAGCAGGCCAAGGTGCTCCAGGCTGCAGCCGCCGGAGCGCCGCCGCGCTGCCGCCCGCTCGCCTGCTGCCGTGTCACGTCAAGCTGCGCTTCTCCGCCCACGGGCAGGCCAATGAGGGGTCCACTGTCAACTACCAGGTCAGCGGCGAGTCGTACAACGCCATGAGCGCGCCAACTTTCCAGGTAAGTTGTTGCTGGGGGTTGGATATGTCACGCATGACAACACACGGCAGTGTCTGCTCGCCCACCGACCAGAAAACGTCCGGCGGTCACAGCATGATGTTGGGTGGATCGAGCGGTTTCATCGAGCGGTTTCAGCCATCACCTCGAGTAGGTGCACACCCTGATAACCTGGCATTCATGAGCAGTGTACCAACTCCCTCCAGGGCCACGGCACAACCGCCAAGACGAAGGAACCCAACCCAGGTGCGCCACAAATGGTGGAGGTCCATGCATGCTTTTCGGAGTGCGACAGCGACATGCATCACGCATCTTTACGACCGGCCATGCTGCACAAAATTTCTCTCCCCCTGCTTGTCTTGCATTGCAATCGCAGCCGCCAATGCGAGCCCTCGCAAGCGCGAGTTTGACCGGCATGATGGCACCGGGCGCGGGTGGGTGCATTTCCAATCTGGTCGGCTTGCTGTGATGATGGCATGCTGCAAGTGTTGAGCCATGGCACAGTCCTGGTCTTTCTTTGGACGTGCCATGCCATGCCATGCCATGCCATGCAGCGCTCTCGCGTGCAGCTGGCCTCAACACCGCCCGTCGCCTGCACCGATGCCTCCATGATTGCCATACATTGCCGGGCCATGCAGGCACGAGACGGAGAAGAAGCACGGAGCTGGCAAGGGCAACTGGGGCCAGGAGGTGGATGCACAAGCGGAGTGAGTGGGGGCAGCCTGTTGCTTGTGACGAGCCTTGGATGCGACATGAGCGCTGCTGCACACGAGTGCTGCTCATGCAGTGATGGGGTTGAGCATGGCTTGCTTGTTTGATGGTAATGGTACCTATTCCGCACTGCAGGGCAGCTAATCTCTTGCCGGTCTCGCAGTTCTTAGAAGACGCGCATGAGCGGGAATGTTTGATGCTGACCTGAACATGCCCCCCTGCCTTGGAGCAGTGACCTAGACCTGGAGGTGCAGGCCAGCCTGGCGCGCGAAGCGGAGCTGGCGGCGGCCGGCCCTGCCTTTGTGGCGGCTGGCGATGTGCCTGGGGAGGAGGGGGTGAGTGCGGCAGCTGAAGTTTGATGCAGGGTGGCAAGGTGTCGAGCAGAGGAGTCGGGCAGCCAGACGAATCAATTGGGCACGGCAACCAACTGCTGCTGGCTCTTGCCGCCTGGCCTTGCTGCTGGAAACACGTGTGTGCTTCGCTCCTGCAGGCTCTCACTCTGGAGGAGTACGAGGCCAAGCAGAAGCAGGCATGAGGACGGACGGTCGGCAGCCCTTGGCCAACGGCAGAGCAGGCGGCAGCGGCAGCGTGCCGCCGGCAGCCCCTCCTGGGGCCTGATCGTTGCCGTAGTGTGGCAGCGTTCCTTCCCGCTTTGATTGTAGTACGCAGCTTTGTCAAAAGAGAGCGCTGCTTGCAGGCTCGAAACCAGCGAGAGCGCTCGGTTTGCTGCAGGCCGCTGTGCGCTCCTGAAGAACTTGAGGAGCACCGGTGAGGTCATCGCAACGCTTAAAGCCCGCACAGGGCGTGCGCCCGCTGCGGTCGCTCATAGCCCGAGCGGCAGGGCGCCCTGCGGCGGCCTCAGTGCAGCTCATCACGCTGAGCAGGGAGCTACAGCAGTACTGCGAGCACCGCCGCTAGCAAGCGCCGCCAGCAGCTGGCCGCCGCCGCCGCCGCCGCCACACCGGCCTTTCTGCCCTCCACTTACCGCAGGCCAGGCAGGATGGGCAAGGGCGGCACGCGGTTTGTGGGCGACGCCGTGAGCGTGCGCGGCAAGTCCAAGGGATACACCAGCAGGGACCAGAAGAAGGCGAGCACCCATGTGCACCCACCTGCTCGCGCCTGCCTACTGCCTGCTCCCAAGGTTTCCTGGCTGCCGCACAGCATCATCATCAGTGTCTGATGCCCAGATATCAGTTTGCTTGTTTGATCACTGCTGCAGGACATGGAGAAGTTTCTGGCCACAGGGGTGCACCCCGAGGTGGAGCGGGCGCGGGCCGCGCAGCAGGAGGTCGTGCCGCCGCTGCCGGAGCGCAGGTGGGTTGGCTGGCCCACACTGCTGCAACAGTTTGCGCTGTGGTTGAGAGCCCATGCTTTGCATTTCTTGGGCTAGTTCCTCGCCGGCTACGCACACCAGGCGGCAGCAAGCTGGGAGCACCGGCCGCAAGTGTTGATTCAGGCAGCGTGGCATGGCAAAGCACTGGCGTGTTAGAAGCCGCCGCCTCTTGTCTGACCCCTGCTCCGGTGCACGCTCCCGCCCCGCTCCCGCAGCACCCAGCGGCACCACGTGTTCATGGACATCTCTGTGAATGGACAGGTCCGAGGTGAGCTCCCTGGCTCTGTGCGGGCAGCTTCCCAAACCCTGCTTGTAGCTCACAGCTGCAGTGGGCCTCAAGGAGCTACCTGAACTTGCTGGCGGCTGTGGTGCTGCGCTCGAGCTTTCTTGCCGCGGCAAGCCCGCCTGGGCAAGCCACTGCCGCCAAACCGGCGGCGCATTCCGACTGGTCAGTGACACCGCTGCCCAAAACGATCCATGAACGCAGGCCGGCTGGTGATTGAGCTGTTTGATGATATTGCACCCGTGGCGGCCATGGCCTTCCGCAACCGCTGCTCCGGTGCGAACCTGCAGGTGGCGGCATTGCATGAGCGGCAGCCGATTGGCGCAGCCTTATCATTAGCGGCAGCTGATTGGCGCAGCTCTATGCCGCAGCAGCACAGCTCCATTTGCCAGCCACTCTGGGCTGATGGGAGGCTGCTCCTAAAGCTTGCATGCAGGCTGCATCTCTCATGCCTCGCCGCACACCCAGCCAATGCTTTTCCACCCTGCCGCCTGCGCTGCTTGCAGAGGGCGCCAGCGACACATTCAAAGGCACAGCCATCCACAAGCTGATTCGGGACATGGGCGCGTTTGGAGGGCAGACAGCCAGGTGTGAGGGGCCGCGCGACATGGGCTGGAAGCCGGGTTGTGCAAAGTGCTGCTGAGGTGCCATGGCCACGTTTGCACCTGCTGCCCCTCTGCTGCCTGTTCTTGACAGCGTGTGCACTGACTCTGGACCACTCGCCCCGAAGAAGGCTCCTCACTCTCGCTCTTTCTGCACGCTTTACACCAAATCGTGAGCCTATTTGCCTGCAACATGCCCCAGGTGCTGCGAGGGCGTGCACATGAAGCGGTGCACCGAGCTGCCCCAATCACAGGCTTTCTGATTATGTTGCATTCCCTCTCCACTCATGCAGGTGCCGTGAGGGCGTGCACATGAAGCGGTATACCGAGCTGCGGCACAGCGAGGAGGGGCTGGCATCCATCAGCCTGCAGAACTCGGAGTTCTGCATCACGCTGGGCCGCGCCCTGGGCATGGACGCAACACACCAGGTGCGATCAAGCAGTCAGTTGGGGTGCATGGAAGATGAATTGTTTGCATCACATTTGGCCGCGCGCTGGGCGCCACCCACCAGGTGCAAAGCAGTTGGCGGGGTGGATTTGCAGATGGGCTCCAGCATCCCTATCCCCGTTGGCCAGGACTGCCGCTTTATGTTGCAAGTGTGGGAATAGAAGAAGGAGCTCGTGCGAGCACACGTGGGCTTGGGCTTGCTTGCACAGGCTTGCTTTTCCAGGTCCTTACCCCTCTGCCACACGGCCCCATTTCTGCAGGTGGTGGGGCGGCTGTCGGCGGGGCGGGACCTGCTGCCGCTGCTCAACGCCATGAAAACCGATGTGAATGACGTGCCGCAGCACCGCGTAAAGGTGGCACGCTGCGGCTTCACGGATGCGGGTAAGCACTCCATGCAGTTGGCTTGGGTTGGTGCCACAAAGGACGCACGGCATTTGTGCAGCCTGGAGCGTTGCGTAGCAGAGTTGTGAGGTGCGTTTGGTGCGCCGGCAGCTGGTTGCACTCCTACTCGCCTTCTCCATATTGCAATTGGTGTGCACATGTGCCGCGTACAGCATGCATGAGCCAAACACTAGCCTGCCCTCACTGCTCTTGTGCTGCAGCCGGCACACTTGAAGACTTTGACGAGGCGGGGGCAGGCGCCGGCGGCAACAAGGCAGAGACGGCTGAGGAGGCGGCAGCGCGAGTGAAGCTCGATGCAGCAAAAGCGCGGGAGTCGGTGCGGTGAGTGCTGCGCCCAGCTGGGCGGGAAGGATGGTGCAGGGGAAGTGGGGGGAGCTGGTGCAAGCCTTGCTCGCCCCGTGCACTTTGTTTGTTGCAGCCAGTTGCTGCCCAGGTCCCCAAAGCTTGGGATTCAGACATCCACAAACATCCACTCACCGCCCACCCCTCCCGGCCATATCCGCAGGGAAGCGCTGCAGACAGGGCTGGAAGCCAGTGGCAGCAAGCGCAAGCAGCCCGAGGGCGGCAGCGGCGGCGGCGGCGGCGGCAAACCGGCGGCAAAGAAGGGCATGCTGGACAGCATGCTTGGGGACATCAGCAGCAGCGATGACGAGGAAGACGAGGAGGATGAATAGGCTGTGCCGTCCTGTCGCTGGCAGGCAGTGGACCGTTCACACTTGAGACGGCAAGCACGCACATGATGTGCTTCGCATTGCTTCGCATGACTTGATGACCTGACATGACACACGAGTTGTGACTCTTGCCTGGCTCCACAGCGGCTGGCTGTTGGGCACAGAAAACAGCAGCAGTGCCATTCAATGCAGATCGTGCAGTTCGCTTGACCAGCATGTGTTACGGAGCAGTTACAGCGCATGTACTAAGCAGAAGAGGCAAGCAGGGGCCTCTTGGACGAATGAGAAGCGAGGGGGAGGGGATGCCGTACAACGCTGGGTGAGCATGCAAGAATGCTAACCACAGCACTGGCGGCTGCGCACGTCACAATGGGGGAACAGATCACGGCAATCAGGGGCGTATAGCAGGCATGCAAGGGGAGGCCATGGGGCAAACATTAGGGCGGGGTTTACACAACACAGATTCACGGATGGTGACCGCTCAAAGAGTGAACAAGAATAGCACATCTACTCTTTGAATTGCCAATGATCTTGCGTTTTTGCAGGCATTGTTGCCTGTTGAGCTCTACTGCAGCACTCAGCTCGTGCTGCATCGGCAGTTGGACGATTGGGCACAGCCAGGTGCTTGTGTGGGGTGGTCCTGGAGCAGCGAAGGGTGCCCGTGCCAGTTGGTTGTCCGGCGACCCTAACTGCGGCCAAACGAGCGCCGGCAGCCGCCCTTTCCATCATCCCTGTAGCTGGCCTGGCAGCGGGCGCAGGCGCTGCCGTTAGGCTTGCAGATCCTGGGGAGGCAGTTGGGGATCAGGCAAGGCGAGTGAAGGGAGCTGGAAGCTGAGGAAGGGCACAGCTAACACCCCGGGTGCAGTGTCGGCCTTGTTGCATGTGCTGCCACACAAGCTGGCGTGCCAAGTGCGGCCACAACTACACCCTACTCGAGTTTAGGGGAGTGCACTCACTGGCAGCCCCCAAAGCCGGCCTCGCAAGGGGGTAGGTTGATGCACAGGCCGTTCACCGGCTTGCGGCCGCCTGCGGCGGGTGATGGCACAGCATGGTGAGCGGCAACACCAGACCACGATTAGCGGCCGCAGGCACGCCCACGCAGTGCCGTGCGATGGCGACAAGCCAGCTCTGAGCCCCTGCCTTAAAGAGGCGTCAATGCAGCTGCCGCCACAGCAGCGCATGCGCAGTTCCAGACTTTGCGCACCAATGCAGCCGCCGCAGTTGGTGGCGTCCTTGCACCAGTCGCAGCCAAGCTCCTGGCTGCGGCACTTGGCATCCCCTGCAGCCCAGCAGCACATGCGAGGCAAAAGAGGGATGGGGTTTGGGCTAGCTGCGCGGGCAGGCCTTCGCACAACAGGCCCATGATGGGGGCAAGTGACAGCTAGGAGATGTCCTGTGCTGGCTGCGCTACCTGTTCACGCACAGAGCGCAGAGCCCCCTCCCTGCACGCATATTCAGGTTAAAACCCGGTTACCCAGGCGCACTCACGGCGGTTGAGGCACTGGCCCTGCACAGCCACGTAGCCAGCCACGCAGGCCTTGCAGGTGCGTGCATCAGCGCACTTGGTGCACTGGGCCTTGCCCTCCACACATGGGGGCGGGGCTGCATGCAATGGGAGCAGGGCAGCAGGCCGTTGATTTCGAGAGAGATGGTGAAACAGGCATTGTGAGCAGCCCTTGCATGCCAGCATGGCACGCACCATGTCGAGAGAGATGGTGAAACAGGCATTGTGAGCAGCCCTTGCATGCCAGCATGGCGCGCACCATGAGCAGCACATGAGCCCTTGGGCCAGCTGAACCCTACTAGGTAGCAACACTCAAACCTTGACTCACGGAGGTCGCAGCGCCCGTTCACAGGAAGCTTCTTCTGGTCGATGCACCCTGCACAGCAACACAGATGAATTTTTGGGTGACATCACAGTTAGAGTGGGATCGCCTGGCTGCAGCCCAGCACCAGCCGGCAGCACGGCAAGCTGCGCACAGCAGCCGCCCGATGGCTCACCGCCGCAGGCTGTCGCCGAGGCACACCAGTCGCAGCCTTGCTTCTGCGACACACACTTGTAGCCGGTTCCGCCACCCAGCCTGTGAGTAGTTGAACATTGCAGGGGAGTGGTCATGTTTGCCTGGCACTTGGGTTGATAGGCGGCAACGGCAACAAGCCACAATGACACAAGGATGGTGGGGCGGGATGCCGGCGGGAGCGGGAGCAGACTGCCAACCCCGTGCCGCAAGGCCCCGTCCATTGGCTGACGGCTTACAGGCGCCATGCAAGCGGCTTGCATGCGAAGGGCGGTTCAACAGCGGGCTGGGACAGCGAAGCGTGCACCCCGAGCAGCAAGGCCTATCGCAATCCGCCCTCTGCACGCTGTCTGTGCACTCACTGACGCTGTCCATGTGTCGCAACGGCGAAGAGCGCCAGCAGGGCCACACACACAGAAGCGCGCATCCTGGCCGAGGCGCACGGCTCTCAGTACGCTGAATTGGGCTTCGCAGAGGGATTCACAAGCTGTCAGGAAGGAGATGACCCGGGCAAGGTGCTTGTGACCGCTGCTTGTTGCGGCCGCCGCCGCTGGGTGGCACTCAGCACCGCTCATGGGCCAGGTGAGTATCAGCATGCAGAGGGCTCCTGGCCCTGCCGAAAACGGCACCAAACACGCTTCTAGGCTTCCGCGCACAGCCTGGATCCAGTGTACTGCTGTCAAGAGCACCTGCTGTCGGTGCTATGGCGTGTCTCTGCCCCAACCGCTGAGGGTGCTCCTCACATGTCCTCCCCAACATTCCCAAGAATGGCCTCCTCAGCATGGCCCCGTCTGGTTGCTCAGCCCTGGCTTTGCCTGACTTCCCCTCTCTCAGGTTTAGGTCGAATTTTGCAAGTGGGCGCATTGTCATCGCCCTTGGCATACATTCAATAGCAGCGAGGAAAGGGCAGTGGAAAAGCCGGCCGCGCTGTCAAGCGCCGCAAAACAGGGGTGGCATGGCTGCCATGTGGGGGGCCTAAAAATCAGGTTGAGGATGGATATTCGGAAGGGGATGGTGCTTGGGAGTGAGTGAGCTTGGAGAGCTGTGGCAGAGCTTCATCGCGTGAATCATGGGAGCCAGCACTGGGGCACAGAGGCAGTGCGGCTATGGCTGTGCATGAAGAAGGGTGAGTGAGGAGGCACCACGACACAGAGGCGGTGCACGGGGCAGTGAGGTGAGCAGGGGACACCGGGACACAGAGACGGTGTGTTGAGTGTGATTGGAAGAGTGATTGTTGAGAGATGGAGCACCATGAAGAGATGGCGCAGCAGCAGTGAGAGTGGGCGTGAGTGGTGGTTGCAATGGATGGGGCGAGCACTGGGGCACAGAGGCAGTGCCATTTGAAAAAGTGACATGTGTGTGAGTATGCGCCAGGGAGCAGGGGCGGCGCGGCGATGCGATGAAGGTGCGGCAGCTCGGTTGCGAGTGAGGGTGCGAAGATAGGGCGGGCGTCGAGGGAAGTTGAGGTAAGGGATAGCAATGACTAGGAGGTTTGACGACGGAAAAGGGCATACTGGGGAAGGCAGAGTAAACAAATGCCAGAGGAAGTGGGTGCATCAAATGTGCGCGAGAGCGCACGCGGCGGGGTTGCGGGCGGTGGGCGGCGGCGGCACACGGGTGCTGCGCGCTCAGTCCCGCCACAGCATGCGCAGCAGCGTCTCTTCGACGATGCTGGACGCCAGTGCGGGCAGTGCCTCTGCAAGAAAGGGCTCCTGGAACGCCGCCAGGGGCTGCAGCGCCTGGGGGGCCTGCACCAGCGGCGCCAGGGCAGAGTGCACCGCCCCAGCCAGAGCCGACTCATGGGGCTGCATGGCTGTCTGGATGGCCAGCAGGGCCTCCACCCGGGCGTCCCTCAGCTCGCGCTGGAAAACCGGGGTGAGCAGGAGTGCCTCCATGGCTGCAGGGCGGGACGAAATGGGGCGGTGGCGGACAGCGTCAGCTGCTGCTGGTGGTATGGTCGGCTGTTGACAGCAGCCTGGAGGGCGGTGCATGCGGCTGCTGGATCCCCGGGCAGCCGCCTTGTTAGGTGAGCCGCCCGCCATCCCACGGTCAGCTGACTTGGGGGATCCCGACGCTGCAACCGCTGCAACCGACATGCCCACCCACACTGTGCACCTCTCCAGAGCAGTGACTGACCTGCGGGGCTGGGGTCCGCGGGCCGCAGCTCGGCTGCAAGGGCGGCCATCTGCCGCCGCGTGTCGGAGACAGCTTCCGCCGCCACCGCCTTGACTGCCGCCTGGATGGCGGCCAGCGCCGCCTGCTGCTGCGCTGCGTTGGCTGTCAGCCGCAGGCCGGCCGCCGCCAGCTCTGCCAGCAGCTGCTCGGCCTGGGGCCGGAAGGCCTCTGCCACCAGGGTCGCCTCGGGGGTAGGGTCGACTGCCAGGCCGGCGTCTGCGCGGCCGCCCGACGGCCGCTCCATCAGCAGCCGGCGGCTCGCCGACTGCAGGCTGCTGTCGTGGCTGTCACTGGCAGCTGCCACATGCTCAGAGGCATCTAGGAGGGACGGGGCGGCTTCTGGAGGGAGGGAAGCAGGATGCGCGCGAGTGTTCAGGTGTTCAGGTGCCGGCGGGGGTATCATGCAGGGGCGGTGCCGCGGTGGTGTGTGGGTCGCGACCCCGCGCGGCCTGCACGGCCGGCTCGCTCGCGTCCCCTGGGTTGAACATGACCAATGCAACGTTTCCTGAGCGCTCACCCGCGGCGGCGGCGTCTGCCGACTGCAGCGGCCTCGCGCAGGCTGCCTGCAGCAGCAGCGCCAGTGTTAGCGCGCATGCTGCACATGCCAGAGGGTGCGTAGGTCGTGGAAGCATGCCGATGGGCTTCTAGCAGTGGTCGCGCTGGGGCGGGGACGCGCAAGTGGCCGAACAGCGAGCGTCACGCGTGCCAGGCGTGCTCAGAGCAGTGAGTGAGGCTCTAGGTGGAGCGTGGTGAGGAATGAAGGCAAGAATAGCGTGCAGCGAAGCCAGGGCTGAAAGGCAGCGGCACCGCCTCTCGGCGCTGCATGAACATCGTGTGTCCACAACCCACCAGAAAACCGGGTGTTTCTGCAGCCATAACTACATGACGGCATCTGCAGTGTCTGAAACTGCGGGCAAACCCACGAACAGGGGGCCCGCCGGCCCGTGTGCGGCGGCGGCCTCGCTGGGCGGGGGGCGCATGCATGCACTTTTCTGGGTGGGGCGTGCGATCGAGCTGTTTGCCTGCTGAATCGCAGTCATCATGTCATTCTGAACTATAAACCCGTCTCGATAGCACAAACACCGGTCGCAAGCCACCGGCGGCAAAACACTTTTCCGGCGGCGCGCGCCGCGGGCCCTCCCCGGCGCGCCCAAGCGTTCCAGGCGGCTAAATGAAGCATTTGGGGCCGCGAGCACACCGCCGACTTTGCCGCCGCCGCCACCTTCTGCCCAGTGGTCACCTGCCCCCTCCCCCAGAACAATCAGGTCGGCCCTCCCTGGCTCCTTAAAACCCATTGGGATCGTCAATTTAGCGGTTGGCGTGGTGGGAGCGCCCAGAACGCCTTGCCAGCAGGATGTACCCCCCACGCTTGATACCGCCTGGCCGCAGGTATCGCGGCACGTGCTGTGCCGCCTCAGGCATGCAGCACACCCAGCCTGGTTTCAGTCACATGAGAAGAGTTGGGCCTCAGTGGGTCCGGAATTGGGCAGGGCACAGCAGCATGCACTCAAAAGGCGGTCCAGCCGCCGTCGCCGCCAGCAGCGGGCGCCTGCTTGCCGTCGGCCGCCGCGGCGCCGTCGGCCGCAGCTGCCGCCGCCACAGCAGCGGTGGAGCTCTCAGAAGCCAGGGCCTGGCTGCTGCCAAACGCGCCGCTGGCGTTCTTAACCAAGGCGGAGGCGTCGCCTGCTGCCGCGGCGTCGGTAGGCGCGTCGAATGCCGCAAAGGCGTCAGCGCCTGCCACCGGTGCAGCGCCCGCCGCACCGCTCGCGGGCCCGTCCTCAAAGCTGACCTCGAAGGGATTGGCGCCATCGGCTGCGCCGCCTGCCTCTGCCTCTGCCTTCGGCTCAGGCTGTGCCGGCTGCCCCTCCTCCGCCTTCGCTGCCTCCTCTGCTGCCGGTGCCGCCGCCGCCGGCTGGGCCTCTGCTGCCTCGCCAGCGGCACCCTCCTCTGCCTCAGCTGGCTTGGCTGCGCCCTTGCCCTTGGGTGCAGGCACGCTGGCCAGAGCCTCAGCAATCGCCGAGGCCAGCACGCCCGCCTCCGCCGCAGCGCTCACCGCCTCAGCCTCAGCGGCAGACGAGGAGGACTTGGCCAGCGGCGCTGCAGCACCCGCCACGTCAGCTGCCGCCGGGTCAGCCGCCGCCGCCACCTCGCTGGCGCCAGCCGGCGCAGCAGGGTCGGTCGCCGCGGCATCTGCAGCTGGCGCAGCCGAGCCCTCGGCAGCAGGGGCCACGGCGGGGGCCGCAGCTGCCGGCTGCGCAGGCGCCGGGTCGGCATCGGTATCCAGCGCGGCGGTTGCTGGGGCGGCATACGTCGTCAGGCGGGTATCCACTGGCAGCGCCGACACAATCTTGAAGCCTGCAGGTGGCAGCGCGCAGGCGGTGAGGCTGTGAGACAGCGGGGCATAACAGGGGACTCGGTGGGGTATAAGCCATTGGTGGGGCATAAGCCATGGGTGTGAGATACCGTGCCCCTTGCCGTGGTGCGCCCCCTCGAGGGGCCGGCACCCGTGGCACCCCCCTTGCTGAGCGGTGTGCCTGCCCCATCAAAGGCAGCACCTGTTGGTCGAGACGAATTATTGTGAACCCAGCTGCCTGCTGAAGGCCTGCCCACCACACAAGGCTGGCACCCTATGCGGGGTTCGCACCCACACCCGTACCCCACCCACACCCGCGATGGTGCTCAGCAGCCACCCTCGCCTGCCATGCCACCCCCGGGTGCCAGTTTGGGGTCACAGAAATCCAGGTGAACACATGGAACTGAGCAAAGCCACGAGCCATGTGGGTCACCAGGGCCAGCAGCGCTCACTCTTGTCCTTGAAGGCGCCCCAGTCCGTGGCGGTTGAACTTCAAAGGCACGCCAGCTGTCAAATCACGATGTGCAAACAGCTCAACAACTCACCCTCGTCTTTGAAGGCGCCCCAGTCGGTGGCGGCCGCCCCCGCCAGCTCGTCGTAGCGGAAGGGCGAGGCCTCCCGCTTCATGGTGGCCACCGCCTCGGCTGCAGGAGGTAAGCGGTTCGCATGGAGAAGGAGATTAAGACATGCACATGCACGAAGTGGGCAGCCAGGTGAACGTTGCAGGTCATAGTGGCCACCGTCTCGAGACAGGGCAGCGCCTCAGGACGGGCCGGCAGATGACATGGAGGTATTGACATGGCAATAGGCAGGTAGGTAGAGGCAGGCAGGTGAAGACACGCTTCAATGTGGCCACCAATGCATCCAGGCTAGTTGACAGGAGCCGGAAGGCGGGCCCCGCCGCTGTTCGTTCCCTCAGACCTGGCTAGGCAACTGCCAACAGGCTACGCGTGGCAGCAGTGGCAGCATTTTGGCCACCAGTGGGCCGCACACCAACAAAAAAGCGCACCAGGCAGGGGCACCAGGGCCGATTTAGCCGTGTCGTACAGCTTGTTGTAGAGAGGGGCCAGCTTGCGCAGCAGCGCCACCACCGCCTCCTTCTCCTTGCCCGCCTGCAAAGTTGAGGAAAGGAGGCAGCGGCCGGGCTAAGCAGGCGAGAGGCTATGCATGAACGCAGCAGCGCCACTGCCGCCTCCTTCTCCTTGCCCGCCTGTGGAGCGGATGTGGAGGCGGGGGCCAGGCTAAGGCAGGGGATAAGGCTATGCATGCTTGCAAGCGTGTTGCCCTTGACACACAAGCACAGGATCAAACTCGGCTGCTGGTTGAAAGTACGCCAACTGAAAGCTGCAAGTGGGCAGGCGTGTGGATACGCAGCTCACACCACCTCGTCTCCCCCTACCTCCCCCACCCCCGCCTCACTTCAGCCACCTTGTCCGCCTCATGTCATGTCACCTACCTCACCTCCCGACCTCATTTCACGCCACTCCCCCACCCAGCCCCCCCTCACCTCGGCCGCCACCTTGTCCACCTGCTCCTGCAGGCTGGCCAGCTCGCCCTCTACCACCCCGCCCGCCTGCATGTTTATAACGACAAGGAGGGGGGGGCCAGCGCAGCTTGCTTGCACCCAGGACACAAAGCCCAAGTAGCGTGGGATGCATCAACCCAGCGGCAGCAAGGCTGCCATACAACGTTTTGGCCAGCCCACGCAACTGCCCTCCCAACGCATCCCAGCAGGCCAACGTAACATACACGCAACAACCTTGCCCCCGCACCTCCTTGAGCGCGGCAATCTGGGCCAGCAGCGCGCCCCGCTTCTTCTCAAGGCCGTCGGCGCCGCGCTGCAGCCGCTCCTTCTGGACAGTCAGCTCCGCAATTTCCTACAGGGCGAGGACAAGAAAATCCTAAAATTCACATGGTGAGAGGACAAAGGCAGTGCCACCAACACACCACCCGTTAGCAGCATCCTCAGCCCCAGAGGCCGTACAACAGCGTTGCTGCTTAGCTGTGCCATTGCGTCATGCACAGCAGCAGCAGCAGCGGCGGCGGCGGCGGCGGCGGCGGCGGCAGCAGCAGCAGCAGCAGCAGCGCAGCAGCAAGCAAGAGCAAGAGCACATCGGTGTGCACCTGGTTGAGGCGCTCGCACTCGCCCTTCTCACGGTTTTCCCACTCGGGGTCAAAGTCCTCCAGCTGCGGCAAGCAGGGCAGGGAAATATTTCATGAGTTAGAATGAGAGTGTGCTGATACCACTCGGCGTCAAAGTCCTCCAGCTGCAGCAGGGAGAACTGGTCAATGCAAGCGCGGCGCCCTACTTCACAGCAATAAGCGCCGCGGCGCCAGCAGCCAGCGGTCCTACCTGCGCCACCATCATTTTGAGGGAGTCCACCTTCTGCTGCAGCGCCGCCTTCTCCTCCTGGGTCTGCGCAGCAGGGGGCAGGGGGAAGGAGCAGGGGCATTTTAGCGCCAAATCGTACAAGTGCTTGCTGCGAGTTTCAGTGCTTGTAATGCAGCGCCGCCTTCTCTTGCTGGGCCTGCGCAGGCCCAGCAGGGGGCCGAGGGAGGCAGCAGGGACGTTCAAGCTCCAAATCGCACTTGCTACCCACCACCGCTGGCTTGAACTGTTCGGCAGAGCGCATTATGTGAGAACACAACAAGCTCTGACACACCAACCTCAGAAGGAAAGAGATGCGCACCCGCTTCAGCTGCTCCACCAGGGGAGCCGACTGCGCGTGCTTCATGCAGATCCCAGCGAGCCACAGCAGAAACAAACGTAAGCGAGTCACCAGGGACCCACCCGCTTCAGCTGCTCCACCAGAGGAGCCGACTGCGCGTGCTTCATGGAAAACTCGGCGTACGCGCGGTTGTAATCGGCCTCCATCTGGTCGGCTGCAGACCGCTCCATCTCGCAGCTGCAACCCAGAGGAGACGAATGCATGTGAATGTGGGATTTATTGGTCGTGATCGGCCTCCATCTGGTCGGCTGCAGACCGCTCCATCTCGCAGCTGCGGTTGGACGTGGGGGCGCCAAGGGTGTCCAACCGCAGCAAAGCAGACGCGTGGCATGGCCACACAGCAGCATGACAAATCGTGGAGCTTGCCAGAGGCGCTGGGCACAGAGCCCGGAGTAGCAGCAAAATGCCCTCCCGTCGCACCGCTGCTGCGCCTCCACCACCGCGCGGTTGACCTTGGACTGCACCAGCCGCATGTCAGCCAGGGACTTGGTGAAAAAGTCCTTCTTGGCGGCGGCCGCCGCCCGCTCCTCGTCCGCCTGCTCCCACAGAAACAAGGGAACAAGGGCGCCAGTAGGGCACGGGTGCGAGAGAAGCAAGCAGGGACAGAGTGCTTGCAATCAACTGCTGGCTGCAGCGATCGCGGGGCATGCCTTGCTTCAGCAGCTGCCGCAGCTAGGGCCACAGGGCAGCAGTCGCCCGCGGCTGGACAAAAGCCATGACATGCGCAGAATCGACATGACAGGCGCAGAAGTCTCGTCATGCACATTTGATATTGTAATTTCACAAAACGTACCTTGCGCTGCTCCGCCTCAGCAGCCAGCGCCGCCTCGCGTTCCCCCTCCAGCCGCAGCTGATCGGCGGCATCCAGCGCCGTCACGCGGTCGCGCGGCAGCGCTGGCACCTGAGGGCAGGTGGGTGGAGCGGCGAGCGGATGGTCAGCATGGCATGAGGAGGCGCCAAGGGGCTGTGAGGTGTGCAGCAACGGCCAGTGCCCGGGCTTTCCAACAGCACACGCAGCCCTACGGTCCGTGCTGCATGTGCCGAGCCCGATCACCTGGGACGCAAAGGGCTGCGGCACGGCGGGCTGCGGCTGGTACACGGCACGGGGTGCCATGTCTGGAATTGACAGGCTGGCGCTGTAGATGTCGGAGGGGGCGCCCTGCAGGCCAAAGTATGAAGCAGCACGTGGGTGAGAGCAGAAAGGCGAGGTGAAATCAACCCATGGTTCACAGCAGGAGCTCAACAGAGACAGCACAGGCCCATCCCACTGCTCTTCTTGCTTACGCTGCAGCTGCACTGGACTGCTGCAAGGGCAACAACATGCAACTACGCATGACTGGATGACTGGATGAATATGCACCGCCCCCACCCCCACACCTGCATGGCACCCAGGCTTCCGGAGCCAGCCACGGGCGGGAAGGGGCCGGGCGGTAGGGCTGCCGGCACTGGCATGCCGCGCTTGGCGCAGTCAATCAGGTACAGGGCTTGCACAAACTGGTGGCGGCTGCAGGGCGGGCAGAAAATGGGAGGGAGGGCCAGAGGATCAAAATGGCAGCATGCAGGGTCAGCAGGCAAGGACTGGCGGCATCTCGAGAGGCGGGCCATGTCCAAGGGTACACCGAGCATGAGCAGAGCATGAGCAGCCAAAGCATGAACATGCTTTCCATCAACCCTTTCCAAGGCCCCACTCACTTGAGGCGGGAGCCGTCGCCCGCCACCAGGTCCCAGATCTGCCTCCCATCAACCCTGATACATATGCTAAGCTCCAACGATTCACTCACTTGAGGCGGGAGCCGTCGCCCGCCACCAGGTCCCAGATCTGCTTCAGGCTGGCCTTGGGCAGGCCCGACTGCATGAAGGCGCCAAAGCAGTCAGTGCCCTGCGAGGGGAAGGAATGGAGCAACATCCACAAGGGGTGTGATACGGGAGGGCAAAAGGGCACGGGAGTGCTGCATGGGTGCTGGTGCACCCACTGCGAGCCAACACGCATGCACTGCAGGCGAACACGCATGCAGTGCATGTGCCGCACAACCTCCTTAAGTGCCCTGGCTGACTACCGCTGCCCCGGCCAACAAAATTTCACACCAAGTTACGGACTGAGCCCACCTGCACAAACCCGTCGCGGTCTGTGTCCAGCTGGCTGAAAGCCGTCTGGTACGCGGCCGCCTGCTCGCCGCTGAGCGGCGGGAACACTGCCCCTGCCGCAGTTGGTGGCACGCCGGCCGGGGGCATGGCAGGTGCTGGCCGCGCCGGGCTGGGCTGTGCAGCAGCCGGCGAGGGCGGCGGCGGGCGCTGGGGCACCACCGCCCCTGGCTGCGGGGCCGCCGCACCGGGCGTCCCAGGCGGCAGCAGGTGCGTGGGCAGGTCGATGCCGCGGGGCACAGACATGCCCTGCATGCGCGGCAGCGGCACCGGGCCTGCCAGCCCATTCACCAGGCGGAGCGCCTGCTGGTCGTCAAGCACGCCGCCGTTGAGCTGCAGGGTGGGGCAATGTGGGGAGCAGGGTCGCGATCCAGTGACGTGCAATGCGGGGCATGGACAGATAGCGGCAGAACGGCTGCGCAGCTGCATGTTGCAGCTATTGCACTGAGGAGACTGCTGATTTCCAGCAGCACCCACCTGCGCCAGAGACATCAGCAGCGTCATGGCCGGCTGCACACTGCATCAACCTCAGCTGAGAACATCGCAAGATAACAGCAGCACCCACCTGCGCCAGAGACACCAGCTTCATGGCGGTGTAAAACTCCTGCCGTGACAGCGCCGGCCGGTCGCCCGCCACATACTGCCACACCTGCGGTACACGACAATTGCAACACCAAACGCGTTTCGCAGTCCGGCTACGCTGCGGCTGCTAGTAACAACAGCTGGAATAACACCCATCTGTCGGTAGATGTGCCATGCCGCTGCTCATGCCAGCCACCTGTGCCACATTCGCTGCCGCTGGTGCCTGCGCTGCATTGGCTGCCCCGTCTGCAGCTGCCTGGCTGGCTTGCTCGCTCTGCATTCCTTGCCTTGAATAGCGTGGGGTTCTGGGGCAGCCCGGAACGCTGGAAGAACTGCACTGCCTCCAGGCCGCTCAGCACGCCATCCCTGGTGGGAGAAACAACTGGCAACAATTGGCTTGGGGGTGACGAGCAGCGCAGCAGGACGCCTGAGCCTTTGCCACCAGCATCTGCCACAGAAGCACGCGCACGTCACAAGTACACAACTGCGACTGCTCTCTAACAGATGGCAATGCGACATTGCTGCAATCCGCGCTCCTCGTGCGCTCGGCACGAGCGGCGGCACCCAGCTCAGCGCCGCACCTGTCCAGGTCGGCGGCTGCAAACCACTGGTTGTAGACCTCCAGCTCGCCGCGCCCCTCCGCCATGGCTGCTGCTCAGCGGATAGCGCAGCAGCTGGCTGATCAGCTAGCACACTGCTGCAGAGCAGGAACAGGATTGCGGGCGGAACTAAGAACGAGGCTGCCCAGGCAGCGAGCGGCGGCAGCAGGTGGCGGTGGCAGGGGAGAAACGCGGCGGGATCTCATGGCCGGCGATCCGGCTCCCTCAGCATTGATCAAAGGTGTGAGAAGCGGCAGGGGCACGGAAGTGCGCTGGCGCCGCAGGTCAGCGCGGGCGGCGGGGAAGGTGAGGGCGCGGGGGCTTGGCGATCGCAGCAGCAGCTGTAGACAACAGATCTCACCCGACTGAGCCAGCCCAGCGCCGGCCCAGCGAACCCTCTCAAGCTGCGGGTTGTTGAGCCGGGCCTTCCCGCTCCCTGTGCACGCGTTCCTGAAGATCACAGGCGGCCAGTTGCTGCGCCGATCGCTGCCAGAGCGCACAGCACCCGCCCTGCTGCGGCGCGCTGGGCGGCGGCAGCTTTGCCGGCGGCTCGCTTTGGCGTCCGGCACTTGTTCCCTCACCCTGAGGGCAGAGTTTACCTTACAACAGCAAGCATGGTCCTTTGCAGCTGTTCTAACTGTTCGAGCTGCTATGGCATCGCCTGGCATTGATTTCGTAAGGTCAGCACTGCCGCATGCCCGCAAGGTCGGCGCTGCCGCTCGCTCGGGATGTCAGCGCTGCTGCCTGCCGCCGCCGCTTCCTGCAACAACTAGTATGGCTCCGCTCGTTACTATGCCCGCCGCGGTCTGTGGCTCACTATCACTCGCCGCTGGAGGGTCCAACGAGGCAGGTTTGGGATGCTCTGGCGGCTCGCGTCGCAGGGTCGTGAAGGGTCATGGGGCATGCAAGGTGGGCCGCCATTGCATGCGCCAGGGCGCCCAAAGGCCCAATCTCGCGTCACATGCCTGTGCACATGCTGTGCTTGCCTGTACTAGTGCACCGAGCGACAGGCGGAGCAGGCGTGCAGGTGCACCGATCCGTTCCTGCCCCGCAGCTGGCACAGCTGCGAGCGGCATGCGAGCGGCGATCCAGCATGCTGCATGTCCGCATGGAGGCTGCAGGCGGTGTGTGGCACCACGATGAACGAGCCCGACAACCTAGGCAAGACTCCTTGCAAATCCAAGTGGATTGCAGATGCGTACGTCTGCGCGGAGGGCGCCATGCATTCAAGTCATGTTGGTGCTTGCGCGGTTAAGTTGGCGGCGCCGCAGAGGGCGGCGGCGTGCTGCTATCAGCCTGCGCAGATGCCAGTGCGACTGGCTGCGGATGTTGAAGTTTTGAGCATCTCAGATGGTGCCATCTGCCAGCCAGGCTCTGCAGCGCAGCAGGCTGCGTGCTCGGCTTTCCCGGGTAAGGTGTAATCACACGAGTAAGAGCGGCTCCGCGGTCAGTACAGCTGTTCCCTAGCTGCATGCCATGCCCTGGCCGACATGAGGCTGCGCCTGCTGCTCGCGCTCGCGGGTTTGGGCGCCGTGGTGGGCGCGGCTGCCGCCCCGCACCCCTTGTCGCTTTTAGACGCCGTGCTGACGTCCAGCAACGGCTTGACGATCGTCAGCGCACCAGGGTGGGCGCTGCTAGGCGTTGCACGAGGCGTCACGCCCGCGGGCAGCCTGAGTGGCTGCGCAGCCGCCTGCGCGGGATCTCAGGCCTGCCAGTGGGCCAACTTCTGCTCGGAGAAGGTGCGTGAGGGCCGCAAGCATCATGGCCAGAGTTTCTCCAAGGGACGGGACCGCGACGCCGGCGGCGCCGCTAGCGCTCCCCTCATGCCATCGCTGCCTCTGCTGCCGACGCAGGAGGGCTGCACTGACGGCAACGCTGGGCGGCTGGCCTTCCAGCAGTGCCAGCTGCTGGGTGGAAACGGCACAGTGTGGCCAGCGGGACGGCGTGGCGAGGGCATCAGCACAACGGCAGGTGCGCGCCCACGGCGCTCGAAGCTGCAGCAGCACAGCTGAAAGTTTGGGTGCCTCAGGGCCCATTGCCAACCATTCCCGTTTAGTGTGGCTACTCAGGATGATTATGGGCAGCCGTGTGTTGTAGGGGACTCGTCCGCCACTGAAGAAGTCTCGACTCCGCGTGGCTCAGCAGCTGCGATCCAGCCGGTACATCGTGCTCGTCTCATGTCACCCTGCCCCTCCCCATGGCCCTCCTGCAGTGTTTGCCCTCACGGCGCAGCCAAACACGTTCCCTGGCTTTGCCACGCTGCCGGCCCAAGGCCTGGACGGGGCGGATTTCTCCTGTGCAGGCAGTATCCTACCAGGCGCCTGCGCCTTCCGCTCGGCGTTTGATGCGGTATCCATCTGCGCGTGGTGAGCCGCCGCCCTGCCAGGCTGGCGGGCGCAGCCAAGCTGTTGCAGGCTCGAGCAGTGGTTAAGCTTCAGGCTGATGTCCAAACCCGCAGCGTCACCCCCCTTGGGGGCGGCAGCGGTGCACAAATGACACCGCTGCTGCTGCTGCCTTGGCATTGCAGGCTGTCCGAGTGCCGGGCCGTGACGGTGTTTGCAAACGGTGCGCGGCCAGCCACATGCTTGAGCCAAGCTGGCACCTCAGTTGCGCAGGCAGCCTGCTCACTGAGCCAGCTGCACGCCGTGCAGTGCAGTAGTGCTGTTTCCTCGCAAACAGCCCGGGCTGCAGCTGAAGCTTATGCATCCGCCCGCCCCTTCCAAGTCTGTGTGCCCTGGCTGCTACGCATGCTGGATGCAGGCACCGATGGGCAATCAGAGCCCATAGCTGTGCTCAAGTCCAGAGCCCTGCCCCCTGCGGACTCGTTCATGGCTCCCTCTGTTTATAGCCTGCAGCAAACTGAAGCATCCCCGCTGGTGAGCCTGGCTGTTGCGCCCGACCGGCGCCTGCTGTAATTCTGGGCTGCTACGGCACCTGCCGTGCTCTATCACCTGCCCTGCAGCTGCTGGCCCCTGCCGCCACCCGCTTGCTAAGTGTTGATCCCTTCTTGATGGCCTGCTCCTCACTCGCCTTTTCAACAACCTGTGCAGGTGCATCTCCACCTGCACCCTGGGGAGGCTGATGTGATAGTGCCCTCTGATGCCGACCTGCTAGCCCAGGCTGCTGAGGCCGGCAGCAGCGACCCTGCCAACTCCACCACCTGGCTGGGTTGCATCATAGCCAACCAGACTCTCATGGACGGCACTGTGGTGGATGTGGTGGACGGCGTGGAGGGGGCTGAGGAGTGCTGCCGCCTGTGCCGGGAGACAAGCGGCGGCGCTTGCAACGCATGGAACTTTTGTGCTGGGCCCATCACGTGCAGGTGGCCACCGTGCAGCGCGGCACCGCCGTTGTAGGGTGGGAGGGCGTGGGTGTCGCACCTTCGACCCAGCATGCCAGTGGACCTCAAAGTGCCTCAGCATGCTTTCCTGCCAATGCACTGCTGGTGCGCTGACTCCCGCCCTGCCGCCCTTGCGCGTCCCCTTTCACCACACTACTGCAGCTACAAGGAGAATCGCGTCGAGGTGCTCCTCCAGCCGTCCCAGTGTGAGTGTAATCGACTGTTCCGATGCTTTACGTGAGCAGCTCCACGTAAGCAGCGTGTTGGCATGGCAGCTGCACCAGGTTGTGATAGAGACCACCGTCAGATGCAGTGTGCCTTGTGGCTGTGCTGCCACAATGACGCCCCTGCCTGCCCTTGTCCTGGGGTGCAGGTGAGCTGCGATTCCAGTCCCTGGTTGTGCCCAACATGGGGTGGCCTCCCGCACTCCTGGATAGGGGGCCACACATCCCCTTTGTCTCTGGCTCACCGATTGCAACGTCTGGGCCACCGCTGCCTGGCTACAAGCGGCTGCTCGGCAGCGGCCTGTTCGGGCAGCGCGGCTTCACCTGCCCAGAATCGATCAAGTGAGCTGTGCGGGCAGCACGCGGTGCTGCGGTGTGGACAGCAACGGTGTGTGCATGGCCTTGCGACTCCTTGGCTGGGGGGCTGGATGGGCGTCTGGCATGCCGCATGCTTGGTAGCTGCCACCCCCAACAGGGTTCCACTCCTCCGCAGGCCTGAAATACAAGAGTGCGTCCGAAGCTCCAGCCTTGAAGGGCATGCACAGTACTGCGACACTGACCCCCGCTGTGTCGCATTTGTGTACAAAGCAGGCAAGCCAGGGGTGCGCAACTGGTGCTGGGATGGGCATAGACCAGCACGCAAGTTGCTTGAGTGAGCGGCAACAAAGCCATGCTTCGTCCGTTGCGCTCATCTCATGCAATGGGGCCAGCAGCATCCCTGACCGCAACAACAACTATCCCCTGATGCTGCGCTGCAGCTGGAGTGTACAACTCGGTTCAAGGTACAGCCATCTACAAGAGCGCCGCCAACAGCAGCGCCATGCTGCTATCGCCGACCTCTGTAGTGTACTTGAAAGAAGAGGCGCCATCTGGTTGGTCACTCTCCCCCGGCGCTGTTGCGGGCATTGCCGTAGCTGCCGCAGTGCTGCTGGCCACCGCTGTGGGCCTGCTGGTGCGGCAGGCGCGGCGGCAGCGCTCGCGTTCGAGCAAGGACGTCGAGCGGCTTGCCTCGTCATCAGGCGCCTCCAGCCTGCCAGCCACTGCCAGCGGGCCGTTGAAAGACAGCCGGCAGGCCAGCAAGGAGGCTCCCGAGGGTGCAGCACCGGCGCCGGCCAGAGCAGTCAGCGGTGGCACGGTGCAGCCTGGCCTCCCGCCGCGCCCCAGCAGGCAGAGCTCCACAGCAGCGCCCGTCGTTTGCCGCACCATGTCTAACCGCAGCATTGGCGTGGCTCCGGCCATGGCCCCCAGCCCCTTTGCTGCGGCCGCCATGCAGGCATTCCCCTCGTCCGCAGCAGCAGTCGGCAGCCCGGGTGCAGCCGGCCCCGCCACAGCCGCGACACCCAGGCATCCCAGCCTGCCACTCCGCTCGCTGTCAACCGCCAGCGAGGACGCTCCCGTGCCAGAGCTGCTGCGCTTGGTCGAGCAGCAGGACTTGGAGCAAAAAGAAGCGGGCAGCGCACTGAACGTCGGTGCGCAGCTGCTGGCGCTGCCCTCCAACCTGCCCCCCGAGCTAGCCAGCTGGGTCATCAGCCCTGCCAGCATCACGCTGCTGACGTGGCCCAACGGCAGCCTGCAAGAGCTGGGCAGCGGCGCCAGGTGAGGCAGTTGCTGCCGCCGTATGGGACGTCCAGCTGGCGCTGCCTTCGGCCTGCCATGTGTCAGGGACAGCTGCACTGCAGAGTCGGTTGCTTCCCTGCCGGGGCTCTGCGGACCACCGCTAGCTTGCGACCTGCGCCCTGGGGGGCTTCCAACATGCTCTGCTCGCTGAGGGTACCCAGCCTGCCTTCCTGGCTAGCTTGCACCCTGCTCGCTGGGGGTACCCAACCTGCCTGCCTGTGCTGGCCTCCCTGGCTTGGTGCAGCGGCCGTGTGCTGAAAGCCATCTACCGTGGCGAGGTTGTTGCTGCCAAGGTGCGAGGGCTGGGCAGCACACCACTGCACCCAATCAATGCTACTGCCGCCTCAGTGTCACCTCACCATGGCTGCAAGTCGTTCCACAGGTATGGCTGTCGCTCGCTCGGCATCCTGACGCCACCTCCCTCCCTGGCCACTGCCTGTGCCCCCAACAGGAGATCGACCTGGGCCGGACCGTGGACGCCCAGCGGGCGTTTGTGCAGGAAGCGCTGCGCATGCAGCAGCTGCGCCACCCCCACGTGCTGGCCTTCTTCGGAGTCAGGCAAGCGGGCAGCTTGCAAGCCAATTGGCCGGGGTCACGCGTGGCAGCTGCAGCCCTGCTTGGCTGGGTGCGACACCGCGTGTGCGCACATGGTACCACAACCTGTCATGACTCCGCCTGCTACGCGATGCAATGCCTTCCTGCGGCACGACCCGCCCCCTGCTCCTTGCTGTGTCCCGTTTGCCGCAGCCTGGACGGGCCGCGAGGGATCATCCTGGCTGAGTACTGCGAAGGCCGCGACCTGCACAGCGCGCTGCAGCTGCAGTCCGCTGGCGGCAGGGACCGCGTATTCGGGTGGTATCGACGAGGGAGGTCCGTGGCTCTGAACGTCGCGGCCGCCCTGAACTACTTGCACAGCATGGTGCGGCCCTGGGCGGCCCTGGGCGGTTGGGGTTGCAAGGGGAGCTGTTTTTTGCAAGGGCAGACTGTGCTGCCCTGTGCAGCCGCCCCACCCTATACAACAGAGTGATGTGTGCCAGCTGCCCTGTGCCTCTGCAGGGAGTGGTCCACATGGACGTCAAGGTGGGCTACAGTTGGCATCATGCATGACAGCAGGAGGGGCGCAAGGGAGGCGCGCGGCAGTTGCAGCCGGGTGGCTGCCTTGCGTGTCATCCTAGGCGTGCCCGGTGCCCTGCCGTCCTGTTCAGCGCTGCAGCGTGCACGTCTGAGCAGTTCACGGATGCGGCCTTGCTGCCGTTTACTGTTGCCCTCTCACACTTCAGAGCTCCAACGTGCTGCTGACTGCCTCGGGCGCCGCCAAGCTTGGAGACGTGGGGCTGAGCAAGCGGCAGGACCGCACATACCTCAGCGACGTTAGTGCAGTTGGCACATTCGACTGGTGCGCAGATAGGAGTGCCACAACCGTGCTGCAGCCAGAGGTTGGGTGAATGGGAACTGCCCGCTCAACTGCTTAAGCCGCACGCATCTGCCCCCTGCGGCTGCTACTGCCGGCATGTACTGCCACGCCAGCGCACGCTGCCCAGCTCCAGCCTGGCTGCTGTGATCGCTCTTCCCTCCATTTGCTGGGGGGGAGCTGGGCGGCCCCAGCAAGGCCGCCCCACTGCCTCACAGCTTGGCCGCTTTGCAAACAGTGGGGCTGAGCCTGCTTCCTGAATCTGCAGGGCCGCGCCCGAAATTCTGATGAACGGCATGCAGTGCACCGCTGCTGTGGACCTCTTCAGCTTTGGAGGTGCGCGGCTTGGGGAGGGGCGGGCAGCGCCGGCAGCCCAGGGCCGGCCGCCAGCTGTCTCTGTGTGGGGCGCATGGGATTGAGAGTTGATTGTCACCTGCTGCTTGAGCAGCTGCTGCTGTGCAGTCTGGCTGCACCTTCCTTCCATTGCCGCTGCAATGGACGTGCTGCTGAATTGCAGTTCAAGCACGCTAATCCCCGCCGGTGCTCTCCACACGTGTGCAGTGCTGCGGTACGGTAGCCGGCCGGTGCCATGAGTCGTTCCCGGCCTGGCTCCCACCACCCGTGCTAAAGGGCGTTGTCTTCCATCCTTCCTTCCTTTGTTCCAGTGCTGCTGTACGAGATTTTCACTGGCGAGCGCCCGTACCGAGGTGGGGGGCAGTCAGGGTCAAGCAGCTAGCCTGGGCCAGCGAGCAGCAGCTGAGTGGCAGTCGCCACGCCACTCCCCAAAAGCTTGCTCCCCTGGACCATCCAAGCAGACTGGTTTGCATGGCTGGCTTCTCCGGTCGCCGCCCAACCCCACTCCCGCCAAGCTCCCTTCCCACATGATGCAGGCCGCCTGCGCATGCCCTCTGTGCCGGAAGAGTGCCCCGAAGGAGCAAAGGAGCTGATGCTGCAGTGCCTGTCGGTGCGTCCAGAGGAGCGGCCTTCGGCAAAGGAGGCCATGCAGCGGCTGGCGGCGCTGCAGCGCACCCCTCCCACTCCCTGCCTGCATGGCCCAGCCGGCCGCGGCTGATGCTGGGTGCTGCCAGCCGGGGCCACCTGCAGCGGTGCACCCGTGCTCAGTCCCAGCCCGTCAGCGCTGTGGCGCCAACTCTTGAGTTGAGCTTTTGGCATGAGCCACATGGTAGGCAGGCAACCTACCCATTGCATAGGCACACACACCGCTTGTTGCCCAAGCCCATTTTTTCCACCTTCCATAATTTTCCAGTCACCCCTCTGCCCATGCTGTTTATCTGCCGCCCACGAACCGGCAGCGCATGGAGGTGATGCATTGTCTGTATCCCCATTCCAGCCCGTTTGCTGCACCTTCCTCGCAGCCCCACGCAACCATTCTTTCTAGCCCCGCTGAAATTACCCGCCCGTCTCCAACCGTCAACTTGTTGCACTGTGGCATCTGTCACTCCCAACAGCCCACCTCCGCCGCTTGCACGCCAGCCCCCTCCACCTCTCAAACTGTGCGATTTTTGGCCGCCCATCCTCTGGTCTCGTGGGCGACCCTCAAATGTGCGACCTTCTTTGCGCTTTTCCCTGAATCAAGTACCCAAGCCTACCGCAGCACTCCGTCTCCCCCCTTCATTTCCTCTGCCTGCACCCACTTGCCCGCCTTGCTGTTATGTGCTTTCTATTACGAGTCAACCATTGGTATGCATGACTGAGTGTACCTCTTTTCCACTACTTGTTGACCTGATGCATGCAGTTGCCACCAGCGAGTGGGATGTAATGCAAACATGCTGCACTGGTTGGGTTGCACTATAAATTCTGGACCCCTTTTACAGGCTATTACCAAAGCCAATCAGGCCATGTTATTGTTACATGGCCTGCTGCAGCCCATTCTACGCGCCCATTCTACGTGCATGTAACATGGCTTGATCGCGCGGGTGAGGCGCACAGCGCAGCGCCCTTTGCAACGTGCGGCCGAGCGTTGGCGATTCGGGCCAACGGCTCGGCTGTCGTTGCAGCGCCGGCGGCAGCTCGGCTGACAGCTGCCTTAAAGGCGTTGGCTCGAGGCTGTGAGAATCGCAAGGAGGTAGTAACATGGCCAACGTTGCTGAATAGATGTGGAGCCCATGCTGGACGCGCTGTGCTAGGCTGGACCCCTTTCGAGTGTGACCCAATGTTCAACATTATGTTGTGGGCATGTTACGTGTAAACTAATCAGCAAGCTGGAGCGGGCGGCAACCAGGCTGGTCAGTTACACCGTGTAACAAGCACAACCTGGAAAGAGCAAGGATGAGGGATCTGTTTCACCGTGTAACGGTGCTTAACGTGAGGCTGAAACACGAGGGCAGTCGGTTACACTGTGTAACAAGCATGTGCCGGGGCACAACAGATGTGTTACACAGTGAAACACCGTGTAACGGAGCAGGGGACCAGGCAGGCCAAGTAACATGCCAGCCCAGGACCATAGCTAGCATGTAAGAGGCAGAAACAGCATGTTACGTTCAGTTAAGCAGAGATACAGGCGCCCACTGAAAGTACATGACTGTAACATGTCCACAGCATGTACTTTTCTTGTATTTCGCACGTATCAGCAGGTTCTGGCCTGTAAAAGGGGTGCAGAATTTATAGTGTTGGGGCCTTCCCGCTGCCTGTGCAACCTCCCAAAAGACCAGAGGCTCCCTGTCAATGATCACTGGCAGATGTTGTGGCGTGCTGGGCGGTGGTGCCGGCTGTTGTTCCTGTGCCCGAGGGCGGGTTCTACATGACACCAGAACACAAAGTTTGGAATGCAACTCAAAGCTGCTCGGGCCGCTCCAGCATCGCCTGGCCTAGCTGTTCATGAGGTCAGCACCGTCGCTCGCCCGCAAGGGCGGCGCTGCCACTCTCACTCGACAGCTCAGCTCTGCTGCTTGCCCTTGCTGCCGCGCCGCGCAGCTGCGAGCGAGTTGCATTCCTGCTTGTGGCCGCTGTGCTTCCAGTGGGAAACCTGGCAGTCGCGGCTGCAGGGGGGAGGTGAGGCAGGGTTGGGGTGCGAGGATGCCACGCAGGCGCCGACGCTGCAGGGTTGAAGCAGCAAGGCTTCCTTTCAGAGGCCCTCGCAGCATTGCACCCACGCACCAACGCAACACAGCACCTACGAAACCATCCGCACGTGCCTGCAGTAGTACACCGCGCGGCAGGCGGCGCAGGCCTGCAGGTGCACCGAGCTTCGGTTGCAGCCGGCGCATGTGCGGTCCAGCACACAAGGCTCGCCGTCGTCGACAAATGTTGGCCGCGGCAGGCGGTCCTGCCCGGGGTGCTGCTCAGCAGTGGCCTTCACTGCGCGCCGAGCGCTGGCCAGGTCACGCCGCAAATCGCTCAGCGTGGCGTTAGGCAGCCAGCGGCGGCAGCTGGCCAACGCAGTGTCCGCTTGGTGCAGCACGCCGCTAACCTGTGTGGGAATGATTGTGCGCGGAGTGTGTTGACCCACTGAACTGGGCCGCCAAGAGGCCACGCTATGTGGCAGGTGCATGCAGCTGCCGCAGAACAGAGCAGTGCTCCTTGCCGGCACCTGGGATGCTCATGCAACAAGCTTGGAGGGCAGCTCGCAAGCACCCACCAATCCCAGGAACAAGGCCGCCCTCCACAATGGGGCCAAGTCCTCAGTCGGGCCCTCACCTCAGCCAGCGACCAGCGCTCCTCAACGCGGCGGTACATCAACACAGTTACTAGCATTGAGGCCGCCCCCGCCTCAACGACGTGGTCTGTGAGAGATCCGGCGGAGGAAGCTGCTGTGTAAATGGCGGTCAGAGAAGGAGCGCAGGGCATGCACCCTCATGCCCAGGGCAGCCAGCCATGCAGGCACAACCCAGGTGCAGGCCAGATCAGAGTGTTGCGGCAGCTGCTGCTGCCCTCCCCACCTTTGACCTCCGCCGCACGCCCCAGTGCCATCCGGTACGCCTTGGCTGCTTCATCTGGCTGCTGCCCAACCATGAACAGCTCTGCTAGGCACATCAGCGCGTTGGGGCGGCCCTCCTTAGGTGCCATGTGCAGCAGGCTCTGCGTTGCCGACATGGCTGCTTCCAGAGCGATGTGGTCTGGGAGCCGGCCGCCCTGCTGCCCCCTGGCCTCTGCCCCGATTATACGCTGCTTGAGCAGCTGCAGTGCACCCCTGTGCAGCAGGTGGCATCCCGCAAGCTTCAGCTCTGCCAGTGGCAGTGCCAGCGGCAGCCCGGTACGCTGCTGCTCCTTGGCGAGCCATGCCTCCAGGCGGCGCAGCGGCGCCCTGCGGTCAATCCGGCTGCAGTCCTTTGCCGACTTGTCGCCAAGCAGCACGCTCAGCTGCGGGGACGGGGAAGCCAGCGCGGGGAGCAACCCATGTTTGGTTGAGCAGGGGCAACACAAGTCAGACTGAGCGCAGTGAGGTGTGCGTGGCAGGCTGAGCGGCACCCTGGCTGCATGCATCCTTAGACCTGTGTGCCAAAGCAAGGCAGGCATGCTCATGTGCACCACCCAGCCCTGCAGGTCATCCTCCTGGTCACCATGCCGCCGCACCCAATCAGGCTTGAACCTCCCATGTATGACAGAAAAGCAGCTCACTTGCACCACCAAGTCCTGCAGCTCTTCCTCCTTGTCGCCGTGCCGCCGCAGCACCATCAGTGCGGCGGAGGTCAGGGTGAGCAGAGAATCTAGCGGGGAGCCGTCTGCCGGCTGAGGATCAGAGAACTTGATAACCTGCATGGGGCCGCAAGACGCAACACTGCATTCTGCAGGTTGAGTCGCAAAGCGAGAGCCCAACTGGCGGGCCCGCTACAGCACACGGCTCGCGTGCAGGCACAGGGTGGCATGCACGGCACTGGCTGGGCAGCATGCAAAGCCCACCAAAAAAGTTGCATGCCGTCTAGCAAAACGCATGGGCTGCCACAGCCTGCCGGGGTGGCCACTCACTGCAGTGTGCAGGGCATGCGAGCAGGCCGGCTCGACCAACCAAGACATCACCGGCTGGGACAGCGCCGCGAGCACGTACCGCAGCAGCGCCACCATCACCTGCAGGCAGCTGGGAAGCGACCTTCAGTACCGGGCCATGACGTGCACAAAGCAGGGCCGAGACTTCCCAAGAAGGAAGGATGCATGCTGCTGGGGCCTATAGCAGCTGATATGCACGCACCAGCTTTTCCTGGTCCGGAGAGAGCCCTGGGCGGCAGTGGTTGGTGCGATCCAGGACTGCCCGGTGCAGCGCCACTGTGGCATCCATGCTCTCCAGGTATCGCTGCGGCAGTGTGGGTGTGGTGCGGCTCAAACCCGGCAAGGGGCGCTAGATGGATGCCGCTTTTGGGCCCACGCAGGCATGCAAATGCACATGCGCCGCTGCCGCAAGGCTCCCCTCACCTTGAGGCCGCTGTCGCCCCGGTAACTCTCATCTTCCGCCAACAGCTGGCGCGCCAGCTCCACACGCTCGGCGAGCAGGGCCTCCAGCTGCCACTCCGAGGTCATCGTTTTTCAAATTGGGCGAGGCGGGCCGGGCCGCGCACTGAGAGGTGCGCAAATGTTTCGAAGGTGAAAAGCCTCCAGATGAAAAGACGGGCGAGACGCAAAGAGCACGCACTGGCGGCGGCCGGCGCTGAGCGCGCTGGCCGGCGCCGCCCCACATGTTGTCTCATGCTGGATAGCCAGCCAGGCTGGGATCTGATGCAATTCCACAACGCTTCACTGATTGCCAGCTCTATTGACCAGTCGT